>Ga0255049_10000518_pt1 | contig 23717 bp, 48 predicted proteins | sample JV7_2_3_MG_FD_183615 | JGI IMG/M metagenome (GOLD analysis project Ga0255049, IMG submission 183615) | Seawater microbial communities from Jervis Inlet, British Columbia, Canada - JV7_2_3 | ecosystem: Environmental > Aquatic > Marine > Inlet | place: Canada: British Columbia | collected 2016-10-06
GGCTGATGACGTAGGGCGGTATCTCCGCTCATACTCCGATCCGGCGGATGCGAATGACGCGATCAAGGGTGCCCAGCACTGGTGGGATTACTACACCAATATGTGGAAGGGCTCTGTCACGAGTCCGTGGCCTGCGTTTGGCTGGCGTAACTACTTCAGTGCCCTGATGTCCAACGTCTACGCTGGTGCTGGCGACCCCAAGCAGGTCGGCTTCATGAAGTATTTCATGCCTCAGAAGCAAGCCCACGCCATGATTAACGGCAAGACAATCAAGGGTATTGCCAATGATGTCCCCGGTTTTCAGGGCATGACGGACGCTGAGGCCACCCGTCGGTTGGCTGAAGAAGTGTGGGCTGGCAACTTGGTCGGCAAGTACCAGACCCGGGCAGAGTTCGTCGGTCAGGCTGGCATGGCCGAGGGCGTGGCGGAAAACATTCCGGGGATGCGGCCCAAGGATGCTGCCTTCCCGCTAGTATCACCCGCGTGGTGGCAGAAGCTGGCTCCCGAGAAGCCCACTGGTCCACGCACAGTCAAGGTGCGTGAGGGGGCAAAGCGAATCGTAGACCCGCTGGGTGTTGAGGCAACGGACGATGTGTTCAAAACCCTGCCACCAGAGGTGCCTAGCAGGCACAGCCAATACTGGGACATCCGGAACATACGCGGGGTGGGTGGCCGTACCGAGTCGACATGGCGGCCAGCAGCAGCCGGTGAGTTGTCCAATGAGTACATTGAAAACCTCGTCCGTATCTCAGGATACCTTGGGTTCCGTAAGCAGGGGTACACCGTTGCCGAGGCTCTCCGAAAGGTGAAGCTGGCACAGGTAGATTACAGTGCCCTGACTGGCTTTGAGAGAAACGTGATGCGTCGGATCATCCCGTTCTACTCCTTTACACGTCGCCAGATCCCGTTCGTTGTGGAGGTCATGGCCGAGCGACCGGGCGGTGCATTGCCACAGATGATCAAGGGCGTGGGGCGAATTCGCCGCGAGTCCACAAAGGATCAGTTGCTGCCAGATGATATTGCCCAGAGCATTGCCATTCCTATCGGGGGGGAAGACTCAGAGGGCCAGCAACAGTTCCTTACCGGCCTGAGCCCATTGCTTGGTGGTGCTGAAGACGTATTGGGGATACTCCGGCCCGGGGTTGATCCACTTGATACTTTCCAGCGAGGCTTGGCAGCGGCTGGTGGAAGGTTGCACCCGATTCTTCAGGCGATCTGGGAGGGGGGGTCAGGTCACAGCCTTTACTCTGGCAGGCCCCTGAGAGAGCAGACCAGCCCTGCTGGGACGGCCATAGCAAACATACAGACACAGCTAGGCAGGGTGGGCGAGGGCCCCCGAGGAAGCATGGAGCCGCTGGAAGTTGATCCAGTGCTGGATGCTATCCTGAACCGGTCGCCAATCAGCCGGTTGATCAGTACAGCCCGTACAGTGACCGACCCCCGTAAGCCACTCTGGGGCGAAGATGCCACCATGCAGAACTGGGTGACCCGTCTTGGGCCAGCGGTTATGGGGGCTAAATTCGCAGAGATTGACGTGGCTAGGTCCCATAACCGTGCTGCCAGAAAGATGCTTGAAGAGCAATTGTCTGGCAAGCGTGGCATGAGAAGGTTTGAACATATGTACGCACCGCTTGATGTGATCAAGAAAATGGACGAAGACACACTTAGAGCGTACTCGGTATATTACAGCCTTGGCCAAAAGGCGAAGGAGGCAGCAGCAGCACGTCGGAAGGGGCTATAGCTATGTGGCTGTTGTTACTTATTGGGTCCGTCGACCACGAGCACACCTATCGGGACAGGGTGGCAATCATAGAGCTGAACCACCTGTACGACGAGAAGACCGACAAGTTGAGGTTTGTGCAGATGATCTTCTGGGAGAGTAAGCCCTTCTCCAAGAAGCGATGGCACGTGATGGACTGGGAGATGTGGGGCAAGGGCGACCCACTGCCTAGATACAGCTACCGGGACAGGCGGTGGCAGCTTTACTGGAAGGACGAGAAGCGATGGCGGTTCATCGAGGCCACCTCATACAGGGTATCACACACCTACTATGACCCCGAAGTGGACGATCAAAAAGTATGGCCAGTCGAGCACAGGCGTGGCTTGTCAGAACACGTTCAGCTTCACCGAGCCATCCCCAAGTTGCTGGACCACCTTGTCAGAGCCCACATTCGACTCAAACACGTGCAGCCCAACAGTATCTGTGGCCGCCGGTTCAGCCGCAGATTGCATAGCCAGACCCTTATTGACCTTAACCGTTCCGTCGGAAAGTTGCTGGACGATCAGCTCATCATAGTGGAGATCGAACCGGTGAATTCCAACTGTGTCTGCCATCAGTCGAACAGTCCTAGCGTAAGGGCGTTGGCCGCAACTCCACCAGCCTTGGGCGGGGCAGTGTAGGTCACAACGAGCTTGACGGCATCAGCCCCGGCACTGTCGTGGGACTTGATCCTCATCTCCCTGTCTTCCATCATGCTTGCATCAGTGGGGTTGAGCAGGTGGATGGTGATGTTGTTGTCTTCGGCCCAGCCGCTTCGGGCAACGACCTCTGCAATGACAGCAGTAAAATCTGCTGAGTCAAGGAAGTTAGTGGTATCGCTTGATGTCGCGATGGTCCATGTAGTCTTTGCCGTGGTAGCTGCGCCCTGAGAGGTAGTCATTGCGCTGTCGTTGGCAATGCCCCCAGCGCTATCTACATCCTCGGCGTGGATGTCGCACGTCTTGCTGGAATCCGAGTAAGCCCTATTCAGCTTGTACTGGAGCTTGGCAGTAAGGATTGTGGACCCAGCGGGTATGCCCACGCTCAGGAAGCGGAAATAGCAAGTCGTGTCCTGTGATCCGGGGCCAGAGTTTAGGGCTCCGATGCTGACGTAGGCGGCGCTATTGTTGAACGTAAAACTGCCACCTGAGCCATCACCGAGGCGGTAGCCATCATCTGCGTTGGCTTCTACTTGTACTGTGAGGCTTGCCATTAGGCCCTCTCGTAGTGGCCAATGATGGTGACAAGGGCTTCCCCGCCAACGTCAGTGAAGTCCACAGCAATGACATCGTTCAGATCCAGAATAACACCAAGGCCAATGGCTACGGGCGTAGCGTTGTCAGCCGGAATGCTGCCAGCCCAGATGATATTACCCTGCGTGTTTCCTGTCTCGTCCGCTTTTGCTGTCGCCGAAGCTGTATTGGAACTTGCTCGGTTCAAGTTGACTCCCGTGACAGTGGTTCCAGCTATGGTGAAGCCGTCTTCACTTGTCGCATGGACAATCACCCGAGTCGTGGTGTCCCCATGGCACCATATCTGGTCAATATGGAGGTTGTGGGTGGTGGAAGTATTCTGAACAGCCAGAATTGTGTCCGCCGCAGTATAGTTATAGGTGGCATTTGACCACGAGAAGGCCAGCCCATCCACAATGGATGACTCCAGAAGATGGTTCTTCTGGGTCGTAAAGACCGGCTCTGCTGATGAACGTCCCTTGTTTCTGGTAGCCATGTGTCATACTCCTGAGTCTATTCGTTTGGCCAGAAGGCGTGTCCGGCAAGCAGTCCGAACAGGAATGCTATTATCGGGTACTTTTGGCTGGTGGACAAGAGAAAGACACTGATGGTGGCATCGTGGTGCCCGGACACATTGGCTATCACATCCCAGACAAATACCATTGTGATAAATGACCAGATGATCAGCTTGGGTATGAGCAGCCAGACCCCATCACTCATCTTCGATCTCCGTGACTGTGACAATTACGCTCCCGGGCTTGTCTGGTGGCAGGCGGGTGATATGAAGGTCGTCAATTTGCGAGTCGTTTTCATACACCTTTGCGTGTTCCAGTGAATCCAGTATCGCCTTTAACATATTATCCAGATCACGGCGTCTCTTGTCTGGGGCAATCGCCTCGATTGTCACCGCCAACCTCCCCTCCATGGGGTCCGACTTGATGGCCCCTCGCTCTACTATACAGGCGTAGATCACCTCCTCTCGGTACTCTCTGCCCCGCTTGGAAATAATTACACGGCCCGGGCCAATGGACCGCCAGTAGCCATTCATGGACGGGGGGAAGGGCAGTGTTATCTCAAAGGAGTTCGCCGACATGCAACAGCACCTCCTCTTCCGTAACTCGATCTGGTGCTCTGAGTTCAGGGTCCTTCAGGCGGAGCCAGCGATCTAGGTTAAAGTTATCCGGATCGTGGATGTATTTATAGGCCAACTGCCTAGCGTGTGGCATGGCCGCCAGTTGGTCGCTGTGACAGCTATGGCAGGTGCGGAAGTAGTTGCATGTGTCAGCCCAGCGATGCCACGGAGCCTGACTCCTCCGCTCGATCTCGTGTGTTTCCAGAGGGAATACCTGTGGCGTGCGACCACAGACCCAGCAGGCGACATAGCCCATGGACCATGACCGCCGCTCAGTCATCCTCTGCTTCACTTCCGCCTTCGATGGCTTCTTGCTCACTGAATACGGCCTCCGCAAACCCCAGTGCTTCGTGCTGAGTCAGTATAACAAGTGGTTCCCCCTCTCGCCGAAGGAACAGCCAGTGAGTCATTCCGTCTTGGTCAAGGAGCTTCTGCACTAACATCGTCCAGTTCCTTCATGTATCTCCGAAGCATCTCGGCGAAGTCTTCAGGGGTCAGCCGTGCGCAGTAGTCGAGGCTGGTGGCAATGTGAGTCAGTCGCCGTGAGACAGCCCGCGTCCTAAGCGACTCGATCAACTGTGGCAGGCACCGCTCCCCCTCATGCACAGGGAAGCCAAGACGGCTGGCCCAGTCGTGGGCGGCTGTGACGTTGGAACTCGCAAGGGCATCCAGCATCCCCCTTGTCTTCGGGTTCCTTGCCCCGTTGCCTACCGTGGCAATTAGCTCGTCCCGAAAGTCCGTATCCGCTATGGCAGCACCAAGGGCAATCAGCCACAGCCTGTCTTCCGTGCAGTCATTCATGCTATTCTCCTCCAAACTCAAAGCGGAACCCGAGTTCCTTCTTAATGGCACCCTTGAGCCACGGTGCAGTAATCATCGGCTTGCCCCTTGCGCAGCCAGTCAGATACCACGTGGGCACATCCTTTACTAGCTGGCCCTTGTACCTGCCAAAGGTAAAGCGGGCACCCTTCCTCGCCGTGGCTATGTCCCCTTCTCGGGCGTCAGCGAATGGGTCGATGCGTGTCTTGGAGTATGCGATCTCTGCTGCAACCCGGGCGTTCTCTTTGCGTGTTCTTTCCTGTGCCTCGGCTTGCGCTTGCTTCTGTGCCTCCACAAGTAGCTCGTCTAGTTCGAGCTTCTCCTCGGATTCCACGGCCAGCTTCTTGGCTATTGCCACAGCCTCCATGCTGAAGATCCCTGACATTACATCCGGTGACGTTCGGATCTTGTGGTACAGGCTGGCGTCCACGAGGTCGATCATGCGGAAGGTCGGCTTGGCACTGGCGGCTATGGCTGCCCGCCTCTTCTCCGGTGTGCTGTCGGGTATGCCATCTACGACATCAGGCAGCACCCGTGTACCTCGTCCGAATATTTGTGTGTACAGGGTGAGCGACCGGGTGGGACGGGCCATAACGATTGCCGCTAAAGCAGGGTAATCCCAGCCTAACGAGAGGATTTCGACGTTGCATAAGTGGGTTATACCGCCGGGATTCTTGAACGAGTGGATGGCTTTCCGGCGGTGCTCAGGGGTGCAGCGTGAGGTATCAGAGCACACCCAGTCCTCTGGAATGTCATGTACATCCCGCAAGCGTTCAGCCACGAGGCGTGCCTCCTCGACGCTGGCACAGTAGATGGCTGTCTTGGTTCCCCGCGTCTCTCGTGCTGTGACCTCAGCTATCTCAGCCACGGTCTCATACTCTTCCATTCGGGAGGCTAACTCATGGTCCACGAAGTCCCGACCCCACGGACGACCCGAGCTACTCACGCCAGACAGATCAAGGGACTCGATCTGTATGCAGTCAGTCGCGGCGTTCACTAGCCAGCCGTCTCGGATGGCCTGCACTATCCCGTACTGATACACGCAGTTCTCATAGATATTGTACATGGCTCTCTGGTCATGCCTGCGAGCAGTGGCCGTTACCCCAAGAACCTTAGCCCCCTGCCCCATGTAGTAGCTCAGAACCTCATGCCATGCCTTAGTGATAGAGAGGTGGCATTCATCCACAACCACCAGCCCAACGTCGCGAAGCCGGGTATACCGCTTGGGGTCACCTGAGATCAGGGTATCCTTACTGGCCACCACGAATGGGCTACGGCCCCACGGCGTTTCATCAGACCACAGCCCCGCCTGTTCCACGCCCGGCATCTCGCCGGTACGCATGGCAATCTTACTGGCAGCCTGACCGATCAGTTCAATCCGTGGGGCAATGAACAGGCACCGCCCATCCTCCCACTGATCCATGAGCTGGGTCACTACCTCAGTTTTGCCCAGCCCGGTGGCCATCTCGATGATCACGCTATCCTGTGTCTGGAATGCTTCCTGCACAGCAAGGCGTGCGTCCTTCTGGTAAGGCCGCTCCTGAAATGCGGGCAGGGCAGGTGCCTCGGTGCGGTGCCCAAGGTCCCAGAATGTCTGCTGGTCATTCATCGCTGATCCTGTATTCAGGGCACCCACAGTTCGGGCACCGGCCCACCTCTACGAACACGTGATTACAACGGTTGCACGTCTTTGTCATTCTTCCTCCCCCGTTTCAGCTATTGTCCTCCAGCCTTGGTTCTGAAGCCAGTGCCATGGCATTTGGAACATCCATCTCCGCTGCACGTGGGACACACGCTCTGAGGTTCACACTGTTTGAGGCAGTCCACAAGGTCGTGGATGGCACGGATGATGCGGGTCTTCTTCAGCCGCACATAGTGACCCTTCACCTTGTCGCTACATTCCTTCTCCACCTCCTCGGTAATGCGGGTCAGGTCGAGGATGGCCCTCCTGTAGATGACCCCCTTATCCTTAACCCGGATGTCACGAGACCTCCGCCGGTACTTCTCCACTGGGCTCTGTGTCACTTTTCTTCCTAATGTCGTCCTGCCTCGCACGGTAAATCTCCCTCAAAATATCCATAGTTTCAGGGGTGGCGTAGTCCATCTCCTGTACAGTCCGGGCCACACGATCCAGCCCGCTCCATCCTGTTACGTAAGTCAGGCTCTCAGTCACTAATGCGACGATGCCAAACTGTATGTTGTTGCTAGTCATGTACCTCCCCTGTGGTAACTTCCTTGAGGCGGTCGTCGTGTACCTTGTCTAGTGACGTAACCTGTGCCGGGGACAGGCCCCTCTTGTGGTAGTGCTCCCGCAGCATGTCAAGCCGCTCGCTGCTATCCGCCTCGCACAAGGCCGTCATCGCTCGGCTGTATGTGTCGTCCATTCCCCTCTTGTCCTTGAGGTCAGACACATACTTGTTGTCATCAAACTTCCCCTCGAACACATCCGAGTTGAAGCCTAGCGTGGACAGGCACTTGCTCCGCAGGTCCGTGAGGAGCTTCTTGCGGCAGTCGTCTCCGGCCCTGTACTTCATGTCATTGGACATGGAGAAGGCACCGCCGGGATAATAGAACTCTGCCATCAGGGTGATCTCCACAGGCTGTGCATCGCCGTCAGCCACGTACCCGTACTGGACCTCCCGAATACCCCACTCCTGACCGTAGGGGCCGAACATCGCTGTGGCCTGCTTGAGTTGTGCCTGTGCGTCAATGGCTGTGAACCCGCCACGCTGGGTCACACGCCGAGTGGTCTCGGGGTCGGTCTCACAGACCTGATCCCACAGCTTCATGTTGTCTGGTGTCTTGTTCATGGGTTCCTCCGCTCCTGCATGTTAGCGAACTTATCGCTGCGTGCTAAAAGGTATCCAACTTGATCGACCTCATGGTCGTGGGTGGTGATATCATCTGTGGGCGGGGCAGATAGAACGCCATCGTGCGCGGCACACCGCCATGGATATAGCTGCCCGTGCAGGAATAAGTCCATGAGACATGCTACCTCCGTGGGGATTGTTTGACCTTCGAACTGTGCGATGATATGCAGGTCAGCATCCAAGAGGGCGGCGTGGTATCCCTGAAAATACCCACGGCGATATGCAGTTTCGCGGCCATCGCCATCCCCTTTCTCCTCGGCTTCAAGAGTGTATGAGTCAGTGTTGTGCGCCGCCTTCGGCGTGGGTTCCTTGGTCATGTGAGTCTCCTGTTATGCTTCATCCAAGATATTGATTGGGCCGTCCCATCCGGGGGAGTGCCAGTTATCCACAGTGCGGCACCACGCAAGGTCGTCCAGTGCCTGACGATTCGCAACAGCAGCAGACTTCAGGAGGTGCTGCGGTACCTCGTAAAGCATGGCCTCGTATGGCTTGAAGTTCCTTACAGCCACGATAAAGAACCTGTTTCCACTGAATAGCTGGTGGTAGAAGGCAGCCTGCCAGTGATACCTGAATCGAAACACGTCCTGAATAAACTCCACTGGCGTGTTCCTGCTCGTTGTCTTGTAGTCGATGATCGTGTTGTCATCCAGCAGCACATCGGCCATCCCCTTCACAGCAACCCCCTGCATGTGTCCGGTAGCCACCACCTCTCTCTGCGCCTCCCGATTCACTAGGTCGCGAACGGCAGGGTTGTCCTGCATGGCACGGTACATATCAAACACCTTGGTAGCATCAGCCATAGGGACAGCATAGGTCCCTGCCTCAGCGGCCTCCTCCACCTGCTCTGCCATGTACTCCCGGTGTGCCTTCTTCCGCATGTTGATCGGCTCACCCTCATGGCTATCCGGCAACACCAACCACGATGGCTCACCCATGTGGGCAGCAAGGTCATGGAAGAGGGTGCCAACCTTCATAGAGGAGGAGGACGCCTTGGGTTCCACAAGCTGTACTTCGTGCTGGTGGTAGTAGGTCCACGACCCCTGTTCCCGAAAGCACTTGAGAGAAGTGCTGGAAACAAACGGCGGGTCACCCCGCAGGGAGAAATACTCATCCTGAGTAAGGTCCAGAATCTCCATCTTTATCCTCCATAATCCTGCATACCCAGCCCGCCTCATCTACTGTGATTGAAAGCTGGTCGTCCAATCCATGTGCAATACAACATTCCATCGCATCAAACCACCGGTCAGGTGGATAGGTGTATATGTAAGACTCGCCACCACGCTTGTAGTACACGGCGAGCATTGATCCTTTGGGGCCACTGAGCGTGTACTTGTAGGCTAACACGTCTACTTCTCACGTCGCTTGGCAACTTCGGCAATCAGTATCTTCCTGATCTCACGAAGCGCACCCTCGCCCCCACCGGAGAGACTCAGCACCCAATCCTCCCCCTTCCCTACAAGGTCACCGATAAACACCACGCCATTCCGCTCAAGCAGGTTGAGCGTGCGTTCGCTAATCGGTGTCTGCGCAATTGGCATGTCGTTAAGCGGAGCGTTGGGATGATCTTGGGTCAGCGTCTCCGCATAATCCACGGCACGCCGGGCGGCCTCAAAGTTTCCCCGACGGAAGTGTATGGCTATGCGCTCGGATATCCGCTTTGCCATATACTCCTCAATCGCAAAGTCACTCCTGAATATCGCCATGTTTGAGCTTCCTAGCTATTGTCTGCGCCACTTCCTTGCGGTGCACTGCTACGTTGTCCGGAGCCTTGATCCCTATCTTCACCCGGTCGGGCAGCATCCGGACCACCATGATTTCAATATCGTCCCCGATCACAATCGACTCATTCGGCTTGCGTGTTAAGACGAGCATGGCTACTCCCTGTTTTTGCTTCCGCGTGGTCGGCCCAGTCGGCATGGCTCAGACCGCACGCGGTCAACCTCCGAGGCGGATATGAGCCAGCAACGTGGCCCCACCTTGACACCCTCGGCACGTCCCTCGGTGAGCATCTTCCGTATACATCCGACGGTCACACCGATCTGCTCTGCCGCTTGTGTCACTGTCAGTAATGCTGATGTGTTTTCCATGCCGGTATTGTAGCGACACAGACACAACCGTCAAGGGCGATTAGGCCAGATGTGGGCATTGAGTTTCACGATATCCTCGTGGTTCTCCGTGACCCTTTCATCGAGGTCGCGGAGCTTCTCGCGGTGGCCCAGTGCGATCTCGTCTATTTTCTCTGAGATGTCGTTGACCCGTGAGTACAGGGCACTGCACCACCACGCCACGGACACGACCATCCCAAGGACAGTCAGCCCGAGGGCAGCCATTGCAATGTACTCTGATGTGGTCCAGCCTAAGATGGTTGCCATGTTGCCGCTTCCTACGTTACTGGACCCGCGCCGTTGATCAGGCTGCGCATCTTCCACAGCCAGTTAAACCAGATGGCCAGTTGCCAGACGTTGAGGACAAAGAACACCGTACCCGTCAGGTAGAAGGTGGCTCGAAAACAGTCAGTGACCTTGCTGATACTCATGGGAACTCCACGATACAGTCGCTGTATCCTATGACTTATCAGCGTTGATCGGACGAACCGAGTCGCCGATGATTAACGCAATGACGATACCTGCTACGGCCACAGCCGACTCAACGGGTACGCCATAATCCTCTGCGTGTGTCACAAAGAATGCTGTTACCGCAGCGGAGACAGCACGCTTCGAGAAGATCAGCTTCAGGAATCCGGGGACCATCCCCTTGAGCTTATCAATGACAGCATTCATGATCACACCCCCAATTTAGACTTGATGATGTTAATGAGTCCGCTTCCAGCCCCACCCTTGAGGGCATAGAAGGCGGCGATCCCGATACCGATAAGGATAACCAGCCACTTGCGCTTTTGTGCAACTGCCATAGCCTTCCTCGCTTTAGCATCAATAAGGTCCGCCTTGGCCGAGGTCTTCGTGACCTTGACATCAACCTTATTGTCCCGCTTGTCAGCCTTGCTGTCACTACTCACATCTTTACGTCTTGTCCGTCGTATCATGTCCGGTCGCCTTTTTGTGTGCTTTCTTGCGGGCCGAGATACTAAAATCGTCCATGGTTTTTCCGTCGTATCTGGGAAAGTTTTTCTTGACCGCCTCATACGCCTGATTCACATTCCGTAGGTTCCAGTCACCCTTGTTCTTGTAGAGCCTGCCGTTGCGGGACGACAGAGCAATCCGCTCCCACGATTCCCCCTCGTCACGCTTCAGTACAATCGTCCGACACGACTCCTGCTCCTTCAGGTCCGGTACAAACTTCGAGTCTCTCCCTGTCCCCACCTTACGCCACCCCAGCGGGGACTCTGCGTTGATTGCCCTACCCTGTGACCTAGCCCATGCTATCCCTTCGCGTGTTCTCTCGCGGATCAATTCCCGTTCAAGCTCCGCCACGGCTGCTAATGTCTGGTAGATGTACCTCCCAATCGGGGAGTCAGGACGGAACCCGAACTGGAGTATGTGCAATTCTATCCCGGCGGCACGGAAGTGTTCAAGCACAACGCAAGCATCCGCTGCGCTGCGGAACATGCGGTCCAGCTTGGTAACAACAATGTGATCTCCCCTACTGGCACGCTCCATCAGGGTACGCCCAGCCTCTCGCTCGAACAGGTGAGTGCTGCCGCTAGTAGCAGGGTCGGAGAACACGCCAACCCACTCATCCTCAGAGCCAAACCCACCGACCACCCGTTGATCCTCAATATACTTCAAGAGGAGTGCTTGCTGCGTGTCGAGTGAGTCCTCCTGATTGCTAGTAGACATGCGGGTATAGCCAAAGATTCTCATACCACATCCCCCTGAGTTTCAATCCAGCACCTCGCCCCACAGGACAGCGGAGCATGTGGACGATACACCACCCGCGCCACCTCCTGCCCGTCCGGCCCAAGTATCACTGCCTCATTGACATAGCGGTTACTCTTGTAGTCCTTCACTGTCAGCACTGGCTCGCTCGTCCCGTCCTTGGTGTTCGCCCGCAGCTTATGCTGGTTGACGTGTATGATTGTCTTCATCACTCACCTCCCAGTCGTGTACATCCTCGATCTCGTTGGGCCAGAATATACGGCCCGGATCAGAACCGCCTATCTGAACAGCCCACTGCTGTAGGTGTAGTCGCACGATCACCATGTCGAGGGTGTCGCTTGCAACCACGACTCCTAAGGGGATCTCGTCATACTTCATCACTCATCCTCCTCTATGATTTCATATTCGGGTACGTCTGTTATCCCCTTGTTCTGCGTAGCAGATTCCCACGCTTCCTCAGGAGTATCTCCCGACTCAACACACTTGAACGTAAATTCATAACTCGGCATCACTCATCCTCCTCTGGCAGTAGTGATTCAATGGCATCGTAGCCACTTTTAACCATTGCTTCTTGGATGTACTTACTGTTAGCGCTGAGCCAGTTGTTACACTGTGCATCATCCCACAGCGGACGCATTTCCTTAACGTCCTCTGCTCTCCACGCCACAGATGCAAATGATTGTGCCATCACTCATCCTCCTCCTCGAAAGCGTGTCCGCCGAACATGTCATCCCAGCACTTACCACACGTCCCGCTGATTAGAAGCTCACGATCCGCAGGTTGAAGGTAGGGCATGGCATCCTGAATATGCTTGCCCTCGTTCCATGCCGTGACATCATCCTTGTCTACGTGGAGTGTTACGAGTGCCTTGCAGGATCTGCACCTACGAGAGATCATGCTGTCCCTGTCCTGTCGAAGTCTCATGGCGTCTCCTCTTCTTCAGGGTCCACAACGCTTTCGTCCCACGTGTTACCGGCAGCTACGCACGGCGTGTCAGGGCCACCGAACAGCACGTATGTCTTGCCCTCTTGCGGCCTGTCCTTCTTGTCTTCACGATCATTCATCGGGTGTCTCCATGTACCACTTGTCGTAGTTATCCAACATCAGATTGATGTACTCTCTCGCCTTCATAAGATCCTCTCGACCACCCTTCATGGTGTGCCGAGCGACATACTTCAGCACGTTAGCTTCACACGGGTCGAGGCCAAGCAACATGATGGCATCAATCACCTCCAGATTGCCTTGCGTGTAGTGCGGGGGCTGTGTGACCGGATCACGCGGGGGTATCGGGGGACTGCCGTTATCATGCTCCTCCCTTAGCTGGGTGTTGAACCCGAAGGCCAGTTCATTTTCTTCCTCGCCCTGCATGAGCCAACTGAGCAGTTTATCGCGGCGTTGCTCACAGTCCACGCTTATCAGCAGTTGGTATTTGATCATCACTCATCCTCCTCTGTTGTATCTATCTTGTGCGGGAACACCTCGGAGAGATGATATAACAAGCGATCCACCTCTAGCTCGGCTTCGGCAACAAGGCTCCCTTCAACAACCTTGATAACGACAGACGAATCGTGACGCCCTCTGCGCAATTGAATCATGTCGTTGCTGTTGTCGGTGGTGCATAGCACCTGCGTGAGTTGCAGCTTACCCATCACTCATCCTCCTCTGTATATCTTCTTTGGCAATCATCCAACTTCACACTGACCACGGAACATCCTGAGAACTCACCCTGTTCCTCGACGTGATGCCCAACGCCCTCGCTCTCACAGGCTGGGTCTGGGCAGCTATCTACATCACCGTCACAGTCAGGGCACACAAAATAAACTCGTCTGCCAAACTTGTCTTCCATCACTCATCCTCCTTTAGTTCTGGTATTGTCTCCAAGAATTCAATCATGTACTTGGCGTAGCGGGTGAGCCACTCATGGTCCTCGAACATGAAATCCTCTGCGCCCTCGTCCACCGCCTTCTGGTAGGCAACCCTGTAGGCAGCCAGTTTATCCGGCGTAAACTTCATCCTTCTCGGCGGCCCTTCCCACATGTCTTCCATCACTCATCCTCCTTGCGACAGTAATCAAACGTCCAACCAGCGGCACTCATAGCCTGCACTACCGCTGGTATATCGGACTCACTCTTAGTAATGAGACGTAGACGCTCCATGGGATAACAGAAAAGCCCATCTTCATCTATGGAAGCCTTGAATCGCGAAAACATTAAGCTATACATCACTCATCCTCCTGTGCTAGAGCTTCGATCTCCCCGAGTGCCTGCCATAGAGTTGCCAGAGTCGGTTCGTATTCAATTGGCAGGGCATCAAGGCTCTTGATGATGTCCAGTATCGCGTCCAGTCGTCTGTCTCGCTGGGTCATATCATGTCCCTCCAGCTCTCTCCGCCGTCCACGAAAACGTCCACGACATCATCCTCCTCAATGTCCTCGACCTGCATATCAAACTCCTCGCGGCCTGTATCTTTGTAGGTCTTGCAAGCCATCGCGACAGCCTGCTCCTCGTCCACAGCCTCCACGTCCAGTAAATCGAGAGTCATGTAGCGTGTCTCTCGAACCTCCAATGTTACGACGTAATTAGGCATCGCTTCTCCTCCCATAAAAACACCCGCCTACCGCACCACGTGGCATTGGTTGGAAATACCTGTGTGGCTGCGGTAGGCGGGCCATTGAAACCCCCACCCCGCTAGTCGGAGGGCTGAGCCTTGCGGTTCTTCAGGGCTTCCAGCCCCTCGCTCAAGTGGAGCGTGATACCGGCGACTTCGCCTAGCTCACGCACCTGATTCTGGAGCAGAACCACCTCGTCTATCAGGCGTTCAAGGCGAGGGGATGACTCGCTGCGCCGACGCTTGCGAACCAGTGGCACGTCAAGCGTATCGAACACCTCACGAATGAGGTACACCGTGGCGGGTACGCCGGTGTCCCGCTCAAAGCGGCGACCTGCGGCGGTCCGGTCAAGCGGGTTAGCAATAAGCATCTCCCGGTTTTCCAGCACCCACTTGCTGAGGGCAGCGGCACTTGCCGCAGAAGCCCGAACTCGTTGGGAACGTCCCATAACTTTCTCCTCAGAAAACAAACACGTGACAAAACAAGGGAGGGGCGAGGCCGAGCAGAGCAAAGGAGGTAACACTACCCGACCTCGCCTGCCTCACTTAACCAAGCAAAACTCTCCCATCCAATCTGCTGTGGGGTAATCTGGCTCTGGTCGTGTGATACACGCCACCACCGGAACACCCTCACTTCTCTCAGGCCACTCAGTACCTCCATCTGTGACCACCAGTATCAGGTGTGGCTTAGGGCTGGTGGACTGTGCCTCTCTGATAAGAGGTCGCATGTCCGTCCCTCCGCCTCCACCCATGAACAGCTGCTCCAGCTTGCGGGACACTACATCGCTTGTGCGGCCCGCCGTATCACCTGTGATCACCCGGATTCCAGAGCGGACGCGGAACCGATTGAGCACCCTGTTGATAAGCCCAACAGCCAGTGCCTTGTCGTGGTCCACCATCGAGCCGCTGGTATCCACACACACAGTGATGCGGGGAACCTCACCCCGCTTGCCGGGTATGATCAAGCCGCCGCTACTACGCCGCCGGTTAGGACGGGTGTAAGTGGAGCGTGGCCCTGCCATACAGTCCGAAACAGTGCGAAGGACGTGCTTCATAAGGGCGGTATAGGGGTCGGTCGCAGGGTTGATGTACCCCACAGCCCACTCCGCTACGCTGCCAGTGTGAGTCCCGTGGCCACGGTCCTTGCTGTCCTCCAGCACAGCATTCGCGACGTTGCGAACGATGGGCTGGTGGTCAAACCGTTGCAGCTCAGGGCCATCCTTCTCCGGCTCAGGCAACTCCCAGTGGCGGGGCTGCCCATCAGCACACGACCCGGCTACTCCTCGTCCGGGGTTGGGTCGTCCTCTATCGCCTTCGATAGTATCTGAGTGTGCATGTCCACCCTCCGGATGATCTCCCGCAGGGCTTCCCGTATCCCCGTCAGTTGCTCGTCCGCCCCTTGGAAGACCTCCACTAGCTTCTTCTGGAGAGCCTCCACCTGCGACTCCGTTTCCTGAAGCCGCATCTCCTGCCGCATCTGAAGGGTGTAGTGGACCGACTGGGATGTCGCCAGTGTCTCCACCTTCTCCTCCACTGTCTTCGGCAGTTCGACCTGCGTTTCTTCGATTGGCATGGGGTATTCCCTTCGTGATGAGGTTAAAGATACGCTCGACGCTCCACTTGTCCTCGATCTCCCGAGTAAGTGCAATGGGTTCACCCACTTCGTCGACGCTGCCCAGTCGGGCAATCACTTCGTTGACATACGCTCGGTTTACCCAATCACTTGGAACGGGTAAGCCTTCCAGCCTCAATGCCTTGTTGACTTTGAGGTCACACACGATGTTCCAGAGTTCCTGCGACTGCTCCGTGGGTGCCTTGCCAAGCAGGTTCTCGCCCCGCCAGCAATGTCCCCACAGTAGGTGCATTAACTCATGGAGTATCGTAACTCCCGGCTCTTTGAAGTCACCCCCTGAGACGTACTCAGGATCGTAATACAAACGCCAGTGTTTATCGACGGCCAGTGTGCCCAGCCCTACCACTGGCACGACAGGCTGGAGGCTAGTGATAGCCCTCCGAGCCTGCGGCCAGAGTTGGTAGGCCATGCGCTTCGCCGCCGTGATTGGCGACATGCTCATGCGTCCTCTCCCGTGACTAGGGATACAAGCAACTCGTCGATGTCCTCATTGACACCCACTCGTGGCTCATGTCCTTCCGGTTTCAGTTTCCACAGAGGACCACGCATCTCGATAGCGTACTCCTCGTTCTTGCCCTTGAGAGCAGACAGGAAGTCCCGACCCTGCTCCCACGCTTCCGGGGTAGCCTCATCTCGCACCCTCATGAGCACCGAGGTAATGATGGCTTCAATCAGGTCGCCCCGATTAACCCAGTGTTCCTCGACGAATTGCTCAGGATGCCACAGGCACCACTCTGCATCAGGAAGATGCAGCGACTCCCGATAGACCACGAAGGACTCGGCTGCGTCCACACCAATCAGGCCAGCCATGCCAATCCGCTCTGTCTGCGGGTCAGCACCCACAGCAGCACAGGCAGCAAGGTAGCGGGCCACATTCTCCCACTGTCGGGGAGACGGGTACGGCTTACCCTCAGACTCCGAGTCCATGTTGGGGTCAGGTGCATGGTACTGCGACCCCTCATTCATGCAGAAGTCTGCAATCAGGTTGTCGTTCAGCCTGCGATAGTCCCGCCAGTCATCTGGCACAACGGGAACCTGCGGGACAGGGTAGTGACCATGATTCCTCATGCCCGCTGCCCACGAGTCCCTGTCAAACTCCCACTCCACCACCATGATCCTGTTCACAAAGGGGCAGGAGAACTGAATCCCTGCGGTCGATTGCCGGATCGGGTTGAAGGCCATGAACAGCCAGCAACACTCAGGTTGGTGAGTGAGAAAGTATTGCAGGGCAGCCATCATCTGCTCGTTGGTCTGATTGATCTCATCCAACAGCAGGATAGACGGCTCCGTGCCAACACGATGCAGGATTTCATCAGGGATAAGGGTGTAAATCTCATCACCGGATGCCGTTGTAATGGGCTTAGGCAAGCCTGCCAACTCGGTATGCTCGCGGCCACCCACTTCCATGTGATGGTAGATGCGGTCAGTAGGCTCAGCCAATGAGCCTATGATCTGCGTCTTACCAACGCCCGGTCTGCCCTCTGCGGCTGCCGGTATACCCACCTGCGGGGCTATGAAAAACGGCCAGTTTCTTTGATCGGCCATAACACTTCCTCCTCCTTTGAGAACTCTTAAAAGCAGCGGGTGACAAGCGTGGAAGGAATGAGAAACCACACCTGCCACCCGCCCAAACCCAGAGTCCGGTGGGTCTGCTTACACGTTGAACACACTCTCGAACTGGTTGTCAGATTCCATCATGACGAGTGCAGTAGCAGCCGCCTGCTTGGGAATCGTAGCCAAGTCCTTGAGCCTGTGTAGCGTCTCTCCGAGGATGCCCTCGTAGGCTGCCACACGAGTGATCAGTTCGGTTGCCCGGTCTGACCTACCCTTGAGTGCTCGCTCACCAAGATCACCCTCAAGGATGTCGCCACTCAGCCGCTCGACCTCTGCCTCCACCTCCTTGGTGAGAGCACGCCGGAAGGCATCAGCAGCCTCCACGGTAGGCTTGTTCTCAAGCACGTCAATCTCGACAGTGTGACGGAGGTACTCCTTGAGACTCATCAACGTCTCAAGGGCATCGTTGGGAACCCAGTACACCCCGCCGGTGTCCTTGAGTGTGAGGCCACCAAAGTGCCTGAGCATCAGCTTGACGAGCATCTGCCCGACAGCGGACCCCTCCACATTGTTCTTCGCCTCAGTGTAGGCGGCCTGCACATATCCCTCGAACCGTGCGAAGTCGATAGTGGTGTGGGACGAGTCCGGCCCACCAAACACACGTGGCTGTCCAAGGTAGTTGAGAGACAGGCTCATCAGGTTGCGGTAGTGATTGTTCTTGCCATGAACAACCTGCTGTACCTCAAACCCGTCCGACTTGCGATCCTTACGCGGGATCACCTGAAACGTACTGCCCTCAGTGCGGTAGAGCTTGAGGGCGGACTTGATAGCCCACACCAAGGCGGACTCATCAGTCCGTTCGCCCGGCATGTACTCACCAAGGCCAAGCACATCTAACGTATTGATGAGGCTCGACCGCTCAGTGCGAGACGCACTCCAGAAAACAACTGCGCCTTCGAGGCGCAACGACTTTGTACCATTCATGGCACACCTCCTCCAAGTCAACAAAGGTAACGGAAGCTAACCCTCGTCAGCCTCCTCGACACAAATACATACGACATCCTCTATGTCGTGTGTTTCTTTATGGCCTTCATCCTCCAACGTAACCGTGTCGTCGGTACGTGCAACCAATGTTCCTGCACTGCCATAGTGGGCCAGCACAGCAATAGCTTCTTTTGTGATAGCATCTTGATCACCGTTTTCTGACGTAACATCTTGCCAGTCACGGGTAAATTCCTCTGTATTCATAACGGACTGTGGTAGCACCACAATCCAGTTGCCAATCCGCATGGCAGGCAGTTGCCCGTCCTTGAAAAACCTGTGCGTATACCGAGTCATGGTAGCCTCCTGTGTGACATAGGCGGGGGAGAGGGCAGAGGAGTGAGGCTCCACCCTCTCCATCACCGAACCCTATAACGGCTACCCGCCATGTCATTATCCCAGCTCAATGAACCACCACAACCTAATTTCTCAGGTGTGAGTTCCCGTCCATCTCTGGTTCCTCCGCTCCGTCCTCTGTTGCGACTAACCCGAAGGCTGCTACTACGAGCGAACTCGCAGCACGCATCTTCTCAATCGCTTCTGACGTAGGGACCGAGGGAACCACGGGATACCCTGTCTCTCCCTCATACTCACGGATCACTCGAACCGTAGCATTAACGAGGTCAAGCAGTGCAGCCGTAGCATTGTCTAGCAGATGCTCTGGAACATCATTCATGTTCGCACCTCCTAGAACGGGGAATCATCAGCACGTGTGGCAGCAGCAACAGGCTCAGACTCAGCCTCCTTCTTGCCAACCATCACCATGCGATGAGCGTTGACCTTGAGCTTGGACCGCTTCTGCCCGTCTTGCTCCCAGTTGTCCTGCACTAGCTCACCCTCGATGAGCAGGTTACTGCCCTTCGTGATGTACTGCTGTGCAATCTCTGCGGTACGTTCCCAGAGGGTCACGTCCACAAACGCCACAGTCTCCTCGCCGCCCGTCTTTTTATTGACAGCCAGCGTGAGGTTAGCGACCGTCTTGCCGCTGTTGGTCTGCCGCACTTCCGGGTCGCGTGTTGCGTTTCCCATAAGAACGACCTTGTTATAACTCGCCATGAGGTTACTCTCCTATCAAACAAACAAACAAACGAACTTGCGTGTTGGCAAAAGGGTGACAGGGCTGTCCGGGAACAGGTTTGGTGGCCCGTGAGCCAGTTTCCTGCGTCTCCTTTAGGGTCGCTGTGTAGCTGACTAGGCTACCAGCCAAGTGCGACGCCACGGATAGTCACTTCCACGGTATAACGCAAACCCTATCGGCGTTTTGCCCCTTCTTTCCCAGCCGTGGGATTCTACGGGGCTACAAACTACACCCTCTTGTATCAATCCCCCTAGCGGATGCCGCTTTACCCTGATCCATCGGTTTCGTGGCGTTACCGAATCTTCACGACCTCTCCGCTATACCCACCAGTGCAGACTGTTTCCTGCCATGCCAGTTAGTAGCGAACTGACCGTGTGCATAGCAGCCTGCCGGATACCACGTCCGGCTACAGCCTTGCAGGTTACACCAGTTTCAGGGGGTGTATGTAAGTAGTGGAGCAGCCCCAAGCCTGCATACGCGGCTACCTCCGAGCGAGGGGCTTTCGTTGATAGCGACTTAGCCCCACTACTGTTGTATGGTAGGGTTTTTGAATGGAACCCAGTAAACCATGCCAGCGACTAAGGCTGGGCTTGCGGGTCACGCCCTACTCTCGTTCCATAAAGCCTGAGTACACGAGTAGAAGAACAGCCGCAGTAATCAAGAGGTACATGGTCATTCGATGCCCTCCCTCTCACGATACCACGTGGCGAGTTGCCTTATGTATGTGGCTGCCGTGTCCAGTTCCTTGCACTGCGCGGCTATGCCTCCACCTGCTCCGTCCTCTAGGGTTTCTGTAACAGCCTCCCGCAGTACGCTTGACGCATACAACAGGGAGTCAGCGATACGCGGTCCTATTCGGGGTCGTCGCATGGCTTGCCCTCCCCTTTCGAGTCGCTAACTGTGCTATCAAGCAAGGCATATACCAGCTCGATAAGTTCCCTAGCACCATCATGGTCAAGCTGTTCAACAATTACAGGCAATGACCTAATCGCTGCCCGTAACTGATGAACTTCCCCAACCAACTCATGCACTCGTTTATCAGTATCTTCCATCACGCCTCCTCCGTAAGAAAGTCCATTAACAAGTGTCCCAACGCAACGAACAGCAGTCCCCATAACATGAGGTCATACATAGCTTTCCTCCATAAAAGCCCAGTAAGTGTACGCTTCCGGCTAACGCCCCGCAACCACCACACCACCCAAGGGGCACATTGAAGGGACGAACCTTCCGTGTGCTTTGCTAACGTGTTAATTGTTGCTACCCGAGGGATGCGTAAGTCAACACGCTATAGGTGCCTGTTACATAGGTAGATCAGTCGGACCTCTTGATTACCTCAGTGGTCAGCACAGAGCTAGGTGGTGGGCATCGTCAGTTACGGGACGCTTCACCGGAAAGGGCCACGTCAGGGAGTTGCACCCTGAGGTACTCTGGGCGTGGCCTGCCATTCATCCCACGTGTGTCCATGACCATTTGGGTTTGGTAATGGGTTGTCACGTTCACGTTGTGGGAAAGGGCGTTACGCATACTGCTCATTTAGCTCAGAGGCTTCATGTGCAGCAATCGTGCATGAGTAGGCGAGCAGGGACATAGATACAGCAAACGTCCTCTGCTCTAGGACATCCATCTGTTCACTCTGCGGCGCGTCCTCATCAAGAGGCAGGTTGACTGCTATCACCTGTAACAACAGGTTGTACAGCGTGTCATGCTTGCGTTCTTTCATGAGGTTTTTCATGTGAATCACATAGTCCAACGAGTCGTTGTGATCCGCAAACACCTTATCCACAGTCGCTTGGCATGTGTCATGACTTATGACCATTGCTCTCCTCCTCTCGTTTAATGAGGGCTAGTAGGGCTCCGCGTTCACGCTCGCTCTTAACGTGTCCCCGTTGTAGGACACCCCGTATGACAGCGAGTGTCTTCGTGTAATGGGGTCGATACTTCCCCATACGCTCAGGTGTAAACAGCATGTCTCACTCCTTCAAGTGTTGCGGCTGGCGTATTCCAAGTAGGCCAACCAAGCTACGAATCCGACGAGCCACACACCCGTCGCGATTATCATTGACGTGTCCATAGTCACACCTCCATGTGTGCTAAATAACAACCAGCCACTCCCCCACGAAGTAGGCTACCGGATGGTGGCAACGCATGACGCATGGCGTGTAGCCTGTGGCGTCTACGGGTATAGCCTTCGGGAGTTACTGTTGTTAATCACATACCAGCCGCTTACCTGAGTTGGGTAGCGTCAACGCGCCTCCAGCGTCACTGGCGTGTTAGGTACTTATATGCCTATGCCCACCGCCCGATTCGGGCAGGGTGTACGGCTGTTCACTATCAAACCGTCGAGACTATCTATACGAAAACCAAAGCAGGACTAGAATCGACGTAAACTCTTATGTCGCCGGAACTTCCGGTCACAATCAACAACCGGTCAAACCGGATTTGTCCGGTCCCAAAGTTTTTGGTTTTCCGTAAACCGTTGCGGGGCAACAACTTACGACGCCGGAAAAAAAATCCGGCAGAATTCCGCCGGACGATCCGACGGGGACCGGTTGTTGATTGTGAGGCCGGAACACTTCGATTCGGTCAACCCTTGAATCTGGAGTTTTGAATTATGGCGACTACACACAAGACCAACCAACTGGCAGCACTTCTGAGTGGACTGACACCGGTGGAGCAGCACCAGTTGCTTGCCTCGGCTGGCATCGAGTCAAAAGCAGAAGTTGTCGTGGTGGAGAGGACCGACGACTACAACGGCGCCAAAATGGTCAAGCTGAACGTGCCCGATGCCCGGTTTATGCGAATGGGACTGGACAAGTTCCGGCGGCTATTCATCGATGAAATCGAAAGCATCGTCAGCCAATTCGGTGATATCGACTTCGACTGCGAATACGTGGCACCGGTGGAGGGCGACAAGGCAACCGATTCTACTGCCAGTGCATAGGTCTGCCAGTTCGGAATCTATCCCCGTTGCAATGTGCAGCGGGGACTGATTCTGGATTGTCCAAATAGGCTGAATTCGGTTTGACACAAGAACCGACATAGTTCATAGTGTAGGTCCGGCGGACGGTCCGACCGGAACGCAGCAACCCTATCTGGAGAATACCATGAGTGATATTAGAACAATTCTGGCTGAAGAATTTACCGACAACGAAGGCGTAATTTATGCCACTGCGCGGAAGTGGCTGCGGAAGCAGTACACGCTAACCGGCGGCGCCGCAATGTGGTTGACCGGCGGACAAGGTGCAGAGGCACTTGACGAAGCAGTGCAAACAACCGTTTGCCATGCGTGGCCCCTGTTTGTGAACGGTAGCGTCAAGAATCCGACCGCCACAATCAAGCAGCGTATCAACGGTGCCCTAGGGGTCGCCACGAAGCGCGTGACGAAGGAAGGCCGGTTATTCCGACCGTCCGACCGTCAACCGTCTGCGGGCCATGCAGAGGCCATGCGGGGACGATTGCACCGGACCACGTACGATGCCCACGAAGGTAACCTCTGCGACGAGGACACCGGCAGGGCGCTGGCAGACGAACACGTGCTGGCATATCATCCCCGCGACTGGAACACGCCAGACGATGGCGGCCAGTCCTATCGGGTGCCGGAGAATCACGAAGCGCTGACACGAATTGTCAAGCGTATGATTCCTGCCAACTGCACGAATCACTCGGCTGAGCAGTGCCGATCGTATCGCAAGATTGTCCGCGCTATTGTGACCGCCGGTGGCGTCAAGTCAGACGCCGCAAAGGCGCTCGGCATGCCGAAACAGACGCTGCACGACAAGTGCTGGCACGTGGCAGACGCGCTGCGACAAGTGCTGGCCATCGGCGAACGTAAGCTGAAGCGCGAACACGTGGCACCCGCTGAGCACGTGCAGCTCCGCTGCTGGCAGAGCGTGCCAGCCTGCTTGCCACTGGTAGCCGCGGAGAGCGTGCCGCCCACCAGCGCGGCAACAGGCGGACCGCACGACCGATACCCAGTGCCGACCGCTAAGCGCTGGGCCGACAAGCCACCGACGCCACTGGCAGCTGCTCCGCTGACACGTGAGACGGTCGGCCAGATACTGGCACGGCAAGCGACAATCAGGGCCGCCTATGATCGGCACGTGGCGACTCGATAGTCGCCCCCCCGACAACGGGAAGCGGCGGCGGTCGTACGTGG
>Ga0255049_10000520_pt1 | contig 23664 bp, 32 predicted proteins | sample JV7_2_3_MG_FD_183615 | JGI IMG/M metagenome (GOLD analysis project Ga0255049, IMG submission 183615) | Seawater microbial communities from Jervis Inlet, British Columbia, Canada - JV7_2_3 | ecosystem: Environmental > Aquatic > Marine > Inlet | place: Canada: British Columbia | collected 2016-10-06
GCGTTGATGCCGAATATCAGATCGAGGGTTTGAGCGGACGTGAGCCCAATGTGTTCCGCGTCGCTCGGGATGCCCGACATGGCTTAAGAGATGCCCAAGAAGAAGCTGACGAAGCCCTGCGAGAAGCAATCGAAGAGGGGCGAAAGCACAACCTCTCAATCCGGGACATCGCGGCGATGACCGACGTCTCCTATCAGCGAGTGGCACAAATCGCGTCGACCCCCTAGAAAGCCGCGGCTCACGTTTGACATCGCGCCGTTCGACACAGCGATTCCGTGTGCGAACAGATCGCCCCTCCCCACCCCAACACATCCTGTTTCCAGGCAGCGCGGTTTGATACAAGGCAACGGAACACCTGGTCAGCGCGATGCGAGTCAGTCAGGAGCTGGAACGTGCCCGATCCGCCGGCTCGTAATCCCCATGAAGAACATCGGGGTCGAGATCGGCGCCGTTTGGCCAGACAATTGTGCCGATTGACGGATCAACCGACACCTGGCCAAATAGCTTGTCATCCCTGGCGATTCCTTCAAAAACCGGGCCCCACAAGAAAGGTGCCAGGTCGACCACGCGCTCCGACCCATCCGAGAACCAAAGGCGGACAGTGCGCCCCTTGACTACCTCGACTTTCGTGACGTCGACCATTACCTATCTTCTCCTACTGAAGTGGATCAATTCTACCCGGCGGTTCGTGATTGACAGCCCGATCCCAGCAGGCGGAGAGCTCTTCTTCGTGTAGATCCACCCACTCTCGAATGAGGCGCATCGCCCTCCTCGGCAGTCGACCCTCCAGAATGGTTCCGTCCAGGGCCACTCGACCTACATGACTGCCGTAACGAGCGTGGAAATGAGGCGGGTTGTGATCTCCGAAATACATCAGGATGGTGATCCCGTAGAAAGAACTGATTCGAGGCATCTAGTTGGATCGTATGGGGACGCACCGACATGTTTGATGCCTCTGATAGAACATCCTCTGCACCGAAACCAGGCAGCCCTCCCCGCTCCAACCCGCCCTAGTTCCAGGACCGATCCACGGTTCTGGTCAACTAGAGGACACCAGCAGTTCCTCCGATCAGTGATGGTGCCCCCTCATGATTCAAGACGAGGGCCGATCCTCCCCGGACCAATGTTGACCGGCCGCTCCTGAGCCCCCCACCCCCCTACAAAGGGCGGGCTCTTCGACTTCATGGGTGATGTCGTCCGGTTCCGAATCCTTACCGTCGAATACGTGCAATGATGGGAACGTCGTGCATTAGGGGTTTTGCACAGTGAGAATCCTGCAGCTGGCACCTCCGTGGTTGTCAGTGCCGCCTTCGGGTTATGGCGGGATCGAGTGGGTAGTGAGCGGGCTGGCCGATGGTCTCGTCGCCGCCGGACATGATGTGACGCTGTTCGCGTCCGGTGGTTCTCAGACGCGGGCGCGGCTCGAAACCGTCTTCGACCCACCCCCCTTTGAGCAGCTTGGCGATGCGCGGATCGAGTCCATCCAGGCACTTGAGGCCTACCGCCGCCGGGGGGACTATGACCTGATCCACGATCACACGGCGGCTGTGGGCCCGGCTCTTGCCTCCCTGACCGACGGGCCCCCGGTCGTACACACCCTCCACCTGCCGTGGCTCGATGAGCAGATCCGACTGGCCCGGCTGATCGCACCACCAGTGCGGTTGGTTGCGATCAGTAACGACCAGGCTGCCCGCGCCCCCGACGACATTCCTATAAGCGCAGTCGTCCACAACGGGGTCCCGGTAGACCGCTATCCCTTCACGACCGACAAGGACGACTATCTGCTGTTCGTCGGCCGCGCCAACCCAGACAAGGGACCTGAGGAGGCGATCGAGATCGCCCGTCTCCTGCGACGGCGTCTGATCATGGCGATAAAGGTCAACGAGCGCTCCGAGCGCAAATACTGGCGGGAGGTGTTACAGCCGCTCATCGACTCTGTTCCCGGCATCGAGGTGGTGTCGAATCCGAACCACGAGCTCAAGAGCAACCTCATGGCCCGGGCGGCGGTGGTGGTTGTCCCCATCCAATGGGCGGAGCCGTTCGGAATGGTCATGCCCGAAGCCAACGCCTGCGGGACCCCGGTGGTGGCATACCGCATGGGGTCGGCCCCCGAAGTCATCGCTCACGGCAAGACCGGGTTCGTGGTCCCGCCCGGCGACATCGATGCCTTCTGCGCGGCCGTCGACCAGACCGAGGAGCTGCTCCCTTACGATTGCCGGGCACACGTCGAGGAGCGATTCTCGGTGCCGCGGATGGTTGCCGACTATGAGCGGGTCTACGAAGCGGTGTCGAGCATCGACCTCCGCACACCGCTCGCCCGGTCATTGTGACCGAGGAACCGGATTCGTACCATGACTCCGGCAATCTACGAAGGAATGGTGCTGCGCCCGTGTGGTCGGATATTGGCAGAGTCCCCTCCCATTCCCTCGGCGAGATCTTCACGATCGCGGGACGAGCGTTCACAGTCTCGGGACGCAGCGGCAATATCGCCGCGACGGGACCCGAAGGATTCTTCAGCCACGACACCCGTTTTCTCTCCGGGCTCCATCTCCTGGTCAACGGCGTGGAGCCGGAGGTCGTGGACGCGGCGTCGATTGACGCCGACGAGGCCGTCTTTCTGCTCCGGAGCCGAGCGACGGAACAGGACGAACACGCCGAACCGGGACTCATAGTTCGACGGCATCGCTATCAGGGCCCCACCCTCCACGAGGATGTCATTATCGAGAACCGGACCGGGCAGGCGGCGACCGTCGCGGTCGAACTGCAGCTGAGCGTCGACTTCGCCGACCTGTTCGACGTACGGCGGGCAGGTCCGGAAACAGAACGTCCGATCCGTGCACGACCTTCCAACGACAAGTTGGTTTTCAGCTATGTCTCGAACAGTTTCGCGCGGGCGACGGAGATCGCCACCTCTGAGGACGCCACCTTCGAAGACGATCGCCTGATCCTCACCGGGCAGGTCGAGCCCAACCAACGGTGGAAGACCTGCCTCGACGTTGTCCCGGTAGTCGATGGCACCGCCGTGTCGATCGAGCGGTCATGCACCATCGGCCTCCATCCTCACTCGGTGCCCACCGCTCCCAGCCAGATCGCTCACCCACCGGAGTTGCGCTCGTCGGCCGACGCACTCGAGCACCTATGGGCACACAGTCTCAGTGACCTGGCTGCCCTCGAAATCAGGATGGGCGGCCAGCGCGCTTTTGCGGCCGGCATCCCCTGGTTCGTTGCGCTCTTCGGACGTGACAGCGTGATCACTTCCATCGAAGCGATGCTGCTCGACCCCGACGCCGCCCTCGACATCGCCCAGCTGTTAGCCAGTCTCCAGGGCACCAAATCAGACCCGTCGGTATCGGAGGAGCCGGGAAAGATCCTCCATGAAGTGCGCCTCGGCGAGCGAAGTCTCCCCCACGACCGCATGAGTGTCTATTACGGATCGGTAGACACGACCCCGCTGTGGTGCATGTTGCTCCACAAGCTGCATCGGTGGGGCGCCCGCCCGGCAGCATTGAAAGCGATGCTGCCCAACCTCCGGGCGGCAGTCGATTGGATCCGGGGCGGGCTCGAGACCGGTGACGGCTTTCTCACTTACCAGGGCGATGTCACCCGGCTCCGCAACCAGGGTTGGAAGGACTCGGGCGATTCGATGGTCGATGGTCAAGGACGCCAACTCGAGTTGCCCATTGCGGTTGTGGAGGCGCAGGGTTATGCCGTGGAGGCGTTTCGGTCGGCGGCCCGACTCGAGAGCGAGATGGGAGACCCCGAACGGGAGCCTGCGCTTCGCGCCGAGGCCGACGAGCTACAACGGCGCATCGAGGACCGTTTCTGGCGCGATGATCTGGGGACTTTTGCGATGGCGATCGGCAAGAACGGATCGGTGGCCGACACGGTCTCGTCCAACCCAGGCCACTTGCTGTGGGCAGAAGCGGTTCGCCCGGAACGAGCGGCGGCAGTCGCCAAAACACTGGTCAGCGATGAGATGTGGTCGGGGTGGGGCATCCGCACCCTCGCCCGAGACCACCCGTCATACCACCCGATCTCTTATCACCGGGGCAGCGTGTGGCCCCACGACACCATGTTGGCCATCACTGGACTGCTTTCCTACGGCCACGTCGACGAAGCACTCACGTTGGCGGGAGGATTACTGGCAGCATCGCCACACTTCTCCTACCAGCTGCCGGAGTTGTTCTCAGGTATCTCCCGCGACGAGGTAGCTCACCCAATTGGGTATCCGACCAGCTCGTCACCCCAGGCATGGGCGGCGGCAGTACCGATCTACCTGACCGAACAACTGCTCGGAATCCGTCCGGACCTGCCGGCCGGGCGGGTAGTGGTCTCGCCGCGGCTTCCCGACGACATCGAACTCGTGCTTGACGGGCTCCGGCTCGGAGACGGTGTGCTATCGATACGCGCCGAAGGACGCCGGGCCCAGTTCCTCGAGGTGCCTCCCGGCATCGACGTGGTTGTGCGCTGACGCCGTCTGAACCTCAGACTCCGGCTCCCACGCCCCTCTCCTCCCCAACACGTCTTTTGTTGACATTGTCCACACTCTTGTTTACAATGTCAACATGGGGAGACAGGCGATGACCACAATTCAGGAGTTTGCCGTTGTCGCAACCGGCGACAATCTCGATGACAACGACTTCCTCAACCGGCTGTTCGAGGCCACCGGTGGAGACATTACCTTCGAGTGCGATCGGCACGGAGAGGTTGCCACCATCTGGTTCGACCGGGAGGCAGACACCCTCAACGAGGCCGTCTTCGAAGCCATAATCCAGCTGCACAGATTGCCTGAACTGAGGATTCGATCTGTCGAGATCGACGACATCGTCACTCAAGACCAGATCCGAGAAAAGACTGGACTTTCTAGACAGGTCGTCTCCATGCACGTCAACGAACAGCGAGGGACCAAACATTTCCCGTTGCCGATCGCTGGTATCCCCCAGCTTGTCCGCGTGTGGCGCCTTGCTGACATCTACGACTACTTCGACAGAACAGAGGACGCTGAATCGCTCCGCCGGCGGCGTTCGGCGGTGAACGAAGCATGGACTAGGGCCCTTGATACAACTTCTTCCTAGGAACCACGCCCCATTAATCCGGTTTGTGGCGAACCTACAGGCGCAATCGGGCGAGGCCGAGGTCAGACTCTCCTGAATTCTTTTCCCTTTCAGGCAACATCATGATGCTATGATGTGATTATGGCAAAGACGCGCACCACCTTGACCATAGAGGAGGAGGTCCTCCGGGCCGTGAAGGTGCGAGCCGCACGCACAGGAAAGGGCGAGAGCGAGGTCATCGAAGAAGCGATCCGCAGAGACCTTGGACTCGATCTGCTCGATCGACTGTGGGCACGCAACGACATGGCCGAGGATGAAGCGATGGGCCTCGCCATGGAGGCCCAGCAAGCAGCGCGCAAGAAACCCGGTCATTGAGGGCGGTCCTCGACCCAAATGTGATCATCTCGGCGGTGCTCTCACCTGGGGGTCCGCCGGCCCGTGCGCTCCGCCTCTGGCTCGAGGGTGCATATGAACTCGTCTGCTCGCCTCTTCTCCTCGACGAAACGGCAAGGGCCCTCGTCTACCCCAAGCTGAGGACACACATCGACGCCGACGAGGCTGACGAACTGCTCGATCTCCTCAGACGAGGAGCACTGCTAGTTGAAGATCCAAACGATCCACCAGAAGTCTCCTCCACTGACCCGAAGGACGACTATCTGATTGCCCTAGCGGCGAAGTCTCGTTCCTTACTCGTGTCAGGCGATGGGGATCTTCTAGAACTCTCGGAAAAGATACCGGTCTACTCACCCAGAGAGTTCCTGTCTCTGTTTCAGGAATGCCCGTGACCCCAACACGTCCTAGTTCCAGGGGGTCGCGGTTGGCCCCGACTAGTTCAGTCCGAGCACGGTGAGGATTGCAGAGTCGACGCCCCACTCCTCCTCGGGCGTCAGGTGTCCAGCGATGTCTCCAAACCGGGTCACGTCGACGGCGCCCATCTGCTCGACTAGAACCTTGGTCATGGTGCCTTCGACATTCATTTCAGGTCGGAATGATGCCGGTTTGGCGCTGACGGATGTCGGAGCCACCAGGACTACCGAGCGGGGAAGAAAGGCATCGGACTGCAACACAACACCAAAGCGTTTCCCGCGTTGCTCATGGCCTTTCCCCCTAGGCAGGCGAAGCGAGTAGATGTCACCCCGGCGCACGCAGACTCTCCATCAGATCTGCCACCGCCGCCATCTCCAGCCGGTCGTCGTCATCGGACTCCAGTGCCGCTACTTCGGAGGCCAGGGCGTTCATGTCCTGAAGTCGAGAAGCGGCCTCTACCAAGGCTTTTCGGATTGCTTCGGAGCGGCTCATGCCGGTCGCCTCGAGCTGGCCGAGCGCTTGCAGGGCCTCGTCATCGAGTCTCACCGAAACTGCCTGAGTCATGGTCCTAGTGTATCGCGAACTGTCATACATTGGAAGGGCTCCACCCCAACACGGCCTCGCTCCAGGCGTCCGACTAAGTCGGAGCAGAAACCTTCCATCCGTAAGAGCGTGCGGCATCAGTCATTGGTCCGTCGAATGTAATGACACCACTGAGGGTGGTCTCAAACAAGGCCGCCGTGGCCAAGTGGATGGCATCCAATGAGCGCAGTACTGGAGGACCCAAGACGCCTGCGTCACTAAGCACCTGGTTGTTGATCCGCACCAGCTCAATTCGACTCAGAACCTCTCCTGCTCGGCGAAGAAAGGGGTCTCCAAGCGTCAGCACTGCCCTACTCACCTCCGTGCGGACAAGGGCACTCGCGACCAAAGGCCGCCGCCGTCTGAGGAATCGGCGGAGAGCAGCTGACTCCGGTTCTCGAGCGACCAACTTGACGATCGCCGACGAGTCGATGTACCAGACTTTTTCAGCGCTCATCAGCGCGCAAGCGCTCAAGTACCGAGGAGGGCGCCTCCTGGCCCGGGGTGAGCTCTAGGGGGAGGGGCAAATCATCTAGGTCACCCTTGCCTTCATGAAGATCGCCCGAAGCGCGGAGTCGCTCAAGTGGCGGTACTTCGGGGATCGGCGTCAAGAGAGCAACCGGACGACCACGATCAGTGACTTCAATCGTCTCCCCGGCCTCGACACGCCGAAGGTACTCGCTCGCTCTCTGGCGGAGTTCCCTGATTCCGATCCTGGTCATAGTGCTACAAATAGCACATTAGCAGAGGTGGATCAATACCCCCGTTGCACCCCTCCTCTGACCCAACATGTCCTAGTTCCAGGGACGGCGCTCTATGTAACAGTGATCACCAGAGTGCCGTCAGCGCCCTTCAACATTCGCACGCAGCCAGTCGTCGATAGCCCTCCAATCGAGATCGCCGGCTTCCATTAGCCCGATGATGACTCGATGGTGATCCTCGGAGTCGCCTCCCAGCTCAAAGCCGTTCAATCTCAAATGAACGTCGGCCGCGGCCACGGCCACCCGCTTGTTTCCATCCAGAAATGGGTGGTTCTGGATGAGGCTTTCCAGGAGTGCAGAGGCCTCAGCAATCGGGTCGTCGTAGTACCCGGTCTGTGGGCGGAATACGGCAGCCTCGAGAGCACCGAAGTCGCGGACACCATCGGTTCCTCCGAACTCTTCTACAACCAAAGCGTGGATGACAAGAACCTCAACGACCGTGAGGTACTCGACCAACTACTTGGCCAGCTCTTCGTAAAGGCTCCGGTGACGCGCTATCGACGCCTTGGCGTGGGCGACCACCTCCGGACGGGGAGCCTCACCCTTCTTTCTCTCGACCCACTCAGTCAGGGCCTCGTCGAGAACAGCCTGGAATTGTCGACCTTCAGCGGCGGCGATACTGCGAACTTCCTCGAGAAGCTCGGGCCTGGCCTGTGACGAGAACTTTTGCATTGCCATCGTCCGATCATGATACATCACGATGAATCATGATCGAAGCCTGCCCAACCAAACCCGCGCTAGCTCCAGGGTGCGATCAAGTCAGTTGATGTCGAGCACGAGCCCTAACACGTTGCGAATCTGCGATAACACCGCAGGGCCGACATTGCCTCTGACGATGTCGATCCGGCCGACTGACACGGATCGAATGTGTTGACACTGGGCTGAGGAGACACTCTGCAAATGGTTTCGCTGATCAGGCATGATCTCGACCTCTGAGCCGAAGTCCCGAACGGTTGAGGTCAAGGGAACTACTTGGACGACATTGGCTGATTCATCAAGTATTTCTTGAGCTGTAACGATGACCACCGGATGTCGGAACCCTGCCTCACTGCCCGCAGGGACTCCCAAATCGAGGTCTACGACATCACCCGAGGTCAGCATCGAGCCACTCGATTTCATCGTGTGTGAGTGGTGTGCTCAGCTGTGTTCCTATCCGCTGCTGCCTCAGGCGGCGTGCTGCGATAGCGACCGCCTCTCCGACGGTCGTCCCGAGTTCTTCCGCGAGACGCTTGAGTTCCTCGTGCGTCTCCCGATCCACGCGGACACTGGTACTTGGCATACGACTTAGCATACGCTATCGCATGCAGTATTGTCAACAGATGTCCTCGGTCCAGGACGGACTGAAGAAACTCTTATCGTTGCTAGTGGACTCCTACCCCGGGAAGATCGGCGAATGCTCGTTTGTCTCTGGTAACCACAACTCTGCCGGTGGCTCGTGCTGTCGCGGCGATTAGGAGGTCGTGGGCTCCGCGGGGACGGCCCGCTTGCTTCACAGCCGCAAGAAGATGCGCGTGCTCGACAGCCACGACAGTGTCGTAGGGAATGACCGGAATCGAAGTGATGACCTCCTCGACGTACCCAGCTCGAGCGACCCGATGTTTCTCTGTGGCTAGTTCGACACCCACCAGAAGCTCAGCAACCGTGATCGCTGCAATAGCTACGTCATCCTCGTCCCGGATCACTTCGTCGAGGTCAGACTCCGTCCGTTCGGCGTCGATCAATAGCGTTGTATCGAGCAAGACCAAGCTCATGGCCGATGGTCGATTTCAATCAACTCGCGAAGCCGATCCAGGTCCTCGGACCAGGAAGGATCCGGTCGGTGCCGGCGTATGAGCACCTTCACATCAGCACCACGGCCTCGGCTGACCGGCTCGAGGTGTGCGACTGCCTTTCCCCGGCGGACAATGGTATAGCTCTCCTTGCCGTGCTCGACTTTGTCCAGCACATCGGCAAAGCGCCTTGCGGCCTCGGTAGCAGAGATGTCTGGCATGAGAATCAGATTATCAGATCCAGATCGCAATGGGAACCCTCTTGTGAGTTGTATGCCCCACCACGACCTGATCCCAGGGGTCACATCGGGACGATCGACACGACCTCTATCGGATCGGTAAAGCCCTTCAACTCCACAACACGACGCTCAGTGCCGACGCCGGGGGGAATGAGATCCAAGAGGTCGGCGGTGACCAGGATCTCAGCCGGCTGAGCCGCACCACAGAGCCGAGCCGCCTTATGCACTTCCTCGCCCGCCAGAGTCGATGAGATTTCGGTGACCTCGCCTCGATTGATCCCGATCCTCACCTGAGGAGCGAAGCCCTGCTCGCGACGGTGAGCCGCCAGCGTGTTCTGGATTTCAATAGCGCACCCGATGGCGTTGTCGCCTTCGCTGAAGGCCACAAAGAAGCCATCGCCGGTGTTTTCGACCTCGTGTCCGTCGTGATCGGCAAACAGCGCCCGCAGAGTTCGATGATGCCAACGCAGCAGTGCCTCCCAGGACTCGTCGCCGATCACACCAATGAGCCCCGTGGAATCAACAATGTCGGTGAACATCAAAGCGGCCACACGCCGATCACTGACCGCGGCGTCTGACCTCATCGAGTCGAGAGCTTCAGTCGCCGTCTTGATGTCCCTCATCGCCCCGAGATCGATGAATGCGGTCTTCGCCGCGGCGTATTCGAGCTCAGCGAGGACACCATCTCCGAGCTGGTTGTATCCCTCGGCGAGAAGCACCCGCGATTTGGCCGCGAGATAGGGCAGGTCGTCTCTCAGTCTGAGCTCCGTGGCTTTTCTGAACTTCTCAACTGCCCCGGCAGCATCTCCTCCCGCAAGCAGCACCGCTCCGGCCGCGTGCTCGGAGTGCGCGATGAGGGCACTAGTTCCATACTGCGTCGCAGTGGCAGACAACTCATCGGCATGAGCTTGCGCCGCCTCTGGATCCTCCGACGCCAGAGCCACCTCAACCGCTGTTGGCAGGAGGCGGGCTCGTTGAAGCAAAGACTTAGTTGAATCGAGGCTTCTGGTGATCAGCGCCCAAGCACCAGCGGGGTTGCCTCGGGCCAGCTCGAGCTTCGCCAGACCAGGCTGCGGATCCCGCCCAAAGCCATGTGCCTGGCGGAAGGCTTCCTCGGCCTTCTCGTGATCGCCCATGTTGAATCGGATCTCACCAACCTCGTACATCGCCTCCCCGGTGAAGCCGAGAAACGTGCCCAGCTCCCCTGATGCCCTGGTGGCCTCCTCCTCAGCTGACACCCAGTCTCCTCGCAGCTTCATGATCTCGGCACGATGGACACGACAGATGCCGGGGAATCCCGAATTGTTCCCAGCACGCTCACACCATCGCTTAGCGGCGTCGCTCCAATCACCTGCACGTCGGTAGTCCGCGAGTTGTTCGCAAATGTCGATCATGTTGCAGTAGACGCGACCGGTGGTGACCGGATCGAGCTCCCCTCCAACGGCGGCCACCATTGCCTCATCCATAAGACCCATGCCCGCCTCGACGTCGCCGCCTGCGACCATTATCCGACCTCGATCGTGGAGGCTCAGAGCCTGGAGGTTCCTGTCCGCATGCTCTTCTGCACATTCATATGCGGTATGTGACAGCTGGAGGCCTCTTTCCAGATCGTTGTCGGATTCAAACGCCACCACGGCCAGGGTCCGAAGCAGCCAGGCGCTTTCGACCGTGTCACCCTCGGTCCCAAGCAGCTCCGACGCCCTCTTCAGCCAGCCCATCCCAGGGGCCGGCGAGCCCTTGTGGAAGTGGTCGTCTGCGAGGTGGACGGCAAGCATCCCCGCCTTGATGGTGTCGCCCTTCTCGCTGTAGGCGGCGTACGCACGTTCCCTGATGTCGATGCATCGGTCTGGCTGTCCGGTCCACCACGCAGAAAGGGCGTAGTCCTCCAATTCGAGAGGACCGATCTCCTGCTCATCGTCGGCGCGGTGCCACAGGTCGTATGCCTCCGCCCAGGCGTTGCGGGCCATAGCGTCGCGACCGGATTCGATGAGTTCTGCGGTTGTCACTTTTCTCTCACGTAGGGAGTAGGACGCCGTAAATCTACTCCGCTTCTGCAAGCCGCCGTCACGGATTCAACAGCGCTCCGAGTCGGGGCTGACTCAAGCAAACAAACGGATTAGAGGGGGAGGCCCCTACGGGTGCCTGGCTCTCCACCCCAAAGTGTCCTGGTTCCAGGTGTGAACCCTCCGCGGCAGCCGGTCGTTTAGCAGCCGGTCGCATCCCTGAGCACTCGACAGGACTCCGCCAGCCGCGCTGCCCCTAGCTTCGTTATGCGACGACGGAAAGCGTCCCGGTGCAGAGTGTGCAAATTGTCGAAGTTGGCGACGCATTCTGTGGGCACCCCGTCTGTGTCGGGTGCCAGATCCAGCTCGGAGGCCAGTCCACGACGCGTTCGAGTCAAGGCGGCCACGACGACGGAACCGATCTGACCGGCAACCGGGTCTCGGGTGAGAACGAGTACAGGACGGTCGCCACCAGGGGTTTCAGCGAACCAGATCTCACCTCGTTGCATCGGCCACCCAGTCGGACCAGTCCTCGGCCGGACCCCAATCAGCAATGTCGGCCAGTGCGTTCTCATCGTCGGTCAGCGGAGTAAGCCTCCACGCTTCGATGTCGCCCTCGGCCCGGAGACGAACCAGGTAACGATGGAGTGCATCGCGGAGAAGCTCGGAACGATCAATGCCGAGCCGCTCTGCCCAGAGTTGCGCCTCAGCAGCATCATCGTCGGCTAACCGAAAACTGAACATCGTCATACGGAGACGATACTACGTATGACAGGCACCAATCAACCCCCTTGCAGTCACGGATCGATAAGGATGATCGTCCAATCAGAGAAGGCTTCTGTCGAGCACGATGTTGACGTCGTGATCAGGATCAGCTCATCTGCGTCGGCGACCTCGGTGTAAGTCGTGATTTCATCGAAGTCACAAGGTGCGAATGCCGTGACTGCGCCCAGCCGCAACTCCTGACTCCAGGAATGCACCAGAGACTTCTCGGTCGCCAGGGCGAATTCCGAGTATCGCTGGTCGTCAATCTCATCGAGCTCGGCGGGCACCCTGTTCCAAACCTCGGCCATTGGAAACGAGCTGTCAACCACTACCAGAACCCGACCTGTCTCCCGCACGACGTTGACGACCACAACAAAGATCCCCAGCGCGACCGCCAGTCCGATCACCCAGAAAGCCAGTGGTTTCACTTTGCCTAGGTCCCAGCGTTGAACAGTGAAGCCATCTTGAACTCGACATCTTCTTCAGTGGCGTTGATGCTGGCTGCCTCTACGAGAGAGGACAGCCGGGCAAGCTCGTCGAGGTCGGCTTCGAATCCGACGGTATATACGGGAATCCCGAGCCCGGCGATCACCGGTGCCGCGTCATCGAATTCCAGTCCGCTTTGAGTCTCGCCGTCGGTTAGAACGAACAGCAAAGGCTTTATGTTCGGATCCGCATTTCGGGCGTCCACGAGCATGGACAAACCAACAAGGATGCCGTCGTACATAGCGGTACCGCCATTTGCGTCCATCTCCTCGATCGCCGCGGCGAATCTGCCCTGCTGGTTGAGATCAAACTGAGCGATATCGAGTCGTTTGCTGGTGACATCGCTGAATTCGACCATGCCAACAGAACTGGTGGGACTGATGAAGCCAAGGGCGGACTCCAGCGCGGTGGATACGGCGAGGATCCGAGTGCCGGCCATGGAGCCGCTGACGTCGCTCACGAAGACCGCGTAGACGGGACGGCCCGCGTCTTTCTTGTCCTTCCACAACTGCTGCGCCTCGATGAGAGTCTGCCCTGAGGGGATGGCAACGGTCGAGTCGTATTCGGGCGGCTCGAACCCCAGGTCGGCTGCCCGATCACGGAACTCCTGGCTATCGGCATGAGCGGCGAACAGCTCGAGCACCTCGAGCTCCTGCGCCGAAGCACCCTCCACCGCATAAAGCGGGTTGTCATGATTGATCCCAAAGGGAATGAACTCGAATCCCGACCTCAGCGAATCGGTGTTCACATAGGTCTGATATTCCATCACGAATGCATCGAGGGTGCCGTTCTCTTTTTCCACAGACTCCCTTATCTGCAGTGTCGTCAGAGCCACAAAGGGGACGTTCTCCTGGAATGTCTCGAACACGCTTGCCACGTCGGGTGCAAGCAGTCGGTCTTCGTCGCCATCGGCGAAGTCATCGAGGACAGACAGCAAGAAATTGAGGCCGGTACTCGAGGCGAACGGGTTGGTGTAGCCCATGACAACGTCGCCGGCGACAACCGCCTCGATGAGGGTGGCGGCATCCAGCACACCATATTTCGCGGCGAGATCCTCAACAGTCTCAGATTTCATAACGAGCCCGGCAACGTTCGGCACCAGCTGCTCCCGAACCGGGGTCATGGACCGATGGACCTTCGCCATCTCAATCCACAAGTGATTTGAGGGGCTGAACCCGGCCGGTAGATCCCTGCCCGCCGCGATGAACTGATAGCCCGTCCCCGAAGCGATGCGACGGATCGCAACTTGTGCGCCCGAGCCATCACTCAATGTCTGGTTGGAGCCATTGAAAGACTCGGCAACGTCCACCATCCAGCCGTCGGTCCCCTCACCCGACTTCTCGGTGGAAACGAATATCTCGGCGACTACCTGATTCCCGCCGGTTCTGGGGGATCCAACGATCGGGAAAATGTCGATGTCGGGAAGAGTCTCGGCCAGATCCTGGGTGTCGAGCGAGACCGGGGCCCGCCGGGTCACCGGGTTGTCCTGCCAACCTATGTCGTCGACGAGTTCGTCGAGTCTCTGTTCGGCTTCCGCCTGATCGAGTTGCTCGACTTCACCAAAACCACAAGCCGCCACGAGCAGAGCGAACACCGCCAATGCGGCGACCCATCGGACAGAACTCTTATTGGTCCTCACCTTCGCTCCCCCTGCGACCCCGCTCATCTCAACTTGCCGTGTCGGGATTGATCGCTGAGCTCGCCGCCTGGCCCTTCTCGAGCCGCTCGATCGCCTCTTCGCCTTCTTCGGTCAGCCGGTCGAGTTCCAGAATGGTGGTGGCCATCTGGGGAAGAGCTTCCTTGCGATAACGCGAGATCTCATCGAGGGCGATGTTGATGTCCGCGAAGGCCGATCGCAGGGAATCCATGTCGAGCATGGTGCTCGCCGCCCTCTCGTGGATCTCGGTTCCCTGAGTCTTCAAACGCTCGGCGGTTCCGGCAATGAGGTCGGATGTCGTCCGATTGATCGCTTCGACCTTGTCGAGCACGATCTTCTGGTGGGCCAACGCCAAAGCCACAGTCACTGCCACCTGGAGGGCACTGATGGTCACATCGACACTTCGATTGACACCCCTGATGAGCTCTCTGTTGTTGCGGGTGATCAGCTCTGTCGCCAGAACGCCCTGCTGATTCACTACAAGCTGTTGCTGCAGGTCCATCGTCCTTTGTCGCAAGGCAAAGACCAGCTCCTCTTCGATGAACTGGCGGCGTGGATCGTCACTCGTTATCTCGCGCTCGAGCTTGTATTGAATGCTCGCGTCGAGCGCCTGCGCCAGAGCAATCTGATCTGCCAGGGACAGAGTCACGTCCCGCATCTGCTTCTGATCTTCACCGAGCGTCACGTTGTCTCGCTTCAACTGGTCTGCGCCGCTCTCCAGCGACTTGATGATCGAGTCGATCACGACCTGTGAGCTTTCGTACTTCATGAAGTACCGCTTCAAAGGCGTTCCCACACCCGGGATGCTTCCAACGAGCCGGGTGAACCACCCTGGATCGAGGTCGACCGAGGCGGGGTCCATCTTCTCCACCTCGATTCGGAGGTCGACCAACGACTTGGCGACCGCCCCACCATCTTCACCGCCACGAGACATCTCCCGCACGGGTTGCTGCAGCATCTTGCTGCGGGTAGCCGAACGGCGCTGAAGGTCCCGGCCCATCTCATCAACCGTGACCCGGGTGGCATCGCGGGAGGATTGGTCGGACGGGTCAAAGGTGAGCAGTTGGTCGGCATATTCTCCAGCCTTCTGCCGCAACTCGGCGTCCGGCTCCGGCTCTGCGAGTGCCAGCTCCGCTCTTGTCTGCTCGACGTTCAAGTCGAGATGAAGCTCGGGGCCCTCTGCTTGAGCTGCCTGCTGTGAATCTGTCATCGTCGATACCCGCCTGGCGTCATGGGCTCATCAGCCCCTTCCTTGAATCTCATACTGCGTACTTGCTTGCTCGTTCTGCCATTTCCCGAAGGGCGGCCATAGCTGCGTCGGCATCCTGTGGCTCCTTGCCGATGGGAGCGTCAGCCAGCGCCGTGGCCGTCCGGTCGATCAGTGTCATCGCCGACTCGTTCTGTGCCAGCAAGTCAGAAATTCTCTTCTCCTGCCCCTCCCGTAGAGAGCGCCGATCGTTCAGCGACTCCCGCTCGGCAACGGCTGACTCACCCTGTTGATCTTGAAGGTCTCCCAGCCGGGAGTCGATGTACTCGTTGTCGATCGCACTGATGCTTCGCATGGCCACAGCCACCTCGCTGAGATTGTCGAGTGCTGCCAGATAGACCTGTTGCGCCGTTGACAGATATCGGGCATAGGTCAGCTCTCCGGCCTCCAATCTGCGGTTGAGAACCTCCACCAGGTTGTCACGCTTCTCCTCGAGCGCATTGAGCTGGTACGCGGGCCGGGTGTCGTCGAGCGCTTCCAACTCCTCGGTGAGCTTTGCCATTTCTTCGACGCCGACCTCAGGCAGCTCTGGCACCTGGAACTGGAGGCGAGCAAGGGTGCCGGTGGCCGACATCGCAATGGGCCAGGCGACGATCGCCACGGCACCAATAGCCAGGAGAATCATGGTCATGAAGAAGGGTGGCTCCAGAAGCGCCAGAATGATCCAAATGCCGAAGGCGACCAAGGCGATGGCGAGCCACGTGGCCGGATACGCCACTACCGCCTTCCACCAGCTCTTCATTTCTACCCACCCCGATCATGCCGCAACATCAGTCGACTGCCGAGTGGCGCAACCACTGCTTTCAAGTCGCTTCGAACCTTGACACTGAACCTATCACACAGGCTTCGGTTAGCGATCGGAGGATGGCTCGTGCTCACCGAGGTCGACGGCTTCGAGGCGCTGTAGGGACTCGACGTCGCTCAGCCCTGCGGCCACCAGCCTCGTTGCCTGCCTCTCGATTGCATCCTCAAACCAGTTCCTGACGAGTCGCCCGTTGCCAAAACCTTCACCACGCTCAGCGTCGTCAAGTCGGCGGCGAAGCAAGACCTCCCCCTCCGACGAGAGTTTGTATCCGGCCCCGTCGCAGAACAATCCGAAGATCTCAGTCAGCTCGTCGGTCGAATAGTCGCGAAAATGCAGGGTTGTCCTGAATCTCGAGGCGAGACCGGGATTCGAGCCGAGCAACTCCTCCATGGGCCGCGGATACCCCGCCGCGATTACAACGAGGTCGCCCCTCTCGTCTTCCATTTCCTTGACGAGGGCGTCGATCGCCTCTTTGCCGTAGTCCTGATCACCCCGCCCGGCCAATGAGTAGGCCTCGTCGATGAACAGAACGCCGCCGAGGGCTTGCTCTACGTTCGCCTTTACTTTGGGAGCTGTTTGGCCCACATAGCTGCCGACGAGCTGTGACCGGTCGACCTCGACGAGATGCCCACGAGATACCACTCCGAGGCTCCCGTATATCTCTGCGACCAGCCGCGCCAGCGTTGTTTTGCCCGTCCCCGGATTCCCTGTGAACACCAGGTGATGCGAAGAATCGTGGGTGGGCAGCTCAGCTTCCCTCCTGAGTTTCTGGACACGAATGAAGTCGACCAACTCCCGGATGTCCTGCTTTGGCACCTGTAATCCAATGAGCGTGTCCATCTCGGCGAGAAGCGATTCGACACTCGCCTCCGGTTCCACCGGTGCTGAAGCCTCAGCGTCGCCGTTCTGTGCGTCGGCTGAGATCCCGTGCTCCTCGATGTGGTTGGTGATGTGCTGGGTCAATGCGGCCAGAGCAATCTGTTCGGCAACCGTGCCCTCGTCATCGGCCAATATCACAGCCTCGGCGAACGCCAGGACGGCCCCGGCGAGGTCGACTGAGTATCTCGTTCCCGCTTCCTCATCGAGCTGTGCGAGGACTCTGATGCCGATGGGGACACCATCGCGCACCAGGGAGCCCTGCGTACTGTTGATCGCCCGCCTCAGCTCCGACATTTCCCCCGAAAGATGGCCCTGAGAGATGACACGTTGTTCGGTTGAGTCAGAACCCTGCATTTGGGCTATTTCGTCGTCAGAAATGCCATCTGATGTCAGCAAGAAGTTCTGCACCCCGACCCGATCCATGCGCATCAGACCTTCGGTGTCGGCAATCGACTCACCACCGAATGCGACCAGGCGACGCCAGGTTTCGGGCTCCTCGGTGGTAGCTCGACGCCAGATACTCCTGGAGCGGTTGTAGAACTCCTTTGCCGCGACGGGAGCAAAATCGATCCCAGGGTCCAAGGTTCCCTCCGTGCCTTTGGTGTCACGCAACTCCAGTCCACCATACAGATGGGTGGGCACCCGAGGATTCGACGTCTAACGCAGGTCAGGCGGACTGGCCACTGCCTCCTACGTTATCCCCGCGTAGACAACGCAGCAGGACGAATGCAATGACGGCAGAGACCAAGACCAACATGATGGTCAACCGGTTCCTTGCCGAGTCCGAGGATGTCCCGGATGGATCTTGAGACAACTTGGCCTCGTTCCAGTCGTGGTCTATTTCGACCCGTCCCTGCTGGCGTCTTACCCCGGGAAATCTGCGTCTTGGTTTGGACCGTTTATCCATATATGCACATTCGTCAACGCGTCCTTCGCTCCTATTGACCAACCGCCCGGGCCTCCATGCAGGAGACTCCTTCGGGCCCAACTGTGGCGCTATGGGGGGTATCCGGAGGAAGGTCGAGCCGATCTCCCGGCCTGAGGAAGACGTCGCCATCGAGGATGTGGAACGTGATGGAACCCTCGACGCAGAACAGCACTTTGTGGAAGGGATGGCGATGCTCCCCGTAGGTATAGCCGGGCTCATTGGACCAGGCTCGAGGCACCAAACCCTCGGCGGCAAAGGCGTCGGCGGCAATTGATTCGGGGTCGGTGATCACAGGTAGTCGCCGATCCGTGACGGATAGTCGGGGAAGTACCGGGGAATGACACTGAGATCGAACCGCCCCAATATCGACTCTTTGGGCTCACGATCGAGGAGAAAGCGGAACGAGGCCTCGATCAGTTCCTCTGCACTCCGGCTGCCCCCGAATCGGCCCAGATCGGCTGCCGAAACAGTCACGTGGTGGGTGCTCGTAGACCCGGTCTCGGACACTGTCACTTTGTAGACGTCGTCTCCCGCCTGATCCAATGCGATCTCTGCCATCACCCAAACCTACTGCGCTTATACCCGACGGGGTTCCGTAGCATCGGCGATGCTGTGAGACGGTGGATTGTGCCTTGTGTGCTGGTGGCATCGATGATGGCGGGTTGTGCTCCTACGTCAGTGCAAACATCCACGTCGGTGCCAACACCGACGTTTCAAGCCGCCGATTCGGTCCCCGAAGAGGACGTCGCTGACACGGTCCCCGAGGAGGATCCATACGCCTCGGCGCGGGCGGCGATGGTCGAAACCCAGATCGTGGCCCGGGGTGTGGGTGACCCTGCGGTGCTGGAGGCGATGCGGACCGTCCCCCGGCACGAGTTCGTAACCGCGGACTACCTGGATCAGGCCTACGACGATCACCCACTTCCAATCGGGGAAGGCCAGACCATCTCCCAGCCTTACATCGTCGCCTGGATGTCCGAACTGCTCGAGGTCGAAGCCGGTGACAGGGTGCTCGAGATCGGCACCGGATCCGGCTATCAGGCAGCGGTTCTCGCCGAGATGGGAGTCGAGGTCTACACCGTGGAGATCATCCCGGCACTGGCCGTGGCGGTCGCTCCTCGTCTCGTTCGCCTCGGCTATGAGGAGGTCAATACGCTCGAAGCGGACGGCTACTTCGGTTGGGACGAGCATGGTCCCTACGAGGCCATCATCGTCACCGCCGCTCCCGACCACCTACCGCAACCGCTTCTGCTCCAGCTCGCCGCAGGAGGGCGGCTGGTGATCCCGGTGGGCCCCGTGGGCTCGTTTCAGACGATGTGGCGCTTCACCCTCGCCGAGTCGGATGAGGTCCTGGCGGAGAACCTGGGCTTTGTCTCGTTCGTGCCGTTCACCCGGGAGGGGTCCGAAGGGGAGGTCCCGGTGCCCGACCCGACGAAGCGCTGACCCGGGTCCGGGTCCTCGCCAGCAAGGCCGCACCTCCGTAGCAGGCCGCGCCGACCAGCATGACGGCAGTGAAACCCCAGGAGAGCGCGGCCAAGGCGGCTGCGATCGCGGCGACCACCGAGGCTGCTCCGTTGATACCCCAGGCCCAGGGGATGAGTCGTGGAGCGCTGGTCTCGAGGTAGGCGATCCCTTTGGGGAACATTGTTCCCATCAGGAACCCCACCGGGACCACCGAAACGGCCACCAGGGTCGCCCGCAGCCAAAGGGGCGCCCCCAGGGAGAGCCTGATCACTCCGGTCACCAGCAATGGTTGCACAGCGGCGACCACGGTGAGAAGGATCGCAGTCCCAAGCCAAGGGAGACGCTCAGACATGAGACTGCCGAAACCGGAGGCGACCAGTACCGAAGCCAGGACCACCGCCAGCGCGGTGGTGGGCCGCCCCAGGACCAGAATGTATCGTTGGAAGATCGGGATTTCGACCAGTAGAAAAGCAAGACCCAGCAATCCGAAATAACCCGCAGTCCAGCCCAATCCCGGTCCCCGGCGGGCCCTAATCGTCAGCGGCCCCAGGATGAGCAGGCCTGCAGCCAGAATCGAAAGCAAGAGCAGCGCCACCAACACGAAGTAGCCCGCACCTCCGAAGGGTTGCCAGGTGCGACCCAGGGTCGCCAGCACGTCGCCGGTCTGCTCGAAGGTGAAGTAGTGATGAAAGAACGGGTGATTGTCGGTGGGCGGAGCTATGTCGAAGGCGTAGGACTCGTAGAGGTCGCCTGGAGTGGACCGGGCCAGCAGAGGGGAGGCCAGCCGGAAATAGTCGTCTTCGGGAAGCCGGTTGAACCTGTTGGCGTCCCTCCCTTCGAGACCCGGGAACGCCACCAGGTCGAAGCGGAGTCTCTCGGCGAAGTCCCCTATTAGAGCTAGCTGATCTACTCCGAAACCGTCCGGCGAGACCAACACCACGATGTTGGAAAACCCGCGCAACGCCACCACCGACGAAGCGGGATCTCCTCCTTGGCGACGGATCGCCTCGCCGGCAAGGGCAACGGCCCGCATCCCCTCCGACGGCGGTGTTTGCAGCCAGCGGACCACGGCCAGGATCCCGCCGGGTCGCAGAGCCTCGAGATAGGCGGACATCGCCTCGAGCGTCAGGTTGTAGTCCTCGGCCAGGCTGTAGGCCCCCGAGGTCACCGGGCGAAATGGGGCGTCGAGGGCGAGATGGACGACATCGAAGGAAGCGTCTGCTCTCTCCACGAAAGTGCGAGGCTCTTCGACAACCACTTCGACCGCGCGGTGGCGGTACGCGGGGGCCGCCGATGACGCCTCCGCCACCAGCGGGTTGGGCTCTACCGCCGTCACATTCCCGGCTCCCGAAGCCAGCGCGGTGAGCACCGCCAGGCCCCCGCCGGCGTCGAGGACCAGCGTCTCCCCGCCCGGCTTCAGCTCGTAGGGCAGGGCGTGGAGGAGGTAGGGGACAAAGTCCGCCTGTTCGGGCTCGACCAGTGGGATCGGGCTTAGGTTGTCGCCGTCGACAGTCACTCCCTGCTGTGCGGGTGGAATGCCGCGATAGCTGAGGGAGAGCCCGGGCAGAGAGCGGATTCCATCGCTTTCGACGTGATCCACCCGAGACGCCGGAGTCCAGCCTGTCGAGAGCAGCGACGCGCCAGGGTATCTCAGCGCTGCGCTCAGCTCCTTGTAGGGCGAGAGCCGCAGTTCGATACTCTCCGAACCTGCGATCAGCAGCCCGGCTGTAGCAGCCACCAGGACTGCCACCGCGGGCAGGGCCTTCCGTCCGAACGAGCCCGCCGCGAGGAGGAAAGGAACCGCCACAGCGGCGACGCCCGCTGTGGCCACGATCGCCCCTTCGCCGCCTAGACGATCGATGGCGACCAGTGCCAGAGGTGCACCCAAACCTGCTCCCACCAGACTCGCGGCGTAGACCCGGTGCGCGGGCACACGACGTGGCTGGTCCCATCCTGCGAGAAGCGCCGTGATCAGTGCACCGGCAAAGAAGAACGGGGTGGCCAGGGCCAGATAGACGAGGGCGAGATAGAGGAGCTGTTGCCGGTCCCACGCGACGGTGAAAGAGTCGAAAGGCACCCGGTTGGCAACTAGATAACCACCGATGATGGCGGCAGCCTGCAGGGCGGCGAACGTGGCCCAGCGTCCCGGGCCTCCTCGTCCCAGACGTGGCCAGACGAAGATAAACGACCCGGCGGCACCGAACCCGAGCAGGGCGAGGCTCACCGCCACGAATGCAAAGTGATGAAACTGGGCCACCGCGAATATCCGGGTCAGGACCACTTCGAGCATCAAGACAGCCGCCGAGGACAGGGCGGTGCCGAGTAGCACCACGGATCCGGATCGTTCAGCCATTGCCGGCCGAAAGAACGTCATCGAGGAACGCCACAACCTCGTTCACCAACCGGTCACCGGCGATCAGAGCGAAGTCGTTGTGATCAGCCCCCTCTATCAAGGCAAAATGTTTCGGTCCGGGTGCCGCCTCGAATAGCGTTTCGCTCTGTCCGAGAGGAACGATGCTGTCGGCCGAGCCGGCGATGATCAGGGTCGGTGAGTCGATTTCGCTGACCGTTTCCAGGTTCGGATACCGGTCCCACAACATGAGGGACGTAGGCAGGAACGGGTAGTGCGTTGCTCCGATATCCCGAAGTGAGGTGAATGGCGAGCGCAACACCAGGGCGGTCGGAGGTTGGTGTCGGGCGAGCCCGAGGGCGACTCCGGCCCCGAGCGACTCGCCAAAGTAGGCGATTCGGCCCGGGTCGACGTCGGGACGGGTCTTCAGATAGGCAACAGCTGCACGGGCGTCGGAGGCCAGCCCAACCTCGGACGGTCTCCCGGGATTGCCGCCATAACCCCGGTAGTCGACAAGCAGCACGGCAAACCCACGCCCGGCCAGGGCTTCCGCGAGGGGAACGCGGTGCGCCCGGTTCCCGGCATTGCCGTTGAACACCACGACGGTCCCGCGGCTTTCCCCACCGGCGGCAGGCACGTACCAGGCCACCAGGGACAGCCCGTCCTCTGTTGCGTAGGTCACCTCCTCGATGTCGAGCAGAAAAGTGGCAGGGTCGGGAACGTCCTGTGTCGGGAAGTAGATCAGACGCCGCTGCGAGATCCATATCAGGCCGAGCGTGGCCAACACGGCCAGCGACACCACCGCAACCGCTTTCATAACGGCTCGCAAGGTCCAGGTTGCCCGCGTCGAGCGTGCGGATTCGTGGTCTGTGGCATGCTGTCTCGCATCGTACGACGAAATGAAACCGCCCTTCCGGCCCAACACGTCCTAGTTCCAGGCGAGCGAACCCACCGGTAGTCTCAGACGGATGCCCGGCCCATACGCGGCGCAGTCGACGGATAGAGACTCCCGGACGCTGCACAGACCCGAGACAAGGACCAGCGATGGCGACTCCGACGCCGTCGCTCACATCGTCCTCAAGGACGAACAGATGCGTGGCTACGTGGGCGGCGAACCAATCAAGGCCTTGTGCGGCAAGGTCTGGGTGCCTTCACGTGACTATCAGGGGTTACCCATCTGCCAGGCGTGCGTCGACGAACGGGACCGACGCCTTGCCGGTATGAAGAGGATGAACTGATCCGCAGCGACGTGTGAGTTTGACTCACACCCCCCATGTAGGTCGGATACATCTCGTCTTGCGACGAGGTCCAACCACTGAGGATGACCCGACCGAGAGGACAAAGGCCCAAACAGCCTCTTCAGCCTTCCGAAAACGGTCCTACGGCCCTAGCCGGAGCGATCGCCTCGATGGAAGATCAGGGGTAGGAGCCGACACGCCTCAGGAGGCCCCCGGTGAAGTACCGAATCGAACGGAACGTTCAAGGCGAGTGGATCATGACCGGCGTCTGGAAGCGAGGTCACGCTGTCCTCGCCGACCCGCTGCTCAACAAAGGGACCGCCTTCACATCCGAAGAGCGGGACCTCTTCGAGCTGGACGGCATGCTCCCCTATCAGGAGACCGATCGAGACCATCAGGTGCAGCGCGCCTACGAACACGTTCTCGACAAGGGCGACAACCCCTTGGAGAAGTATGTGGCCATGGCGAGTCTCCTCGACCGCAACGAAACACTCTTCTACCAGTTGCTCGCCACGAGGGTGGAAGAACTGCTCCCCATCGTCTACACGCCAACGGTCGGCCAAGCAGCGATCACCTTCAGCCACATTTTTCGACGTGGCCGTGGTCTGAG
>Ga0255049_10000521_pt1 | contig 23652 bp, 16 predicted proteins | sample JV7_2_3_MG_FD_183615 | JGI IMG/M metagenome (GOLD analysis project Ga0255049, IMG submission 183615) | Seawater microbial communities from Jervis Inlet, British Columbia, Canada - JV7_2_3 | ecosystem: Environmental > Aquatic > Marine > Inlet | place: Canada: British Columbia | collected 2016-10-06
AACAGCTGCAGCAGTTGCGGGAAGCAGGCACGCAGCTGCAAACAGGCCTTACCTATGCGCGCAAGAATCTCGATGACCTGAATGTGCGGGCACCGGTCAGCGGCAAGCTCTCGGGATTCAACATAGAGGTCGGCCAGTCGATCGAACGTGGCGGCCGCCTGGGCCAGATTGACGACCCGCATGGTTTCAAGCTCAACGTGCAGATTGACGAGTTCTATCTTGGCCGTGTGGACTTGCAGCAAGCAGCGACAGCCGAGCACAGCAGAGACACATACGATCTCCGTATCGCGAAGATCTATCCGCAGGTGAACAACGGTCAATTCGACGTCGACATGGTCTTCGAAGAAGATCCTGTAGGTCTGCGCCGCGGTCAGACAATGCAGGTCAAACTGACATTGGGCGACAACGCCGATGCCATCCTGATACCGAACGGCTCTTTCTACCAGGAGACCGGTGGCAACTGGATATTCGTTGTTTCTGCCAACGGTACCGAGGCCGTCAAGCGTACCGTTCGTCTCGGCCGCCGCAACACCGATTTTATTGAAGTACTCGACGGGCTTGAGCCCGGCGAGCAAGTTATCACGTCGCCGTACACAAGTTACGTCGGCATGGACCGATTAACGCTGGACTAATCCTGAGGGTTATCGCAATGCTCAAACTACACAACATGTTTAAGGTATATCGAACGGACGAAGTGGAGACCGTCGCTCTGAACGGCGTCAATGTCGAAATCGACCAGGGCGACTTTGTCGCCATCATGGGTCCTTCGGGCTGCGGCAAATCAACGCTGCTGAACATCGTTGGTCTGCTCGACAACCCGTCGGACGGCGACTACTTCTTCTTTGATGAGAACGTCGCGAAGTACACCGAGGCGCAGCGCGCGCACATTCGCAAAAAAAACATCGGTTTCATTTTCCAGAGCTTCAACCTGATCGATGAACTCACCGTCGCTGAAAACATTGAGCTTGCATTGCTCTATCACGATATGCCGGGCGCTGAGCGCAAGCGCCGCGTCGCCGAAGTCATGGACAAGATGGGCATCGCACACCGTGCCAAGCACATGCCGGGCCAGCTTTCCGGCGGCCAACAGCAGCGTGTCGCCGTTGCGAGGGCCGTTGTCGGAGACCAGCCGCTGATTCTCGCCGATGAGCCGACCGGTAATCTCGACTCAGCTCATGGCCAGGAGGTCATGGAGATGCTGCGCACGCTGAATGCCGAAGGCACGACGATCGTCATGGTTACGCATTCACCGGCGCACGCAGATTACGCGCGCCGCACCGTCAACCTGTTCGATGGGCACGTTGTTACCGACGCCATGCGCGCCGCGTAATTCGGACAACAACTCAGGGCGGAAAGACAATGTTTTGGAACAATGTAAAAATCGCGATCCGTAATCTGCGCAAGAACAAGCTGTTTGCGGCCATCAATATTGCCGGCCTTGCGCTGGGCATGACTATCTATGTGCTTGGCGGCCTGATTGGCAAGTACGAGAGCACGCACGACGCATTCTTTGCGAACTCGGATCGGATATACACAATTGGCGGATACGCGTCGCCACTGCTGAATGTCGGCATTGACCAGATGAACGCTGTGCAGTCGGCGGTCGGGCCGATTCTCGAGGCGGAACTTGCGGATATCGATGCTGTAGCACGCACCTTACGTTACGAATTCCTCGTCTCTACGGGTGAGAACAGCTTTTATCAGACGATCCTGTTTTCGGATCCCGCGCTGCTCGAGATTTTCGATTTCGATTACATCGACGGTGGCGAAGATGCACTCGGCAATCCTTCAGGTGTCGTCATTACTGAAACGATGGCGATCAAGTACTTCGGTGCAGCCGACGTGGTTGGCGAAGTCATCACGCTGGACAACGAATTCGATTTCTATGTGGCCGCAGTTATTGTGGACTTACCTCAGAATTCACATTTTAATTCGTCTGTCGTGCAGGAAGGCCAGATGGAAATCCTCGCGCCTATCAAGGCCCTTGTCCCGATGCGGGACTTTGACGAAGCGGGAGGATGGGGAAACTGGTCGCTAGGCAACATGACCTACGTAATGCTGCCTGAGGCACTTGACGGCGACTGGTTGAAAGCACAGATGGACAGCGTCTACGAGCGAGTTGTGCCCGAAGAGGCCAAGGAAGTGATAACAGGATTCCTTGTGAACCCGCTGCAGCGCGCCAACCTTGCAATCTGGGACACGCTCGGTATGCCAGTTGTCACCATCATCCAGCTGCTCGCGTTCATGGTCCTCATCATTGCGTGCGTAAACTACACGAATCTCGCGACAGCCCAGTCTTTGGGACGCAGCCGTGAAGTGGGAATGCGCAAGACGATGGGCGCGGAACGACGCCAGTTACTTACGCAGTTCCTGGTCGAGAGCCTCGTCATTGCCTCGATCGCCATGGTAGTGGCGATCGCCGCTCTTGAGGTCGTCATTCCGTTGTTCAATAACGCGGCTAACAAGGCTATGACGCTGGACTACCTGCGGACGTTGCCATGGCTGGTTGCGACGACCGGTCTTGTCGGGCTGCTTGCCGGGCTGTATCCGGCCTGGCTTATAACTCGAGCAAGTCCGATTGATGCATTGCGAGACATCGCGCGCAAAGGCAAGAAAGGCACGACAATGCGATCGGTCATGATCGGTGTGCAGTTTGCGATATCCGCATTCATGCTCGCCCTCGTCGCGATCGTCTTTGTGCAGAATGAGAAAGTCAAAGAGTCGAGCTACATTTTTCCGAAGTCGGAAATCTACACGCTGACCCGCCTGGGGGTGGACGACATTCGGGGCCGCCTTGACACGCTGCGACACGAATTGGAGGCACTACCGAATATCGACAGTGTGTCCTATTCGTCGCAGGTACCGTTTGAACAGAGTAATTCGCAACAAGGGGTTACCCTGACTCCAGGTGACGAGGCCGCTGAGATTGTCTTGATGCAGCTCAGGATGACGCCCGAGTTTCTCGAAACCTACGACATACCGCTGCTGGCCGGCCGGCAGTTAAGCCGGGACATCGCTAATGACGAGCTACGCCCTGATGAGTCCGAGGTTCTGAACGTACTTGTTAACGAACTCGCTCTTGATCAGCTCGGAATCGCCTCGCCGCAGGAGGCGATAAATCAGCGCTTCTATGACACGGACGACGAGGACACGCTTAGAGAGTACATGATTGCAGGTGTAGTTCCGACGCAGAACTTCCTCGGCCTGTTCAACGCCGAGAAGGCCTGGTTTTATTTCTATGCGCCGGAGAGCCTGCGCATCGGATCAGTCAGGATCACCGGCGGCAACATGATGGATGCAGTCGCCGAGATCGAAGAGGTATGGGATCGGGTCGTCCCCGAATACCCAATGCAGGGCCGTTTCCTCGATGAGACCTTTGATGATGTCTATAACATTCTCAAGTACATGAACATGGCGCTGGGTGGATTTGCTTTTGTCGCGCTTTCTTTGGCGATGATCGGCCTGTTCGGTCTGGCGGCCTTCATGGCCGCACAACGTACGAAGGAGATCGGCGTGCGCAAGGTGTTGGGCGCAAGTTCCATGCAGATCGCACGATTGCTTGTGTGGCAGTTCTCGAAGCCGGTCATGTGGGCGCTGGCAGTCGCGTTGCCGGCCGCGTTCTTTGCCTCGAAGACGTACCTGGACTTTTTTGCCGATCGAATCGAGTCCCCGATCGTAATACTGGTGGTGGCCGGCGCGATCGCCGTCATGCTCGCATGGGGCACAGTCGCGGCACACGCGATCCGCATCGCGCGCGCGAATCCAGTGCTGGCATTACGTTACGAGTAGAATGTAGGAGGGCCTTCAGGCCCGAATGTTCGGCCCTAAAGGGCCTCCTACAGGCTGGCGCCCATTCGATACGTAAAGCCGATGCCGAAGACCCAGACGTCGTAATCGTACGGGTTCGCGCCCATCGTCAGTATGGCCGGGATCGTGTCCGGTGCAACACCCTCCAGACCCCAGTCTTCCATATCGAAGCGTTCCCAACGCGCGTTGACATTGATTGCCATGCGATCCGAGACGTTATAGCGCAGCCCGAGCCGCAGCGAATCCATGGTTGATTCGAGGTCAGGCAATGGCGTCGCCGCAACGGCCTGGCCGGCGAACAGGATTTCTGTCTCGCCTTCGCTACGCGTGTAGTCAAATGTCAGGTCGAGTTTCTCGCTCATGCCCGCAACACGGAAGCCACCGCCATAATGGGTGAAGTCATCGTCGTGAGCGGCTTCCCAGACGGGCCCGGTGAACGTTTCGCTGCCGAGCTGCACCGACTCGATCGCCTCGCTGCCCGCGGTCAGGTAGAGCGACGAATTCTCACCAACGGCCCAGCTAAAGTCGACCGTAAAGCGATCCTCGCTGGCCTCCTGCATACCGAGCTCAGATTCCGAGAAGTCATCTTCGGCCCAGAAGTACGTCATGCCGACCGACAGCGGGGTCTCTGCCAATGAAGCAGAAAGCACGACCTCTGCATAATCACGATCGCGATCTGCAAGGTTGTACTTACGCATTAGCGGGTTTTGCCCGAAGATCAACCCGACGTCAGTATCGTAATCATCGACTTCACGGCTCGAACCGCCGCCCTTGAATGTCGCTTCGAGGTAAGGTGTGGGCCGCCAGCGAAGCTTGCCCCAACCATTGTCCTCAGTCTGGCTGGCGACTTCCTGGAAGTCCCGGTCAAGGTCGGTGCGATCATAGCCGCCCGAAATCGTAACGGTGTCAAACAAGCGGAAGTTACCGCTCAGGTTGAGCCGACCGCGCTCGAATGAATAGGGAATATTCGCTTCGGCTGCGCCGGACGTGAACGCATCGGTAATGACGCGTGACCACAAATTTACCGGTGTCTTGTTATCGCGCTCGTCATAGCGATACGAAATTCTGACGTTGGCGCGACTGTGCGGACGTGTCGTTATTGTCAGCCCGTAGTTGGTCGTATCGACCTGGCCATCGATGTTCGAGACCGGTGTCGGCAATGCCGGCAGTAGCGGATTGATCGTGTACGGTAGCAGCGACGCATTCTGTTCGCCGCGTCCGGACGCCAACGAGAACGCAACAACCGTATCCCAGGCTTGTGCGCGGTAGGCACCCGAAAGCGAGAACTGCTGGAACTCGTTGTCGGGTTCAGTTGCCGTGCGGCCCTGGTCAGCGCCCGGGAACGGTGTAAATGGGTTGTCCCAGGTCAGTGACCCGACATCGTTGGTATAGAACGAACCGAGGTAGGCCAGTGTCATATTGAACGGGCCATTCGCATAACGAACGCCTGCGTCAAAGCGGTCGGTGTAATCATCAACCGGTCGCGGCAGGTAGGAGCTTTGCGAGAAGGTCGAACCCGTCATGATGTTGGTGCCTTCACGTTGCTGCCGTTGGTAGTCGGCGTATAAACGCACCTTCGACGTTGGCAGGTAGTTCGCACCAAACTCCAGGATCTGGCGGTCTTTCTCAATATTGTGTGTGGCAAGTGCGGCCGACAGCCCCGGCATGGTGTCGGTTGTCGCTGCCGGGACCCAAGATGGGGGAAGCGCCAGCGTATCCGAATCGCTTTGCGTGAAAACTGTGGACGTAGATCCGAATAAACGGTACGGAATTTCGCGATAGCCAAGATCGATTCCGAATTTGCCCGGCTTGCCCACTCCGAACTCGAACACGCGCGAATCGAGCCCGAGATCTTCGGCGTACCAGGTAACTTCGGTGCCATTCTTGAGATAGCGGCCTTCGCCACCAACGTCGGCATAGGCGCCTTTCTCATCAATGCCCGTGCCGTTGCCGAAACGAAATGCGTCTTCATTGGCATAGGCGGCACCGACTTCATAGTCAGCCCGGTAGCCGTCTTCGAACGGGCAGTATTCACATTTCCATTCACTGGTGTCGACCTGCGCCATTGCGGCGGCCGGAGCCAGCAAAACGGTTGAAACAGCAGTTGCTAATAGTCTGTTCCGTCTCATCGCATTAACCTCGATCCGGACGGATGGTTAGAGCCATGCGATTGCGTATGGCAGTTAAGGCAGTTCTGGCCGAGCATGTACGGCGATGCCGCAACGTCCGGCAGACCGTCGCTATCGGCTGGAACACTCGGATGGCCTTGCTGGGAGTGACAGCTCTGGCACAACATCGGGCCGCGCATTGACAACATTCCGGGGTAATTCGAGCCATGCGGGTCGTGACAGTTGCCGCAGTCTTCGGCCACAGGAGCATGCTCCCAAAGATACGGACCGCGTTTTTCGGCGTGGCAATCAAAGCAGGTCTGATTGAGAGTTACCTGAGCAAACTGCCATTCGCTCGTCGCGCCGTGCGTGCTGTGACAGCCGCTGCAGTCCATCTTGCCTTGCCGGATCGGGTGCGCATACGGCTTGAGCGTCTGCGTGCGCTGTTGCTGGTGGCATTCGAAGCACACTTCGGGCTGTGTCGACGTCATTAGCACCGGATCGGTCGCAGCGTGACTCGTATGGCAATCGGCACACGCAATGTCATTCATGTCGTGGTCGTTGCCATGCCAGCCGAAGCCCGTATCAGATGTATGACAATCCAGGCAAAGGCCATTCTGCACATCGACCGGCGTGCCGCTGCCCTGGCCAAAAATTGCGCCTGGCGCAGTTCGCTCCTGGCCGCGACGAACGCGTCCCGCGTGATCACCTGAGGGTCCGTGACAGGCCTCGCATTGCAGCTGGCCGTGTCCGAACGGACTGTTGGGATCCGTCGGTACCGCGTGCACCCCGCGGAAGAGTGCGAAGACTGACTCCTCCTCATGGCAAGCGAGACAGGTATCGGCCCCCTTGCTGCTGTAGCCTGATTCCTGCCCTTCAGCTGAACTGAAGGACAGGGCCAGTAGCATCGCCGTAGCGATAACAAGTGTGAACAGCCTCATGGCAGCAACTTATCCTCTTACTGGTTCAATAGAAAGTCGCGTACACCGTGTACCACTTCGACGTCAACCGAGCGTCCTTCGCCGTGGCAAAGCTCGCAGGTCTCGACGCCAGACGAGATCAAGGTGCTGTCTGCAGCCTTCGTCGCGTTGAAGTCACCACCGTTCTGCGTCATGTGCTCCTTGGCCAGGTCGGAAACATGGCAGGCTGAGCACACGGCTGTGTTCGGCGAGATGACGACGTCATCGATCGGTGTCGGATCCGCACCGACGCTCACCGTCGTGCCGAGAACTTTGCTCGGGTCAACCGGGAAGTACGTAGCACTCTGTCCGCGCCCCAGATCTTCCTCTTTAACGTGGCAGGCTTCGCAGTTGTTGAGATGGCCCGGGTAGTGGACAGTGGCCTCGTTGTACACGTGTACCGAATTGCTAAAACCGCAGACTTCGTACGGCACACCCGTCTCGCTGCTTGACGCGTGGATCGCATGGATCATGAATTTGAAGTCGATCGGTACGTCATCCGGGCCGAGCACGTTGACGCAGTCAACCGGGGGATCTTCAGGTACGGCCACAGGCACGCGCTGCCTGGCGTCTGTCGCATTCGGGTTGTGGCAGGTCACGCAGACTTGAGGTTCGTCGGTGCGGTTGTTGCCGTGTAAGGACAGTTCCTTGTGGCAATTATCACAGTTCGCGATGTCAACGACCTCTCGACGTGCGACCGCGCTTGCGCCGTCGATGCCGAAGTACTCGACCACATTGCGTACCGGGATCCGTTCGATCGTGCCGTCGATGTCGACTGCCGGATGGCCGTCGATTGTGACAGCCGCAGTGTCGACGGCATCGGCCGGCAGCGGGTTTGTCGCCGTTACGCTGAACCAGCCCGGGCTTCCGGCAACCGGCGTTGCGCCCGGATTACCGAAGCACGCCAGCGCGTTCAGGCCGGCCGCGACAGGCTGAGCCGGATTGGAGCCACTGTTCGTGTTGGTGTAGTCGTCCGTGTTCCAGGCAATACCGATCTGGAGTCGGCTCGCGCCACCGGCACAGGTCGTGAATTCCACATCGTTGAGAATGTCGTAGAACGAGCCGTCATTGGGGTTTGTGACCGAGAACTGAACTTCCGGCATCTGACCAACGGCCATATTCAGCACATTCTCGATGTTGTACTGGAAGTTCTGGCTGGCCAGTTGCACCGGCAGTTGGTGCACGACCTCAACCCGGAGCGCGCCGCCGTTGATCGTCGAATTCGGACCATGGCATTGCACGCAGGTTGAATCGTCGTTGATGCCGCCCACGTGGTCGCCAGCGGCGAAGTCGATATTGTCGTGGCAGCTGCCACAGGTAGCCGTATTCTGGACCTCTCGCCAGTTGCTGGCCTGCGGCGTATTCGCATCGGATTCGTCATGACACGTGCTGCAATTACGGACATCCTGCGGGAATGCGATGTCCGAGAAATCCACGGGACCGCCATACCCAACGATGAAGTAACCGTTGGTGAGTTCCTTACCGTAGTGGATCTTGTGGACCATCTGTTTCATGTCGACGGTGCCACCCCACGGCTCATTGACAGTATCGCCGTCGATCGAAGACGGGTTATGGCAGGTGACGCAGTAGTCAATATCCGTGCGTGGCCCACCATGGAAGTTGATGATGTCGTGGCAGGCAAAGCAGGTGTCATTGTCGACAATACGGCGCTCGAACAATGGATCACCGCCAGCCGGCACGAAGTTGTAGATGCCATTCGATGATATCGGCGCCTGGCCGCGAATCTCAATGCCGAGACGATGCGTCTTGGTTTCATCGAAAACCGGACCGGCGGGATAGGCTGTTAAGGCCATTTCGAACGTGTACTGGTAGGTGCCGTCGCCGTTATCGACCCACGTTCCTGAAGATCCTCTTTCCGTATTGGCTTGCGCATCTGGAATACCGCCGCTGTCGCGTGTGACGTAGGACTGCCATTCGCTCGAGCCGCCGCCGGTGCCCGGAGAGAGCTGCGAAATCACGAAGCGGATATCGCCCGCTGGCAATCCGAACAGACCCTGTGTCAGGTCATTGGTCAAGGCCAGTTCGACGACAGGCGCACCGCCGCCGGCAGGAACGACAACGCTCGTAACCCCGATGTTGATAAGTTCAGCCGAGTCAATTGGGACACCGGCGCTAGGTCCTGACGGTCCCTGAGGGCCCGCAGGTCCGGCCGGACCGGTGTCACCGCTGTCGCCTTTCTTGCCGTCGCTGCCGCTACATGCAGCGAGGGAAATGCTGAGCATCGTGAGGGCCGCAATACGGACCGCGTAGTTTGAGAATCTTGCCATGACTATCACCCTGGTTACATTAATGACGCAGATACAGTAGCCGCCATTTTGGTTACTTCTCAGCCTGAATTCTAGAGGGAGGGGCCATCTTCCTGATATAGCAAGTGACCGTCCAGCGGTGGGTAAATCTACCTATTTAGATTTCGTACAATAAAGGCCGGGAGATCACTCTCCCGGCCCCAGTCTTTTTCTCCTTATCGGTAGCGCGGGGTAGGCCCGAAGGCCCGCCCCTCGACCCGATTGTTAATTCCCCGCGTCGATGATCGTCTGGCGACCCTCGGGGAATTCCTGCGGCTCCCAGCTATTCTGGTAGGCATGACCCCTGGATGCACTGTCGGCATGGCAAGCGACACAAGCAGATGTCGCTGCGCCCTGGAGCACATCGTCAAGCTGGTCTTCCCACACCTCGCTACCGGCGTCGACCGTAGCCGCCATCGCGTGGGCCTGATCAGGAATAACGGCGAAGTCCGCATCGTGGCACGCCGTGCAGGCGTTCAATGCGCGCGGGAAGTCCGCAGAGTGGAAGTTGTGCGGCTGACACGAGTTTGGACTCGCGGGATCCGATCCAAAGACGTCTCTTTCTCCGTCAGCGATCTCTTCCGCGGTACAGCCCGCGGTGCCGCCAGCCTCCCAGTTCGGGACCATCGACACGTCGGGCGCGAAGGCGTAGACGCCGCGGTTCCGATAGACCGCGTAGACAGGCTGATCTGGCACTGCGGCAGAGTGAATGCGATGCAGCATCGTCTTCATCTCGAAGGTCTCGCCGACCCGGCCGTCATAGGCTTCGGTCTCGTCAACACCCATGCCGACGCGAACATTCTTCTCGTTGGAGGCCGAGTTATGGCAAAGGATACACATGTCGACGTTGTCGACGCGGTCGCCACCATGCTGGTAGAGCGAACCCACGTGGCAGTCCAGGCATTCGCCGGTGTCGACGACATCGCGGCGCATTGGTGCTGCGGTGCCATCGCCTATGAGCCAATCGTAGGTCGGCGTCGGTACACGAGCTTGCATGGTACTGGCAGGATCAAGGACGCTGACAACGAGCGGCTTACCGCCCAGGGCCAACCGGCCCTTCTCGGCATCGACGTCGTCCACCGGGAGGGTGGTCGTCGCGACGCCGCCCGCGCAGGTCGTGTTGTCGACGGTCACGTCGACATTGAGGGCCTGACCCGGCGCGCTGGTCGACTGGCCGAGGATGAAGTCATCACCCTGGGCGTAGTTGCGGTATACGCGCATCCTGTTGTCCACGAAGAACACCGGTGCGCCTGGACCGACGGTGGCGTTGCACGGATCGACGCCAACGCCGTCGTAGGAGGCTTGCCAGGAGATCGCCAGGTTCGTGCCGTCATCAACGACGCCGGTGACCTGCCAGTCAAACTTCGCACCCTCTGCGACTGCGGTGTCGACGCCATCAAAGATGATGCCGCCGCGTCCGGTGGTCAGACCGTTGTGGAAGTCAGCCACGACGAGCTTAGCCTGTGCGAGGCCACCTGGCTCGTGGCAAGCGGTCTGGCAATCTTGCGCAATCGGGTCCGTAATAAGATCGTGGAACCCAAGCTCTACCGGGAAGGTCCAGCTGTCCATCGAGCCGTGGCAAGACAAGCAGCCCCTGCCCGAGACCGGCATCGCGTTCGCCGCGGCAAGTGCGGAACCGCCTGTGGCCGGGACGATAGTCTGGTCGCTATGGCAGACGCTGCAGTTCGTCATGTAGGTCGGATAGCTGACGTCATAGACATTGTCACGGTCCGTCAAAAACTCGCCGTCCGGGAAGTTGTGCGAGTTGTGAATGCCATGCACGACTCTGAAGAACTGCATATAACTCGGTTCTTCGTCCTCACCCGGGGTCGATGGATCGTCGGGGCGATGGCAGACCACGCAGGCGTCCGCACCCATCGGCGCGGAGTAGTGCCCGCCGGAGACTAACGGGTTGAGCCGCCCTTCGGAAAGGGTCCCTTCGCCGCTGTCGCCGTGGCAACCCTGACAGGCTGCGCTGTTGGCCAGGCCAGCGAGCGGGATCGGTCCCGGGTAGTCACCGACCGCAGCAATCTCGAGATCGCGGAGATCGGGAGTGGCCGAGGGATTGGTGAGACCGTTTCGCAGAATGACCAGGTAACGGTGGTTACCGTCGAAGCGGGCCACTCCGTCGACGATCCTGACGCTGTAGGTGCCGTCACCGTTGTTGACGAAGCGGTCGGGATTATCGTTGATTTCGGTAGAGAGGCTCGTGCGCACCGTGCCGTCCGAGGCATAGGCACGGTAGAATGTTGCGCCCGTTGCTGCTGGGCCGTTGACCGTCACGCTGAAACTGACGATCAGGTCAGCAGCGTCCGGGGTAACCGCGAAGTCAGCAAACGAGCCGACGTCGTAGACTTCATGAGCTGCTGGCGCAGAGGCAAACGAGCCGTCGCTATGGCATACGTTACAGCTTTCGAGAGGCGTTATGGAGGCCCCAGGTCCTGCTGGTCCAGTAGCGCCGTCATCGCCAGTAGGTCCGGCAGGCCCAGCAGGCCCAGCAGTACCGTCCCTGCCGTCGTCGCCTGAGCAACCGCCCATTGCAAATGCCATGGCACTTACGATGAGGATCGACCAAGCCCAACTTCTCAAACCTTCGAACCGGTTCATGTCCTACTCCTTAGATTTTGGTTTTTCGTAAATCCGAGACCCACCATCAGAATTCTTGTCGGCGGAGTTCCGGTATTTGGCATAGCGTAGAACCGGGTCCCGACGGCAACACTGACAAATGTCAATTTGGGCGCTAAATCGGGCGGTGGATGATGCGTACCCAGGGCAGCGGATTCAACGGTATCTACGTACCCCGCAGAAAACTGACATTTGTCAGTTTCGGCTAGGTAATTACCGATGTTCTGCGGGGCAAATTGCTATCGACTCAGGTATCGGAAAAGACTACAAACACCTTGGAGAGGTGCGAGGCGCAAATGTCCTGTAGTAATTGTAATTGCCCGTTCTATGAGATTCAGGCGGAAGAGGGCCCACTGTCGGCGGCCGAGGTGTCGTGCCTCGTCACCAGCTGTGTACAAAAGGTCGAGTTCGGGAATGACGAGGTCCTGTTCATGCAGGGCCAGACCAGCTCGAACCTGTATTCGCTCACCGACGGCCTGGTCAAGATCTGCACGCACACGCCGGATGGGCGCGAGCAGATAGTCGGCTTGAGCGTACCCGGAAACCTGCTGCTCGGACTGCAATCCCTCAACGATGAGCGCTACGCTTATACGGCAATAGCAGCCAACAACGTGACGGCCTGCAGGATCAACCACAGGAACCTGCTCGCCTGCGTGCAGGACAGGGGTGATCTCGCGATGCGGCTGATCCAGGCTATCAATGCACAGCTGGCCCACAGCCGGGCGCTCATGGAAGTCATGGGCCATAAATGCGCAGCAGCCAAGATCGCGTCATTTATCCTGCTGATGATGCCAAAGTCGGCGCGTGGCAATTGCCGCTTCCCGATGCCGTTCTCCCGTGTGGAAATGGCGAGTCTGCTGGGGCTCAGTGAGGAGACCGTATGCCGCCTGATGGCCAACATGAAGCGTGACGGTATCATTTACGCACCTCGAGGCTACGTGGAGATCCGCGATTGGGGCCTGCTAAACACCGTCGCGGATGGCAAGGCCGGAAGCCACGTCGCCGCGTAATCGTTACGGCGTATACCTATTGGAGTAACCTTCTGGCTGTGGCAAAAAATGGCTGCTTGGAACACACTAGATCCTGTTAAGGCTGTGTTAATGCACCATCGTGTAAATAACAAAGTTGGGCAGGGTAATTAACCGTAAGAAGGGAATGTCATGAAGAGCTTTTATCGCATCGCAATATCAGTGGCACTTGGCCTGTTCGCGTCGGCTGCTTTCGCCCAGGACGCGGCTGTCATTGAAAACTGTAACGGCTGCCATGGTGATGATGGCGTAAGCCAGTGGTCTGATGTACCGACGATTGCCGGCGTGCCGGAATATGTGCATGCCGACGCATTGTTTTTCTTCCGCGACAATGAGCGGCCATGTAGCGAGAGTGACTACAAACAAGGCGACACGAGCCGGCCGGCCACCACAATGTGCCAGGTTGTTGCTGACCTTGACGATGCCGCCCTTGAGGATCTGGCACTGCATTACTTCGAACTGCCGTTCGTCGCTGCCCAGCAGGAATTCGACGCCGGCTTGGCTGCCGCTGGCAAAGCCGTGCATGACGAGGCTTGCGACAAATGCCACTCGGAAGGTGGTGCGAACCCGGACGATGAGGCCGGTATTCTTGCTGGCCAGTGGATGGGCTATCTCAAAGCCACCTTCGCTGAATATGCTTCTGGCGATCGCGAGCAAGACAAAAAGATGAAAGAGAAAATGGATGCGCTCAGCGACGCGGATACCACGGCGCTGATCCACTATTACGCCAGTCAGCAGTGACGGGTAGCATTACCGGAGACGTGAATTTCGAGAAGCTCTTCGCGTCCATCGATGCGATGGACACGGAGAGCTTTTTGAGTTTCATCCATGAAGACGCGACGTTTCGCTTCGGCTCCTCACCGGCCGTCAAAGGCCATGCGGAGATTCGCGCAGCAGTTGAAGGATTCTTCGCGTCATTCGCCGCGCTGAAACATGATTTGCAGCGCGTGATTGCGGACAGCAATGCCGTGGTCTGCGAAGGTGAGGTCACCTACACGAGACACGACGGAAATTGTATCACCTTACCTTTCGCCAGCATCTTCGAAGTCGATGAGGACCTTATTACGCTGTATCGCGTGTACGTCGACATCGGACCGCTGTACGCCGACTAGCAGCAGCCCCGGTACGTGAGACGCTGCGCCTATTACGTATCGTCAGGCCAAAGCCTCGATACTAGGATCCGTTATAATAGGCAGCGGGTAACGAATTGGCCGGCAGCTGTTCGGAGGGCAACACAGTGAATACACGCAACAGCTCAATGAATAAGACAGTTTTCGCAGTTTTGCTATTTCTATGCGGCCCGGTCTGGGCTGACGTCAGCGGTATGCTGATGATATGCAGCAATTGCCACGGTGAGGACGGTAGAGGGGTCGAAAGCGACGTACCGATTATTGCGGGCATACCGGCGGTGATTCAGGAAGATGCCCTCTACGCGTATCTCGATGGCGATCGCCAATGTGCTTCTAAACCGATGATGTGTAAGGCCGCGTCACGCTTGACGGAAGAGCAAATCGTGGAGTTTGCCGCACACTTTTCTGCTATGCCTTATATCGCAGCCGGAGAAGAGTTTGACGCGGTGCTTGCGGATGTTGGCAAAGCCATCCACGACAAGAACTGCGCAATATGTCACGGTGCCGATGATCCCGGTGATGCGGAGGCCAGTATTCTGCATGGCCAGCGTAAAGATTATTTGCGTTATGCATTGCAACAATATGCAGCGGGAGAAAGATCACAATTGCCCGCAATGGAAAAAAAGACCAGCGTGCTTTCCAGCGACGACATCGAAGCGTTGCTCAATTACTACGCAAGCTATAGAGAATGATCACTGCATAGTGGCTTGGCTATGAACTCGAGAATCTTGCAGTGCCTGTTCTGCATTACCTGTTTGATTCTGGTGCCGGCGGAGGCTCAGGATTTGGCGGATGGTCAGCAAGAATTACGATTTGAAGGCTACCCGGGCGCACAAGAACTAACCGTCGTGCCGCGCAAAGACGATTTATTCTTCTATCCTTGCACTCAATGTCATGCAGCCATGGAACCGAATCCAGAGATTCGGGAACTGAATGCACCGCATGATTCGGAGATTCAGCACGGGCGTGGGCGAATCTGGTGTTTGTCGTGTCATGATCTCGACAACCGCAATACTCTGAAGACTCTGCTTGGCGAGCCTGTGGACTTCGATGAGGCACACTTGGTCTGCGGTGGCTGCCATGCGAACCGCCACAAGGACTGGTATTTCGGAGCCCACGGTAAGCGTGTCGCAAACTGGCAGAATGACCGCACGCTGTACAATTGCACCCATTGCCATAATCCGCATAGCCCGGCGATCAAGCCCCGGGCACCGAAGGCCGCCCCTCCCGTTCGCGCCGGATTGAAACTCGAGCACGCCACCGAACACGAGAGTAGCCATGTTTGGGATTCTCAAGAGGAGCACGAACAACAATGAGCAAAAACGGTAGCTCCGGAGATAACGGTGGCAATTTCGACAAAGCCCGCAGAAACTTCCTGCGAACTGTTGGCATGGGGGCCGCGGCGACCGCTGCTCAGCCCGCCTGGGGCGGTGAGACATTCCAGGACGCGTTCGCTGATTTCTTCCAAAAGGATTATCGGAGAATGTCCGCCGAGGAAATCGAGGCGGCGCTGGAACGTATAGAACGCCGGGCCAAGCGCAGATATGACGTCGACATAAATTGCGAAAATACGCCGCCGCAGGAAGGGGTCGTATTCGGCTATGCGATTAACATTTCGCGTTGTAAGGGCTACCGCGATTGTGTGCACGCCTGCGTCAAGGAAAACAATCTCGGTCGTGACTCCCAGGTGCAGTACATCCGTGTACTACAGATGGACCAGGGCGATTTCAACCTCGAGCACTCGGATCATTACTATGATCCGGAAACGGTGCCGGTGGAAGGCAAACACTATCTGCCCGTTCAGTGCATGCAGTGTGATGACCCGCCGTGTGTCAAAGCCTGCCCGGTCGAGGCAACCTGGATGGAACCTGACGGTATTGTCGTCGTCGACTACGACTGGTGTATCGGCTGTCGCTACTGCATGGCGGCCTGTCCCTACTGGGCGCGACATTTTAACTGGACCGATCCGGAAATTCCGGCGGAAGAAATGAATACCAATACGCACTATCTGGGCAATCGTCCGCGACCCCGGGGCGTGGTCGAGAAATGTCATTTCTGTATTCATCGCACGAGAAAAGGACAGCAGCCTGCCTGCATGGAAGCCTGTCCGACAGGCTCCCGCATATTCGGCAACCTGCTCGATCCCGATAGCGAGATTCGTTATGTGCTGGCAAACAAGCAGGTGTTTCGTCTCAAAGAAGACCTCGGCACCGAGCCTAAATTCTGGTACTTCAGTGACTGAGGTCTGACGATGGCAGTAGTTCAATTCATCTTCGACGGTATACGAGAAATGTTTCGCGGTCCTCGTGAGTACTGGATATGGTTGGGCGCATTGGCCGCAATAGTTGCTTTTGGTGCGTGGAGTTATTCACAGCAACTCATGCACGGCCTGGTCGTCACCGGTATGAGCGACCAGGTGTCCTGGGGCTTTTATATCTCCAATTTCGCGTTTCTGGTCGGCATCGCGGCGGCGGCCGTGCTGCTGGTGATCCCTGCGTATCTCTTTGATCGAAAGGACATAAAAGACGTCGTGCTGATCGGCGAGGGCATGGCAGTGGCGGCAGTGACGATGGCAATCCTGTTCGTCGTCGCTGACCTGGGCCGGCCCGATCGGCTGTGGCATATGCTCCCGGGGATCGGTCGCTTCAATTGGCCGGTCTCCCTACTCGCCTGGGACGTTCTCGTGCTCAGCATATACCTGCTGCTGAATCTGGCGATTCCCTTCTACATTCTCTACAGTCAATACCGAGGTAAAGAACCGAATTTCCGGCTTTATTTTCCATTCGTGGTAGTCGCCATGTTCTGGGCGATCTCGATCCACACTGTTACTGCATTTCTGTTTTCCGCAAACCCTGCGCGGCCGTTCTGGCACACGTCATTGCTTGGCCCACGATTTATCGCGTCGGCATTTGCGTCCGGTCCCGCTCTAATCATCATCACGTTACAGGTCATCCGCAAAGTGACTTCCTACAATATCAGTCAAAGTGTCATCGATACGCTTGCGCTGATCATGACAACCGCGCTGCAAATCAGCCTGTTTTTTGTGGGGGTAGAGTTATTTACGGACTTCTACAATGAAGGGGCCCATGCAGCGTCGATGCATTATCTTTTCTTCGGTCTCGGCGGATTTGCTTCTTTGCGGTCCTGGATCTGGTTGGCCCTGGTGCTCAATGTGATCGCTGTGGTGATCCTGATGATTCATCCCTTGCGACGAAAGACACGACTGCTGAATATTGCCTGTGTCCTGGCGTTTATCGGCATCTGGATCGAGAAAGGTATGGGTCTTGTTATTCCAGGATTCATACCGACGCCGCTTGGTGAGATTTTCGAGTACACGCCCACCAGTGTCGAATTAGGCGTTGCGGCCGGAATATGGGCGTTCGGGATACTCGTTTTTACCTTACTCGCGAAGGCTGTTATCGCCATCAAGCAGGGCAAGATTAGTCGCGCCCCGAAAGGTGTGTCCTACACTTTGTAACTTCGCTGGTGATCAGTTCGTCTGTTGCTCGTAGACACGCCGCGCCGTATCAAATGTCTCTTTGAGTTCTACGAGAATTTCCGTGGTCGATTCTTCGGTCTGCTGCAGATCGAACTGGTGCACCTTGTTTACTATCGACTGATAGCGCTTTTCAAGTTTGCGCACGCGCTCCTCGCTGTCGTCAGGCCATTCGTGAGATTCGTAGTGGATTCTGGTCCAGCCGAGCAGACCGCCAGCAATATTTAACTGCTTGAACACGTTCTCCGCCTGGTCTGCGATCAGCGGCAGGTTTTCGCTGTTGCCCTCGCCGTGGCAGTTCCGACAGGCGTTCAGAACGATATTTCGTAATTCCGGCCGGCGACTCATCGCAGGATGACAGGTTGTGCACGTGGGCGCTGCACGTTGATCCATCAACGCAGTATAGTGCTTGCTTTGCACGAACTGCCTTCGCTTGTCGCGGTGGCACTGTCCACAGGTTTCCGGCTGCTTCTGGTAATGCACGGTGCTGTTTATGTCGCTCATCGGCAAAACGCCAAAATGTGCTTTTTCCGCCGAACTAGCGCTGGCATTTCCTCCGTGACATTCATTACAAGTCACGCCAGCCTGTTTGTGCGGCGATGCCAGATACTGCTGATAGTACTCATGGAGCTTGGGATACTGGGCATAGAAACCAGACTGCTGGTGACAACTTATGCAGCTATTCTCGATTGCCACGCTGCCTATTGAAAACAGCAAAGATAAGGGAATCAGAACAAGCCCAAGCTTGAATCGATTGACTAGCATGCGTTGTTTGTAGCAAAAGCAGTATCCGTTTCTTATTACGGATACTACCTATCGAATACTCACTCGCTCAATGTGTCGGCGTTACTATCGAACATCCTCTCCTGACAGCTGTTTTCCGGCATCTTCCGGTGGGCAAGATGCTTTGTGCAGCGCGTCTGCCCGCTGAGCCAGCTTCCGAACTAAACCTGAGAAAATCAGATTGTGTATCGGGTAAAGCACATACCAGTAGACTAAGCCGAACAACCCCTTGGGGGCGAAAAAAGCCGTCTGCAACAGCTGGGATCGCCCGCCATCGATCGGTTCTGCTCTGAACTGAAGCCAGGCGCGACCAGGGACCTTGATCTCTGCCCGGAGCAGTAGAAGCCGGTCCTGCTCGACGGCTTCAACTCGCCAGTAATCAACCGCGTCACCCACACGCACCTCATCGGCGTCACGCCGACCTCGACGAGAGCCGACGCCGCCGACCATGCGATCGACCATCCCGCGCAAGCGCCATACCCAGTTAAAGTACAGCCAGCCACGTTCACCACCTAAGCCCGCGAAGGCCCGATAGACCGCGGCAGGTGGCGCGCCGATCACGCGCTGGCGACGCTCGAGTATCATGCCCTCGTGCGTGGTCAGTACCACCGGAGACCTGCTCCCCTGGCTGCTGACCAACGCGTCGCTCCAGGTAGTCTCCACCTGATGAGCATCCAGGCGCATTAGCGCCCGCTGCACAGCCAGCCGGTAGGTCATCGGTTGAATGCCGGGGAACAAACGTTGCGCGGAATCATCTCGCACAACCACCTCATTGCGTAGCCCTTCGATCAATGGCCGGGCAAGTGCGAGTGGTATTGGTGTCAGGTAGTGCACCAGATGCGCGTATAGGCCGGGAGTCAGTAGTGGGACAGGTATCATCCGACGACGCAACCCGCGTACGGCCGCATAGTCCCTGAACATCTCGCCATAGGTCATCACGTCCGCGCCGCCAATCTCTACGATTTCGCCGCCGCTCTGCAGCGTATCCAGAGCGGCAACCAGGTACTGCAACACATTGCGAAGACTTATCGGCTGTATTCGGGTGTTGATCAAATGTGGGCAGAGCATCAACGGCACGCGTTCGGCAAGGTAGCGAATCATCTCAAATGAAATACCTCCCGAACCCACAATAACCGCCGCCCGAAATTCCGTGACTTGTATTCCTGAATCTCGTAACACCTCCCCCGTCTGTTGGCGAGAGCGCAAGTGTGGGGAAAGCGAGGTATCTGGTTCACCCAACCCCCCCAGGTAAACGATGCGCCGCACCCGAGCCTCCCGCGCAGCGACACCGAAATTGTGCGCTGCGAGCAGGTCCCGGTAATGAAAGTCGGCACCATCGCGCATGCTGTGAATCAAGTAGTAAGCCGCGTCTACACCTGCCATTGCTGCGGGCAGTGTCTCCAGGTCGAGCACATTCCCCTGCACCACCTCGACACGATCGGCCCAGGGACGGCCTTGCAAGCGCGAGGGATCACGCACGAGCGTGCGTACCTGGTAACCAGCGTTCAGCAGGCGACCAACCAACCGCCCACCGATATAGCCTGTCGCACCAGTCACCAGCACGGTCTCAAACTGTTTCATGTCCACGCCTTACATCGAGATCATCATTACATGTGGTAACTGTCTCACAAGCGGAGCAACTTCGGAAAACCCGGATATCAGTTTCGCCGCTATTAGAATATTACGCACTCTGAAATCAGCAATGGGTTCGGAGTAATGACGATGGGTGCGCGCGCCCGCGGTAGTCACGGAAGATGTTGGCTTGTCGCTGCGACCGCGATCCTCTGGTTCGCGGCAACACCCACACTGGCCCAGGACAATGACAATTGCCTCGAGTGTCACTCCGACGCCGAGCTCACGGGCACGTTTGCAGGTGAGGATATTTCGGTCTTCGTATCGGAAGATGCTTACGCGGCATCCATCCACAACGACATAGCCTGCGTGGAATGTCACGCGGACCTGGACCCTGCCAAACGCCGGCACTCCACACGCAAAGATCTGGAGCTGGTCGACTGCAGCGGTTGCCACCGGCCCGAGGCCAATGCGCACAAACGTAGTCTGCATGGTGTAGCCGCAAAAGACGGCGATCCACTGGCGCCGACCTGTGCCGACTGTCATGGCAAACACGATATCCTGCCCGCGTCGGACCACAGTTCGCCAACAGCAGTAATGAACGTGCCGCTGCTTTGCGGCGCCTGTCACCAGGAAGGCTCGCCCGTATCGCGTACTCACGAGATCTCGCAGGAAAATATCGTCGAGAACTACTCGATGAGTATGCACGGCGAAGGCCTGTTCCGGCAGGGCCTCACCGTAACCGCCGTTTGTACTTCCTGTCACACGGCCCATGACATTCGTTCGCATACCGACAAGCGGTCAAGTATCCACGCAGATAATGTGGCCGAGACCTGCGCGTCGTGCCACGGACAAATCGAGCAGGTGCATCGCAAGGTGATCGAGGGCCGGTTGTGGACCGAAGAGCCGGGCAAAATCCCGACCTGCGTCGACTGCCACGCGCCGCATGAGATTCGCCGTGTCTTTTACCCGGATGGCCTGGCCGACAAGGACTGCCTGACCTGCCACAGTGACCCCGACCTGACGATGACTCGCGGCGGTGAGGGCATCAGCCTGTACATCGACGAGGCAGCCCATGAGGGCTCGGCGCATACGGACACCGCTTGTGCCCAATGCCATACGGATGTAACGGTTGCCCAGGAACGCGCCTGTGAAACGATTGTGTCGGCTGTGGACTGCAGTATCTGTCATGCCGAACAGGTCACCGAGTATCAGGCGAGTACGCACGGAACCCTGTATGCAGATAACGATCCGGATGCACCGTCGTGCCAGGATTGTCATACACAGCACGCCACGCTTAGTAGTGAAGTGCCAGCATCGCCGACATACCCTCGCAACGTCCCAACGCTGTGCGGAGAGTGCCACCGCATCGGCGAACAGGCGGCTACGCGGATCCACGCCGAAGTGGATGACATCGTCGGTAGTTACGAAGACAGCGTCCATGGCCGGGCGCTGACAGAGAGTGGCCTCATAGTCTCGGCAACTTGTGCCGATTGCCACGGCGCACACTCCGAGCTCCCGCCGGAGGACCCACGCGCTTTGGTCAATCCGGAGAACGTTGCCGGCACCTGTGGTGTCTGTCACCACGGAATTGAAGAAGAGTTCCGCACCAGCATCCACTGGTCTGATGACCCGGACACCGACAAGGAGTACCCCACATGTGAGGACTGCCACGCTTCGCACACGATTTCACGCACGGAACAACCGGGCTTCCGAACCCGCATGATGGATCAGTGTGGCCGCTGTCATGTCGACGAGACAGAAACCTTCTTCGATACCTTCCATGGCAAGGTCTCGCGCCTGGGCGCAGAAGGCGCCGCCAAGTGCTATGACTGCCATGGCACGCACGACATTCTCAGTCCAACCGAGCCGGGATCGCGGCTGAGCCGGGACAACGTGGTTGAAACCTGCGGCCAGTGCCACGAAGGATCCCATCGGCGTTTCGCCGGCTACCTGACGCATGCGACGCACCACGATCGCGACAACTACCCCTGGCTGTTCTGGTCGTTCTGGGGCATGACTGCGCTGCTGGTGGGCACGCTGTCATTCGCCTTGCTACATACCTTTGCCTGGGTTGTAAGGCTATTACTGAGCCGCGACGAGTGGAAGGCGCATAAGGCTTTGGCCCGCAGCAAAGACCAGAAATTCTACCGCCGGTTTAACCGCGTCCAGCGCACCATGCATATCGTGATGATGCTCAGCTTCTTCACGCTGGCATTGACGGGAATGGCATTGAAGTTCTCGTATATGTCCTGGGCGCAGGTGACCTCCCGAGTACTCGGCGGGTTCGACAGTATGGGATTCCTGCATCGCATCGGTGCAGTCGTGTTGTTCGGCGTCTTCGTTGCGCACATCCTGGATGTGCTGCGCCACAAGAAGACCACGGGGCAGACCTGGCTGCAGATCATTGCCGGACCGAACTCCATCATTTTCAATGGCCGCGACCTCAAGGAGTTCATCCAGTCCATCAGGTGGTTCTTCGGAATGGGCCCGCGTCCGAATTATGGTCGCTACACCTACTGGGAGAAGTTTGACTACTTCGCAGTGGCCTGGGGTGTGGCCATAATCGGTACCACCGGGTTGGTTCTGTGGTTCCCGGAATTGTTCACGTACCTCGTTCCTGGTTGGGCCGTCAATGTGGCAACGATCATTCACAGCGACGAAGCGCTGCTCGCGGTCGGTTTCATATTTACGATTCACTTCTTCAACACGCACTTCCGGCCCGACAAGTTCCCCATGGATCCCGTGATATTTAGTGGGCGGGTGTCCATAGAAGAACTGAAATTCGACAAGCCCGGCGAATATGAAGCGATGGTGGAGTCCGGTGAGCTGGAGAGCCACCTCGTGAAAGCCTTCCCTGCGTCCAAAGAGCGGGGCGTGAGGATATTCGGTTTCCTGGCGCTGACCTTCGGCCTGGTTCTGTTGAGCCTGATTATTTACACAATGCTGTTCGGCTACCGATGAGGTTAAGCCAAACGAAAACCCGTGAGCACTCTGATGCGCAAATTCTCTGCGATTTTGGTACTTGGTTTCCTGTTCGTATTGCAAGCGTCCTACGCGCAGGAGGAACACCCCTGTAACGATTGCCACGAAGTAGATCTGGCTCTATTCGAGGGCACGCCACACGGCGCAACGGAATGTCTCGACTGCCACATCGGCGGGGACAGAAGGCACAGGCGCGGACTCGATCCGGTGGACTGTGGCGAGTGTCATAGCGACGCGCTGGTCGCGCATTCCGAGAGCATGCACGGCCGGGCGGACCTGCTGCGCTTCCCTGACGCAGAGCTGCCAACGTGCGTAAGTTGTCACGGCGAGACCCATACCATGACCCTGGTGAGTGAGCCGTCCTCCCCGGTACACGCCAGTAACCAGGGGGAGACATGTGGGGTATGCCATGGGTCCGGCCAACCGGCACCACCGGGTGTTCGGACAATCCGTCCCATCGAAGCTTATACGGCCAGCGTGCATGCCGCTGCGGTAACCAGTGGTGAGCATGGTGCGAGTTGCAGCGATTGCCACTCAGCCCACTCGGCGTTGCCACATTCGGATCCGGCATCTTCGATTCACAGGCTCAACCAGCCTGGCACCTGCGCCCAATGTCATGCGGAAATCACGGCTCAGTTCGACCGCAGCATTCACGGGCTGGCTGCAGCCGACGGCATCGAGGAGTCTCCTGTCTGCACGGACTGTCATGGCGAACATCGCATCCTCGCAGTGAGCGCGGAGGGCTCGCCAGTATCGGCAACCAATATCCCGATTCGTGTGTGCGGACCGTGCCACTCAGACTTGCGTCTCGGGGAGAAGTACGGCCTGGACGCCGACCAGGTTCCTTCCTACG
>Ga0255049_10000523_pt1 | contig 23612 bp, 18 predicted proteins | sample JV7_2_3_MG_FD_183615 | JGI IMG/M metagenome (GOLD analysis project Ga0255049, IMG submission 183615) | Seawater microbial communities from Jervis Inlet, British Columbia, Canada - JV7_2_3 | ecosystem: Environmental > Aquatic > Marine > Inlet | place: Canada: British Columbia | collected 2016-10-06
GACATCGTCAGCGGAGTAAGCCAACTCGATGAGATCCGGATACATCTCGTCCGCCATGCGGTGGATCGCATCGAACTTCGTCATTGCATCGGTTTTCGCTTGCGCGTAGTTCTCAGGCGTCCGTTCGGTCTGACCCACAAAAACGACGAAAAACCCGACGTCGAGTCCACCCGTACGCATATTTTCGAGATTGACATGGCGAACACCGTTCAGCGGATCGACGGACTCGGTCGCGAAGTCGAAAGGGATATCGTCATGAGAGTCGATGGTGATCACCGCGTCGTGAATGGCCACGGCGGTGGCGCGGACATCGGCCTCCGACATCTGAGCGGGATCCGTGTCGGCGCACCCGATCATCGCCAGCAAGAGAGTTACGCAGAACGGTATGGAAAGCAGTTTCATTTCGACTCCGTTAGGTAATCGGGCACCAGTTGTGGTCTTTTTCGCGACCCTGCTATCTTCTCGCAGTCTGATGAAAAGAACTAGCAATGAGACCTTCGGATGTGTGGATCTGGTTTACACCACCTAATTTGTCTTCTATTAGAACTTATTCAATATGCGCCGGCGCCTTGAGGCATCATGGCCGCTTGTTCTGGCAGAATTTAAGATTAAGATGCTCTCTCAGGGAGCTGACAACGCCGTTTCTCCGACTCACTATCCTAGGAGCCCTACTATGCAACTGAAGTCTATAGGCCTTGCTGCTATCGCAGCCTACACCGTGGCGTTCTCCACCTGGGCGCAGGCGCAAAGCGGCGACGGGATTGTTGAGCCGACAAACCAGCCCGATGACGCCAAACTGGTATTTTCGAGCTTAGAGCTCGATCAGACGAATCGTGGCACCATCAATATCAACGGCTACGACCGACATTTTTCCGTTACGTTTCCCACCTCGTATAACAATGACGTAGCGTATCCAGTCGTTCTGTTTTTTCATGGTTGCATGTGTCGTCCCGATTTCACCGACGAAGCCATATTGAATTATTTGGATTGGGCGCCAAGATTAGAATCGTATAAAGACGACTTCATCGTCGTCAAAATGTCTGCCTTCTCCGAGAAGAAGCCGGAAGTTCCCCAAGGGGTCGAAGACGGTGGAGCGCGCGGTATGTGGCTCTGGCATGAAGGATTAGAGTCAGAGCGTGACGATTACGCGTTCGTTGATACGTTGCTAACAGAATTAAAGTCGTTGCCCGAAATCAACATCGACCCGGAAAACATCTTTGGGGTCGGCCATTCATCAGGGGCGATCTTTTTAATCTCGTATGTATTAGGTGGCCCAATCGACCTCACCGACATCAGCATTAATGACACCAATACCTTTAAAGCCATTTCCGTTACGGGAGGTTCGACGTTACGGAAAGGGATCGCCGACTTCAAAGAAAATACGCCTGCCACATTGCCATCTGTCTTACACATCCAGGGCGAGCGGGATCAGGGGCTGTGGTTTAACGGTCAAGAAACGGATAAAGGTGGTATCAATTTCTTAGACTTCGCCTCGACCGCAAACGGGTTAACTATTGTTGACGGATTACGAGACACAATACATGGGCTTACGTACTCTGCGTGGGACGAAAATACCCCCTCAAATCCAAGTACCCTGGAAAGATGGGCCGAGCATCTCAATCTCGAGTATTCAGGGTACGAGGAGTATCTCCAATATTACGTTTACAATTTCGCGCCGGTAACGATTTCAGAGAATGTGCTCGTCGGCATGAGAATCAAAGATTGCGGGCATGGTCTTACCGCGGATCCATATCAGTCTGATTTCTTCCGAATATTCTCACAGCAAAATGGCGATCTGCGAGAGTACGACAGTGAGATATCTCAAGACACCGCTATGACGTTTTGCCGATAGCAGCGATTATCATGCATCTCAATAGCCGAGGACAGGCTGGATGTTCTCCGCCATAAACTCGACGAGGTCTAGGTTACCGCGTTCCGACTCCCACAATGTATTCATCCACCTCGCCCTCGAGAATCGTCAGAGGAACGCTGCCAAGGCCGAGCACAACGTTGTGAAATTCCCGGATCGAAAAATCGTCACCTAGCGCTTGCAGCGCTTTTTCTCGCAACTCGACGATCTTCAGTTGGCCTACCATGTAAGAGCAAGCCTGCCCCGGCATCACGATATATCGTTCAACCTCGCTCGGCTCAATGCCATAGTCAATCGCTTGCTGCCTGGTCCACTGTTTTGCATGCAAGCCCGTGTCCACGACGAGCCTCCTCGCTCTGAACAGCGCACTGTCGAGTTGCCCGATCAAACCTTCGACATCGTCTTCGTACCAGCCGGATTCGGCCGCGAGCCGCTCAGCGTACAACGCCCACCCCTCGGTGCTCGCAGAGATGCCGCCGTAAACACGAACCTGTCTGAATCGCGGCAACTCAGAGTTTTCTGCCATGAGCGCAACGTGAAAATGATGGCCCGGCACGGTTTCGTGATAGACCAGTGTGCGCAAGCGATGCTCGGTCATTCTGTCCTGGCGTAACGGCATCTGGAACACGCCGGGACGCGAGCCATCGAGCGGAGGTGCTGTATATGACGCCGCCGCGTTGGGCCAGCGGAAACGTGGATATGGCTGCGCGATAACTTGCGCAATGGGTTGGAGGTCAAACAGCTCTCTTGCACGTACTTCGGCATCGCGCAGCATTCCGTCGATGTCCGACATGATGCGCTCGCGCCCTTCGTCCGTTTCCGGATAACTGAGCCTGGTCCTGAGCGCAAGTGCACGATCGTTGACTGAGCCCGTGGAAAGTCCAATCTGGCGCAGCAGCTCATCCATCTCGGTCTCGAGCATTGAGACTTCACGCAAGCCAATCTGATGAATCTCATCAGCCGTGAGGTCCGTCGTCGTATATCGCTTAAGTTGATAAGCGTACACGTCAGCGCCCTGCTCGAATCGCCACAACCCCGCGTCGTCCGTCGCCAACGGCAACTGTGACCGAAGCACGGCAAGCGCCTCGCGCCACGCCGGGTAAACTTCGTTTTCGACAATCCGTTTGGCTTCTTCGCTCAATTGCTGGCGCCGTTCATTCGCCAAGCCCTCGATACTCTGCATCTTCGTCGTGAACGTTGAGACCAATGGGTTGTCAGTCGCGTCTGGCGAGAGAAATTGCTCCATCTGATCTATTGTGGCTTGGAGAATGAAACGTGGCGGTCGCACGCCATCCCCCGAACGTCGCTCGGCTTCCGTCGTCGCTTCGGCCATTCGCTCACCGAGCTGTCCAAGACGAGCCAAGTAATTCGCCGCGTCCCGCTCGGTGCGGATTGGATGTACGACCGTAAGCTCATTGATGAGCGTGACGTTGGCGCCGTTGAACTGCTGCAGTGGGAACGCATAGCCTAGAAACGGCTCAGCCTCGATCAGCGTCTCGAGTTGCCATTGCATGACATCGGTAGACACATGCTGGCTCTTTGTCAGATTCGCGTCGTTGAAGCTTGCGAGATCGTTGAGCCCCTGCCGCGCGAGTTCAATCCGCTCACGCTGCCAGGCTTCGGTCAGCGGGGTCAGCTGCTGCTCGAGCCGATTCTGCTCATCGCCTGAAAAATAGCGCGTGCGTACGGCCTGGTTTGGATTGCCTCGCACCCACTCGGCTGCGAAATCGTCGAAGAACTTGTCGATCTCGGCTTCCTGCGCGGCGACGTCGATCGCGAGCGTAACTCCGAGGATCAAAAAGAATACTCCACGTTGTATCAATAAGAACCTCATTCTTTCCCCCTTAGCGAAACACTCGCTTGGTCTGAAGCCAGATCTGTCCCGTTTATTTAGGGGCCGGCACAAAACGTCATTGAGGTGTCTCGAGATATCTCGCTGTCGAACTCTCGCAAATCGCCATTTTGCTGTGAGAATATTCGGAAGAAATCAGACTGAAATTGATCCGCGGTAAGGCTATGCCCGCAATCTTTGATCCGCATGCCGACGAGCACCTTCTCTGAAGTCGTTACCGGCGCGAAGTTATAGAGGTAATATTGGGAATAGTCCTCGTACCCTGAATACTCCAGATCGAGATGCTCGGCCCATTTTTCCAGGGTACTTGGATTTGAGGGCGTATTTTCATCCCACGCAGAGTACGTAAGCCCATGTATCGTGTCTCGTAATCCGTCAATGATCGTTGCCCCGTTTTCGACATCGGCGAATTCCATGAAGTCGATACCGCCCTTTCCCGTCTCCTGACCGTTAAACCACAGATCAGGATCCTGCTCGCCCATGATGAGTAATACAGATGGCAATGTGGCAGGCGTGTTTTCTTTGAAATCGGCAATTCCTTTCCGAAACGTTGCAGCTCCCGTTACGGAAATGGCTTTAAAGGTATTGGTGTCATTTATGCTGATGTCGGTGAGATCGACCGGGCCACCGGTTACGTACGAGAGCAGGAAGATTGCCCCGGATGAGTGGCCGACTCCAAAGATGTTTTGTGGATCGATGTTGATATCGGACGATGACTTTAATTCTGTTAGCAACGTATCAACGAATGCGTAATCGTCACGGTCTGACTCTAAACTTTCATGCCAGAACCACATACCGCGTGCTCCACCGTCAGTATCGCTCTGGGGAACTTCTGGTTTCTTCTCGGAGAAGGCAGACATTTTGACGACGATGAAGTCGTCTTTATACGATTCCAATCTTGGTTCCCAATCCAAATAATTCAATATGGCTTCGTCGGTGAAATCGGGACGACACATACAACCATGAAGAAACAGAGCGACTGGATACGCTACGTCATTGTTATACGAGGTAGGAAACGTAACGGAAAAATGTCGGTCGTAGCCATTGATATTGATGGTGCCACGATTCGTCTGGTCGAGTTCCAAACTCGAAAAGACCAGTCTGGCGTCATCGGAGATATCGGGCTGCGCCGATGAAATTGGAGTTGGGGTCACGGAATCCCGAGTTTCGTCGGGGGCCTCCTGGGTGCAAGCCAGCAACAGCATCGTAAAACCCGGTAGCAGAAAGAGGGTGATCGCGGTTTTCATATAGTCACCTCTGTTTCGATGTCCGTTAAGTGGATGCAAGAGGCCGGAACGCGAAGTCGCGTTCCGGCCTGCTGCATCTCGTAACCGACGAGGCGCTACTAGAGTCGCAGCCTCACCGATATACCGATTTCGCGCGGGCGGCCGGCGACGCCCTGATCGAGACCGCCAAGCACCGCGGAGAACCCGCCCATTCTGTAAAACTCATCCGTGAGATTGGTGCCGTGGATGGCGACATCCCAGTTACCGGCCGGAGTCGTATAAGTGATCCGGCCACTGAGGAGTCCGTAGGCATCATTGGCGGCCGTCGAGGCTTGGAATCGTGCATCGGTGTGCGTCTGGAAATCATCGATCCAGCCGTAGTCGAGCCGGGTCGTGATTGAGCCACCGCTGCTCAGGGCATTATCCCACTGGCCCCCGATGCTGTACGACGTCTCGGGTGCAAACGGAAAAGGCGTACCCACAACTATGAGTTCGGCCTTGCCGGTGTCCGTGTACGCGGTATCGAGCCAGCCGGCGGCGAAGTTCAGGGTGAAGTTATCCGTCACTCTCCACAGAGCGTCGATCTCAAGTCCCTCGATTTCCGCTTCGCCCCCATTGGTAGTAGTGCCCTGTCCAGGCGTCAAGACTTCGGTGAGCTGAATATCGTCCCAGGTGCCCGTGAAGTAGTTGGCATTCAGGCGCAAGCGGTTATCCAGTAGGTCCGAACGCAATCCGAGCTCGATATTGGCTAATATCTCGCTGTCAAACGCAACGATGCCGTTGTTCGGCAACGTGGGGTCGACTCGGGCGTTCACACCGCCGCCATTGAAGCCTTCAGCGTAGCTGGCATAGCCCATCACGGTATCGGTGAACTGATACTGCAGCGCCACACGCGGCGTGAAAGCATCGAAGTCTTGATCAAATACGAGTGGTACCCCGTCTTCAAACTTAATCGTACCGTTGAGGTCGAAGGAAGGCTGGTCCGGTGCCCCGAGAGGTTCGGTGGGATCATACGTCTCGGAATGTAACTCCTCCTCCGAATAGCGGCCTCCCACAGTGAGAGTGAGCTGCTCGGTCAAGTCGTAGGCGAACTCGGCGAAGATGGCAGTGTCCGTGCGCACAGATCGATCCGCTTCATTTCGCGGCCGCGGGCCCGCCGGACCCATACCGGTCAACTCCCAGCGCTGCCAGCCGTTAAACTTTCGGCGTTGGTCTTCCTCGTAGTAGTACAACCCCACGACCCAGGAGTAGCGGTCGCCGGAACCGAGGAACTGGAACTCCTGACTCGTCTCTTCGACCTCTTCGTACCACCAGGTATTCTGCATGACGAGCTGAGTAGCGTCGAGGTCTCTATAGCTACCGTAGTCGAACTCGCGGGACGCGGTGATGGATCTGAAGGTAACCGAATCGTTAATGTCCCACGTCAAGTTCGCCGAGTAGGAATTCGACTCGAAAAGGTTTCCGACCCCGGTATAGTCGGCTGCGTTCAGGTATTCCTCTCTCTGCCCATAGGCGTAGAGCTCATCGGTAAACGGTATACCGGCGGCGTTGTACCGTTGCGGCGTCATGGGACCAAAGGGGACGTCTTCGAACACGTCAAACAACACGTTGGCCTGCAAGCCCGTTTCTATTTCGTTGTACTCTGCCGTGAAGAGCGCCTCGAAAGAATCGGTCGGTTGCCACTGCAGCATGCCCCTGACGATCGTGTTGTCGATCTCGCCGTAGGATTCGTCGATCGTCACACTGTCGACATAGCCATCCCGATTGAGGCTCGCCGCCGTAACCTTCGTCAACACGGTATCGCTCAACGGAATGTCCACATTGGCCACGATATCCGTGCGATTGAATTCGCCGAGCGTGGCTTTGATTCTTGCCCCGAATTCTTCCTGGGGTTTCTGGGTCACGTATTGAATCGCACCGCCGATCGCGTTCTTGCCGAAATAGGTTCCCTGGGGACCCCGCAAGACCTCGATGCGCTCAAGTTCGACCACGTTCTCCAGGCTCCCCTGGTTACCGCTGAGGGCTATGCCGTCGATGTATCGGGCGACGCCCGGAATGCCGCGTATGGCCATATTCCCTTGGTTACCGCCGCTGGTTCCGTTACCGCGGATATCCACGTTCGGCAACAGGACTTGCAGATCCTCCACGTTCTCAATGCTGCGCAGCTCGAGTTCTTCGGCCGAGAACGCAGTGATGGCGACCGGCACTTCCTGCAGGTTCTCCTCACGCCTTCGCGCGGTGACGACGATCTCCTCGAGCGCCTGCACACCCTGGCTGAAAGCGGGTGGTGCTGCGATCGCCATCGTCAACGCAGGCGGTAATAGATAGATCAGTTTGCGCATGATTCTCCTCCACTGAAACGGTTGATTGGGAATTGAGTAACGGCCCGGCGCAGGGGCGTGATCCCCTGCCGCGGTCGGTTCAATACCGATAGCCGAGATCAGGTTTATCGTTGTATTCGATCGATGGATATACACTGTACTGTCTCCCCTGTTGCGGTTGAATCGATAATATTAGAATTGGTAGCTTAAGTTGACGCCTATCTTCTTCGGATTCTGATCAATGCAGATAGTTCATTGCAGATAGTCAGCACGTTATTCGGCCGCCGCCGACTGAGCGTTGCGCAACTCGTCCAGCATGATGTCGATGCCGGCGTCGAGGTACGACCGAGGAATCGTGAGGGACGGCATCAAGCGAAGAACGTTGCCGTACCGTCCGCACGGCACCATGATCACCCCTCGCTGCAGCATCCCGTCCACGATGGCTGCGGTCCTGTCAGGGCTGATCGGCTCGCCGGTCTCCCGGTTCGCCACGAGTTCGATGCCGATCATCAGACCACGACCACGAACTTCGCCGATGATCTCCAGCTCCTCGGCTGCAGCCTTCAACCGCTGCATGGCTTCATCACCGACCTCGGCCGCTCGCTGAACGAGACCGTCACGCTCGATGATGTGGAGATTGGTCATGCACACCTCTGCCGAGAGGGCGTTGGCGGCGAAGGTCTGCGGCTGTGAGTGGTCGTCGAGCTGCACGGCCAGATCCCGGCGCATCAGGACGCCGGCCATGGGGAGGTCTCCACCCATCCCCTTGCCGAAGGTCATCATGTCCGGCTCCACCCCGGCGTGCTCGATCGACCACATCTTCCCGGTGCGGCCGGCGCCGGCCTGCACCTCGTCGGCTATGAACAATGCACCGTGCTTGTCGCAGGCAGCCTTGACCGTCTGGACGAACTCCGGATCCGGAGGCACGTAGCCCCCCTCGCCCTGGAGCGGCTCCATGATTACCGCTGCCACGTCATCGGCCGCGGTGTACGGCGTGTTCAGCACGTGTTCCACGTAGCCTGCGCAGGCCATGCCGCAACTGGTGCGTTCCAGACCGAAGGGGCAGCGATAGCAGTACTGATACGGCACGTGGATCACGCCGGCCATGAAGGGCCCATAACCGGCCCGGTACTGATCGCCAGTTGTGAGCGAGTTCGCGGCATGCCACGTCCCGTGATACGCCCCATGGAAGGCGACGATTTGATGCCTTCCCGTGACCCTCTTCGCGAACTTGACCGCGCTCTCTACCGCGCCACTACCGCTCTGGGTGAAGTAGGTGATGCAGTTGTCACGAAGGCCGGGTGGTGCCACCGATGCCAGTTTCTTGGCGAGCTCCCCCCGTTTGGTGTTGCTGATGTCGGATCCGTGCATGAGCACCTTGGACTGGCGGTCGATCGCTGCGATGACATCGGGATGGACCCGCCCGACGCTGTTGACCGCGACCCCCGCCGACATGTCGATGTAGAGGTTCCCGTCCGGATCGAGCACCGTCACACCCTTGCCGTTGTCGAAGACCAGCGGGAACCGCCCACCTCCTCGGGTCATGGACTCGTAATTCGGCGCCTCCTCGAGCAAGATTGCGCTCGTCGGTCCCGGAAGAACAGCCGAGACGATCTTCGGAGCGCCGGCAAATGACAGGGCTTCGAGTTCCTGTTCTGAGATCATGTGTTGCCCTCCTCCGAAGCCGCCCGGTCGATGATGCTCCACAGTCGGTCGACGTCCTCGGTGGTCGTACACGTCGAACCGATCGACACCCGGATGAAGCGCTCCGAGCCGAGGCTCGAACCCGTCAGATAGACGTTGGGCACCGAGTTGATCGCATCCAGCAATGCGTTCGTGGCATCGTTCCCCGACCGGTGACGGAAGCACACCAAACCGAAGGAGACCGGAGCAGTCAGGACAAGGTGATCGTGCTGTTCGATCCTCGCAGCAACCGTCCCTGCGAGACGGATATGTTCCCGGAGGTGGTGCCGGATCCCCTCGGCGCCATAGCTACGCAACACCCACCACAGCTTGAGCGCCCGGAACCGCCGGCCCAGCGGCACCTGCCAGTCCCGGTAGTCGATCACCCGGCCGGACTCCGAAGCCGGATTCCTCAGATACGGAGGCGTAATGGACATGGCGTCGATCAGCGATGCGCGATCGGCGACGTAGAGAACGTTGCAGTCGAAGTTCGTGAACATCCACTTGTGGGGATTGAACGTGTAACTGTCTGCCGACTCGGCGCCCTCCTGGAGGGGCCGGAGCTCCGGACAGATCATGGCGGATCCGCCATATGCCGCGTCGACGTGGTGCCATATCCCTTCGTCGCTCGCGATCTGCGATATCGCGGCGATGGGATCGACCGCCGCAGTCCCCGTCGTGCCGAGGACGCTCGTGACGATGAGCGGCGTCAACCCCGCGTCTCGATCGGCGGCGAGCGCCGCTCGGAGCGCCTCCGGGTCGAGACTCCAGTTCTCATCGACATCGATCGCCCGAAAGTGCTCGATGCCTGCGACGCGGGCGCCCTTCTCGACGGACGAATGTGCCTGGCCCGAGGTGTAGGCGACGAACTCCGGCCGACGGGTCTGCCCAGCCATCGCTCGTTCTCGGGCGACCACATGGACCAGGTGAGTGGAGTCCGAAGCACTCGACTGGAGGACCCCACCGCCCGGGCCGGTCCGGTTCCGCCATGCCGCGGGGAGGCCGAGGAGATCCACCAACCAGTCCGTCACCCGATTCTCGATCTCGGTCGCAGCAGGACTCGTCGACCAGAGCATCCCCTGCACCCCGAGGCCCGCGCTCACGAGCTCGCCCAGGATGGAGGGTCCCGACGTGGTTGCGGGGTAGTACGCGAACCACCCTGGTGACTGCCAGTGGGTGACACCGGGCATCACGACCTCGTCGAGATCACGAATCAGGTCCTCGAACCGCTCGGGCTTCTCTGGAGCCGTCGCCGGAATGGCCGCGGCGATGTCTCCCGGCTCGACGTCCGGCATCACCTGGCGTTCGCCGACCGTCTCCATGTAGCGAGCCAACCACTCGATCAGGGCATGCCCATGACGCCGGAATTCGTCGGGGGCCATGTGATAGGACGGCTCCGATCCGCCAAGGTCGTCGGAGGTATCCCGATCGGATCGAAGATCAGTCATCGAGGCGCTCCGCCAACCGGTTGTGCTCCTCGTCTACACGGCTTCGAGACGATTGCAGCATCTCACTCAAGCGTTGACCCGGCGTGATCGTGACGGAACGGAGGGCCCCCGAGTAGGCGAACGTCCCCCGCCGCGACCGCAGCTCCCGCGAGACGGGCGATCTCCGGTCGATCCCAACATCGATCCCCTGGAAGGGCGTGATGCCGGAGAACAGGTTGAATTGTGCCGGGACCTCCCGCACCTCACCGTGGACTGCGATACGCACGGAACACACCCCTTCGGCTCGGGCGACGAACGCGACGCCGATCTGATCGAGGTGCGAACCGAGAGCACCCATCTCGAAGTCACGGGTCCGACCGCCGTAGTTGTGACAGAAGTGCAGATGGCCATCCTCGACGTACACAAGGTAGCCGCCACCCTGATCACCCTGTGCGATCAAAACACCTTCGTCGGTGGGCCGGTATCCGTCCCCGAAATCGACTCGCACGTCGAAGGACCGCATCTGGACGAGGATCCGGGAGCGATATCTGTCCAGGGTCTGCGCCCCGCGCAGGTTCTCGACGGGCCGGGACGCTCGACGCTGCTCAGGCGAAACGGGATCCTTCAGGCCGCTGTCGTCCGTCAGGGGGAACACCTGCTTCTCCCACGCCGTGTCCTCCCACTCGGCGGCCATCGCGACGGTGCGCTCGACCTCGACGGAAGACAGGTCCACGATCTGGGTCGGGTCAGTGGTGAGGTCGTACAACTCCCAGTCCTCGTCCGAGTAGCGACCCACACCGTCGTACCGCGCCACGATCTCCCAGCCGTCCACGTACATGCCGCGATTGCCGTCCATCTCGTAGTATTGCTTGCGGTGTCGGCTGGTGGTTTCGGGATCATGGATGGAGCCGATGAAGCTGAACCCGTCGAGTTCGTCGAGTTCGTCGAGTTGGTAGTCCTCCCCCTTCGCTAGAGCCATTATCGTGGGGAGCACGTCGGTCACATGCAGGTACTGGCGACGCAAGGCGCCCGTGTCGGCGATGCCTGCTGGCCAGGACAAGATGGCGGGGACGGAATGCCCGCCTGCATGGGTCTGACGCTTGAACAGCCGGAATGGTGTGTTGCTCAGCCGGGCCCAGCCCCAGTTGTAGGCTGGCTTCGCGTGCGGCGAGCCGATCAGATCGATGACGGAGTGGGCGAACTCGGGTGAGACCAGGCGCTTGTGCTCGTCGGTCTGCGGGAGCCCGGCGATCCTGGGAGCGCTGAAGTAGTAAGGTGATCCCGCTGGGCCTCCCTCCTGGCTCGCCCCGTTATCGGACAGGAACAGGAAGACGGTGTTGTCCCACTGGCCCGTCTCGATGAGGTGATCGCGGAGCCCCCCTACACTCCGGTCGACGCTGCTCACCATCGCAGCATAGACCTCCATGTACCGCGCGAAGACCGCCTGCTGCTCGCCACTGAGAGAATCCCACTCCGGCACCTCGTAACCCTCTTCCTCGCCGGAGGGCAAGCGCGTCTCCGGAGCAACGATACCCATCAGCTTCTGTCGCTCGAAACGTTCGAGACGCGCCCGGTCCCAACCCATCGCGTAGCGCCCACGGTGGCGCTCGATGTCGGACTCCTTGGCCTCCAGGGGGAAGTGGACGGCGGCGTGCGCGAAGTAGAGGAAGAACGGGCGTGACTGCTCGCCGAGGTGGCGATCACGCAGCATCCGCAACGCCTGGTCCGTGAGGTCGTCGGTCAGGTAGTAGCCATCAGGGTACTCGTCGATATGCTGGACCGAGTTGCCGTCGACGAGTTGATGGGGATCGTGCAGGCTGGTGAAGCCGTCGAGGATCCCGTAGAACTCGTCGAACCCGTTCTGGAGCGGCCAGTTCCGTCGCGGTGCATCGACCGACATGTGGGCTTCCCGTGCGAGATGCCATTTGCCGACCATCAGCGTCGAGTACCCCTCGTCACGGAGTCGCTCCGCGATCGTCGGGGCGACCCCCAGCTCCATCCTATAGTTCGGGTAACCGGGATCGACGTGGACGACGTCAGCGAAGCCTGCGAGGTGGTGATCGACGCCCGTCATGAGCGAAGCGCGGGTGGTCGAGCACTTCGGGGTGGCATGGAAATTCGTGTAGCGGATGCCCTGGTCGGCGATGACGTCGAGGTTGGGGGTGGGGATCTCCCCACCGAAGCAGCCGACGTCCGAATAACCGAGATCGTCGGCCAGCATCAAGATGATGTTAGGGCTTCCCGGCCTGGCTGAGGTCTCTGCGGGCCATGACGGGGTGGACTCGGAGAATGTCCGCCCGATCTCCCCGTTGAAGCCGTCGTAGGCCCGTCTCCGCGTCCCCTGCGACGCGGTCATCCGAGGGTCTGACCGCTTCTTCTCATCTTCGGTATTCATTTTCGGCATTCATCTCTCGAAGCCAGGCCCTCGTACCGGGAGGCCACCCTACGATGTGGGATGAGAAAGCCCACATGACGGGACAGTATCATGATTCGCCAACCGCGTTGTCAAGTGAGATACGTACTTTTCCGGACACACGGTTGACAACCGTTCAGGGCGGGAATAGCCTCATCCCACTATGTGGTACATGAATTCTTACTAGTCAGGATGCTCGACGTCAGCGAGGGCAAGGCCCCCAGGACAAAGCGGGTGCAGTCCGTGATCCGCACGATCGAGATCCTGCGTGCGCTCGGGAACGCCGGCGAAGACCTCACGCTAACCGACCTCGCGGAGCGCACCGGCCTCCCACGCTCGACGGTTCACCGAATTGTCCAAACCCTCCAGAGTGCGCACTTCGTCGCAAAGGGGGCCGGCGTCGGAGGCCTCCGACTCGGCTCGGAGTTTGGCCGTCTCGCCGCGAATTCCCGGCAGGCGCTCACTCCCACGATGCGTCCCTTCCTCGAGAGGCTCGCAAAAGAGATCTCAGAGGGCACGAGCCTCACCGTTCTCGAAGGGCTCAACGTGCGGTTTCTCGACCAGGCGATCGTCGGTCAAGGGCTGCGTGCCGTCACACTCGTCGGCACGACTTTCCCTGCACACTGCACGGCGAATGGAAAGATCCTGCTGGCCGCTCTACCGCGGGCGGTTCTCCGCGCAAAGCTGCCTGAACGGCTGGAATCCCTGACCTACCACACCAATACGGATCCCGAGCGCCTGATGGACGAACTGGACCGTGTCACGACCGAAGGCGTGGCCTTCGATCGTGAAGAACACGGGATCGGTATCAGTGCGCTCGCAGCGCTCGTCGTCGACGATGCGAACAACCACGCCGCGATCAGCGCCGCGATGCCGACCGCCAGCTTCGAGGGCCGCGAGGAATACCTCACCGAGATCGTGCGCAAGACCGCGCACGATGCCAGTCTCGCACTTGGCTGGAGTGGCTCGAATGGGAACTCGCCAGGGCTCAACCCCAACGCAACCAACGACTAATCGGAGAGAGAACATGGAAGTCACCCGACTCGCGAAAGCTCTCCCCTACGAGGCCCCAAAGCACCACGGCATCACCGCTCTTCGACTCCACGGCGGAGAGCAGACCAACGCAGAGCGTGTAATGGTGGGCCTGTCGCACTTCCTTCCGGGCGGCGGCGCCGACGAATCCTCGAGTGAGGCCGAGAGGGTCTACGTGGTGTTGGAGGGACAGATCACAGTGACCACGGCGGACGGGCCCGTGCTGCTCGGCCCCCTGGACTCCTGTCTCATCCCTCCCGGAGAGCCCCGATCCGTGCAGAATGCGACCAACCGACCCGCGTCGATGCTCGTGATCATGGCCCCGTGATCGAGAGGCGCGGCGGTCATCCAATGACCCTTCGCAAGAACACTCGCGACCGCTCTTCCTTCGGGTTCACGAGCACGTCACCCGGAGGACCTTGCTCGATGATCCCTCCATCGACCATGATCGCCACGTCGTCACACGAGCTGCGCGCGAAACCGATCTCGTGGGTGACCACCAGCATTGTGATGCCGCGCCCGCTCAGCTCGGACATCGTGTCGAGAACCTCACCGACGAGCGCAGGGTCGAGCGAGCTCGTCGGCTCATCGAGAAGAATTACCGTCGGGTCCATGGCGAGAGCCCTGGCGATGCCGACGCGCTGTTGCTGGCCGCCGGAGAGTTCGCTGGGGTAGAAGTCGGCCCGGTTCTCGACAGCTACTGCTCGAAGGTGCTCCATGGCGACGGCCCTCGCCTCGCCCTTGCCCACGCCCTTGACGTACACCGGCCCCGCCATCACGTTCTCGATGGCCGTCATGTGAGGGAACAGGTTGAAATGCTGGAAGACCATCTCGATGCCCGCCCGACGCCGCGCGATCTCGCTGTGTCCGAGTTCGAAGAGCCGATTGCCCTCCCTGCGGTATCCCACCATCTCGCCGTGCACTTTGATGGTCCCTGAGTCGATGGTCTCGAGATGATTGATGCAGCGCAGCAAGGTGCTCTTTCCCGCACCCGACGGACCGATCAGCCCGAGCGTGGTCCCAGCCTCCACAACGAGCGAGGCGTTGATGAGCACCTCGACATCGCCGTACGATTTCGAGACGTTCGTTATTTCTACCGCTGCAACCATGCACTGACCTTTTGAACGGCCATCCGGATGGGCGAAGTGGACGTTTGGTCGCCGCTGTAGCCCTTCGAGTACCGACGTTCGAGGAGTCGCTGTCCGGCGGTAGCGATTGCCACCATCGCCAAGTACCAGATGGACGCGACGGTCAGCAGCTCGAGCACTCGCAGATTGGTCGCGGCGATGTTCTGTGCGTTCGTCAATAGATCGCCGCCGGCGATCACGAAGATGAGCGAGGTCGCCTTCAACACGGAGATGAACTCATTGCCCGCCGGTGGGACGATCACACGCATCGCCTGCGGCAGCACCACGAGGAACGTCACCTGACGGCGCTGCATCCCCAGGCTCAACGCCGCGTCAAACTGTCCGCGACCGACGGAGTTGATTCCCGCTCGCACAACCTCCGACATGCGGGCAGCCTGGTGGAGGCCCAATCCGAGCGCTCCGGCAACGAACGTGGTCATCACATCGTTGGTGTCGAGGTCGATCAGCGTGATGCTCGTGAAGGGGATCGTGAGTGTGAGCCGCTGGAAGAACAGCGAGAGATTTCCCCAGATCAGAATCTGAACGAGCAGCGGCACGGCCCGAAAGAACGCGATATACGCCCGGTTGATCCCGGTGAGGACAGGATTGCTCGACCTCGACATGAGGCCCAGGATGACCCCGAGGACCGTCGCGAGGACCATCGCGGTGACCGCGAGCGTGATCGTCACCCACACCCCGCCGAGGATCACGGGGTGGAATAAGTATTCGCCAATCACCGAGTGCTCGATGAACGGGTTCGTGTAGAACGACTTGGCGATGAGGTAGGACAGCAGCAGGACTCCGGCAGCCGAAGCCCAGCGGCCGTATCTTCGCGGTTCCGTGAAGACAGGGGCGCTGGATTCAGACCCCAGGGATTCGGCTGTTTTCATCACCCTCACTCGGCTACGTCGCGAGCGATTACTCGGTAACGTTAATGGGAATCGGGTTATACAGATCGCCCGGGTCCACGCCGTACTTCTCGAGGATCCTTGCGGCCGTTCCGTCGTCGACCAATCGTTGCAGCGCCGCCTGCACGGCATCGCGGAGTTCGTCGTTGCCCTTGAGGAACGCGAACGCATCCGGCTGAACGGTGTAGGGCCCCCCAGGCGCCACCTCGAAGACGGTTCCGTCCTCGAGGTTTGCGGAGACGTAGCCCAAGGTAGCCCCGGGACCGAAGGTTGCTTCTGCCTGCCCGGAGCGAACCGCCAACTGTGCATAAGAAATTCCGGGGAACTGCTTGATTTCCATCGGATCGGCACACGATTCGTTGGCCTCGGTCACGACGCCCACAGCGACAGATCCGGCGAGAGCTGCCACGGTGTGGCCGCAGAGCGACTCGAGGCTGTCGAAACCGTTCGGGTTGCCGGCCGCAACCAAGATTCCGAGTCCATTCCCCAGGTAATCCACGAAATCGAGGACCTCATGGTGTGTATTCTTGTCGCTGATGGTGAGGGTCATGTCGATGCTCCCGCGCTGCAAGCCCGGAATCAGCGAAGCGAACGGCATGTCGGTGAACTCGATCTCGACTCCCAGCAGGCCGCCCACGGCATTGACGAGATCGGTCATGTACCCGGTGCGGGTAACCGCATCCTCCTCAAGGTACACGGCCGGGATCTCGGTAACCGGCCCACCGGCCTTGATGGCACCGGCCGCACGAATGTCGTCGGGAAGCAGCGCGTTCAATTCGCCATTCATCGCCTCCGTGGCGGGAGGTAGCGCATCCGTTGCCGCCTGTGGCGCGGCGGCATCGTCTCCGCAGGCGGAAACGATCAAGAACACGGCAAGTAGCGCGATAAGGGTCCGACGGCTTCTTCTCATCTTCGGCGTTCCTCTTCGGCATTCATTTTCGGCGCTCCTCCCTCGAAGCCAGGCCCTCGCACTGGTAGCGCCAACCTACGATGTGGGATGGGAAAGCCCACATGAAGGGACAGTGTGGTGACTCGCCATCCGCGTTGTCAAGCGAGATGCGGACTTTCCCGGGCACGCGGTTGACAATCGTTCAGGGCGGGGATAGCCTCATCCCACTATGCGGTACATGAATTCCTGCCAGGCAGGATAGAAACGCTGTGACCACGAGCACACCAGCCGAGCCGGCATCACACCCCCTCGATCGTTTCGCCGTCGAGGGGAAGAGCGCTGTCATCACCGGCGCCTCGGGAGCGCTGGGGGCCGGCATCGCAGAAACCCTCGGGGCGATGGGCGCAAAGCTCACCCTCGCCTCCGGCAGCGCCGAGCCCCTCGCCGACCTCGCCCAACGGATCACGGAGGCCGGTGGCGTAGCACAGACCATCAACCGTAGACCCGACGACCTTGAGGACGCCGAGGCCATCGTCGAGCGAGGCGTGGACGCATTCGGGTCCGTCAACCTCCTCGTCGTCGCATCCGGATTCAACCAGGCCGGCTTCATCCACGAGCAGGATCTGGAGGACTGGGAGACGGTCATGGATGCCAACGTCCGCGGGGCGTGGCTGATGGCTAAGGCGTTCGGCAAGCGAGCCCTCGACCAGGGAACAGGCGGCAAAGTCCTGCTCATCTCATCGGTGCGCGGTCGTCACGGCAACTACTCCGGCTATACGGCCTACTGCAGTTCGAAGGGCGCTACGGACGCGCTGACGCGTTCGCTGGCGACGGAATGGGCGCAGTACGGCATCACCGTCAATGCGATCGCACCGACCGTGTTCCGGTCGGGGGTGACCGCGTGGATGTTCGGCGACAACGAACTCGGCCGCGCCACGCGGAAACGTAGCCTGGGGCGCATCCCCCTGGGTCGGCTCGGTGAAGTCGACGACCTCCTCGGCATGGCCATCTACCTGCTGTCTCCCGCCTCGGATTTCTGCACCGGTCAGGTCATGTACGTCGACGGCGGCTACACTGCGGGATGATGAGCACACTGCCGAACGTCGCCGTCCTCGGCGCAGGACGCATGGGAGCGGCCATCGCCTTTGTCTTCGCCGGAAGCGATCACCAGGTTCGGTTGTACGAACCCGATTCATCGGCGCGCGATCGGGCGAGTGACCGCCTCCGTGAGGTGGCGGCGACGCTTCATCGTCCGCACGCTTCCGACATTCTCATCTCCGATAACCTGATCGAGGTCGTCCGACAAGCCGATCTGATCATCGAGGCCGCTCCAGAGGACACCGCCATCAAGCGGGCCCTATTCGACGAACTCGGTGGGGCGGTGGGGCCGGATGTCATGGTCGGCACGAACACCTCATCGCTGCCGATCGAGAGTTTCGCTCAGGGCTTTCCGAACCCTGGGCGACTGGTCTACGCCCACTTCTGGAACCCGCCGTACGCCATCCCTCTGGTCGAGGTCGCACCGGGGCAAGGCACCGACGAGCCGGCAATAGACACCGTCGCCGGCTGGCTGAAAGGCGCCGGGATGGCGCCGGTGTCGCTTAAACGGGCGGTCCCCGGACTCATCGGGAACCGGCTCCAGCACGCCCTGAAACGTGAGGCGATTGCGCTTGTCGCAGACGGCGTCTGCGACGCGGCCACCATCGACGACGTCGTCAAACTCGGGTTCGGCGCCCGAATGGCCGTGCTCGGCCCGATGGAGCAGTCGGACCTCGTCGGGCTCGACCTCACCCTCGCAATCCATGAGAGCCTCATGCCGACGCTGGACAGGACGGCCGGCGCGCACGCCTACCTCATCGAAAAGGTCGACAGGGGCGAGCTCGGCATGGACGCCGGCACGGGCTTCCGAACCTGGACCCCCTCATCGGCGAAGGCGGTCCGCGACCGGCTCGATCGATGGAACACCCGGACGTCGCAAGCCGAAGATGAGCCCGACACGCTCGAGTCAAGGAGACCCACATGAATCCCAGCGTCACGCTCCACCAATCCACAGCTGCGTCGAGCCCGGTAGTCGATCCCCAGACCGGCCTCGAGCTGTACGAGCTGAGCCACCCGTGGGGCCACGGGGCACCGGCCTACCCCGGCTACCCGGACACGCGGATCACGCGTGTTGTGACGCACGCTCGTCACGGCGTCATGGCCCAGCGCATCCATACGGTGATGCACACGGGCACCCACCTCAACGCTCCCATCCATCTCGTTCAACGAGCCGCGGGTATCGGCGAACTCCCCCTGGGGCTGTTTTTCGGCCACGGTGTCGTCCTCGATGTCTCGAAAGAGCAGTGGGAACTCGTCACCGCGGCCGACCTCGAGTCGGCAACACCTGCGGTCGAACCGGGTGACATCGTGCTGATCGTCACCGGATGGCATCGGCGCTATTCCGACAGCCAGGACTACTTCGGTCATGCGCCGGGGCTCGCCCCGGAGGCGGCCATGTGGCTACGTGACGCCGGAGCGAAGCTCGTGGGCGTCGATACACCGTATGTCGACCACCCGCTGGCGACGCAGCTCGCCAATCACCGAGGCGGCCCCCTTGCGCCGTACCTCGTCCCTCGGTACGAGTCGGAAACGGGCAGAGCGGCAGCCGAAGACTTCCCGGAGCTCCATCCGGCTCACCGGGTGCTTCTGGAGGCCGACATCCCCACCATCGAGAACGTCGGGGCCGACATCGACCTCCTCCTCGGCAAGCGGGTCACGATCCAGTCGTTCCCATGGCGCTGGCCCGAAGGTGACGCCTGCCCGGTGCGACTGGTCGCCCTACGGGACGACCGAGGTGACTACCGAATCGAGGCGGGAGAAGCGAAGTGAGCGGCCTGGAGTTCTACGACCTGACCCATACCTGGGGTCACGGTATGCCCGAGTGGCCCTCCTCTGCCGGCATCCGGGTCAACCGGGTGCAGTTCCACGCCAGGGATGGGCAGTCTGTCCACGAAATGGATGCGATCATGCATCGCGGGACACACATGGACGCACCCGTGCACGTGACGGCTGACTGGCCGACCATCACCGGTTACGAGACGTGGCGGTTCTTCGGCACAGGGGTAGCCGTCTCGATTCCGAAAGGCCGGTGGGAAGTAATCACTCCCGACGACCTCGAAGCAGCCGAGCCGCGCATCGAGCCCCACGACATCGTGATGATCAACACCGGGTCGCATCGGCTGTTCGGCGACAACGACGACTACTTTAACTACTCACCCGGCCTCTACGACGATGCCGCCCGCTGGCTCGTCGACCGCCAGGTGAAGCTTGTCGGCATGGGCGTCCAGGCGCTGGACCATCCGCTCGGCACGAAACTCGTCGCGCATGGAATGGGGCCGTCCCACCCTCATCTTATTGAGGAGTACCGACGAGAGTTCGGGCACGACCCCGCCGAGGACTTCCCTCTCTGGGAGCCCGCCCACAAGATCCTCATGGGGAACGGGATACCCGGCATCGAGAACATCGGCGGAGATCTCGATGCGATCACGGGCCGGCGATGCACATTTTCTGCCTTCCCGTGGCGATGGACCGAGGGCGACGGATCCGGAGTCCGTGTCGTCGCCATCCTGGATCGCGACGGGAGCTACCGGATCAGTCAGAACGAAGGCACATAGAAGGAGTCGCGAAGATGTCGACACAACACCAAGCGATGTCGGTCGCCACTGCGCCGAGGGAAGTCCAGGAGTTCCTGCAAAGTGCACCGGCACACGTCGTCGGAGGTACGAAGCGACCATCTGGGTCGGATGAGGAAATCGAAGTTGTCGACCCGTCCACCGGAGACGTGATCTCACACATCGCGCGCGGGCGAGCCGAGGACGTCGACGCCGCAGTGCAGGCGGCGGACTCCGCACTGCGTTCCTCAGCCTGGACGAACGCGAGCCCGGCAACACGCGAGTCCCTCCTCCACCGGCTCGCAACGCTCATCGATGAGAACATCGAGACCCTTGCCCTTCTCGAGTCGCTCGACAACGGGATGCCGTTGCCCCTTTCTCGCAACCTCGACATCGCAGGAGCCGCCGATGTCGTGCGCTACATGGCGGGATGGCCCACGAAGATCGATGGGCGGACCATGACGTTCGAGAGTCCCGGCGGCAACCGGGCGATGGGCCACACCCGCCGGGAACCCGTCGGTGTCGTCGGAGGCATCATCCCGTGGAACGTGCCGTTCATGTTGGCGATCTGGAAGGTGGCGCCCAGCCTTGCCGCCGGATGCACCATCGTCCTGAAACCGGCCGAGGACACGTCGCTCACGGCGCTGTTTCTGGGCGATCTGGTCCTCAAGGCCGGCTTCCCACCGGGGGTCGTGAACATCGTCACCGGGACCGGGCCCGAAGCCGGCCAGCCGCTCACTGAGCACCCGCTGGTCAGCAAGATTTTCTTCACGGGCTCAACCACGACGGGGATCGCCGTCGGCCGAGCGGCCGCTTCCCACGCCAAGCCCGTGTCCCTTGAGCTAGGCGGCAAGTCGCCCACGATCATCTTCGCCGACGCCGACCTTGAGGCGGCTGCAGCCGGTGCAGCAGAATCGATCTTCCTGAACTCCGGGCAGATCTGCGTAGCCGGCTCCCGACTGTACGTGCAGAAGAGCGCCTACGACGACGTCGTGAACCGGGTTGCATCTCTCGCATCGAAGCATGTCGTCGGAAGCGGCCTCGACCCGGCCACGACACTCGGGCCGGTGATCAGTCGGCGGCACAAGGAACGGGTCGATGGGTACATCGACGACGCCGAGAACAACGGGGCCGAGCTCATCTCGAGCCACACGGTCCCCGAGCAGGGTTTCTTCGTGGCACCCACGATCGTCACCGGCGCCGAGCACGGAGCAGCGATAACCCAGGAGGAGGTCTTCGGTCCGGTGCTCTCAGTCTACCCGTTCGACGACGAGGCCGATGTGCTGCAGGCTGCGAACGGAACCCCGTACGGGCTCGCCGCCACCGTGTGGACATCGAGCCTCGGCCACGCGGAGGCGATGATCGACGGATTAGAGTGCGGCAAGATCTCGGTGAACTCGCCCGGCTTCCCGTATCCCGGACTGCCCGAGGGCGGCAAGAAGGCGTCAGGCTACGGAAGGGATCTGGGGCCGGAGTCGCTGGACGGCTATCTCCACTCGAAGTCCGTCATCTTCGAGCGATCCTGAGACGCCCTTGGGGCTAATCGCGTTTCGCGCAGTTAAGCTTTGGGTGGCAGACTAAGTAGTTGCCGAGATTCAGCCACCGTTGCGACTTCCGCTCCGGCGCTATGAATCAGTTCGACGGCCCGCTCGACGAGCACCGCATTGGAAATCGCATAAACGCCTTTTTCCAGATACAGGTTGTCCTCCAAACCGACCCTGACATGCCCGCCCAGCTCTATAGCGTGCTCCACCATGGGAAATTCGTGCCGCGAGATTCCGAACGCAGCCCACGTCGCGCCTTCCGGCAGGTGATCGCACATGAACTCCATCGCCCTTCTGGACGCCGGCATCGCCCAGGGAATCCCCAGGCAGAGCTGAAAATGGCCGGGTCCTGCGAGCATACCTTCCTTTATCATGTGGTTAGCCAGCATGATATGACCCATATCGAACACCTCGAGTTCGGGCTTGATGCCTGCCCGCGTGATCTCCCGGCCCATGATCTCCAGATGCGGGGGTGTGTTGACAAAGGCGAACTGCCCGAAATTAAGCGTCGCGATATCCAGGCTGCAGATCTCCGGGCGCAGCGCCAGTACGTGCTCGAGCCGCTGCTCAGGAGGACGCAGCGTGGTCCCCGCGCCGCCGACCGCCGGATTGTCGTCACTGGGGATATAGCGGGCACCGTATCCGGTTGTTAGATTCATGATGGCATCGACGCCAGTGTCTGCGATTCGATCGAGCACCTCCTTGTAGAGCGCGGTCTTCCCCGTAGGCGCGCCCGTTTCGGGGTCCCGGACATGAATGTGTACTGCCGCGGCACCGGCCTTGACCGCCCCGACGGCAGACTCGGCTACTTCTGCGGGCGTGATCGGGAAGGCAGGATGTGCCTCCGGTATTTTGGCGCTGCCGGTAATAGCGCACGTAATAATGATTTTACGCCCCATACGAATCCCTCTGTCAGGGGCCTCTCGGCCCGATCGGCTGTGTTACAGCGGTATTGTCACATTAACTACCGATTAACGAGCGATGGCAGTCGGCGAGCGGTCACTCACTAACGTTAATCGAACATTTTTCATGACAACTTGTAATCTAGCGTTTTGTTGTGAGCCCGCTGATCGGGTTATTCGCTGCCACGCAGTGCGGTTACCTGGGCCTGCAGCCACTGATAGCGCTCTTCCTGAGGTTCAGAGAGAGTACCATCGAGTAAATTGATGTGCTCGAATGGATCGGTCATCAGATCATAGAACTCGAGGACGCCATCTCGCCTCAAGAGTTTGTATCTCTCATCGCGCATCGCATAATCAGCGCCTTCGACACCTGCAAAGTTCCCGAAAAAGACATCAGCGTATACCCACTGGCGGCGTGACTGAGAGTCGGGTTCCAGGAGATCTGGAAGGAAGCTGATCGAGTCAAGTGTAACCCCACTGGGCGTTGCTTCATCGACGTCCAGACCGGCCATCTCCAGGATTGTTGCGTAAAGATCGGTCGAATTGATCAGAGCATCCGAGCTGCGCCCACTGGCAACGCGCGGCCCCTTGACGATCAACGGCACATTTACTCCGCCCTGGTAAACCGACCCCTTCGCTCGCCCTGGCTGGAAAGGCTCCGTAACCGTAGCGCTGGGCGTTCCGTTATCACCGAGAAAAATAACGTAGGTATTGTCGAGCACGGCCGGATCAATTGATGCCAGAAGCCTTCCAATCTCTGAATCCATC
>Ga0255049_10000524_pt1 | contig 23605 bp, 23 predicted proteins | sample JV7_2_3_MG_FD_183615 | JGI IMG/M metagenome (GOLD analysis project Ga0255049, IMG submission 183615) | Seawater microbial communities from Jervis Inlet, British Columbia, Canada - JV7_2_3 | ecosystem: Environmental > Aquatic > Marine > Inlet | place: Canada: British Columbia | collected 2016-10-06
TAATCGCTGACGAAGATATTGCGTGGCATCAACTCACGCCGGACGAGGTGGCGACGAACCTCAGTGTGGATGCTGACGCGGGATTGTCTTCACAAGAAGTCGTTGCGCGCTTCGAATCGTTCGGCCCCAATCGATTATTGGAAAAACCACCTCCATCCCCATGGAGCTTGTTTTTTGCGCAGTTTCGTAGTGCACTAATCCTGGTTCTAATTGGCGCTGCTGTTCTGTCTGCCGCGATTGGCAACATTAAGGATGCACTGGTGATTTTCGCCGTTGTCGTTCTTAATGCGCTCGTAGGTTTCTATCAGGAATATCGCGCTGAGCAAAGTCTCGCAGCCTTAAAGAAGATGCTGCCGATCGGCACGCACGTGCGGCGTGATAAGGAAAAGCAGGCGATCGATGCGGACCAGCTCGCGCCTGGTGATACGGTGCTGTTGGAAGCCGGCGACAAAATTCCGGCTGACGGACGGCTCGTGATCGCAGTGCGCCTTGATGTCGACGAGTCAACGGTGACCGGTGAATCACTGACCGTCACTAAGCAAATCGACGCACTCCCAGCAACCGGTATTCCGCTCGCCGATCGCCGGAACATGGTGTACATGAACACGATGGTGACGCGCGGTCGTGGCGAAATGATAGTTACTGCGACCGGCATGCAAACCGAGATGGGGCGCTTGTCGCAACAACTCGCCGATGCGCCAGAGACGCTTAGTCCCCTACAAATTCAAGTTGACCAACTCGGCAAACGCTTAGGCGTGTTGGCACTTGCCCTAGTCGGGCTGTTGTTCTTCCTGGAATTGCTGCGCGGGGAAGACCTGGTCGAGGTCATCACTGAGTCGATCGCCCTAGCCGTGGCCGCGATACCCGAGGGCTTGCCAATCGTCGTGACGGTCACCCTTGCGTTGGGTATGCAGCAAATGGCGCGCCATCGCGTCATCATAAAACGTCTTGCCAGTGTCGAAACGTTGGGATGTACCACAGTTATCTGTTCGGATAAAACGGGGACACTCACGCTTAACCAAATGACCGTGAGCGCCTTCCTCTATCGAGGAGATCGATTCTCGGTGTCCGGGGAAGGCTATCAACCGGAGGGAGTGATTCGATCGGACAGTGCTACAGGGCCCGATCTTGATCCCCTGCTGATCCCCTTGGTCGCTTGCAACGACAGTCGTGTTGCCGGTGGACGAGCCGTTGGCGATCCGATGGAAGCTGCGTTATTGATCCTGGCAATGAAAGGCGGCATCAATCCGGAAGTTGAACTCGCGACCTTGCCGCGCATCGCAGAGTTGCCTTTCGATACGGCCCACAAATTCATGGCCACCTTTCACAAGGACGGTGACAGCGTGCGCGTGTTTGTTAAGGGCGCGCCAGATGTTCTGCTGGATCGCTGTAGTTATATTCTGAGTTCAAACGGTGACGTGCCACTTGATGAAAGTGCGCGAGAGCGCATTAATGGCGAGTACAAGATACTGGCAGCAGATGGCTTGCGTGGATTATTGATAGCGTCGCGAACGCTGCCGATCGATCAATTCGACCCCTTCGGTGATCTGTCCAGCTGCATCTCGGATCTCACATTCGTGGGGCTTGTCGGTTTGATGGATCCACCCAGGCCTGAAGCAAGACAGGCCATCGCACAATGCAAAGATGCGGGTATCTCGGTCAAAATGATTACTGGCGACCACAAAGACACGGCGGCGGCGATTGCACGGGATATTGGTCTGGCAGGAGACATCCTGAGTGGTCTGGACCTCGACCAAATGAGCGCCGATGAGCTGGCCGCAAGAGCTGAAAAAGTCGCAGTCTTCGCTCGGGTTACACCGGCCCACAAGGTGAGAATCGTGCGTGCACTGAAAGCCAGGGGTCACGTCGTTGCGATGACGGGCGACGGCGTGAACGACGCGCCAGCCCTGAAATACGCTGATATCGGTGTCGCGATGGGCATTGCCGGTACTGCAGTCGCTAAAGAGGCTGCCAGCATGGTGCTCACCGACGACAATTTCGCGAGCATCGTCAGCGCGGTTCGGCAGGGTCGTGCGCTATACGACAACATCCTCAAGTTTATTCGCTTCCAGCTGTCCACGACCGTGGGTGCGATCCTGACGGTGTTTTTTGCGCCCCTGGCTGGATTGCCGGAGCCGTTCAATCCAATCCAGATCTTGTGGGTTGCGATGATCATGGACGGCCCACCGGCCGTCTCGCTGGCATTGGATGCCGCCCGGCCGGGCATAATGGATGAGCCGCCACGTCCGCGAACCGTGCCACTACTTCCGCAGACGCGGCTGCTGAAGATCATCGCTTACGGAATTATAATGATGATCGGTACACTCGCCGTTTTATACTACGGTATTCACACCGGCACCGAAGCCCGCGCAATAACCCTTGCATTCACCACCTTCGTACTGTTTCAGTTCTTCAACATATTTAATGCCCGCGTAGAACATGGAACGTCCATTAATCAGCAGTTTTTCAGCAACCGCATGCTGTGGTCGTCACTATTAGGCGTGGTCGTGCTGCAGATTATTGCTGTACAGTGGCATCCGGCACAGACAATCTTTTCGACGACGAGCCTCAGTGCTGCCGATTGGTTTACAGCAATTGCGGTGGCCTCATCGATTTTGCTCCTCGAGGAAAGTCGCAAGCTCGTTGGGCGATTCCGCGTGCTGGGGGCGTCATCTCATAGTGGTTGACGATAGCGATGCAAGGCGAAGCTAAGTAAGAATCATGATACTGATCTCCCAACATCGCGGCGGTTGAGTAACTGTTGAACAAACGGGTGAAATTCACGCCTTCTTTCTGTACCTGCTTGTCATCCTGTTGACAGCTCGAGTCTTTGCGAAACTTGCATCCCGCCTTTGGAACCCGCCCGCCATCGATGAGATTCTTGAAGGCGTACTGGCAGATCCGAGCCTGCCCGGGTGGATCGAGACACTGGAACTAATCAGATCATTAGCAGAGATTGGGATCATCCTGTTACTCTTGGAAGTCGGGCTCGAAGTGGACATTAAACAGCTCGTATCCATGGAATTCGATCGAAAATCCTGCTGCCGTGGGTTGTATTAGCTGCCAGCAGCCTCTTGAGCTCCAATTCGCACCCAACAGTCTGCTTGGCGACACCGATGGTGTGATTGCGCCCCCCGAGCGCCGTTTCGCGGCAATCACCATCTCAGTCAACCGATCAGGCGCCATCCAGGTAGGCAGCGATCTCGGCAATGTCCTCATCGCTCAATTCAGCGAGTCCGGGTGGATGATCTTTATCGCCGGAACGGATCGCTTTCATCTGACCGGCAATGGCATCGGCACCGCTGCCCTTCAGGCTCACGACTGCATTGTGGCAACCTGCACAGGCTTCTGCCTTGGACTCACCAGCAGCGGCATCACCGGCTGCCGACACCTGAGCATAACCTAGTAATACTGCGATCAAAATAATCACTGCTCGCATGCATGACTCCTTATTCATTTGCATTATTACCAGAGCTTCTCCAGGGCCCGCATAACGTCCCGGCGGCTCATCTGACCGACCAAACGGCCGTTTTCGACCACCGGGTAACGATGAAAGCGCTCCCCGAGAAATAACTTTGCCGCGTCGACAATGCTCTCATCCGCCGCGATGGTTTCAACTTTTTTACTCATATATTCGGATACTTGACCACCATATTCCGAATGATACCCGGCGTTCAATACCACCCGCATACAATCCCGTTCAGTGAGAATGCCCACCAGATTTCCGTTTTCATCAACTACCGGGGCCGCGGCAATGTCATTTTCCAACAGTGTATGCACGGCGCGCAGAATTTCCGTATCCGGGCGGAGCGTCACCAGCTCCGTCGCCATGTAATCGCGGACTCTGGCGGACTTTGACATTACCGTTTCCGTCCACAGGCGCCACCGCAGAGCGCCTCTGATTGGCAGCCTTTTTCGCCCGGTAAGCCGCTGCAACCGGCATGCATGGGCCGGCCGCGGAACAGCAGTCCAATACCCAAGGCAAGCGCTGTCAATACGAAAATGATGAAACTGCCGACAAATAATTCCATGGATATCTCCGGAGTCCGCCTAGCCTCCAAAATCGTCGAAGAGAATGTTTTCCTCTTCCACGCCCAGTTCATCAAGCATGTGGAGCAGCGCTGCGTTCATCATCGGTGGACCGCAAAGATAATACTCGCAATCCTCCGGTGCCGGATGATCTTTCAGATAGTGTTCAAGCAAAACCTCGTGGATGAATCCTGTCAGACCTTTCCAGTTATCTCCGGGCAAGGGATCCGACAATGCCAGGCGCCACTGAAAGTTGTCGTAGTCGGCGGCGAGTTGCTCGAATTCTTCTACGTAGAACGCCTCCCGCAGGCTGCGGGCGCCGTACCAGAAACTGATTTTTCGCTTGCTGTTGAGGCGTTTCAGCTGATCGAAAATATGGGACCGCATGGGCGCCATGCCCGCACCGCCCCCGACGAAAACCATTTCCACGTCGGTCTCGCTGGCGAAAAATTCTCCGAAGGGGCCTGAGATGATCACCGGATCTCCGGGCTTCAGACCGAAGATATAGGATGACATGATGCCCGGGGGGGTGCCGGCCGGCGCCGCCGGCGGCGGTGCGGCGATCCGGACATTCAGCATGATGATGTTTTTCTCATCGGGATAATTCGCCATGGAGTAGGCTCGCACGGCGGGCTCATCAACGAGGGATTCCAGGTCGAATAATCCGAAGCGTTGCCAGTCATCGTGGTATTCAGCGGGAATTTCGAAGTCTGCGTAGCGCAACTTGTGGGGCTGGCATTCGATCTGTATATACCCGCCGGCCCGAAAATCCAGGAATTCACCAGCGGGCAACTCCAACACCAGCTCCTTTATAAAGGTTGCCACGTTATCGTTGGAGCGCACATTGCACTCCCAGCGTTTCACCCCGAACACGGCTTCGGGCACACGGATCCGCATGTCCTTGCCCACGGAAACCTGGCAGGCCAGGCGCACACCCTCCGCCGCTTGCCGCCTGGTGACATGGGACGCCTCAATCGGCAGCAATGCACCGCTCCCTTCAAGAACCTTGACGCGACATAGACCGCAGGTGCCGCCTCCCCCGCAGGCCGATGACACAAATAATTCATTGGCCGCCAGTGCGCCCAAAAGTTTGCCTCCCACCGGGACGCTAAGATCACGCTCATCGTTCACATTGATGGTGACATTACCGCGGGGCACCAGGCCGAATCGGGCCATGAGGATCAAAAATGCCAACACCACCACGATACTGGTGAACAAGCCGACACCAAGAAAGATTTCCTGCATGACTAAAACTGAATGCCAGCCATGGCCATGAAGGCCATGGACATGAGCCCCGCGGTGATAAAAGTGATACCGAGCCCCCGCAACCCGTCGGGAATCTCGCTGTATTTCATCTTTTCCCGTAAGCCCGCCAGCGCAACCAGAGCCAGCGCCCAGCCCACTCCTACGCCGAATCCGTAGGTCGCGCTTTCCGCAAAGCTGTAGTCCCGCTGCACCATGAACAGTGACGCGCCAAGGATGGCGCAGTTCACCGCCAACAGCGGCAGGAAGATGCCCAACGCGTGATACAGGGCGGGGAAAAACCGTTTCAGAACCATCTCCAGGATCTGCACTATGGCCGCGATCACGCCGATATAACTGATCAGTCCGAGATAACTGAAATCCAGGTGCCCGAGACCCGCCCAGGCCAGAGCACCCTCGCGGAGGAGATAGTTATAGATCAGGTTGTTGACCGGCACCGTGATGCCTTCCACCAGGATAACCGCAGCACCGAGTCCGATGGCGGTTTTGATCTGTTTGGAGATGGCGAGAAACGTGCACATCCCCAGGAAGAAGGCCAAGGCGAGATTCTCGACGAAGATCGAACGGACAAAAATGGCCAGCAACGCGTCCATCAGCCGGCCGTCTCCTCCAAAGGAATCGGTTTGTAATCCGGCTGTTCCACCTGTTTGGGTTTCCAGCTGCGGATGCCCCAGATCATAAAACCAATGATGAAAAAGGCGCTGGGAGGAAGCAGTAGCATAGCGTTAGGCTCGTACCAACCGCCATCAACCGCAAGCCGGAAAATCTCGACCTCCAGCAACGACCCGGTACCGAAAAGTTCCCGAATAATCGCCACGGTGATCAGGATCAGGCTGTAGCCCATGCCGTTACCGATACCGTCGAGGAAACTGATGCCGACCCTGTTCTGAACCGCAAAGGCCTCCGCCCGCCCCAGCACGATGCAGTTGGTGACGATCAGACCGACAAAAACACTTAGAACGCGCGCCGTCTCCGGGGCAAAAGCCTTTAGCACCTCATCCACCACAATGACGCCGGAGGCGATCACGGTCATCTGTACGATAATGCGTACGGAATTCGGCAAGTGCCGCCGAATCATGCTGATGATCACATTGGAGAAAGTCAGCACCGACGTCAGCGCCAGGCTCATAATCAGCGCCGAATAGAGGGAATTGGTGATGGCCAGCGCCGAACAGATACCCAGCACCTGCAGGGTGACAGGATTCTCATCAATGAGCGGAGTCAGAAGTGCTTCACGGATTCCAATCATCATCAGCCTCCCGCCGCGGAAAATTTTTCGAGAAAGTTGGCAAATCCGTGGGGGCCTAGCCAGTAGCGCATAAGATTAGTCACGCCATCGGTGGTCGCCGTGGCGCCGGTCAATGCATCCACCTGATAAGCCGCGTCCGGCGAACCCGGATTCACAGTGCCGCCGGCAATTCTGAACCGCACTACGCCCTGTTCGTCGTAGAGCCGTTTGCCACGCCAGCGAGCCAGCCAATCGGGCCGGAGAATCTGGTCGCCGATACCCGCCGTCTCCTCCTGCTCATAGAAAGTCATATCGGCAATGGTGTTCAGATCACTTTCGAGTGCGAGAAAACCATAGATTGTCGACCACATGCCCTGGCCGTAGACGGGCAATATGATTCTCTGCAGAGCGTCGCCGTCCCGGACCAGGTACACCGTCATCAGCCGCGACCGCCGCTTTAATCCGGCCACATCCTGGTCAGCGGGAATGGTCACGCTGAACTCCGGGTCGCCGGCCGCTTTTCGGATATCGAAGGTATCCGGGTTAAAGGTCTCGTCGAAGACGCCCTGGTCCAGATCAACAAGGCGAGCATCGAGATCCTGAAAAGTTGCGATGATTTCCCAATCCGACAGTTCCTCGGCCGGATCCATCAAACCACTAATCCGAACGATATGCCGGTTTCGTTCCAGGTTTTGATGGACCCGCTGGATGGGCTGCAGAGTCACGGCCGCGACAGTAACCAGAACGGAGCACACCAGGGCCGTGGCGGTCACCACGATAATGGCTTTCAAAGGGCTCTCGTTATCCATCAAACTCACCCGGCAAACGCCGCCGCCGGCGAATGTTCAGTTCCACGACGACGAAATCGATCACCGGAGAAAACAGGCTGGCCAGCAGTACCGCGAACAGGATGCCCTCATTATACGAAGGATTTGTCACCCGGATCACGATCGCCAGCAGCCCCACCAGCACGCCGAAGGCCCATCGGCCGGGATCGGTCATGGCTCCCGCAACCGGATCCGTGGCGAAAAACACGGTGCCAAAAGCAAGCCCTCCCAATACCAGGTGCCAGATCCAGAGAATTTCGAAGACCGGCTTACCGCCGGTCGCCAGGCCGTTAAACAGGAGCACTGTGGCCACCACACCCAGCAGGACACCGAGCATGACCCGCCAGGAAGCCGTGCCCGTGAAAATCAGGTAACCCGCGCCGAGCAGGCAGCCCAGCACGGAGGTCACCCCGATGGGGCCCGGCCGGACGCCCAGGAACAGATCCCACCAGGTCAGACCGGACTGCAATACTGCCTCGATACCGCCTGCCGCAGCCAGTTCCAGCGCGGGAGTCTGCTCGAGGCCGGGCACCGGTATCCAGCTGCTTTCGCCGAATACCAGATCCGGATAGGCAAACAACAGGAAGGTCAGACCCAACATGGCAGGGTTGACCAGGTAGCGGCCGGTCCCGCCATAGACGTGTTTGCCCACCACCATCCCGAAGGTCATGCCGAGACCCACCTGGTAAAGAGGCGCCCCGGCGGGCAGGATCAGGGCAAACAACCAGGCGAAGACCAGCAGCCCTTCATCCAGGGGCCGGCGACGTACAACGGAAAAACACACGTCCCAGAAGGAACCCACCAGCAGCGCCACCAGGAAGACAGGCAGGAAATACAGGAACCCGTGAATAAAGCAGGCCAGGAGTTTCTCCGGGTTGTAGCCGATGCCCCAGCCGGTGAGTAATCCACCACGCCAACCGGGCAGCTCCGTCAGCTCCATTTCGACCATGGCCAGGTTAGACTGGTAACCAAGGCTCCATAGACCGATCAACCAGCAGGGAATCGTGGCGATGACAATGTTATTCAGCATGCCCTGAACACTGGCGGCGTCCCTGATATAAGGCGCTGTACGGTTCTGTTCAGCGGACGAATAGAAAAACTGCTCCAGTAGGAGCAGCCAGGGCCGGGCCCACTGCAGCGGCCCGCCCTCAATGACCCGGGACTTGAGATCATCCAGCAGTCCACGCGGCGCCATCAGCCTTCCTTCTCGATCTGGTCAAGGTTGATGCGCAGCGCAGCGCCGTAATCCTGCTTCGCCGGACAGACAAATGAGCTCAGGGCCAGGTCCTCCTCCGCCAGTTCCAGACAACCCAACGCCTGGGCGCTGTCGGTGTCTTTCACCAGCAGGGCCCGCAGCAATGGCGCGGGCAGAATATCCAGCGGCATCACCCGCTCAAAGGCTCCCACGGGAATCATGGCAGCCCGCCGCCCGTTCCGGGCCGTGGTAAATGCACGCAGACGTGACTGGCTCCGGGCTGATGCGAACAGGCCTGCAAAACTGTACTGCTCCGATCCGGTGCCAAGCCAGCCGAACAAGCGGCCCTCAGCCTGCTCGGCAATGACCGAAATCTGATTGTCATACCGGCCAAGAAAGGCCATGGGTCCCTCCGCCGCAAACCCGCCGAGCACGGACCCCGATATCAGCCGGCAATTCCGCTGTGGGGTGACCTCGCCCACCAGCAACTCCGTAATACTCGCTCCGGGCCGGGTACGCAGCAGCCGCGGCTTCACTGCTCCGGGTCCCCCAACGGATACAACCCGCTCGGGCAACAACCGGCCCGTCCTGAACAGATGGCCGATGGCGATCACGTCCTGGTAACCGATATGCCAGACGCTCCGGTCCGCCGCCACCGGATCCAGGTAATGAATATGGGTACCGGGCAGCCCCGCCGGATGGGGGCCGGAGAATTCCACCCGCCGAATCGAGGCTCCCGCAGGCTCGAAGCCGGGCCAGCCCGGGCCGGTGCAGAGATAAACCGGCGCCTCGGTAAGGCAGTCGATGATATTCATACCGATCCTGAACTCGTTCGCATACCCGGCAATGACGACACCGGGATCGGCGGCTAGGGGCCGGGTATCAATGGCGGTAATAAAAACGGATCGGGGGCTGGCTCCGGAATCCGGCACGCGGTTAAAGGGCCGGGTCCGGAAGCCGATCCAGGCCCCGGACCGGAGCAGAACATTACGAATAGCGGCCGGATCTGCGGCGTCCAGGGAATCAAAGGTCGCTTCCGGCGCCGCATTCTCATCCAGTTCTATCACCACGGACTGCAGGGCGCGGCGGCGGCCCCGGTTCACTGCGACGACCCGGCCTGTGCCTGGCGAGACGAATTGAACGCTGGGGTCACGCTTATCCAGGAACAAGGGCTCACCCAGACCCACGGCCCGGCCGGGCTCGACAAGCATCCGGGGTTTCAGTCCAGCGTAGTCGGTACCTAGCAGGGCCACTGTCTTCACGGATCGCCCCGTATCGATGACCTGCTCCGGCGTACCGCTAATCGGAATATCGAGACCCTTTTTTATTTCGATTCGCAAGGATACAAACTGCCTAGTGATGCCCTGGATGCCGTTAATAGTCGCCGGACTCATTTACGGATTAGAAAAGACTGTCATCGGCAGATCGTTGAAAAAAAACTACGATCTCCGCCTGTAGCAAATGTTCGGCACGCACGACGAGTAGGCCATCCCTTTGGATCAGTTTCTCGAGGATCCGCGATCCATGTCTCAGAGAGTTTACGAAGGCGTGGATATTCGCCCGAACTGCCTACCGTATTAGAGCATCCGGGTTTAGCCGATGTTCTGTCTCCAACGACCCTTCCACGGATGGCCGCATGCGGACTACGATCGAACAGAGATTCGGCGACCGCCTTTCCGTAGCACGCTCAAGTTCTCTTAGCGTAACCATAAACGGCCCCACACATGGAATGACCTAAGATCACGACGTGCCGCGTTCCGAGCCTGTCTGTGGCAAATTCAGCATTTGTGGCACAAATCGATTGAGATTCCAAGTCTTGTCAAAGATCGAATGATTGGTACAATGCCAAGCCCATGCGCGAGTTGGCCGTACTCTTGGCGGCATTGTCACATTACTTAGTCGAAGTAATAGACTGGCAAAGAGAATGAGGCAACGCATTTCTTTCAGACGCAAGTCACTTGCTCGTAGACTTCAAATGCTTTGGCTCTGAATACTCGAAAATGCTTCGCACACATTAGATGCCGTGGGATCACTAACAAATTCCGAATCGAACCGTGAACAGCTGAACATCGCTGCGCATGACCGATTAAATTAAATCGGCGTCTCTGTCGTGCCCGCTCGCGAGTCGGCTCGCGTGGGACTTCAGCCCGATTATTCGCGTACTGATTCGTGTCTTGGATTGTGTCGGGCATCAGCGGCAGAGATGCATCGAGCGCGGGGATTGCCGACCATTGCGATTGATGATCTTTCTGCTGTTCTTCAACCAACCGCACCGCCCGTTCCCGTACTTCCGGGGAATATCGTTTTCTTCTGTTCATTACTCTATCCTCTCAAAGAATAGAGTCTCCGGGAAAGCCGGGGCGGTTCAAATGGTTCTATGGACGTTTTGGCGACGCAATGCCAATTGGTTCACAACCGGTAGGGGCAGAATGACCAACTCGAAACATATCGGCTGTCAGCCCGATTTTTACGCTAAATCCAGCCTGCCGGGCTCGACGTCTGTTGTTCCAAACACCCGAGTGTGGGCCCGCAAATACACCATTCTGGAGAAGATTCTGCTGTCAATTTCGAGCGTACCGCTCGAAAATTCTTGGGACATGGCCTGCGATGGCGCTATTTGCTGACCCCTTCTCTGAAATTGCCGCCGTACTGGCAGTTGCGGCCGGGATCGGTGCGCTCGCACTTTGGCTTCGCCAACCCCTGATAATTGCGTTCATTTTCGCGGGCATTTTGCTCGGCCCTGCGGGACTGGACTGGGTACATGCCTTTGATCAAGTAGACCTGTTCGCTAAGCTTGGGATTGGTCTGCTGCTGTTCGTGGTTGGTCTGAAACTCGATCCGCACCTTATCCGCTCGGTGGGCCGGGTTGCCATAGTCGCTGGTTTGGGCCAGATGATTGTGACCGCGGTAGTTGGTTACGCCGTTGCACTCGCCCTCGGAATGACGCCGATGACTGCCTTTTACGTGGCGGCGGCCCTGACATTCTCCAGCACCGTCATCATTGTCAAATTGCTTTCGGATAATCGAGAGATCGAAGCGCTGCATGGGCGCATTGCGCTCGGTATCCTGATCATGCAAGACATTGTGGTCGTGATACTGATGATCGGATTGACCGCCTATGGCGGGGAGGCGCAGAAGCCGCATTTAGGCATGCAAACGCTGGAAGTTATTGGCAAGGGCGTCGGCTTCCTGGCGCTCATCGCGATGGCTACCCGCTATCTACTCCCGTCATTGTTACGCGCGCTGGCGCGCTGGCCTGAATTGTTGACCCTTTTTGCGATTGCCTGGGCGATCGGACTGGCTTCGCTCGGAACCGGATTGGGTTTTAGCAAGGAGGTTGGCGCCTTCGTCGCTGGTGTTGCACTTGCGGCCACGCCGTACAAAGCGGTACTCGCGGCTCGCCTGGTAAGCCTGCGTGACTTTTTGCTCTTGTTCTTCTTTATCGATCTCGGTGTACAGATCGATATGGCTCACCTGGGGGCGGCGCTGGGACCGGCGATCCTGCTATCGGCGATCGTCTTAGCGGGAAAGCCCATCATGGTTATGGCGCTCGTAGGTGGCATGGGCTATGCGAAACGCACAGCAGTAACGTCGGGTCTCGCTATGGGGCAGATCAGCGAGTTTTCTCTAATCCTCGCAGCCATAGGCTTAAGCCTGGGCCACATCGACAAACCGACCATGGGTCTGATCACACTGATTGGTCTTATCACCATTGGCTTGTCAACCTACATGATTCTTTATAGCCGTTGGCTTTATGGGCGGCTTGAGCCAGCGCTCAGAATCTTCAAATTTGAGATGCATCGCACCGACGAGCTTCCAGGCGACGCCGAACAGGCGTACATGACTCCGGTCGATACTATTGTGTTTGGATTGGGTCGGTACGGCAGAAACCTCGCGCAAGAGCTGCAGCGACGTGGACAGTCGGTGCTTGGCGTGGACTTCGACCCCGAGCGCGTAAGATTTTGGCAACAGAGGGGACTAGCAACCCTCTACGGCGACCTGGAAGATTCCGAGCTTTACCATGCCTTACCCCTCGCTGATGCGCAGTGGGTGGTGAGCACGATACCGGAGCGAGATAAGTGTCTGGTGCTGCTTCATGCGTTGGAGCACAACAGATTTGCCGGCCGCACAGCGCTCACCGCAGAGACAATGCAGCATCGCGAGTTTCTCCTGGCCGCCGGTGCCGATATTGTGCTGCTGCCGTTTCGTGACGCAGCGGCAGAAGCCGCCGATTTGTTGGCCAAACACAGTGAGGGTACGCCCGGAACGGGCGTCCACTAGTAATGAATCGCGCGGTTCGCACGACTAGTGCAACCCGTCAAATGCGATGGTTTCTGCCGCCACTTTACCACTTGGGCTAAATTCTGTAAGTCCCGAACTGGAAACTGATCGCCTGACGGTTGCAATACGTTTGGCCAAAGAGTACTTCGCCTGTTACGAGATTACGCATCGCCGCACCCTTGTAGCGATTCACCTCGAAACGATGACACTTGGATTTCACACGAGGCATGCGACAAACTAGGAATTAGCCAGACAAGTTTTGCCGTTGGAGGAGATCATGCAGGTTTTCATTGCCGCAGTTTCTTTGGCGCTCATCGTGTCGTTTCTCTGTTCAATATTCGAGTCGGTTCTGCTATCCATCAATTACGCACAGGTCGAGTCGCTGGTTCAACAGGGCAAACGATCCGGGCAGCTTTTGAAGCAGTTCAAGCACCGGATCGACATGCCGATTGCCGCCATTCTAATCACCAACACTATCGCCCATACGGTCGGCACCGCGGTAGCCGGCGCGACCTATGAAGATGCTTTCAGCGCGGAAACGCTGTGGATTTTCACGATCGTATTTACCACGGCCGTCCTGCTGTTCACAGAAATCATACCGAAGACGCTCGGCGTCACGCATGTGAGAAGACTGGCGACGCCGGTTGCCTATGGCATTCACGCGCTGGCCGTCGCTTTGCGCCCGCTTGTTCTCTTGAGCGGGGGCATCTCCCGATCGTTACGGGGCGGGAAGGACGCGCCGGTGACTTCCGTCGAAGAAATTCGGCTGCTGGCCGCGCTTGGACGTACCGAGGGAGTGGTCGGCGCGCAGACTGCAGGAATCATCGACGGCGCATCAGGATTGCGCAAGCTGAATGCATCGGACGTAATGCTGCCGAGGAAACAGGTTGTCTATCTGTCGGCAAACTTAAGCCGCCAACAGGTGCTAAAGATATTGAAACAATCCGAGCACAGCCGTTTTCCTTTCTCAACGACAGATCAGCTGGACCAGGTTTCCGGCGTCGTAATGGCGAAGGAATTACTTTTCCAGTTGCAGGAAAACTCCGATGAGACGATTGACTGGTCACGCCTGGTCTATGAGCCGATCTTCGTGCCGGAAAGCGCTCCTCTAAACGCGCTGCTGCGAACCTTCAAGGAAGCCCGACGCCACATGGCCATCGTCGTCGACGAATACGGAGACGTCCAGGGCATTGTCACTTTCGAGGACGTGCTCGAGGAGATCGTCGGCGACATCTTCGACGAAAGTGATCGGCCGATAGAGGACCTGTGGCCTCAGGACGACGGTTCATTGCATGCACTGGGGACGATTGAGCTTCGCAAGCTAAGCTGGCGGCTGGGAATCAAGCTGCCGCCTGACACAGAGGCCAGCAGACTCGGGGGTCTGGTCACGGATCTGCTCGGACGGATTCCGGTAAAAGGGGACACCGTGGAATGGAACGGCTGCTACCTCGAGGTGCTTTCGGCGAGCCAATGGAGCGCGGAGTTGGTCTCAATAAAGAAGAAAGTCTAACCGTTCGAGCCAACGCCGGTCTCTAGGTCCCAAAGGAACAGTCCCCAATCATTGCGGTCACCCAGTGCGGACAAACAGATTTTGGACTTCGACTGCTAATTCAGCCGAAGCATCACGCGGCAGGGAGAAATGCACGCGATGATGATTGTAGACAACCGTGAACTCAGAGAGCTGTCGCTCGAGATCGTGCGATGTCCAAAAGAGAACATTATCGCTGACTTCCCGTCTGATCGTGCCGATTAGCCGCTCGACAAAAGGTTGGGACATCGGCACATACAAGAATTGACATTGGGCAGATTTCATGAGTTTGAATACTAATTCGCCATGCACAGGTGAGGCAGGTGTAGCCTCCGTTGATACGCAGATCCGTCAGACGAGATCCGGCAATCCGTGCAGCACCAGAAGATAGTAGCTAACGATACCGAGAATTTTGTCGTTCTCGACAACCGGTGCATGACTGATGCTGAAGTTTTCGAAAAATCGTGCGCAGTAGCGGATATCCATGTCCGGCCGTACGGTCAGAATCGGCTTTGCCATGATCTCATACACGTTAACGCGTTCCGGTGACCGGTTTTTGGCGATGACTTCCTTGGCAACGTCAGAGAACAGGAGCATCCCGTACTCATCGTTCTCGTCCCGCCGCTTGACGATCAGGCATGTCGCACCAACCTTTTTCATGATTTTCAGCGCCGCAAGTACGTCCAGTCGACCGTCGACTTCCGTCACATCCGTGCGCATACAATCTCGTACGGGACCCCAGTTTCGAATAGTCATAGGATTTCCTCCACAATTTTCTCGAGTTCTTCGGCCTGATGCAACACGCCGACGGCATCTTCGACATCAATGAGTACCGCGATGCCGGTGCCCGGTTTCGCATCGAATTCGCCAACCTCGCCAATGTGTTCGAGAATGTGCCGGCTCAAATGCTGCTCAACCAGCAGCAGTACTACGTCGCGCTGCGATGCTAGCGTAAGACCAAAAAATGTCTTGTCTTCTTTGATGCCCTCGCCGCGTGCGTTATTGATGACGGTGCAACCGGTTGCGCCTGCCTCGCGCGCAGCCTCCATAATATCATCGGTTTTGCTGTCTTCAACGAAGGCAACGATGAGTTTAAAGTGCATGGTTCTCTTCCTGTTCTATGTCTCCATCACCTCAAGTAGGTGTTGAGACGCGTTCTCGAAGTACTGCAAGCTGGCCGTATGCAAGGACCGAAATTATCGGAAACAGCGCCGCAAAAGCCACCAAGCCGAATCCATCCAGCAACGGGCTGCGTCCCGGCACCGCCTCGGCGAGTCCAAGCCCGAGTGCGGTAACGAGGGGAACCGTCACGGTAGATGTCGTGACACCGCCGGAATCATACGCCAGCGGCACAAGCCGTTTCGGCACCATCGCTGTTTGCGCAATGACCACCAGGTATCCTGCGGCGATAAAATAATGCAGGGGTAGGCCCGTAATAATTCGAAAACAACCAAGGCTCACCCCTACGCCGGCGCCAATAGCAACGGCGATGCGTAGACTCCACATGCCGATGGCACCGCCTGATACGGTGTTCGCTTTCATTGAAACCGCGATCAATGCCGGTTCCGCAAGCGCTGAGCTAAAGCCAATGGCGAGCGCGAACAGATAGACCCAGTAATAGTCCTGCCAAACGAGGGCCGACGGTCCTCGCCCAACGGCCTCATGCAGAAATTCGGGGTCCGTCAGTTGCTGCGCCATGAGGCGACCCAATGGAAACAGCGTTTGCTCCAATCCGAGCAGAAACAGGCCGAGCCCTATAACGACGAACAGAAACCCAACCACGATCTGTTTCCGATTTGGCATCGGCCCACCGATGATTAGCCGCTGGAAAGCAAACAGGAATACCGCTATCGGGAGAACGTCGACCGCGCTGCCGGCAATAAATTGTATGCTGGTGACGATCAGCTCCATTGCACGATAATTTCGTAGACAAGCACGAACAAAATCGGTGTCAGTGAGGCGAATGCGATTAGGCCGAATCCATCGGTCATTGGATTACGCCCTTTAAGTGAACTCGCAAGTCCTACACCGAGGGCCGCCACTAGCGGCACTGTTACCGTAGAAGTCGTAACGCCGCCACAGTCATACGCGACGCCGACGATCTCGTCCGGCGCAAATGTCGTGATCAGGACTACCAGAATGTATCCGCCGATTATCATTATCGGCAGCGACCAATTGGCCAGTATTCGGATGACGCCCAGGACGAGGGCAAAGCCGACGGCTGACGCTACTGTCATCCGCAATCCTTGCGCGTAGCTATCCTTTGCTTCGACTGACGATGCGATAGCTTCTGCTCCGGCTGCGACTTCCGCGGCTGCGGTAGCAACCGCAATCAACGCCGGTTCGGCGATGGTTGTGCCAAATCCAAGCGCGAAAGCAAAGATGACCAGCCAGAATACGCTGCCTTTTTTTGCCAGCGAATAGGCGAGCCCTTCGCCAATCGGAAATAGCGCGAGTCGCAGTCCGAATATGAAGAATGTGAGACCGGCGACGACAAGAAAACCGCCGATGACCATCGACATCAGTCCAGAAACGGGCTCCCGAAATACAAACACCTGAAATACGCTGATGACAACGACGATTGGCAGAAGATTGCGCAGGCTGGCTAGCGCGTCCTTAGCAAGTACATTCAGCGAGTCTTTCAATTGGGCCGCAACCCTCCAGGACAGATGAAAAGTGTGTTCGCAGCCGACATCTTAAAACAAAGACAGGCGCGCATTTACCTGAAGCGTGCAAAAAATCAATCAGTTGTCCTTCCTGAATGATCGTCACGCTTGATTTTGTTGTAATTTTTCAATTGATCGAGCTAGCGTGAAACCATGTTGAAACGGCTCAAAGTAATCGTCGGAACCCTTCGATCCAGTGTTTGCAGCCACCGTGAGCTAGCGGTTGAAAAGCTGGCGCTACGTTAGCAGTTGGCAACGCTGAAATACCGCGGCCCTCGGCCACGCTTGACGGACGCGGGCCGGCTGTTCTGGGTGGTGTTGAGTCGGCTATGGCCCAGCCGGACATATGTTCTACGCATTGTGCAGCCAGCTACGGTGATCCGCTGGCAACGTCAGGGTTTTCGCTACTGCCAGCGATGAAAGAGCCGAAGACCCGGGCGTCCCAGGATTGATACCGAAACTCGGGAACTGATTCGAAGAATGTGCCTGGCGAACCCACTTTGGGGCGCACCACGAATACACGGAGAGCTTCTGAAACTGGGCTTAGAGGTCTCTGAAACAACCGTTTCGAAGTACGTGATTCGCCACCGCGGCCCACCGTCACAGGGCCCATGCCGCTATAATCCCTGTCAAACGGGGGATCCACAGATTACGCAGTCTGATCACAACTGGATTGAATATTGGGCGGTATTTACAGACGCCGGCGGCATTATCCAGTCAAATGGGTATTATTCTGAGTGGACAGCACGGCAATTCAAGCGTGTCATGGAGCAAAAACTGAAGGCGGCAGGAATTCACGACGCAATGCTTTGGATTAAGCATGGCTACTATGATGGAATGGCTGACCGGAATCACCACCAAAACATGAACGAGTGGGAATTGCCGCCAGCCTGATAGCCGCAGCGAACCGACTTAGTCGCAAAGGGCGACCAAGTGAATACCAAGAATCTTAATATCTTGATTTCCGTCCTTGTTGCGGGCTTATTGATCTGCGCCGGTTTTCTGGTACACCAACACTTTCAAGTCAAATCACTGAACGATCAATTGGAAGTCCATACCGAGCATATTTTGCAGATCGAGCAAGCAATAAAATTAGACAAGGTAAAAAGACTATCCGGTAATCGGATTATGCCAGATTCGCTTCGCCCAGGAATATATACGTTGGAATCAGACTTTGTTGATGACCAGCGCAATGCTGAGCAAGACGCCTATACGATCTATCACGTCACGTCTACTGTTGGCGTGGGAGAGCTTAAGCTGCACTTTGGTATTGCACCGGACAAATTGAGGTTTTATTTCGACAAGAATAATGATGGGTGGACGGATACAGAAATCATATACGAATATGTGGACTCGATTCCTCTTGTAGGAAAACTGTTATCCGCGACAGTAGAACCTGAACTCTCACAAGAACTCTACGATACGTTCTTGACACATTCGGACAAAGCAGAATTCATACCTCCAGAGCGCATTAAAGAGGATGCGGGAAAGGCTGCTCAGGATTTGTGGTCTTGGGCGACTAGAACATTTGAAGAAATCTCGGAGCGGATACTGGAATAGTCGTATTTAAATTCCTGTGCCTCCTATTTATTCAGCATCTTTGACCGTGTTGCCGCTTTCAGGCCTGCCACACTTTTGCCACAGTGCGAACGTTATCCAACGTGATGTAACGTGATCAAACGTTATCAAAAAACATCTTATGTGAATGTTTTAGTTCGTGATATTCTGTAACCTCTTGATTACAAACGGGTGTGGCATTGTATTCGGGAGGCAGGGGCCGGAAGTTCAAATCTTCTCACCCCGACCAGTTTTTTCCTGATTAATCAAGTACTTATTAACCCCACCGAACCTTGTTGGGGTTACCTAAAGAGTGCTTGTCACACTTTTGTCACACTCGTTTCTGACCTTAGGATGAAACGATGGCGACATATCGAAAGCGAAAATCAGGGCGATGGCAGGCACAGGTCCGCCGCAAAGGCTACCCCGCTCAAAACAAGTCATTTCGCACTAAAGCCTTGGCGGAAGCGTGGGTTCGATTCATCGAGGTCGATATGGATCAAGGAATGTTCCAATCTCGAAAAGAAGCAGAATCGACCACACTGGGCGAGTTGCTGGAACGCTACTTATGTGAACGCACAATAAAGAAGAAGGGCGCTGAACCGGAAGCTTGCCGAATAGGAGCGTTGAAGCGACACCCGTTAGCTAAACGATACGTTGCTTCTGTTCGCAATACAGACATTGCACAGTATCGTGACGAGCGGCTCAAGAAAGTAACATCCGGCTCCGTACGTCGTGAATTGACGATATTGTCGCAATTATTCGAAGTATCTCGAAAGGAGTGGGAGATATTCGCCGACAATCCTGTCCGAGAAATAGAGCTTCCCGCTCCGAGCACTGCCCGCTGCCGTCGCTTGGAGGGCGAACCAACTGAATCTGAGAGCGAGGAAAGCAGGCTACTTTCCGCTTGCCAAAAGTGCCGCAATCCCTACTTGTTGCCGGTTGTGAAGCTCGCGATCGAAACCGCGATGCGCCAGAGCGAACTGGTCGGCATGCATTGGCAACATATCGACCTTCATCGACGTACGGTCTTCTTGCCGGAAACCAAGTGTAAATAGGCACCGAAAACTGACCCACTAACGGCGTCGAATATTGACCCACCCAGAAAGGGTTTTTTGCATTAATCTCTGTGCTTGATTCTCCAGCTGTCATTGCCTGTTTCGATGATGTCGCAGTGATGTGTGACTCGATCCAGCAGTGCGGTCGTCATTTTCTTGTCGCCAAACACCGTTGGCCATTCACCGAAGGCCAGGTTGGTGGTGATGATGACCGAGGTGCGTTGATAGAGATGAGAGAGCAGGTGGAAAACGAGCTGGCCGCCATTCTTTGAAAATGGCAGATAACCGAGTTCATCGAGCACCACCAGTTCGGTGTATTTAGCCAGTCGATCGGCAAGACGACCGCCTTTGCCGTTGAGTTTTTCCTGTTCGAGCTGGTTCGCAAGATCAACGAGATTGAAGAACTTGGCCCGATAGCCGGATCGCACAGCCTGCGAGGCGATGGCGGTTGCCAAATGCGTTTTCCCGGTACCCGTGCCGCCGACAAAAACAATGTTGCGGTGTTCCTCGATAAAGCCGCCGCCATAGAGGCTCTTGATCTGCGTCTCTTCGACGGAGAGCTTGTCGAACTCGAAGCTGTCCAGATCTTTGGACACCGGGAATCGCGCCTGCGTCATGCGATAGCGGATCGAACGTGCCTGACGCTCACTGACCTCGATCTCGAAGAGTTGCTCGATGACGGTCTCGGTCGTTTGCTTACGCTTACGAGCAGCCGCGAGTACTTCATCATAGGCTTTTGGGATCGCCACGAACTTCAGAGACTTCATCAGCCCCATAACATGATCACGCAACATGGGTCACCTCCTTCCTGAAGCGGTCATAACGGGCGCAGTCCGCAACCGGTGGTTCGCTGAGTTCCAGATGAGCCGGGATCGTGACGATTTCGGGACTGGCTTCCTCGTGTTGCCGGGCCAGCAGGTTGATGATGACGTCACGGCTCACCGAACCGTTGCTAAGTGCCTCGTTGCAGGCATCGGCGACGGCATCCAGGCCATAGCCTGGCACGCAGGCGAGGATGTCAACCAGCTGCCGATCCCAGTCGGGATAATGCTTCAGCCGCTGCCAGGTACGATGAATGGATCGGGGCAGATCCCAGTCTTTGAACGGCGCGCCGTTGCGTAACGCTCCGGGCTTCTTCTGCAGCACCGGCAGGTAATGCCACGGGTCGAAGATCATTTGATCGCGCTGGAAGCAGCGTGAATGCTGGGCCACGCACTCGCCATCGTGCATCACCACGATCTTATCGGCATAGCTTCTGAGTTCGGCGGTCCTGCCGGCCGCTTTGCAAGCGACGCTGTAGCGGTTGCGGTCAAAACTCACCAGCGAGGTTGAACTGACGCGCACGGTACGTTCGGCATAACCGTCAAAGGCCCGTGGCAATGTCAGTAACGAAGGTCGTTCAGACACAAAGACAGACCATACTGTCTGATCCTTGAGGACTGGGTGACGCTGATTCTTCGCCCACTGCAGGCACTCCGCCTGCAGTGCGTGGTTGAGATCATCGAGGCTCGCGGTCTTGCGGGTGGGCGTAAATAATCGCCGCCGAACGGTACGCACCTGGTTCTCCACCTGGCCTTTCTCCCAGCCGGCGGCCGGTGTGCAGGCCACCGGCTCAAAAAGGTAATGACTGGCCAGTTCCTCGAAGCGGCGATTGAAGTCGCGTTCCTTGCCACGCAGGATGCGGCACACCGCTGTCTTCATGTTGTCGTAAATACCGCGTCGGGCAACACCGCCGAAAAACTCGAACGCTCTGCGATGGGCATCGAACACCATCTCCTGTGACTCGCGAAGATAAGCAACCGTCAGGAACAGTCGGCTGTGACAAAGGCGGATGTGCGCAATCTTCACATCGGTCATGGCGCCGGCAATGAGGATCTTCTCGTGGCTCCAGTCAAACTGGAACGCCTCGCCGGGCTCAAACACGAGCGGGATGTAGGCGTCCGTCGGTGTGCCCTGATGCTCAGCTCGCCAGTTCTTCACAAAACGACGCACGCTATCGTAGGCACCACGGTAGCCTTCAGCCTGTAGCGATTCGTACAGGCCTTGCGCCGTGCGCCGTTGCTTCAACGGCAGAGGTTGATCGTGCTTCAACAACGTCGTCAATGTTTCGATAAACGGACCGAGCTTGGGTCGGTGCACCGTATCTCGGTGATACTCGAAGTGCGTCTGATCACTCCTTAGAACTTTACGCACCGTATTGCGCGATACGTTGAAATCCCTTGTTATCTGGCGAATGGACTTCTTGCCATCACGTGCTGCTAATCGAATCTTCCTGATCGTCTCCACCGTCAACATCTCCTTCATATGCTCCCTGACTAAAATAGGTCAGACAGCATGGTTGAAGGTGGGTCAATTTTGCACGCCGATCACCCCCGTAAGTGGGTCATTTTTGCACGCCGATTTACAGTCAAATCGCGTATTCAATCAGAAATATTCTCTTTTGGTTATCTCGCTTCAATTACAACGACGTTTGTTGAAAGATTGTGGGTTTCGTCCTTCCAGAGCAGAGATCGTCGCATACAACTTGGTATCCTCCACCCGATACGCTATTTCCTGCGGGTAATCATGTCTTGGATTAGAGAATACTATGCTTGCGGCGGTCGATTTCGTTGCCACGAAAGTCGTCGGTGATTGACCCGCAGGGTAAGCGGTGTAGGTTAGCACTCCACCCTGATTGACGACGATACGTAGGATTTCATAGAACTCGACCGAGCTATCAGAAATCGCCACACCAAAGCCAATCATTGAACCATCTGGCTCCTTGACCCACACTTCTTTCGCACTGCCGTTCGTGGTCTCCCAACACCCTACAAGCCAATCCAGATCGTTTGGCTGTATGAACTCAGCATGTACCAGTAACGGCAATCCAAGTAACGCTATCAAGATTTTCATTGCAGATTCCAATTCTAGGAACTGGCGGCTATTCTATGCAGGCGAATCTGCACGAGTCTTGAATACTTCGGCCAGCGCACATGCGAACTTATTTACCGCACAAAGCTCTTTCCCCCTACATTGAATGCTTTTGGTCTTGGCAGCTAAAATCAGAATCACGAGAATTAGATGCAATTCTCCCGGACGCCGCGCCAGAGTTTATCGTTCACCTTAGGGCGCCGCCGCTGGCTCTAAGAGAGTCCGGCGATTGGCAACAACAACCGCCGGCGTTCCTATATTGTGCCGCTCACCGCTCGGTCCGATTACTCGTTGAGGACTCAATGGACGTGTTCGCTATCAGGTTTCGTCCTTGGGGCGTTAGTCGATTCAGCTATCACTCAATGGCTGGCTTCCTTGATAAAGAGGTCTTGCCCGATGACGTCTTCGGCTCTCTCGGCATTACGCTTTGCAATGAAATATCTAAGGCTGCTGACGATAGGAGCCGAGTAGAAGTTGTGAATGCCTTGCTGAAACGTGCGTTGGACGAACGCAATGTTCCGAATGACAAGTTGAACAAGCTAATTGAGGCAGTCAATAGCGGACGGTCAAAAGGGCATGAAATCGCCCAAGTGTTAGGCATCAGCGAAAGGTCATTCAGACGTTTTTGGCATGACGTTGTTGGGATCGAGCTACGGAGATTCGCCACTCTAATGCGCTTTCACAGGGCCGTGTCTATGATCGATGCAGGCCACAAACTGGCCACTGTGGCCGCCGAGTGCGGTTACTCTGATCAACCGCATCTCGCTAGAGACATTAAAACGATCTCCGGGATACCGCCGACGTCGCTACGCAGGCGACTTGGAGCCGATGTTTATCAGAGTCTCTACACGGATCGTCCATCCCCACCATGGCTGCCCAGTCACTAGCCACAGCCTATATGGGCCACAAAGCGGATGCTCACCAAGCAGACGGAACGTGCGCTAGTTTGGAAAAACCTGGCTCGTCACCAGGTTGTCCTGTAAGTAGATAAGTGCAATGACTACTGCGCTGCGTGAATTTTGCGGGATAGCGCTCTTCAGACAATCGGGTTACTAGCCAAGTA
>Ga0255049_10000526_pt1 | contig 23575 bp, 29 predicted proteins | sample JV7_2_3_MG_FD_183615 | JGI IMG/M metagenome (GOLD analysis project Ga0255049, IMG submission 183615) | Seawater microbial communities from Jervis Inlet, British Columbia, Canada - JV7_2_3 | ecosystem: Environmental > Aquatic > Marine > Inlet | place: Canada: British Columbia | collected 2016-10-06
GACCGGATAACCCTGTGCCATCGTTGCCGTTGACGGAATCAACCCACACGGTGTCACCGGTTTGGATGGCTGTCGGGCCGCCACCTCCTGTGATCGACGTGTAGGCGCCGCCAAATGCGCTGACCTCGGCATCACCTGTGCCAATGTTGGCACGCAAGCGGATCGTATTGGGCGACGATAGCCCAGCAGCGGCGCCGTCATCAAGCTCTAGGATCTCAGCGCCAATCGGGCCCTTTGCTGTAATTGCCATCAGTGAACCTCGTAGCGGGTCATACCCAAGCCAGACGGAAAAAACAGCGTCATACGTCCGTCGCCTAGAATAAGGCGTATAAGAGCATCCGGGTTAGCTGCTCTTGTTTGGCTATATTCTCCCATGTCCTGAATGTCAACTATTGGCATGTCACTCCTCGACGGCCATCGCGCCCTTGCTTAAATCAACCACAGGCAGCCCAGCAAGCAACGTGGGCACGCTGCCAACCAACGCATCGGCGACGGTCGGCGTAGCTATAGCAAACCTAGCAGCCGCAGGAGTAGTGTATACAAGAACGCCACCACTATCCACTTGCATCATGTAGTCAACGGTATTGCCAATACCCCACATAACTCCGTGCACTCTCACGTTGCCGAATGCCTCAACCCTAAGAGGGCGGCTGGCTGCTGATACTATATCTAATACAACCCATTCACCAGTTGCTGTAACCCTAACGGTGCCGTCGGCTTCGGATCCTATCTCATGGGCAAGCCCAGTAGACTGGACAACATTTCGGGATAGGACATCAACGAATGATCCGCTGCCAGCGGTGATAGACGCTCGCACCCAATTGGACCACAGTGTTAGGGTGGTATTAAAGGCACGTAGCCCAACAGACAGGCCCTCAATATTACACCCAAATAGACCAGCACCGTAGAATGTCGACCCACCAAAATAGGGGCTAACCATCTCTAGATGGCAATAGGTAAACGAAATGTAGCCATCGGTCACCTGGACGCCCCTATCAAACCCAAGCGGCGGGTTGATGTGGAGGTTCTTAAACTGGATCCAGCCTGGGACGTCCTGGACAATCTCGCCAGTGAGCTGAGTTAGCTGCACTACATCATATGTTTCTGCTGGCGCAGGGTCGTGTGCAGTGAATGTAGTATCTTTAAAAAAGCCATTGAACCTGGCTGTTTTGGGCACTAGCTCAGCCATGGCCCACGACGCGGCGCCAGCATTTGGCCCGCTGGTAATTACGCATAGCTGGTCCAAGCCGCCGCTTGCGGCCCAGCTAACGGGCAACGCTGCGTCGGTCATAGTTCCTACATTAACCAGGGTTGACCATGCAGTGACAGCCGTAAATGAGCCACTAAATAGCACAGTGCGAGTGCCCTCATAGCTTATGCTGCCGTATGGCGGCAGCTGGCTAACCGACACCCTGTTCTCTATGTGACCGGTGTAGTTGACATCAAACGTCACGACCATGGCAACCGTGATAGGCTGATCGGAATCAGCTACACGGCGCTGAAATTCATCATGACTGGCCAGCGGGGTGCCTGCCGTGAGCCCGTTATTTTCGTCGTCGCCCAGCGCTTGGTTTATGTGCCACGTAGGCTGGGCCCGCCATCTAGCATTGCTCTGGCACGCCCTCACCCACTTACCTACACCGCTGAGTGTATTGACTACAGTAATGCCATCGGCACCCAGCGCGCTTGTCTTATCCAACCACCACATGTCTCTTATGCTTGCCATGGCGGCGATAGTGCCGTCGTCAAGCACTGTATCGTCTACAGCAGAGAGTGAAGCTATGTTGGCTACGACAAGGGTGCTGCCACCACCGCTGACCGCGGTTATGTCGATCCGCTGCGTTGCTGGATTGTAGGCAATCGTTGGCCCAATGAAATTGAGGCTAGAGCTATTCGGCTGGACTAGCGTGCCAGCGCTATAGATGTCAGGGCCTAACAGATCAGCTAGCCAGTCTGTGGTTCCCAATCCCATCACACAGCCTCGATGGTGATAGTGATCGCGTGAAGCTGCGTGTCAGGCTGAGCCGGGCCGCCTGATTCACCATCCCATGCGATCGAATAGCTTGCGCCGCTTATAATTGTATGGGCTAAACCTGTGACGCCAAAGCTGTGGAGCACATCCAGATCTGGTGCAGCAGACGTGTCAGAAAATGTGGCAACATTTTGAAGCGCAGCCGAGCCGCTTGCTGGGTTGTGGTAGTCTAGTTGGATGGCTTGCTGGATGATAGGTACTCCAGCATGAACATTGATGTTGATAGTCCATGCCGCTATGCCAGTTATCTGAAATGGTCCACCAGCTGGCAAGGCTGCGCCAAAATCAATGCCCCATCTGATTGTTGCTGGTGTTGCTGCATTTGTTACCCACAGCCCAGCCACAACGTCATAGGTGAAGCCTGCGCCATTTGTGCCACCCGGGCCGCCAAGTGCTACCGACATGGTCAGCGGTACAGCCGGCACCGTCCGATTGCGCAGGTAGGTGATGGCGTCCGCAAACTCCTGCATGTTATTGACGAAGTTTGCCTGATTGACCGCATCACCATCGGCAAAAGTCGTGAAATTGGCAGGGTAGGCGTCTACTGGTGCGATGATAACTGGCATAATTCAAACCTGGTGCATCCATTTGATGGTTTCGCCACCAACAACCGCACCGCCTCCACAAAATAGATCTGGGTCGCCTACATACTCGCCTGATAGAACGACCAAAATATAGGGATTAATACTGTGCCCGCTTTTCCATTTGCGAGCTATTGCTTTAGTAGTGCGTACCTCGCCCACTGTGGCTGTGCTGCCCACGGTGTGGGCATCGTCGCCCGACGCTACCAAGAATCCGTTGCCGCAAATCCATGGGATCCACGGGTGGGGCTGCTCGATAATCGCCACAAATCGCGACCACCAGCAAGCCAGCACCTGGGCCACAACTGGGCCCTCGGACACGACTGGATTAGTCGATTCTGATGTGGAATACAATTCCAATCTGTCGCCATTGGTAGCCCGTATGGTGAACGTCTTACCGTCGTTGTCAGCCGTTCCGCGCAGGGTAAGCGCCCACCGATCTTCATAGCCAACATCGGACCAGTTGACTCCGTCTGTTCTTAGCACCTCACTGAATACGCTGATGCCCACATTGAACAGCTGAATTGCGATCGTCTCATCTTTGGCGTGTGGCTCTTCAAATCGCCAGCTTTGACGCTCTACTCGCTCGTCATTGTTGCTTGCTGGTATAACGAGAACGTTGGAATAGCCGGCAGCATTTAGCTGCTCAATAATGGCATCGCCATTTCCCGCATGCTGCCACGTGCCCCAGGCCTTATGCAGCCGTGCCCTGTATGTAGCATCGCTATCCGCCGGATAGCGCGGCATACTGCGCTCGGTTCCTATAGACGGCAGAGCATCATTCGGGCTGCTGTTTGACAGCAGCCACGGTGCTTTCAGTGCCTGCGCGCAGCCCTCTGATAGCAGGTCATATGTTAGCCCTATGGATCCTCCCACATACCGCCTACCAACGAACCGCTGCAGCCACGGGGGGCTGATGCGGAATGCGTAGTCGATAAATGTGAACGGCTCAGCCATTTTAGGGCCAATTCAGGTAGGTAGGCGTGATGACACCAACGACCATGATTTCATTCGATGCCAGCGGCACGTCGGCTGCGGGCGTAGCAAATACAACATTGACCACACCGTCGATGCTGCTGACCGATGTGATTAGCTCACTGAACAACATAAAGCCAACCCCTCCGATCAGAGTACCGCCTATGTCCAAACTATTGACAAATGCTGCGATTGCATCTTCTATATCGGATTGTGTCTGGGCAGTGTTCTTAGCGGCTTCAATGTAGGCAATAAAGGTGAACGCCTGCAGCACCTCTGTGGCAGCTATAGCCTTGGCGTCGCTTGTTTCGCACACCTGGGCATCGAACGCCGCTTGCACGGTGACAACGTCGGCTGGCTGTGCCGTGACAGTTTCCCTTGCTAGGTATACGTCAAGCGTGCCAGACCCTCTTGGATTGGTATCGTCTATGCCTACCCTGCGGATGTCAGCGTCGGCGTTCAGGGCCACGTTGGAATATAATTCTGCTGGGCTACCGATCTGGTTCAGTGTAGCCCACTTGGTGGTATTGCGCTCGCGTAGCACACCGTCGGATTCAGCGTCCAGGCCCTGCGTCGTGACCCATGTCGTAGCTGGCGCAATTGGAACGTTGCTGCCAGATACGCCAGCTAAAGGGGTGTTCAGGGTTGTGATCGTTCCGTTGGCAACATCGCCAGCCTCGCCAGTTTCTAGCGCCTTTATGGTCACTACCAGAGTGCCGGCGGCGGGGACCACGCCGCCTGTGCTGTTCTGGTATTGCCTACCGTTTGCATTGCTTACGATTAGATCTCCAGCAACGATTGCATGAGGCGGCCCCACCAGGCCTCCCGTTAGGGTGTAATCGCCCTCGGTTGCTATCGCCGTGATTCTCTGGTTGTCATAGTTGCTATTGCTAAACTCGCTGAGCGCTTCACCTTCTGCGCTGCTATTGAAGCCCATTCGGCTTATGGTGTCTACAACTAGAGTAAACTGAGACGACACCGACCCCATCATCTCGACGAAGGTGCGCTGAACGCTTCCGCTCTGCCAGCTGGTCGTGTTGAACCCTAGACCAGATAAAATATCAAGTATTCTGGCAGTCTCCTGATCTGCTGTGGCAGGGGTTCGTAGCTGGGACAATGACAATGGCATATCTAAATGCTCTCGTTTAATATGACGACTATGGAAGCTCCGCTTTCTTTATCCTGTATCTCGAACGTTAGATCGAATGGGCCATCATCGTCTTCTATCTTGGCGACGATCGTTAGGGTACCACCTAATAGCTCAGCAGTCGCGACGCAATCGTTGACACGTTCATCCTTTGGCAGCTCGTCCTGAATCCCAGTAGAAATTAGCTGGGGTAGCACGGGGGAATTTGCCAGGTTCAGGACGCTAAAGCCATAGTCGCCATCATAGAACAACCCACGGTTAGGCGTGCCCAACCGCCTAGCTGATGCCTGAGCCAAGCCCTGTCGTCCGCTTATAGTCGACATGTCGAAGTCGATGTCTGTGACGCAGCTAAAATCTGATCCATAGTTTATAGTCGGCATAGTTAGGCCAGTAGCTTGGGATTGCCGGACGTGATGATGCCATCAAGGCTCAACGTCGTTGGCCCTGGTGTTAGCGCTATGTTGGTTGCTGCGATAGAAAAAGCCACCGCTGGGCCACCAATGCCATCTAAATAGCTGAACAACACAGGGCCCAGTGGGATTGGCTGCGAAACCGTTAGCGCCCCCTGGCTGGTGGTGTCATTGGTGCGAGCTATGTTCCTGGTGCCACCCTCAAAAGCGATACTGGTAACGCTGGTGTTTGCCAGCCATTGCGCCACATAAGGGCGCTTTGGGTCTCCAGCCTCGAAACCGATCAAACAGCGCGACCCAGGTGGCACCTCGGTGGTATAGCCTGGCTCGCCATGCCTGATCCTTATGTTCCCTAGGCCAAGGCCTTTCATCTGCTCATCATCAGGTATTAGCTCAAGCTGTCCCGATAGCTGAGCAGCAACCGTGGCTGGCCATAGGGCATGATAGGCCAACCGTCGACCTACGACTGACTCAATTATAGCCTGCAAACTACCCTTGATTCTGCCGTCTATAGCTGACGTTGAATCGTCAAAATACACCTCTTGCCGCAGCTTGTTGCTATCCAGCAGCGTGCTGACATAGCTAACCGGTTTGCCATCTATAGTTACACCTGGCTGGATGACTGGGTCTGCATCTGGTGCATAGACTACTGAGCCAACGATCGGATCCGAAACGATCTCAATCTGCGATGAATCAAGCTCTGCAAAGCTGGCTTGGCCCAGCCTCAGCTCGCCAGCCCTGGTGATGCGCCATGGCACACCAAGCTCGTCTGCGATGTCCTGGACCGCGTAGGAGGCCGCTCCTGCGGCCCGCTGCCAGTTGGCTACTTGGTAGCCTGTTAGGTCCAAAGACGCGGCAGCGACGGGCTGAGAGGCTCCTAGGGCTATTTCAGCGAGCACCGCGGCCAGTGTCACCAGCGCGTAGTTTTTAGGTGGCAACGTAGCCAGCAAACCACCACTGCCACCCTGGATCCTACCCATCCAGCGACCAGACTCGACTCCGCTGCGATACACGGTACCAAAAAACGATGTATCGCCTATGACCAGCGTGGCCGCCGATCCGGCCTCTATGTTATCTATAGTATCGGCCTCGACGTCAGCTGTCCAGTTGCCGTCGCGTGGCTCATATATGGACGCCCTTATTACTGGGAGCCCGTTGACTGTATAGCTGCTACTCATATCCCCGGGTTCTTGCCCTCGAAAGTGTTTTCGTAAATCTGATCCGTTGTATTGAGTACGCTACCAACCAGGCCCTTCTTGGCCTGCTTTAGGGGGCTGTTGGTCTGTGGGCTGTCGTTGCCATCGGAGCCATAGGTGCTTTCTTTCTGGTCTACTCCTATAGACTCAATCTCATTTGTAGCCTTGCCGTTTTTAGTTCCGCTACCTTTCTTGAGCTTTTTTGGTCGCGGTATCCATTCAATAGCCTGCAGGGTGACGGTAAGTTGCTGAGTGGTTTTATCCAATGCAAAAACGGGCACGCCCTTGATGTAGCAAGTGGTGATACCTAGAACCTGCAGCGAAGGATAGATCACACCAATCGGGCTGCGAGGGCCGCCCGGTCTACGCGGCGAGACGGTTGGCAGCAAGCTCTGAAGCTCCACCCAGTCGCCGTGTTTATAGATCAGCAGATTGATGATAAACTCAGCCGGGTCGTTGCCCTCATCCTTCAGGCGGGCGCCATCCGAACCCTTAGTACGCTTTATATCGATGCGGCGGGTAATCCCTTTACCCTCTACAGAGGCAATGCCAGGCCATCGTACGCCAGCTAAATAGATGGTATCCCAGTCGCTGACGTCGCGCTCGCCGCCTCCAAAAAATTGTGCGCCAGCTAAAGCGGTCATCTCACGCCCACGCCTAGCTCAAGCGCAGCCCGCTCGAATGCTGCCGCCATTTGCAGCAACTGTTGTTTCTTGATTTCTGCTGCCGTAGCGGCGGCACTAGCAGCCTCATTCACAGACGTCTCAAAAACATTTGTCTGGTTGAACGTGCTCCCGCCGCCGCCACCTAGACCGGGCGACAGCTGGGCTGTGCCGTGTAGGGCAGGGATGGCATTCATAGACGACATTCCTTCGGCGTAGCCCATAGCAGACATCTTGCCCAGGTAGCCGAACACCTTGGACGGGCTTCTGGTCCCAAGCGCGCCTTTAGCTGCCGCAATGGCTGCCTTGACAACTGACAGCATGCTAGCGACCACAGACGACTTTCCGCCTTTGATGCCAGCTACAAGCCCATCCGTCATAGACTTTCCGACGCCCTGGGTTCCCATTGTGCCACGAAGCATTTTAAGTGGATCGAACCCACCGCCCAGGGTCATTACCTTGCCAAATGTAGACACCAGGGATTTTATCTTAGCAACTATTTCTGTGAGCTTGGCAGCTATAGTGCCCAGGTTCTTGCCGAAATCTTTAGCTGCCGTACCTATGGCCTTAAACTGCTCAGGTGTGAGCTTGCCAGAAAAGTCGAGAGCACCGCCGGCTTTGCCGAAACCCTCAACTATCCCACCAATGATGTTCTTTATAGCATGCCACGCAACCTTGAACATTCGAGCAGCCCATTTAATAGCCTCCCCGATTTTCCTGATCGCAGCTTTGCCAGCGGGCGACCTTAGTGCTTTCATCATGTCCTCGATAGCAGGTATAATATTCTTGCGAAGCGCTGGTCCTACATCCAGGCCGATTTTCGTAAGTATGTTACCAAGCTGCATCTTGAAAGCAGACCACGCCCCGCCTATGGTGGACATCTGCTTTTTACTCGCTATCATACCTGCGGCGCTGGCCTTCTGGCTTTCTAGGAATAGCTGCTGAAAAGCCTTTAGCGTAGCCTCCACGGGCAGCTTGTCCATATTTCTACCAAGCTGCCTCATGCTTTTACCGGTTATCTTTGATACCCTAGCTAAAAGCTTCATCTTGCTCACGCCTGTGGCCTTGAGCATTTTATTGAAATCCCCGGCAGCAAATTTGCCAGACACGATCGCCTTATCAATAGACGCTATTGCAAGGCGCACTCGCTTTAGGTCGGATGGCGTTTTGGCGATAGCTTCGAGATCTGCCCTGAACATCACTAGGTTCTTGGCCATTTGGGCCGATACGCCAGCATCAACGAACGCTTGAAAATCCTTGGCGACAGACTTGAAAGATTTGCCTAATTTATTCGCTATCTTCATCAGCGACTTTTGTGCCGCGTATGCCTCTGTTCCTACGGGGACAAATTTCTCGGTGGCCAGTACCGCTCCCAGGACCGACTTGGCCAGCGACATCCACGCGCTGGCCACCATCTTAGTTATTTTCCAAGCTGCCGCCATGGCTGTGCCAACTATTGGAATAGCAGCCGCGGCGCGCATTGTAGAGCCTATGACACCTTTTAGTCCAGCAACGAACGAAGCATTTGTTTTTGTGGCTTTCTTGGTGCCACGGGATAGCTTGGCCTGGTTTCTTTCTAGCTGCTTGGCCCTGACCGCGATCGTTCGCCAGTCGGTGCCACCCATGAAGCTTTTGCCGCCCTTGTCTCGCTGGCGCTTGCCTAGGGATTTGCCTAACCCTGCCATTGATTTAGCTACCTTATCGATAGCTTCGGCGGCTTTTTTAGCTGGGCCAACGACCTTGTCAGTCGCTAGCTCAATTGATAGCTGTACAGAATCGGCCATAGACTTTACTTCAGCATAACGCGAGCAAACGCTCGCCAGATGTCGTGCACCTCAGCGTGAAGCAGCGCGCCGTCCTGCGCCAGATCAGTTGGGCTATTGGTGTGGTCACGCTCGCAAAATTGATACGCCAGCAGAGCGCGCGCCGCGAGCAACGGTGAGCGCCGATTAGCATGCCAGCGCTCTACCCTTTTCGGGTTTCGGCCTCAAACGTTGCGCCCGCCATGTCGACCGCCTCAGAGCACGCGCTTGACACCAGCCCTGGGTACTCATCCATAATAGACGATGCATCACCCCTGTCTGGGTATACCCGAACAGAGCGCACCAGCTCCTTCTGTGCCAAGAACTTAGATCCGTCGCCGGTCGCCTTATCCACGAAGCGCTGGTATTCAGCTGCCGTAGGGCGGCGTATGGCAAAGGCGCCCGCTGGGGTTTGATATACTTTGATCTCACCGTGCTCTGCCTGTAGCGCATCCAGTGGGTCCGTCTGATCATTCATTGGCCAGTATCTCCTTTGCTAGCCTCTATTGCCTGGTACTAGACCAGCATATTTGTAATTGGTAAAATTCCGCCAAGCTCTACCCGCATGATGTCCAATGTGCAGGTAACCTTTAGCGGATCGGTTCCCTGCGTGCCGCTGATGTCAGGCTCAGTGATTACACAGCCTATGCACTTGTCGGTTAGGCTCCCGTCGCCATCGGGAGCCGTATAGCTGACAGTAATATCAAAGGCGGTATCAAGATACCCAGTAGCCCCGTTGCTGGTCAGCAGAGCTAAAAAATCTTGGAAGTCACGCCTGTACAGGGCCAAGCTACCGTCTGCATTCAGCTGGCCTAGTGTGCGGGCCAGTTTCTCGGCACCAGTGCCGTACACGTCGCCTACTTCCCTGGTCTGCTTATAGCTAAGATCGGTACACCCAGTGAAGATCCCACCAGCCAGGCTGATTTCCACACTGGCCCAGTCGAATTTTACGCCGTTGATTAGGGGATAGTTGGTAGGCATTTCAATCCTTTAGGCAGCCTGGGACACCAGTGCGAAGCCCAATGTAGTTGTGATAAACCGAGCGTAGCCAAGCGGCTGGACGGCTACCTCAGAGATGATAGTGGATGTAGCCACGATGTTATTGGTCCGGTCAATAGCGTACCTAAGGGCGCTCACCTGGCCAGGGCTGCCTTCGGCGTTAATGGGCTGAGTAAGCTGCTGGCGAAGCTTGCCAGTCACGCTGGTTTCAAGCCGTTGCGCGTCGCGCTCATCGATGAAACCAGTGCCGGCTACAGTGCGCACTCCAATATTTAGGAACGCCTGCTGGCCAATGAAGGTTTCACGACATGCAACGTCCATGATTCGGCCAAGCTGCCAATCGGTAAAGTCCGATCCCGGCTGCGACTTCAGGCGTCCACGCGTGACATAAAAGCCGGGTCGCCCTAGCTGCGTTCGTAGCGTAGCTATACGGTGCTGGTCTAATACCTCATCAAAAAACTCATCGTGACTGATCTCCAGAATGCTAGAGAGCGGTCCAGACGCTACGCGTCCAAGGTCTGTAGAGATAAGCGATCCCGTTGCGCGGGCTGCGACGGCAACCACGGCGCTACGCTTTGGTGCGCCCCATCCTGGGTTTGGCTTGCTGGTGATGATGTCAGCGTCACCATAGACGGCCATGACGCGGTTAGAGCTTAGAGCAGCATAAGCCGTGATGGTTGCTGCTGTTGTATCGGTGCCGGAGTCCATGCATGCCCGAACAAATCGAAAGTTGTTCTCGAACGTTGTCATGTGGGTGGCCAGGGCGGTGAATACAGCGGCACCTCCACCCAGCGGAGGCTTCCCAATAAGCGCCATAAAAGCCCATTCGGTTGGGTTTGCATTCAGGGCTGCCATGGCGGCCGATAGGTCGCCGAGCGCGTAGTACGGCGCAGTGGTGTCGAACGAGTGAACATCACCAGCCTCAAAAAACTCTGGGCCTCCGCCATCGGTAAACGTCAGCGTCATATTTGTATTTGGTACAGTGAAGGTACCAGCCACTGGGACGCTGACCTCGGCGCTTTGGGTGCGACCATCATCCAGCGAATAGGTAAACGCAAAGTCGGCACCTGCCACGCTACCTGACTGCGTGATAGTCAAACTAAATTCGTAGAAGTCGAACGGCAACCCGGCGGGCGGGACCGTCGAAATGTCCCCAGTGCTAACGGCTACCCTGGTGGCTGTGATAGCGCCATACGTGCTAATAACGCCGGCATTCAATGGCATGCATAAAATGGGGCCGCCGCTCACGGCTAGGGCGTGACACACTGCCTCTGGCAATGGGCCTTGGCCTAGCGCAGCTACAGCCGCTGCTGGGCTATTGACGCTGATAATCGTATTGACGGCGCCAATGCTAGACGTGCCGAGATAGATGGGGGTCGATGGTGCCGGCTCGCTAAGCGCGAGGCCTGGATCGAGGATAGTGAATGTTTGGCCGGGAATAGGCATTATCAATCGTCCTTTTTAGACGCACTACTCGGCGCCGATTTACGCTTGCGTACAATTCGCTTTTTAGTCTTTGGCTTCGGGGCGGTTGGCTGCTCCGCTTGTTTCATATATGGCGAAAGCGCGCCATCGTGTGGCCTGATGCTGCCGTCGGCCATCTGCTTCTCTATTGCCCTAATGGCTGACATGTAGTCGTCTTTTGTAAGGGCTATGGGCCTCTGAGCATGGTGCTCATGCTGAACCCAGCCATGCACAACTGCAGCTACATTGTGCTGCCAACTTAGCTGCTTTACACGCCTGGGCTTTGGACCCAGCGTGAATTGCCCAGTAGCCATGGCCCATTCTGTCGGAGTTTTTATATCACCCATACTAACACACAATTTCTGGCCCAGTAGGTAGCTCAGCTATGCCGACATGATCCTGGGCCGTTATGACTGTCAGCGGCATGCCGGCTATTGCGGACTCGTTGACTGGAATATGCAATGTAATATCCTGAACGACAAGCTCGCCCAGCGCCGAATAGTCGGCACCAGACTCGGTCTGGGTTACCCAGCTATAGCTTCCGAATGCCACACTGCCGGCGGAGTAGTTCCATGCGGCAGCTAAAGTATTGTGCCACAGCGCCTCCGCCTGCTCTAGGTTCCCACCCCACACTTGAACCTGGCACCTCTGCTCGCGTGTGAGAATCGAACGATCCCTTGTTCCGCCTATGACGCGGCCTCCGACATTGGACGGTGCTTTCATTGTCCCATCTATTGGGATCCATACCAGATGAGGCACCGAGTCATGTAGCTCAGCATCAAGGCGGCCGACACCATAGGCAACCGGTGTTCTGTTGATGGCGTCACCGATTGCAATATATAGGATACCAAGCGGATCGGTTTTCGCGTGAATACCGTCTACGATCTGCTTGAATATAGACGCCATCAGCCTTTTAGCCTCTCTAGAAATATCCTTTCTATGATGTCGTGGTAGCTATCCATCCAGCTGCCAGGGATGCCGCTGCTCCTGTTAGGCACCAGCCATCGCTGGGCCCTGCCACTTGGGGCGTGGAAATAGGGCGCATAATACACCCCAATAGATACGCCAAAATGCGAGCCGCTAACCACTGGGCTCACACTACCTTTCATGGCCCCTGTGTCCACGCCGACCGGCTTACCGTTGGATCGTTTCTTCGGGGCCCATTTTTTTCCGTATGGATCCGATTCCTTAGCAAAGCCGTCGAGAACAAGGTCGACCGTCTCGCCAGCTAGTTCGCTTGTGGCATAGTGGGCAATACCAGGTATAGCCCTCATCTTGGCAGCTAGGGCACCAACAGACTTTATACCCTTTACAACTATAGCTACCAATTTCGCCTAGCCCCGTCGTAGGTGGGACCGGTCGCAACACGAGCTACGCCTCCTGTTTGAACCTGGGGTGCACCCTCGTTTTTGGTAGTTCCGTCGGCTGTGCTTGGCAAAGACACAGACCCTTTATTCAGCATATCGAGCCACTTCATAGCGTCCGTATAGCGCTCACGGATCTGGTTGTCGTGTGGCCCAGGTCGCCAGCCACGCCATCCCAGCAACCTATACGCCGTGATAGCTACTGTAGCTTCTACAATTGATGGGTGGTATGGGGCGACCAGCGGCGCCTTATAGTGACTAGGAAGGTAGGTGTCGATCGTACCAGAGGCCGTTAGGATCTGCGCTTCTATATCAGAAGGGTCTACACCGTCCAAAGCCGTACCCCTCAAGCCTAAGCTCTTGAGGTCGTCTATAGTCGCATAAGGCACCGCCATTGTATTCCCTAGGCGATTGCTCTAGCTGCCAAGAACCAGAGGCTGTAGCCGACCGCTCCGCGGGCGTCCATGCCCCACACAAACTGGTTATCCCAGAACGTGTTTTCATCGGTTGGGGCAGTCTTACTGACTAGCTCAGGCGCACGACGTAGCTGATAGATAAGCGGCTTGATAGGCCGTCTTGTATCCATTAGAAACCACGTGGTAGGCGATGCAAGGCGTTCCATCACCAGCACCGTCGCAGTGTTGCGAAGCACGTTGGTTTGAGGTGACGTGCCAGCGTCGCTGGGGATTAGCTCTGCCTCCAGAATGGTGCGGGCTGTGCGCTCTAGGGCGGGCGGGACCACCAGCAGGTTCGGGCGGACGCCAAGCGGGCGCCCATCTTCTCCGATGAAGGTGGTCGACATAGACGATCGAACTAGCTCATAGTTGGCAGCAGTCAGCGCGGTAGCTGGGAAATTGTTAGCCACTACAGGAGCACCGGGCAGCAGGCTCGGATGAGCTGCGCTAAAGAACGGAACGCCGTCGAAGCTTACGTTAGCGATCCCGCCCTCCAATGCGTCGACTGCCAGATCGTCTGGCCACATGGCAGCCTGCTCACCCATAGACTCGAATAGCGGAGCATAGACGCCCAGGTTGCTGTCCTCGATGTCGCTACGGTCCACGCCAACCGTCAACTCATAGTGCCTATTAACAAGCTGGTAGTGGTAGCTGTTTAGATTCTGTACAACCCTAGGGCCCAGAAACTCTCGAAGGCGTGGGATCTTGGCCATCCAACCATAATCGTTCTGGCGCGTAGCGCTTGGGACCATGGTGGCATAGTTCTGCCAAGTGGTTTCTGCTGCGCCATAAGCGGAGCGGAACTGGGTGCTGAACGTCGTTTGCAGCGTCCGAATAGTAGCTGGTGTAATTAGCATCGTCTATTCCCTTTTAGTTGCTAGCTGGGAATTGCGTAGCAACCCAAGCAATGTCATGCACGGCATCGTACTCATAGAGCACACCAACCACAGACACCGCTGCGTTGGTGCTGATAGTCTGGTCGTCCTCGCCATAGACCACCGCCCCAGTATCGGCCAAGGCAACAGGATTAACTCCATCGTTTACCCATTCAAAAATGCCAGACATAACGTCGCAGTTGACGTCGCCAGCGGCTCCGGTTGTATTGTCTACTTGCTCTTCAGCTCGACCAACCGGCGTTAGGCCAGCGGCGGCTGTCACCGGCTCAAGAAACCCGGCAGCATTTAGAGCAACCAGGGCCCCCTGGTAAATCAATACGGCAGCAGCAACAGGGCGCGTGTGCCGAAATGCGAAGGGGGAAGCCTTCTCGGAAGTGTCTCGATCAGCAGCTAGTGCAACCATCTCAGCCTGCTTTCTTGTTGTTGGATTTGGTGGCCTCGCGCTGACGTTCCGACAGGAACTGCTCGCGAGTAATATTCGGCATAAGCGACAGCACGTGCTCGTCCTCAGAGCTTAGCTTGATAGATGAGCTAAGAGCGGTCGAGCCAACGCTACCCTGCTGGGCTACAGCGGGCGCACACTTGGCAAACGTTTCAACCTGGCTGAGGCTGAGCGTCCGCAAAAATGAGTGAATGCTGGGCGGTGCCTTGCCCTGTTCGCTCAGCTTGGAGATAAGCATGTTTCGGCTATTGGCCAGCTTCTCTGACTCAAGCGACGCAACACGCTGCGCCAAGTGAACGCTCTCGGCCGCCTGCGCCTTTAGCAATTTGATATTAGCTACGACGTCGGCCAACGATTTTGCACCAGGTACAGCTGACAGCAGCCGGGTAGCCTGTTGCGCCAGAGCAGCCTCATCGGTGAGGCCGAATAGCTTATGTAAATGCATGCTTTCGGTTTCCTTTTTCGCCAATGTAGGCGGTGTATATGTGATGCCGCGAGCAACAGCGCTGGCGACAAGTGGGATCTGGTCTTTGCTTGCTGGCAAATTTGTAAGCGCTACATTGACAAGCTTAGTTACTCTATACGCGACTTCGCCGTCCACGTCGATTTCGTCGCTGGTGTCGACGTCGAACGCAGGCGAATAGTGCCGAAATTCCCTATCCTTTAGCATACCCAAGGCGCGCGGTGTCCACTTCACCTCAGTCGCGACCAGGCCCCTTTCTTCAACAGCTGGTATAAACCAGCCGGCGGCGCTTGAGCTGTCTGGTGTCGGCTCACCGGTCAGCATGCCGTGGTCGAAGTCGATGGGCAGAAGATCCATCCCCTGATCCTCATACTCCGACATAATCATTTCTGCTGCTTTATCGTCAAACAAGAAGTTGCCCTTGCTGGTCTTCATTACACCGCGCGGGAATATGACGAATGAATCTGCTGGCGTACTAGATGCGCCAACGGTCTTGTCTTCGCTATCTTCTTCCTTGTCTTCGCTATCTTCTTCCTTGTCTTCGCTATCTTCTTCCTTGTCTTCGCTATCTTCTTCCTTGTCTTCGGAAGCCTCTTCCTCTGGAAGCATCAGCATGACAGTTTCGATAGTCTTATTCTTGCTATCTTTGTCTTCAGTATCTTCAGTATCTTCAGAATCCTCGGCCTGCACCTCGGCGTCTTCCTCCATTTCGCCACAGATCCTAGCAGCCGCATCGGGATCATAGCCCTTGCTCTGCTGATCTATCACGCACGCCTCAAACGTATCATAGGGGCCGATTGGCATTCTCTATATCTCCCAATTTAAAACTTGCCGGTTCTAGGCTAACATAAAAGATGTTACCTGGCCAGCATCTGATTAGCTGATGGCTGCCACTTCTCGGGCGAGCATTTGCAGTTTTTATGTGGAATGTCTGGGTAGCCTGATAGTGCATACAGACCCTCAGTGTCAACCCTGTCTACATCGACCCCCAGCTTCTTTAGGCCGCTTATAACCCCAGAGCCAGCCGACGTCGCGAGCTTTTCACATGGCTCAGCTCCGCCCTCGTCAACATGCTCTGGCGACAGCCTCCAATACGCAAACTTAACCCCAACCTTTTTAGCTCGGGCTGCGCGGTCTTCCCATGCTGAAGTGGCAATGGGAATTGTAGGCCCTATGTCCTCCGCCTCCGCTTCGCCCTCCGCTTCGCCAGCTACGTCGCCAGCCGCTTCCTTTCGCGCCTTAAACTCGGCGACCGTCATAGCCCCTTCGATCGGATCGTGCCATGGCGGCAAGCTCTGGCTGGCGCGAGCCTCGTCCACGGTAACAACCAGCGCGATGTCAGTTGGCGCAAGCTCCACTGTGCCTGCGTCTGTAGGCAACATAGGATCGCCGTCCCCTGGCGCTGGGCCCGGGCCCTGTGGGGCCACGCCTGGCTCAGTCGCCCTCGACACACCGAAGCGCTCAATATCGTCTATGGTGAGATCCACAGCCTTTAGCCCGGCCACGGCCCTGCCCAGGTGCTCCAGAGTTTCCGCGTTCAACTTGAGATCGACCGGCGGATCTACGTCCCAGTGAGGCCAAGGCGTTATATCTTGGCTATTGTCGCCATAGTTGTACCTAACCCACCAATCCAAAAACTGGACGCGCAGCTCAGTGCTAAGAGTCTGGGCGTCACCCATGGTCCGCTCACGCTTGACCTCGCCACCCACCTGTGCGGCAGCTAAACTGCCAGCGTCGATCTGGGTGGTCAGGTTGTTGCCGGTCAGCGTTATAGCGAATGAATCGTCTACATGGCGTATAAGATCCTTGAAACCATCGCTGTTCTGATCTGTGGCCTCCAACAGTCGAAGGTCGAACTTGGCGCCATCTTCGTCGACATTAGTCGGCAGCTGGATCGTGGTTTCTGTAGACAATATAGCTATGTCGTCCTGGAACTGATCTTTCTCAAGCTCGGAGCTTACGCTGGGTACGTCAGCTAAAATAATAGGCATGCCGTGGCGCTCACTATAGCGCGCCCAATCGCGCACGGCAAACTGGCGCACCAACCATGGAACAGCTAAACAGCGGACCAGCCCATTCATCCAGGGCTCGTCGCCGCTACCAAGTACAACCCACTTACCGTCACTCCCATCCATTGGGACTTTTATATTCCCCTCACGGGTCGTTAGGTAATAACAACGCTCCTCACGATAGGCCCACGCCCATTGCATGTTCCATACTTTTAGCCGCGGTACCCACGCGTCCGATCGGTGCTCCCAGATTATCTCGCCGATTGCCACGCCCGACATGAGATACCAGCGCAATAGCTCAGATAAGCTAGCCTCTCCTACCAGGCTCCACCACCACTCCTCTGCTACCTCGGCAATTTCAGATGCTCTATTGCTATCGTCGTCGCCCGGCAGCATGGAAAACTTAGATCGCAGGAGCGCGCTCAGACGCGTCCCTAGAACAGCTGAAAGCCGATCGTCTCGACCCATAGCATCTATAAGCTTGGACGACTCGTCGAAGTTGCCTACCTCGTGTGCGTTCAGCGCCGAGCGTACCGAGTTAACTGACCAGACCGGGCGGATTCCTGGTGTCCATGGGACATATATGCGTCGCTGCTGCTCACGTGGCGCTTGCATCTGCTACAATCTCCTCGGACCTTGCATCGCGTCTGTTTTGCCTACGTAGACGATACTCGCATTTTCTAGAGCATGTAAGCCGATCATCTCGGGCCCAGTCGTCGTTGCACACGATACAAGTGGCGCGGTCGTCATCGGCGCGATCGTTCAAGCGTTTACACCAGCACGCGATGCATAGCACAGATCCATCTTCAGCTAAATACACTTCTGCGCTCCTATTGAGCGTCTCGTTGCATTCTCTATTTACGCACCTGCAGCGACTTCCGACTCTCACCTTTACCCACACCACCATATTCATACCCTCTACATCCTGCGCTTCATGCCTGGCGCTTTCTTGCGCGGCATGTTCCGACGTTTATATAGCACACGGTGAGCGCTGACCAGCGCGTCGACCTCATCATCTCTTGCATCGTTTATACCAGTGAAATTCTCTATTACGTCTAGAAAATCGAATAGCCACGGCGTAGGGAACATAGACGGGTCTGGCACCAGTATATGCCCGCTATTCCACGCAGCAGCGACCTCCTGTGCCCGTACAAATTTGTCTGTGCTAGTCGTGCGGAATTCCAAACGCTGGACCCTACGCCTAATAAACTGGGTTGCCCCTTTCTCCACACCAGAGCCAATAAACAACATACGGCCCGGGTATTTGCGCGATGCGGATACCAGAGACAAAGTGAACTCGGGAGCCTCCACCTGCTTGCTTATGCAATCTATGACATAGAAGTTCTCGCCGAACCTACCAAGCGTTATGCATACGCTACGGTCCGCCCTGGTTTTGCTGGTGTATGCCAAGTCGACACCCTGACCATACTGCAGCTTATTGGGCAGCTCGGTATAAAAATGCGGCGCATTAAAGATCGCACCGCCCCGCTTTCGGGGCCGACCTTGGAATAGAGAATCTGAACCATAGCTGCCAATAATCCGCATGCGCTCATGTATCACGTCGGCTGTCCAGCCTATAGCTGGCGCAAGGGCTTCGCCCTCCTGGCGTCCGTCGCTATCTCCTAGCTCAGCTATGGCGCGGCGCGTGGCGCCGTCCCAGCCCTCTTTGGATGCTCTACCTATCGGGTCATCTGGGTGCCATCTTGTATGCACTAGGAAGACTGAGCCGGTCGGCGTAAGGCGCGTAAGGATGTCGTCGGTTATGCTGTCCCATACTTTATCGCGTACGGTAGGGCTCTCGGCCTCAGCGCGGTTCTTGATCGGGTCGTCGACATACGCCCTACTAAATCCACGACCCGTGATCTCGCCACCTATACCACGTGCAACCAGGCCCCCGCCCTGCTTGGTTTGCCATTCTTCGGCCCGATTGCTATCGCCCAGCTGCACCCCTGCGGCTTTGGCTAGTCTACGGGCACGCTTTGACTGCTTCACGGCAAAGGTCGCAGTGTGCGACATATAGAGCAGCTGAGCCGTCGGGTCACGCCGCAGTGTGCGCGCTATGTCATGCAGCACAACCTCGCTCTTGCCGTGCCTGGGTGGCACCGTAAACCATAGACGACATGGGGCGTACTCGGCTGCATCCATAGCCCATGCAAGCTGCCACAGCCACGTAGGTGACATGAGCTCTGGCGAGAGCCAGGGCATAAAGTCTAGGAGGCTAGTGCAGCTCGCCTTTAGCTTCGATAGTCTGCTTGATGCCAGCTTTTGCCAACTCGGATAGAAGGGCTGAATACGACCGATCATCCAGGGCCCTTTCTGCAGCCGCCATGAACTGCCGCTGTGTTTCTTCTATGGTAGCTTCGATCTCTATACGCTGTGTAACCTTACCGTCTATGCGATCGAATATCTCATGCAAATGGTTGAACTTGCCTTTAGCTGCCTCATGAATTAGCTTCTTTACAACCAGATCGGCCAACTGCCCATCGTTGCGCGACAGCGCAGCCCTTAGTCGATTGGTTAGGTTCACGCTACCCTTTGGCCTACCCCCAGGGTTCCCGCTTTGGCCTTTCTTCCACCTAGAATCTATAGGCGGTACCATGCCGCTACGAGGCGATGCACCCTTTGCGTGCTGTTTTGCTTGCTTTTCAGGTTTGCTATCTTTTGGCATTGGCTATCCTTTTAGCTTTGCCATTGGTCAGGTTCTCCCAGCGTTCGACGATGACATCGCAATAGGCTGGCGAAAGCTCTAGCCCATAGCATATACGATTTAGCTGCTCTGCAACGACAATGCTGGTACCAGAGCCAAGGAACATATCCAACACAAGACCGCCCGTGCTTGGCATGCCGCGTGTCATCAGCCAGGCCCATAGCTTGGTTGGCTTAGGGCATGCATGAGCTACATCGGGCGATGCCGTATTGCAGCTAAACGCATCAGGCCTGCGTCCCATACCTGATGCAAGGTATGGATCTTTACCGTATGCAAGGATGGGCTGCCACGAGCAGAAGCCCCATTCGCACGACGTAACCGCTCCTGGGATATTCCAGCACAATGTCCAGCTTGGTTCGGGGTAGTCATACTGCCTACCAGCTCCACACGTCAGCATAACCACGTCGCACAGGTCGCGCGCCATCGGCAAGAACGAGCCAATTAGCTGGCGCATGTTGTCTCGGCTATCGTCGAAATCAGCGTTGTAGTTGAGGTCCACACCATAGGGAGGATCCGTTAGGCATAGCTCAGCATGATCACGGTCACCCATGGCAATCATAACGTGATCCTTGTTCGTGCTATCGCCACACAGCAATCGATGGTCGCCGAGGTGCCACAGGTCACCAGGCTGCGTCACGGGCTTAGCTGGCGCATCAGGTACCTTATCTTCTATGACATCGCCATGGCCAACCGTGTCAGCTATGAGCTTGTCTAGCTCAGCCTCATCATAGCCTATGGCCTCAAGCAATTCTATGTCATCCATTGCCAGAGCACTGAGCTGATCCGATAGCGCATCATCATCCCATTCGGCTAGCTCTGCTGTCCTATTGTCAGCGATAGCGTAGGCCGTGCGGTCGCTGCCAGCTAGCCCGGTGCGTACCACATGCAAATCCTTCCAGCCAAGCTCTTTAGCTGCCGCAAGCGTACCGTTGCCCGCAACCACAACCCCGTTTGCATCTACTACAATGGGCTTCTGCTGGCCGAACCGGGCCAGGCTGGCCTTGATGGTTTCTATGTTCCGCTGCCCGTGCTTCCGCACATTGGCCGGATCATTCATTAGCTCATCTATAAGAGCCACCATAGTCTGCATCAAAGTATCATAGCACACCCCAAAAATACCCGAAGTAAACACCTCCACTGTTCACGTTCTACATTAACACGTTTTTGGAAAAACATTAACAATATCGCACACTTAGGTCTAGTTGGGACAGAGATCGTGGACACCTGGGCAATGATATTAGCTACTTAGGTCTAGTTGGGACAGTTGGGACAGTAGTTGGGACAGCGCCAATACCGCGTAATAATTAAGGTTTTCTATTTGCTGTCCCATCTATTGATTATTTTCTATAGGGGAGCTTTTCCAAATATAAAAAGGCTTCTACAGCAAAAAAAGGCCAAGTTGGGACAGCGCAGCTAAAAGGCGAGTCATACCGAATACATACAGCTGTCCCAACTACTGTCCCAACTACACCAAGTTGGGACACGGCAGCCTAAGTGCACGAGATCACGCCAACGCGTCCACGGCCAGCGAATAGATGGGCCATCGCTCCCCAGGGGCCCGCTAACGGCGTTAACCGTGACAACGGCCATTAGCTCGCCGATGGGGCCAGCGGCCATCTGAGGCCCGCCTAGGGCTCTCAGGATGGCGATCTACCCTAGATCACTACCCTACCAGCGCCCGCACACACGTTGCAAGTTCCACGCCACCGAGCATAAGTGTAGGATCATGTGGGTAAGTATCCTACTAATCGACATAGCCCCCCCTAATAGTTACGTACACTTACGGGTACGTAGTACGATTGTGCACGTTCACATCTTGCCACATGCGGCGGAATGAGCATATTATCAATGTGAGCCCAGGAGACGGGCCAAGAGTCAACGCCAGAATGGGCAGCTCTAGATCTAATCCCCCCACCCAACAGCAAGGACCAACCCATGGACATCACCACCACGCCAATAGCCAACCCCGACGAGCACCTTTGGCACGATCAGCTGTTTCGGTTCAGCTTCATCACTAACACAGCATTGTACGTGTGGGCCGATCACTTGGACGGGGCGCTCGAAGTGGCATGCGATTGGATCGCCGACAACGCTCCAGGCATCTTCACTTTCTTCACCCCCGACGAAATCGCTGAATACGACGGCTACGACGTACCCGATCACATGGCCATCGGACACACGACGTACGCGCAATTTGACTCGATGCCCTATCTCGCGTCGACCGACTGGCATGTTAGCGAGGTCTAGCCTCAGCCCCAGCCCGCTGGCGATTACTTATCAAATGCGGGATGCCAAACAAAAAGGACCAAATTATGCACGAAGTTAGACTGAAAGCAAACGACGACGGAACCTGGGACATAGTCACCGATGACGGTGTGGGTGCCCAGGTCCTGGCTACACTGGCCATCGTAGGCGGCCCCAGCAACAACCTGTCAATCGACGTTAGGCCTGCACCCGCAGTTGGCCGTTGGTTTCGCGTTTTAGTTGGGACACGCTAACGAACGGGGGTCAATCATGAAATATCCTACGCCGACGGAACCGGAACCAACAATGGAACAGCTCGAATACTGGGTATATGACTCGGCAGCAGAAGCTACCGATGGTTGTGAGATCGAGCCCGACGGGGTTTGCGAGCACGGACACCCGTCGTGGCTGCTAGCGTTGGGGCTTGTATGATGCCACCCGCGATGGATGACAAGCAAGTGACCGCGTTACTAGCGGAAACGATCGCCGAGTTGCCAGACGGTGTGCCAGCCGGCCACCTGTATGCTGCCGTGTGCTCCCATGTATCGTTGACTCAGTTCGAGCGCGTTGTTGATTCGCTCGAATCATCCGGAGCCGTAAAGCGAAGCCGCAGACACGTACTGAGGTCAACATGACGAAGTTCGGCACGTCGTGGTTTGCGACAACAGAAGCCGCAGTCGCTTATTATGCGACCTACATGGCCAATCCTGGGCCATGCTCCTACCGCAACGCGCTTGACTGGGCCAAGCATGCGATCAAAAGCGGAACAATTCACATCGGTACACCCACGCCGCATACGTGTAAAGCGATGCTGCCGGGTGACAGAATTGAGCTAGATAGCGACAAGCGCTGGCACGTAACCAAGCGTTAGCGCCAGGGGCCGCATCCGGTCGCTGTCGCCTAATAGCCGGCAACAATCCCTTTTCCAACAGATTGAATTGAATGACTAAAGTATGCAAGATATGCAGCCGCAAGCTGCCCATGCACCGGTTCGACTTCTGGAGAGCACAGTGCAAGCTGTGCTATGCCAGGCTGAAGCGCGAGAAGTACGCTGAAAAGAAGGCTGGGAAGTGTGGCGCATCATGACGTGGGGTTGGCACTTTGCTCGCTCAGATCTTCGCCTGCAATATAGCGACGGGGCTCTGATCGAGCCAGGATACGCGCTAGTGGTTGAGGGGCCGCTGCGGCTTTGCCATTGGGGCTTGCACGCGAGCAAGCTGGCGCTCGATGCGCTGCAGTATGCACCGGCTAAGACTGCTGCGACGCGTGTCCGGCTAGGTGGTCGCACCATCCACGGTGACGACAAGTCGGTCGCCCATGAGCGCTATTGCGCATGGGCGCTAACGCCGCAGCAGACCGGGCAGGTGCTGCACGAGTTTGCATGCTGGTGCGCGGAGCAGGTGATGCACTTGGTTACGGTGGCGCAGCGGCCGACCTGTGTGGCCGCTATTACTGCCAAGCGGGGATGGCTTCGCGGCGAGGTATCTGCGCTTGATCTGGCCGCAGCCAGGGCCGCAGTCAGTGCCGCAGCCAGGGACGCAGCCAGTGCCGCAGCCTGGGCCGCAGAGTGGGGAGCTCGATCCGGCGGTGTTGCAGCCAGTGAGTCTAGCCTCAGCCCCAGCCCGCTGGCGATTGAAGCAGCCAGTGACGCAGCCAGGGCCGCAGCCAGGGACGCAGCCAGTGACGCAGCCTGGGCCGCAGCCAGCTGCGCAGCTAATGCGGCAGCC
>Ga0255049_10000527_pt1 | contig 23569 bp, 20 predicted proteins | sample JV7_2_3_MG_FD_183615 | JGI IMG/M metagenome (GOLD analysis project Ga0255049, IMG submission 183615) | Seawater microbial communities from Jervis Inlet, British Columbia, Canada - JV7_2_3 | ecosystem: Environmental > Aquatic > Marine > Inlet | place: Canada: British Columbia | collected 2016-10-06
AGGTCGGGCGCTGCTCGAGAGCTGGCGCGCGCGTGGCGTGGAGCTGATCACGACGGACCAGGCGCTCGGAGGCGAGGAATGACGCAGATTCTCTTCAGCAACTGCACCCTGCTCGACACGCTGGCGGGCGAGTTCAGGCCCGGACACCACGTTCGGGTGGAAGCGGACCGGATCGTGGAGGTCAGCGACCGACCGATCGCGGCCAACGGCGCACAGCTGGTCGAGGTGGGGGGCCGCACGCTGATGCCGGGCCTGATCGATGCACACGTCCACGTGACTATCACGACCATGAATCTCGCGGCGCTCGAGCGCCGCCCCATCACGCTCGTCATGCACGAGGCGCGACTCATTCTCGAGCGAATGCTCCGGCGCGGTTTCACGACCGTGCGGGATGCAGCGGGGGCGGACTATGGGCTGGCTCAGGCGGTCGAGCGCGGGCTGATCCAGGGACCGCGAATCTTCTACTCCGGCCGCGCGCTGAGTCAGACTGGAGGCCACGGCGATTTCTCCCCGCGCGAGGACCTGCCTCGGCTCTGTGCCTGTCAGATCCACTCATCGTTCTTCTCGCATGTGGCCGACGGCGTACCGGCTGTGCGCAAGGCTGCGCGCGAGGAGCTGCGACGCGGGGCCACCCAGGTCAAGATCATGGCGTCGGGCGGCGTGGCTTCACCGCTGGATCCGGTCTGGAACGTTCAGTACTCGCTCGAAGAGATGCGCGCCATTGTTGAGGAAGCGTCGGGCTGGCGCACCTATGCCATGGCCCATGCCTACTCGCCCGAGGCTATTGAGCGCGCGCTGCGGGCGGGCGTGCGCAGCATCGAGCACGGCAATCTGATCGATCGCCCGACAGCGGAGCTGCTCGTGGAGAAGGGCGCGTACCTGGTCCCGACCCTCGTCACCTACTTCGCGATGGACGAGTTCGGCCGCGCCCTGAAGCTCCCGGAGGTGAGCGTGGCCAAGATCAAGGACGTGCTCGACGGGGGTCTGGCGTCGCTCGAGATCTGCAAGGACGCCGGCGTGAAGATGGGCTTCGGGACCGACCTGCTGGGTGAGCTCCATGAGCACCAGAGCCGGGAGTTCCAGATCCGGGCCGAGGTGCTCTCGCCGATGGAGGTCATCCAGAGCGCCACGGTGGTGAACGCCGAGATCTTGAATCGCGCCGGAGAGCTCGGGGTGATCGCGCCTGGTGCGCGCGCGGACCTGCTGGTCGTGGACGGGGATCCGACGCAGCAGCTCAAGCTGCTCGAAGACCAGGGCGCGCACCTGCCCGTGATCCTGAAGGACGGCGCGTTCGTGGAGAATCGGCTGGGCTAGAGAACCTCGCCCAGGAAGTCGCCCACCACCCGGACGAACTCCTCGGGCTTGTCTCCGGCGACCGAGTGCCCCGCACCGGGTATGCTCACCAGGCGTACGTCCTTTACGGCGCCGGCGAACTTCTCTGCCAGGGCGCGCGGCAGGACGGGGCTGGCTCCGCCGTGTACGAGCAGCGTCGGACAGCGCAGTCCGCGCGCCACGTCCCAGAGCTCGTCCTGGCCCCGAACGATGCCCCCGAAGCCCTCACGGAAGCGCGGGTCATACTGCTTGGCCAGCGTGCCCTTCTCCGTCGGGCGCAGGGAGACCTCCAGGCGCTCGCGGATGCGCGCCTTCGAGCGCCAGGGATAGTAGCGATGGGTGTGCTCGACCCAGGCGTCGAGGCTTTCCATCTCGTAGGGCCCCGCCACGAAGTTCGCGACCTCGCTCGCACCGTCGACGCTCACCTCGGGCCCCACGTCCACCAGCACGAGCGCTCGCACCTTCTGCGGATGGCGGGCGGCGAAGGTCATGGCGTTCATGCCCCCCATGCTGTGTCCGATGACGACGGACCTGGGTAGGCGCAGCTCGGCCACGATCTGCTCGATGTCGCTCACCATGTCGTCGCGGGTGTAGTCCTCGAGCTTCGGAGCTCGATCGGAGAGCCCGTGCCCACGCTGATCGAAGGCGCGGAGCCGAACGTGTTTGCGCAGGCCGCGCGCGACCTCGTCCCAGGAGTGGCAGTTCAGCGCGAAGCCGTGGAAGGCGAGGGCAGGCACCTCGCCGCCGCTTCCCCAGTCCAGGTAATGCAGCCGCAGCCCGTTGACCTCGACAAACCTCGACTCCGCTTGGTGCTGCTCGAGCTGTTGCTGGCTCAGCCGCACGGCGCCTAGAGCAGCTCCTCGGCCAGGAGCCGCAACGCCGCCGGGTCCTGCGTGCCCGCGATCAGCGTCGTGACCGGAGTATCGTGCCAGGCTTTCAGACGCTCGCGGATGCGCTCGGGAGGGCCGACGAGCGAGATCTCGTCGGCCAGCTCGTCGGGCACGGCCGCGATCGCCTCTGCTCGTTTGCCCGCGAGGAAGAGCTCTTGCACCTGCCGGGCCGGCTCCGCGAAGCCCATGCGCCCGATCAGGTTGAGGTGGAAGTTCTGGCTGGGGGCGCCCATGCCTCCGATGTAGAAGCCGAGACTGGCCTTGATCGGTAGCAACGCCTGGTTGACGTCGTCGTGGATATTGATGGTTACCATGGCGGCGATCTCGAAGCCGTCCTTCATGCCGCGCAGGGATTCCTCGTAGATGCCGAACCGGAGAGGCGACACAAAGATGGGCAGCCAGCCGTCGGCGATCTCGGTGGCCAGGGCCACGTTCTTGGGCCCCTCCGCCCCGAGATAGATCGGGACGTGGCTGCGCCGCGGGTGGACGATGAGCTTCAGCGGCTTGCCGAGCCCCGTACCGCCTGGATAGGGCAACGGGTAGTGCTCGCCCGGATTCTCGACCGGTGCATCCCGGCGCAACATCTGCCGCACGAGAGCGACGTATTCGCGCGTGCGTGCGAGTGGCTTGGGGAAGGGCTGGCCGTACCAGCCCTCGACGACCTGGGGCCCTGACACGCCGATCCCGAGAATCAGGCGACCCTGGGAGAGGTGATCGATGGTGGCCGCGGTCATCGCGGTGCAGGCGGGTGTACGCGCCGAGATCTGCATCACGGCCGTGGCGAGCTTGATGCGCGAGGTTCGTGCGCCCACCCAGCAGAGGGGGGAGAAGACGTCGGAGCCGTACGCCTCGGCGAACCAGGCCGAGTCGTATCCGAGCCGCTCCGCCTCGAGCACCGCTTCGATCGGGTCCGCGGGCTGAGAGCCCCAGTAGCCGAGCATTAATCCGAGTTTCATCTGCTCACCTCAGTCCCCGCGGCCACAATACACGATCCGGCCTCGCCGGGGGCGTCGTCAGAACTCACGGGGCAGAACACTAGGGGAAGCGCAGCGTATCGGGCTCGGGCAGGCCGGGACGGCTCTCGGGCGGCAGGCCCTCGTACAGCTGACGGTAGATGTGGTGCGCGCGGCGCAGGGTGTAGAGATCGTCCACACCGACACGCGGGCCATCCTGGATGACCCGCAGGGCGCCACGGGCGAGGTCGGGCTGGGAGCCTGGGCGCGGCTGTTGATAGCGCTCCCAGATCTCGAGCAGCGTGGCGCGCAGACGGGATGGGTTCTCGAAGGCCTCGGGCGCGATGCGGATCGTGCGTCGCGTGCCGATCAGCGCCAGGTCCGCACAGGCGACGCCGTCGCAAACACTATAACGGTAGTAGCGGAAGCGAACGTCTGCATCGAACTCGAAGCCCGCCCGCACGAGGTCGGCGAGCGCGGCCTCGATGCGAGCCTCCGGCGCTGGGGTCCGCAACGCGGCGCACCCCAGGGGCAGTGCGAGGAGCAGCGTCAGCGCGACGCGGCCCGGCAAGGCCGTTCAGGAGGCGGCGGTCTTGCGCCGCCGTCGCCGCCGACGTGGACGTCCTCCCGCCTCGTCGCTGTCGCCCGCCGGCTTCGAATCGGCCGGCTCGCTGGCATCCACGACCGGTGTGCTCACGGGCTGGCGCCGCCCGTGGATGTACGAGAAGAGAATCGCCGCCAGATGCCGCCGCCCCTCCTCGTTTGACGCCAGCTGCTCGACGACGGGCAGGAGCTCCTCTCCGCGCGCCTGCCGTTCCCGCTCGGACAGGTGGCGCAGGTCGTGCTCGAGCTGGATCTCGAGACGTTGCGCCACACGCTCGGCCACCTCGGACTCGCTCGGGATCCGACGCTCCGGGATCGTGAGCTGATTGACGGCCTGGAGGTTGCGGAAATTCCCGATATCGAGGCCCGAGACCAGCGAGATCGCGGTACCGGTCTTGCCCGCGCGCCCGGTGCGGCCGGTGCGGTGTAGGTACTGCTCGGCAGCGTCAGGAGTGCTGTAGGAAATCACGTGCGAGAGGTCGCTGATGTCGATCCCGCGGGCGGCTACGTCCGTGGCCACCAGGAAGCGCAGCTCCCCCGCCTTGACCCGCTTCATCACGGCTTCGCGCGCTGCCTGAGTCATTTCTCCCTGAATCATGTCAGCGTCGAGGTGATTGCGCTGCAGGAAGGCACCTATGAAACGCACGTCGGCGCGCGTATTGCAGAAGATGATGGCCGAGTCCGGATCTTCGTACTTTATGATGCTGAGCAGGATCGCATCCTTCTGCTGGGCCGGAACGATGTAGTGGAAGTGCTCGATCTCCTCCGGGCTGCGTACGCCGCCCTCGGTGAGCGAGATGAACTCGGGTCGGTTCAGAAACGCGCGTGCCAGCGAGCGCACGCGCGCAGGCATCGTTGCGGAGAACAGGCCCGTCTGCCTCTTCTTGGGCACGTACTTCTGGATCTCCCGCATATCGGGCCAGAAACCCAGGCTCAGCAGCTCGTCGGCCTCATCGAAGATGAGCACCTTAAGGCCGCTGAGCTTCATGGCGCCCGAGCCGAGATGGTCGAGGATGCGTCCGGGGGTACCGACGATCACGTGCACCCCCCGCCGCAGCGCGTCGAGCTGGGGCCCGTAGGCGGTGCCGCCGTATACCGCCTGGGTCTCGATGCCCTGATCGCGGCCCATCGTCGAGAGCTCCTGATCGATCTGACTGGCCAGCTCGCGGGTGGGCGCCAGGACAAGCGCCTGGATCATTCGCTGGGCGGGGTCGAGATACTCCACGATGGGCAGCCCGAAGGCTCCGGTCTTCCCACTTCCTGTGAGCGCCTGGACGATCAGGTCCCGTCCCTCGCGCATCAGGGGAATCACGCGGCTCTGGACAGGCATGGGCTCCGTCCAGCCGAGCTGGCGAATTCCCTGGCGAATTCCCTCGGAAAAACTTTCGAAGCTTTGCAGATCTTCACTCATGAATTGGTTCTATCCTCTCGCGCTCCACTCTTGCAAGTGTGGCTTCCACCAGGCCCTTGACGTCCAGCGAACGCTCGATGGCCTCGATCTCTTCGGGGCGTGTCCAGGTCGCCGGCTGGCCCGGCATCAGGTAGCTGCAGCAATCTTCATCCGGCTCGATCGAGATCTCGTAGGTTCCGATGCGCTGGGCCAGCTCGATGATCTCCGCTTTATCAACGCCGATGAGCGGCCGAAGCACAGGCAGCGTAGCAACCCGGTTGATTGTGTCGAGATTCCCAAGCGTTTGGGATGAAACCTGGCCCAGACTCTCCCCCGTCACCAGCGCCAGTGCCTGCTCGGGCGCGGCGAGCGCCTCGGCGATACGTAGCATGAACCGACGATAGAGTACGATGCGGGGAGCCGCGGGCGCTTCGCGCACCAGGGTCTGCTGCAGCTCGCCGAAGGGAACCATGTAAAGGTGAGCCGGCCCCTGATATTTGCCCAGGCTCGACACGATATCGCGTACTTTCGCCTGTGAGGCCACGTTTGTGAAGGGGTGGCTGTGGAAATGAACGTAGGCGAGCGCGCAGCCTCGCTTGAGGATCTGGTACGCGGCGCCCGGAGAGTCGATCCCGCCCGAGATCAGGCTCAGCGCGTGGCCCGCCGTTCCCACAGGCATGCCTCGGGGCCCAGCGATCTTGCCGTGTAGCAGCAGGGCCTCGCGCGAGAGCACGTGAACTTCGATCCAGAGCTCGGGCTGAGACAGCTCCACGCGCGCGCCCGTGCTTTGGCGGATCCGATCTCCCAGCAGATGCGCGAGCTCGCTAGAGGTGAAGGGAAGCGCCTTGTCTACGCGGCGCGCGCGGACGCCGAAGCTCTTGAAGCTGCGGGTCTTCACATATTTGTCGACCGCCTCCTCGATCTCGGAGAGGCTCGGCCTGGTGAGCGTAACCTGGCTGAAGTACGCCACACCGAACACGGTCTCGATCCGACGTCGTACTGAATCGAAAGATGTGCCCTCGGGCATCTCCACCAGGATGCGGCCGTAGAGCTTGCGGATGCGCGGCCGGCCCAGAGAGCGCAGGCAGCGGGCGAGATTGGCCCGCAGCCGCTCCTCGAAGCGCGGCCGGTTCCGGCCCTTGAGCCCGATCTCCGCATAATGAACCACGACACGCATATCGAGAGGGTAGCCGGGACCTGCCGTCAGCGCTGACAGCGAGGGCAGAAGTGCGTAGCGCGTTGGCCGAGCGCAACCTTGCGGATTCGTCCGTCACAGCGGGTGCAGGGCTCCCCGCCACGGCCGTACGCGTGGCGCTCATCCTGGTATCCGCCGTCGCGGCCGTCCGGCGCGATGAAGTCGCTTATGCTGGATCCTCCACTCTCGATGGAGCGCAGCAGCACCTTTCGCAGCGAGGCCACCAGATCCCCGCAACGTCGTCGGCTCAAGCTCGACGCCCGACGGGTGGGTCTGATCCCAGCGAGAAACAGGGCTTCGTCTGCGTAGATGTTGCCGACGCCGGCGATCACGCCTTGAGCGAGAAGCAGCGTCTTGATTGCGGCCTTGCGACCGCGGGTCAGGCGGAACAGCTGCTCTCCCGAGGCCTCCAGGGCATCCACACCGAGCTTCTCCAGACGCGGGTCGCTCTGTCCCCGCCGCAGCAGGCGGACCTTGCCGAACTTGCGAACGTCCCGGAAGAACACGTCGGGCCCCCGGTCCTCGAAGCGCAGCTGGAGGTGCGTGTGCGTGTCCGGCTCGAAGCAGAGCTGTGCCTCCGGGCTCAGCGAGGAGCGGCGGGATGCCGACAGCAGTCGAACGCTCGTCGCGTACTGCGAGAAAAGCTGACCCGTCATGCCGAGGTGGAGCATCAGCCGCTTGCCGTCATCAAGCTGCGCCAGCAGGTACTTCCCGCGGCGGGACAGCTCCACGACCCGTCGGCCCAGCAGGTTGCGCTTGAGCGTCGCGGGTTTGGTCAGGAAAAAGTAGCTGTCCCGGGTGGTTCGAACCGAGGAGATCCGCCGGCCCACGAGCAGGGGCTCGATGAGACGGCGCGTCACCTCCACCTCTGGCAGCTCTGGCACGACGAGACCCTTCCTGGTGAAACTGGCTTCGGCGGGGCAAAATATACACCGCATGAAGGATCGGGTCCTCGGAATCGAGACAGAGTACGCAGTCATCTACCACCCCGGGCGAGCGGATCGTGGGCGACCGAGCAAGCTCGCACTTTATCGGCGTTTCGAGGCCGCGCTGCGTCGACGGGTGCGGAGCCTCCCTAACGCCTTCTCGCCCCTGCGCGGGAAGGGCGGGCGGTTCCTCGAGAACGGAGCCACATTCCACTACGAGGCGACCGCGGAGGAGTATGAGGACGGCCTGATCGAGATGGCCAGCCCTGAGTGCCGCGACCCCTACACGCTGCTTCGGTTCGAGCGAGCGAAGGACGAGCTGGTGGAAGAGCTGGCCGACGAGGTGAACGAAGAGCTCGAGTTGGCGGGGTACAGCGGACAGGTGCGCGTGGGCAAGAACAACGTCGACAGCCAGGGTCATACCTTCGGCTCACACGAGAGCTACTGGATCGAGGATCCAATCCCTACGCTCATGAAGCTCGCGGTGCTCCCGCTTTGGGTTGCGCTCTGGGTGGTGTCGCTGCCGGTGCTGGGCTTCGTGCTGGGAGTTCAGGTGGTTCTGGTTCTCGTCGTGCTCGTCCTGGTGCTGGTCCTGCTGGGCGTCGGGCTGCTGGTTGCGGCTGTGCGAGCCTCGGCCGCTCAGCCGCTATTCCGCTGGGTGGAACGGCAGGCGGAACGGGTCGAGTCGCATCCTGGCGAGATCGCGGGTCGGGTCCAGCGGCTGGTGGCTCCCATCTACCCACTCATGCGGCTGCACTCGATGGTCTACAACCGCTTCTACTTTCGACGCTTCCGCGCCTACCTGACCGGCTTTCTGGTCACGCGCATCGTCTACTGCGGCGCAGGCGCGGTGGCGTTCGATGGGGGTCCGCTGTTTCGGCTGGCGCAGCGGCCACCCTTTCTACGCACCTTGGCCCGGATTTTCCCCGGGGGCGACGAGCGGCCGGTGTTCGAGACGCGCGATCTTTTCTTCCGCCCCTGGAGCGTTCTTCGCTCGCGGCGTCGGCTGCACCTGCTGGCGGGCGATGCGAATCTGTGCGAGTGGGCGCAAGCGCTGCGAGTGGGTGCTACCGCGCTGGTCCTGGAGGCGATCGAAGCGAACGCTGCCTGGGACTGGCCGGTCCTGGCGCATCCGCTCTCCGCGCTGCAGCGCTTGAACCGGGATCCGGAGCTTCGCGTCGAGCTCGAGCTCGTGGATGGCTCGCGTGCGACCGGGCTGGCAATCCAGCGCCGCTACCTGGAAGGTGTGAGATGGGCGCTGGCACATACCAGCTCGCCGCTCGCGGTCTGGAAGGCGCGCGTACTGCGGGACTGGGAGGAGACGCTGGATCGCCTGGAGCACGAGCCGGAAGCCTTGGCGGATCGAATAGATTGGATCGCGAAGCGCCGCTTGCTCTATGAAGAGATTCCGGACCAGCGCGACCGGGAGGCCCTGCGGCAGAGAGGCGCCAGCGTGATGGAAGATGGTGGGGCGCACACCTCCGCCGACCGGCGCCTGAGGGACCTGGCTTTTCGCGCCTGGCGCCTCGACCTGCGCTACCACGAGATCGGGCCCAAGGGCGGTTATCGGCGCCTCGAGCTGGCGGGCTCGGTACGTCGGCTCTCCGACGACGCAGCGGTGGCGCGGGCGCGCACTGAGCCTCCCGACGACACGCGCGCCTGGGCCCGCGGACAGGCGATCAAGTGGGCCCAGGCGCATGCGCTTTCGGGCGGAGCCGCCTGGCATCGGGTGCGCTTGGGGAAGTTCAGCTGGCGCTGGTTTACCGACCCGCTCGATCCCCAACGTTGAGTGCCGGTACACCGGAACTGAGCTAGGTTTCGGCGGCATGCGGATTAGCGCCGATACGGTTCTGAAGCTCGCCGACCTCGCTCGCCTGCGTCTGGATCCCGAGGAGGTGGAGCGTATGCAGCGTGACCTCGAAGCGATCCTCGAGTACGTGGAGAAGCTGTCGGAGCTCGACACATCGGAGGTGCCGCCGACGGCGCACGTGCTTGACATCACTACCCCTTTTCGCGCTGACCACGTGGCGGATCTGCTGCCGGTGGACGAGGCGGTGCGCAACGCTCCTCGACACGACGACTCTTCGATGATCGTGCCGAAGGTGATCGAGTGAGCACGATCACCGCTCGTCCGCTGAGCGAGCTGGCCGAGCTCGTCGCCACCGGCGAGGCGAGCTGCCGCGAGATCGTGCAAGCGTTTCTCGAGCAGGCCGAGCGGTTGGAGGAGCGCCTGGGCGCCTTTGTGTCGCTCCGGCGCGAGGAGGCTCTGCACGACGCCGATGAGGCGGACCGAGCGCGTGCCCGAGGGGAAGTCCGGGGCCGCTGGCACGGTCTACCTATTGCGGTGAAGGACATCCTGGTGAGCCCGTACCTCGATACCAGCTGCGGTTCGCGGATTCTGCGTGGTTTTCGCGCGCCCTACGAGTCCACGGTGCTTCGGCGCGTGCGTGAGGCCGGCATGGTGGTGATGGGTACCACCAACATGGACGAGTTTGCGATGGGTTCCTCGTGTGAGAACTCGGCGCTCAAGCCTACCGCGAATCCCTGGGATCTCACCCGGGTGCCGGGTGGATCGAGCGGCGGCAGCGCCGCGGCGGTGGCTGCACGCGGGGTGCCGGCGGCTCTAGGCAGTGACACCGGGGGATCTATTCGCCAGCCCGCTGCACTGTGCGGTGTGGTGGGTCTCAAACCGACCTACGGACGCGTCTCGCGCTATGGGTTGGTGGCCTTTGCGAGCTCGCTCGATCAGGTGGGTACACTCAGCCACACGGTGAAGGACGCAGCTACGCTGTTAGGTGTTATCGCTGGACACGATCCCCGCGACTCGACCTCGGTCGATGCCCCGGTTCCGGATTACCTGGGTGAGCTGAACGGCCTGCCTTCGGGACTGCGCGTGGGCATCCCAAGGGAGTTTATGGCCGAGGAGGGGACGGATCCGGAGACGCTGGAGCGCGTACAGGATGCAGTCCGTGTTCTCGAAGGGCTGGGCGCCAAGACTGTCGAGATTTCTCTGCCGCACAGTTCGTATGGAATTGCCTCGTACTATCTTATCTGTACCGCCGAGGCCTCCTCGAATCTCTCTCGCTACGACGGGGTGAAGTACGGGTTTCGCTCGGAAGCCCCAACGCTAGACGAGATGTACAAGCGCTCTCGGTCGGAGGGCTTCGGGCGGGAGGTGAAGCGCCGGATCCTGCTGGGCACTTTCGTTCTGTCCGCGGGCTACTACGATGCCTACTACCGCAAGGCACAGCAGGCGCGCACGCTGATCCGGCGCGACTTTGAGCGTGCGTTCGAGAGCTGCGATATCATCGCCACGCCCACCTCGCCCGCTCCAGCCTGGCCGCTCGGAGAGCGCGTGGATGACCCCTTGAGGATGTACCTCTCCGACATCTTCACCGTTACGGTCAACCTCGCAGGCCTGCCGGCCCTGTCCATCCCGTGTGGTTTCGCGAGCTCGGGCCTTCCCCTCGGGCTGCAGCTGATAGGGAAGCCGCTCGCTGAGTCACGCTTGCTCGCGGTCGGGCACGCCTACCAGCGCGAGACGGACTGGCACAGACGGGTCCCCGACCTATGAGAGCGCTCGCGTGAGGCGGCTTCTCGTTGTCGTCGCGCTGGTCTTCATCGCGCTCGTCGTGGGGGTCAGCGTGGCGCTGAGCGTGATCGATGCGGAGCGGCTGCGCGAGCCTATCGTCTCGCGCGTCTCCGAGGGGTTGGGACGTTCGGTCGAGCTCGGAGAGATCGAGCTCGGGTTCTTCCCCATGCCGGGCGTCCGCGTACGGGAGGTGGTCGTGGCAGGCTCCGCACCTGAGGCGCCGCCCCTGCTCGAGGTGGCTGAGCTTCACCTGCGTGTCGCGCTGCTACCGCTTCTGCTGGGGCGCGTGATGCTGCGCACAGTCGAGCTCGGTGCGCCCCGGGTTCATCTGGAGCTCGACGCCGCGGGACGGCCCCGGCTCCCCGTGCTTGGCGCGTCGCAGGCTGCGGGCCGGGGCCCCACCAAGGGAGCCGCCGAGGAGGGCTCGCCCCCGATCCTTGCGGTGGACACTATCTGGATACACGAGGGCGCGCTCGAGGCGGGTCCCTGGCAGCTCGAGAACCTTGAGCTGCGCGGTCTCCTGCGCCTGGACCGCTCGGCGGAGCTCGCATTCGAGGCCGACCTGGCCGGGGTCGGCGGGTTGCGGGACGGCCGGTTGGAGCTGGAGGGCGTCGGGACCGACGCGCTCAGCGCGCTCGGGAACGGGAGGCTCGAGGCCATCGACCTGGCCGGGCTGGGGGAACGTCTCGGGCTCGAGCCGGAGCTCGCGGGCCGCGTAGATGGAACCTTCGAGCTGGGCGTACGTGAGGGCGTCGCGCACGACGGCTTCGTGAAGCTGCGCGCGGGCGGGCTCGCCGTGGCGAGTGGGAGCTTCGAGCTCGAGGGGGAGGTCGACCTCGCGGCGGAGCTCGGGGGAACCTGGCGAATCGACCTCACGCGCAGCCGCATCGATCTCGGCGAAACCCTATCCAAGCCGGTGGGCCTGGCCGCTTCGATCACGGGGGAGCTGGGCCCGAGCGCGACGCTCGGCGCATTTCGAGACGCGGTGCTGGAGCTGGGCGCGACTCGCCTCGAGCTGACCCTGGCTCTGGACGCCGTGGCGCCGATCCTGCGCATCGAGCCGGCGCGGCTTGAGCTTGAGCCGCTCGGCGCGCTCCTCCGCGCTGCCGAGCGCAGCCTCGCGGGCAGCGTCGAGCTGGGCGCCTGGCACCTTCAGCTCGATCCGCCGGCGCTCGCCGGAAACGCGACGCTGAACGGCGTTGCGCTCGAGCCCCTGCTGACGGCGCTTCTCGGGGAATCGCAGTTGCTGGGACGTCTCGACGCCAAGGTGCGCCTCGAGGGTCCGCTGGACGCGACCGCCCTCGAGGGCACGGGCCAGCTCGAGATCACGGAGGGTCGCATCCGCGGCTTCTCGCTGCTGCGGCAGGTGCTCGGGGATCTCTCCGCCCTCCCCCTGCTCGTGGCCCAGCTCAAGGGCAAGGACCTCTCGCGCTACGAGGAGGAGGAGTTCCGGCGGCTGGCCACGGACTTCCGCCTGCGTCGGGGTCGCCTCTACCTGGATGATCTCATCCTCGAGTATCGTCATGCCACGGCGCAGCTCCACGGCTCGGTAGGGGTTCGCGATGGATCACTGGACCTGGCCGGCCGACTTGTGATCGCGCGCGAGGTGGATGCGGCTCTCGGGAACCAAGGGGAGAGTCGTGAGAAGGTGATTCCCATCTCGGGCATCGGAGGTAGCGTGAGCCGGCCGCGCGTTCGGCTCGACCGGGCCGCCCTGCTCGAGCTCGCCGCCGCTTATGCGATCCAGGGCAGGATGGGCGAGAAGCTGAAGGAGAAGCTAGGTGACGAGGGTTTCGGAGCCTTGGATGGTTTCCTCGACCAGATCCTGCGCCGGGGCGGGAGGGAACGGTGAGCTTCAGCACCGTGCGTCTCGTCGAGCAAGGCGTGGAGCTTCTGGACCAGCGCTTGCTGCCGCATGAGGAGCGCTACATCCTGCTCAAAACGGGCGAAGAGGTCGCACGCGCCATCGAAGAGATGGCGGTGCGCGGCGCGCCCGCGATCGGGATCACGGCGGCCATGGGAGTGGCGGCCGAGCTGAGCCGCAGCCCGGACGCACAGCTCGCAGAAGTTCTGACACTGATCTGCGTTCGGCTGAAGCGCACGCGTCCCACCGCGGTCAACCTGAGCTGGGCCCTTGATCGCGTGGAGGCGGAGCTGCGGCCCCTGCTCGATACGGGCGCCAAGCCGGACGAGGTGCGCAACGCGGCCCGGGCCCTGGCCCAGCGCCTTCACGCTGAAGACGTCGCGACCTGCCACGCGATCGGAGACGCTGGGGCACCTCTGATCTCCGAAGGGTCTCGCGTGCTGACGCACTGCAACGCCGGGGGCCTGGCCACTGCGGGCTACGGCACCGCGCTCGGGGTGATTCGCTCGGCCGCGCGCGAGGGACGAGTGCGTGCGGTGCTGGCCTCCGAGACGCGTCCTTTTTTGCAGGGTTCGCGTTTGACGGCCTGGGAGCTCACTCACGACAAGATCCCTGTGACGCTCATCACCGACTCGATGGCGGGAGCCCTGATGCAGCGCGGCGAGGTGGATCTGGTCGTGGTGGGCGCGGACCGCATCGCGGCCAACGGAGACGTGGCCAACAAGATTGGAACCTATGCTCTGGCCGTTCTGGCCCGAGCGCACGGCATCCCTTTCTACGTGGCGGCACCGCTGTCGACCGTCGACCTCGCGACGGCCTCCGGAGACCAGATCCCGATCGAGCAGCGGTCCCCCGAAGAGGTGCTCCACTTCGCCGGGCGGCCGATCGCGCCCGAGGGTGTGGCTGCGGTGCATCCCGCCTTCGACGTGACCCCGGCGGAGCTGGTCAGCGCCGTGATCACGGAGCGGGGGCTCGTATGGCCCCCGATCGGCCCCGGACTCGCCCGCCTTCTGGACCGCTAAGTTATTGAAACAAAAGGCTTTTTCTTTTTCAGCAGGGCTCAACGCCCGACCCGGTTTCGCCGATAGGCAGGGGAGTCGAGCTCGAAACTCTCGAGGGGAATGGGTGTCTCAGGAAGTCCTCATTGTCGAAGATGACCGAGCGCTGGCACGCGGCCTGGTCCGGACGATCGAGCAGGCTGGTTACAGCACGCGCCTGGCTCACGACGGAGAAGCTGCCATGCGCGAGGTGGCGAAGGGGAATCCGGACCTACTGCTGCTCGACCTTCTGATTCCGAAGAAGGACGGGCGCACGGTGCTCACGATCCTGCAAGCCGCCGAGGCCACCCGGAGCATCCCGGTGCTCGCTATGAGCGGAATCTTTCGGGGCCGAGAGCATGAGCGCGAGCTGGCCGAGGCGGGTGCCGCGGGCTTTCTCGAGAAGCCCTTCTCTTCGGAGCGCGTGCTCTCGGAGCTGGGGAGGTTGCTGGGCGCGCCCACAGAGGCACCCAAGGTCGAGCGCTCGAAGACCGGGCGCTCGAAGGGCAAGCGTATTTCTCTCGCAGAGCGCTCGGTGGCGGAGGTGCTGTGGGATGCAACTCAGCGGGAGTTCTCGGGTGCGGTCCATTTCGAGTCGGGCCGACACCAGAAAGTGGTGGTGCTAGAGCGAGGAGAGCTGCGCTTGATCCGTTCCAACGCGGTCCGTGAATGTCTGGGCCAGCGCCTACTGGATAGCGGAAGGGTCGACCAGCAGACACTCGAGGAGGTGATGCGCCGCGCTGAGAACAGCCAGCGCAAGCAGGGCGAGGTCCTGGTGGCGATGGGGGTGCTGACGCGCGGAGAGCTGAACCAGGCGCTGACCGCTCAGGGCGAGGAGAAGCTGCTGGAGCTCTTCACTTGGAAAGAGGGAGAGGTCTGGACGCAGCCGGGCGTGTTGGATGATTCACTGGCCTCCCCGATCGAGGGCTGGAGCCCACGGCGCACGATTCTGCGGGGCGCCGAGAGGATGGACCGTGATCTGCTCGCAGCGCGGCTCGCTCCTCACGCGAAGAGCGCCGTCACGCGCGAGAAGCTCGAGCTCAGCCCCGACGAGACGTCGCCTGCGCTCAAGGCGCTGCTCCGGGTGTTGGAGCCGGACACCCAGGTGGGGGCGCTGATGACGCACGCTCCCGCCCTCTACGGTCTTTGGATCATCGGCGCGGTACGCCTGGGGGGTAAGAAAGCCCCGCGGGCCCGCGGCGCGCTGGCTTCGCCGGACGAGCTGCGAGCCATCCTCGAATCCCTGGGGCAGCAGACGCATTTCGAGGTGCTGAGAGTGAGTCGCGACATGCCGCCCGAGAAGATGCGCCGTGCCTTCGTGAAGCAGGCCAAGCGCTACCACCCCGATCGGTTCCGCGGCGCCTCGAGCGAGCTCGCGAGCCTGGCGGCCGAGATCTTCGCGCGTATCTCCGCGGCCCACGACACACTTTCCGACGCCAGGGCTCGCGAGGTCTACCTGGAGGAGCTGCGCACCGGGAAGTCAGCCGAGGAGCAGCGCCGCGAGATCGGGCGCATCGTCTCGGCCGAGAAGGAGTGCCGAAAGGGTGAGGAGTGCCTTCGCAGGCGCGAGCATGAACAGGCCGTGCGGCATTTCCAGAGCGCACTCAAGATGGACCCCAAGGAGGGGGAGTTCCACGCTTTCTACGGCTGGAGCCTCTTTCTCACCAAGCGCGAGGATGCCAAGGCTGCTGCCGAGGCCGTGGAGGCGCTCAAACGGGCTCTCACCCTCGCTCCGGCATCGCCGACCGGGTATTACTACCTGGGCCAGCTGCGAAAGGCTTGCGGAGAGCTGGACCAGGCGGCGAGAATGTTCCGCAAGGTGCTGGAGCTGAGGCCGGAACACGTGGAGGCGAGTCGGGAGCTGCGGCTCCTGCAGAAGCGTCGTGATGAACCGACCGGCGGGCTCTTCGGTCTGGGGAGGAAGAAGAAGTAGTGGCGGTCGAGAAGACCGAGAGAATCTGGATGGACAACGAGCTGATCCCCTGGGATGAGGCCCGGGTTCCCATCCTGACGCACACCCTGCACTATGGCCTCGGCGCATTCGAGGGCATTCGTTGCTATCGCTGCGCGGACGGGCGCAGCGCTGTGTTCCGGCTGCGCGACCACATGGAACGCTTCGAGCGTTCTGCCCGCATCCTGGAGATTGAGATCCCGTATACGGTCGAAGCGTTGGAGCAGGCGGTGCTGGCGACGCTACGCAGCAACAAGCTCCCGGAGGGCTATATCCGGCCGCTGGTCTTCCTGGGTGATGGCTCCATGGGTCTACTGCCGGCCGACAACCCGGTGCACGTCGCCATCGCGGTCTGGCCATGGGGAACCTATCTGGGTGAGGAGAACCTCGAGCGCGGCGTGCGGGCGAAGGTCTCCTCCTACACCCGTCCCCATCCGAACTCATCGATGACGAAATCGAAGACCTGCGGGGACTATGTCAACTCGATCCTCGCCAAGCGCGAGGTCACCCGCATCGGCTACGACGAAGCGATCATGCTGGACTCCAACGGCGCGGTCGCGGAGGCGAGTGGCGAGAACATCTTCATCGCGCGGCGCGGAACCCTCAAGACCCCGCCCCTGGGCTCCGTGCTCGAGGGGATCACGCGCGATTCCGTCATGACGATCGCTCGCGATAAGGGCATCGATGTGATCGAGCAGTCCTTCACCCGCGACGAGTTCTACGTGGCGGACGAGGCCTTCCTGACCGGCACAGCCGCGGAGGTGACGCCCATTCGCGAGCTCGATGATCGTATGATCGGCGCCGGCACCCGGGGTCCGATCACGCGCACCATTCAGTCCAGCTTCTTCGATGCGGTCCACGCCCGCACGGTCAAGTACGAGCACTGGCTCACCTACGTCTAGCCGATCGCGAAGCTGAAGATGGCGTCGAGGACGTGCTCGCGCTCTGACTCGGTGAGGTTCTCGACCGGCAGCAGCAACGAGTTCGTGGCCGCGCTCTCGGTGACGGGGAGGCGCACGAGCTCGCGGTCGTTCAGCGGAACGATGAGGCGTCGTGACTCGATTCCTGACTCGCTGAGCAGCTTCCGCAAATCGTCTGCGACCGTGCGCGCAAAGCGCGTCATGCGCAGGAGGTATCCGGCATATACCGGAAGCGCCTCCTCGGGAGTCGGTGGGATCTCGAACGCGTCGTATCGTACCAGCGCGGCAGAGTAGGCCCCGGCACTCTCCCTTCGGGATGCGATGCGATCGTCACAGGTCGTTAGCAAACGGCGCACGCTTGCCGCTGCGCCCTCGCCGAGACGCTGCTCCCTCGCCTCCGCGCTCAGGCGCTCAGCAAGTGCGTTCGGCAGCGCGACCAGAGCCGCGGTAGTGGCGTCCAGGGGCGCGCGGAAAACACAAGCGCAGGGGCTGCGTCCCAGCCGCGAGTCTCCGAAGCGCGCACCCAGGCTTCCACCGCCGTCCTCGATCACTTCGAGCCCTGCGCGCTCCGCGATCGCGTAGAGCTCGTCCATGGCTGCGGGCTGCCCGAAGGCGTGGGCGATCACCATGGCGCGGGCGCGAGGGGAAAGTGCCGCCCGCACCTTGCTAGGATCGAGTGTGAGGCGATCGGGCTCGACGTCCACGTACACGACGCGCGCTCCGCTGGCTCGGATCGCCTCCACCACGGTGGTGGAGACGATTCCGGGACAGACCACCTCGTCACCCTCGCCTAGCTCCAGCGCCTGTGTCAGCAGCGCGAATGCCTCCCGATGGGAGCTGAGAGCGAAGGTCGCGTCAGCCCCCAGGTATGCTCGAAGCTCGCGTTCGAGGTCGTCGGTCTCTGGACCCGGACTCGGACGGGCGATGATGTCTTCGAGCTCGTGCGGGGAGAGTGAAGTCCTCGGAAATGCAATTTTGAGTTCAGAGCCGACTTGCGCGGGGGCGAGCTGATCGAGATAGCGCCCGATCGCTTCGAGCATCTCGTCGACCATACGGAGGTACGCGTCCTCCTGATCCTCTGCGCGGTCCAGCGCATGACACGCCACGTCTTGGCCCCGCTGTCTCAGGACCACGCCTGGGCAGGACTCCACATGAAAGCAGTCGACCGCCTCCAGCAGACCGAGGCGGCTGTTCCCGCCGATGGCCAGTGGGATCTCGGTGCTGACTCCAACCGCGATCACCAGATCTGGGCGGATGCGGTCCTCCAACCAACGCACGATCTCCTCTCCGAGCTTGCGAGCGCTGCGCGCGGGAACGGATGCACGATCGCAGAGCTCCAGGATCTCGGGACAGAAGTCGCGTTCGCCCTCTCCCTCCTGCCCGATGAACGCCACCACACGTTCCCCGCGTTCTAGGAGCCGCTCGAGCAGACAGAGCGCACGATAGGTGCCTCCGATCAGCGCGACTCTGGGTCGACCCGGATTCATATCCTCTCTTCCTTTCGGTTCTCTCGAATGATGTAACTCTGGCTCCGGAGGGCGAGCTGAACGATCCGCTCCTCGTCGTCCGGCGCGATCTCTTCGAAGCTGAACGCGGTGATCAGGTGTCCTTCGGGGGACTCTTCGACTCTGATGGCACGCGCGAGCACGACAATGAGGGGAAGTCCGGACTCCCACAGGTAGAGCTGGGCTTCGACCATCTCCCCAGGCGAGACGTCTAATGCGAACGCGCCCGAGAATCCCGAACCCGATAGCGAGATGGGTATCGACTGCGGTGGTTGCGAATGCTCCGCTCGAGCCAGATCATCGAGGCGTCGGTCGATCCGGTCCAGCGTGAGGGCGACGCGCTCCAGCAGGTCGAGCACCACACGGTGCTCCGAGGGCAAGCCCGCTTCCTCGATGGCCTTCGACGAGAAGGGCGCGGCAGCCTGGCGCTGCTTGAGGCGCAGGCGAGCCAACTCTACCTCCTCCGGCGAGACTGCTCGCAGACCCACACGCGCGAACGTTTGGATCCTGAAGTATTCGCGTTGCTCGCTCATGTCGGGATCTGCGCGAGAACGTCTCGGAAGCGTCCGAGACTGCGCGGGAGTGTGTAGCCCGTACGGTCCGCGAGGCGCACCGGATCGCCCAGCTCGAGGTCTTGCATCAATCCTTCGACGGAGAGCTTGAGCTCGCCCTCAGCTTGCTGCCAGGACGTATCGATACTGGCGCGGGTGGAGTTGTCGAGCTCCAGCGAGACATGAATGCCCTGAAGGAGTCCGACCAGAACCTGAAGCGCGTCTACGACGGACACCAGGCGGCTTGCGCCGTTGCTTTCTCGACCAAGTCGGTAGTCCTGGGCGATCGAATCCAGCACGCCACAGATTCGCTGGATCCAATCGCGGGTCTCCGCCAGGGATTGCAGTGCCAGCTCGGCGGGCAGGGAGCTTCTTACCTCGAGCGTCTGGATCGCGGCCACATCGAAGTCCTCCAGGCGACTTTCGCCCACCTCCAGCCCGTTCACCCGCAGCACCGAGATCACATGGCCGGCCTGGATGGCGCCATTTATGTGGCTTCTGAGCTCCTCGATCGAGCTCGGAGTGATGGTCTCGCCGCGTTCATTGATGTTCATGTGAATCATGCCGGTTCTCCTTGTGGTGTGGGGGACGACGTGCCGCCGCCGTCGATGAGCTCGCGCAGAACCGCGACGCGGCGGCGCAGGCTCGCGTAGATGCGAGCGCTCATCCAGGCGAGCGTGCGAAAATCAGCTTCGGGTAGATCCTCCAGGCTAGCTTCGTGCGCCAGACCCAGAGGGGCCAGGAGCGGCTCCGAGCGCGCGATCCCGTAGATCGCCTCATCGGTCTCGCGCAACGACTTGCTGCCCTCGCGCAGCTCAGCGGGCTGGTCGCCGAACTTCTCGAGTCTCGTGACGATGTCTTCTGCGCGCTGTGCGATCTGGTCCAGCCTGGCGAGCTGCCCGAGCAGGCTCGGAGGAAGCACCTGTCTCCACTTCTCCGGCTGGACTCCGAAGCGCTCCAGAGCCCGCTGCCAGATCCGCTCCGGCCGAACCGTAACGCCCTCGAGGCCCTCCAGGAACGCCGCGCGGTAGGCCAGTCCAAGCAGGTCCTGAGGTTCGGGCTCGCGAGAGTGAAGTGGGACGAGGTCCAGCAAGCCGTTCTCATCGAAGCACGTTTGCAGTACGTCCGCGCGCGGCAGCGCGGGCAGGTCCTCGACCGGCTTATGCTCCAGGATTCGCTGAAGAAAGTCGGTCAGCCATTCGGGTGGAACATCGCTGTGGCAAACTGTGTCTCCGCATTTGACCGAGTATCCGCAGGGCGCGCAGGCGATCCTCGAAGCCAGGGCCCAGTGCCCCTCGCTGTAGACGGCTGTCTCGTAGGGCGTTCCCAATCCGACGAAGATGGCGCACGTCTTCGTGCCCACGGCACCCGCCAGATGCATCGTCCCCGTATCGCCGGTGAGCAGCAGGTCGGTTCTTTCCAGCACCGCTGCGAGCTCGTCGATCCTGGTCTTTCCGACCAGGTCCTCGAACCAGACGTTCGGGCACGAGGTCCGGAGCACGCGGGCCTGCGGCTCCTCCGACCCGACGCCCACGAGCACGATGCGCACGCTCGGGATGCGCTGGGCGAGGAGGCTGAGAGTCTCGGCGAAGCGAGCGACCGACCACGTCTTGGTGTCTGTGCTGGCGCCGAGCTGGACGGCGAGGCGTGGTCCGGGGCCGGGAAGCCGTTCCGCCGCGAAGGTTCGCGCCGGCTCGGGAATGCGCACGGATACGGACGACCGACTTCCGAACAGACCGGCCGCACCCAGGTAAATGTCTACGAGGTTGAAGCGCGAAAGCCTGCGTGCGCGCACCAGGGTGGCCATGTGGCGAAGCCAAGAGTTGTCGACGCGGCGCTGGCCGTTGCGATCGACGGCAAAGCCCGTGGTGCAGTCGGCATTGAGGAGCGACAGCAGGACGGCGCTGGCGCGGGAGTGGGTGAAGTTGAGGACCAGATCGAAGTGGATCTCCGACAACCGTTGCACCATGTCTCGAATCCGGCGGAAGCGATCCACGAACGGGACGCCGGGTCGGCTCAGGGTCTCGGCCAGGGCGTCTCCGTCGAGTTCGTGGATCTGGTCCACATCGGGCAGCATCTCGGCGATGCTCCTGAAGCGGCTCTTTACAATCAGGTGGATTCTTGCGGCGGGGTCATGCTTGCGCAGGCCCGTCACGACCGGGCTGGTCTGTACGAGATCTCCAAAGCGGGTCAGATTGAGGATGGCGATGTCGGTCAATTCGTCTGCCCCAGCTCGTTCATGTACCGGACCTCACCCTGGGCTTCGCGCATGTACAACAGCAGCTTTTCCGCCTTTGAGAGCTCGCCAGAGCCCCTCATGACCGCGAGCGTGATCGCGTCGCCGTCAACCACCTGCTGAGGCTCGAGCCTGCCCAGCACGGCCGACAGCTCCGGCTCGTCTCGGGCCGATGCGAGGACCGCCTCCACCGTCGGCAGGTTCGAGCGGCGGGGGGATAGCGGGACCGGCCCCGCGCGGACGCTGTCGATCATCTGCTCCATGCGATGGCGGTAGGTGTGCTCGGCCAGTGCGCGACGATGTGCGTTGGCCGCGATCTCCCGGCGCTCATCCTCGTGTTCGAGGTAGTAGCTGATCTTCTTGCGGCATTCGTGGACGTCGCCGAAGGTCTCGACCTCACTGCCGGGCTCAAGCGACCTCGCCAGGTCGCGTCGCCGGTCCACCAGCTGAAACGCGCGCGCGCCCGCAAGCTCGAAGGTCCGCGGGTTCAGATAGTCGCCCACTGGGTTCACCCCATCGCACCAGGGCGAGGAGTGGAGGTTGAGATTAACCCTTGTGGCGTTGAAGATCAGATTCGACGTTTCCGATGACTGACGCTTGTTGGGCTCTGGCATGGCGCTCGCGAACACGGAATCCTGCGGCCATTCCGTGCCCCAGAGCCGCAGGCCCAGATCGAAGAGTGCGGGCATGAACTGGACGCGGTTGTGATAGCCCGCGCCCAGGAAGGACAGATCGCCGCCATAGCGCTTACGTTGCTCCGGCGCGAGCTCGGTCGGGCGAGTGACGGAGGGGTCGAACGCCATCGGAAGCGGCATGCCGTATCCGCCGGCCTCACGCAGAGGCTGCGAGAACGCGTCGGGCTGAACGTGAAAGATGGTGTCGTAATGACGCGCCAGCTCCTTCCAGTACGACATCACGCGAAAGTCCTCGCAGAACCAAAAGGCGCGCGCGATCCCCATGCTGCGGAGACGCTGTAGCGTCTCGGCGTCCAGGGGCGCCTGCGCGACGGCAAAGACCAGGTCCGGAGGATCGAGCTGAAACGAGGCGAGCAGGGTCTCGCCGACCAGCCGCACCATCGCCGCCCGCAGGGTGGCGGACACCGCCGCAAGACGCGGGTCGCTCGTGGAGCGCTGGATCGCCTGATAGGTCGGCCAGAACGCCGAGAAGTCGAGCTCGTTTACATAGTGCCCGAGCTCCCTCAGCGCGCGCGCGCAGGCGTGCGCGACCGGAAGCGAACCTCCGTAGAGGGGCGGGATCACGGCCACGCTGAGCGGCGACGCCACTCCGCCCGGGTGAAATCGCTGCGCGAGATTGTCGTGGAGCTCCGGCGCGCGGCGTCGGGCCGTGGCGTGACTGAGGAAGAGCCCGGGCTCCGACCCCTGGAAGAGGGGATGGCCGATGACATTCGCGGGGTCGCGGGTCACGATCAGGTCGATGCGCTCGAGGGCGCGCGCCAGGTCCACGCGCTCGAGCACGATCCGGCATAGCTCCAGGGACGGCTCGACCACGAGGATCCTGCCGCTGAAGGGCTCCAGGAAGCGCAGGCTGTGCACGCCGAGGCCGAAGAGGACCAGGCGCGTCACCCCCGCATCGGTTGCCCGCTCGAGAAAGTGGGCCGCCAGCTGCTCGGCTTCGTGCTCGGGGTCCTCCGCGCTCGCCTCGAGGCGTCCGTTGATGCGGACCGTCGCGGATCCGCTGGTTGCGGTGATGGCCTCGAACCCTGGGCCCGGGGTGCAGTGATCGATTTCCTCCGCCAGGTCCGGGGTCCGGCTGCGGAGCGCCTCGAGATTCTGATGAAGCATCTCTTCCGACCCGAGCTGGGGAGCGATCAGAGCAAAGCAATCCGCATGCCCGTGCCAGGAAGGATCAGGCTGGACGGGACGTGCACACGCCGGCCGGCGGGCCGGAAGAAATTGCCGGGGGTGGGGGGGTCAGATCGACCGGGAGACGAAGGCGGGAGTGTTTCCGCGCGCGGGTCGGTAGCCCTTCGTCGCGCTCTGCACCTTTCGTAGCTCCGCGATCCTGGTCTCGATCTCGCCTTTCAGACCTGAGACCAGTCGTCCCAGCGCCGCGTCCGCTTCACTGAGCTCTGTTGCTAGCTCGGGCCTCACGGCGGAGGTGGGGGGCGTCTGCTCGAGTGAGGTCTGCAGCTCCGCGCGCCCCAGCGCCACCTCTCGCAGGACCTCGGCGCGGTTCTCATCCGACGCCTCGAGCGCGCGCTTGGTGAGCTTCAACCAGTCCAGCAGGCGCGGATCATCCATGAAGTTCGGAGCTCTCGGTCTTGGCGCGGGATTCGATGCCGCGCCAGGCTGGAAGCAGCGCCTGCAGGACCTCGATCGCGTCCTTGAGCGCCTTGTGATCCCCGTTGGCGTTCGCGCGCGTCAGTGCGTCCAGCAGGAATCCGTACAGCGCATCCAGATTGGCCGCGATCTCGTGGCCTTTGTCGTGATCCAGCGCCGCGAACAGCTCGGAGACGATGCGATGGGCGCGCCCCAGCGCGTGCCCGCGTACGGCAGGCTCGTCGAACTTCTCGAGAGCCTGCCGACTGAACTGCAGGGCGCCTTCGTACAGCAGAACGATAATCCGCAGCGGATCTGCGGACCCGATCTGCCCCTGCTGGTATG
>Ga0255049_10000528_pt1 | contig 23567 bp, 17 predicted proteins | sample JV7_2_3_MG_FD_183615 | JGI IMG/M metagenome (GOLD analysis project Ga0255049, IMG submission 183615) | Seawater microbial communities from Jervis Inlet, British Columbia, Canada - JV7_2_3 | ecosystem: Environmental > Aquatic > Marine > Inlet | place: Canada: British Columbia | collected 2016-10-06
GAGCTCGCCCAGCCCATGACATCGGACCGTGACAAGGTCGTCCGTGCGTTGACGCGGGCGAGCAAGGCCGGCAGGACAAATCTCGCCGCCGGCATACGTACGGCTCTCAAGGAACTTGAGAAAAACGGCCGTCCAGACTCATCGCGTGTGATCATGCTATTTACCGACGGCAAGTCGAACAGAAGGCAAGCACTTGCCGCGACGCAAGAGGCGCTGTACCAAGGCGTTACTATTCAAACGCTTTTGCTTGGATCGAGCGAGAAAGGTGCTTCGATTCTCGACGAAGTCGCCCAAGGATCGGGTGGCACGTTCGTCCAGGTAACGGACCCAACACTGCTTCCCGATGCGTTCCTGAATCTTCGTACGACGGGCGTGGACAGTGTGACCCTAAGCGTTAACGGTTCGCATCCAATACTTACACGGCTCACAGGTGGAACATTCACAGGAAGCGTACCGCTCGAGGCCGGTGATAATCATATCGTCGCATTGGCGACGAGCCTGGATGAGCGGACGCAGGTATCCGAAATAACCGTGACCGTGCGCGATGCGAGCTGTGCGGCGCTGGAAGTAACGGCGATGAGCCAGGGACGACCGGTACTGTCCCTCAACGACCGCGCTGTTGAGATCGTCGTCGATGCATCGCGAAGCATGTGGGGACGCATGGACGACGAGCCCAAGATGGTGGTCGCCAAGAATATTCTGATGGACGTTTCCGACTGGGTCCCCGAGGACCTGGACCTGGCACTCCGGGCTTATGGAAGCACCAGTCCCAGTGATGACGGGAATTGTCATGACTCGACGCTGCTCGTACCGTTCGGGGACGATAACCGCTGGGCTATCCGCGACGCGATCGACGGACTGCGGCCATTGGGCCAAACGCCCATCGCTTTTGCGTTGAATGAGGCGGCCAATGATTTCGGCACCCAGCAAGACGACCGTGTATTGGTGCTGGTTACCGATGGCATCGAAAGTTGTGGCGGGGACCCCGTTCAAGCAGCACGCGAGTTGCGCGAGCAGGGCATCACGGTCCACTTGGTCGGTTTCGGTCTTGGTAATGCCAAAGATGAAGACGCGGCGAGCCTGCAGGCTGTTGCAGATGCATCGGGCGGCCGCTACGTTACCGCAGGCAGCGCTGAAGAACTCAAGGATGCGCTGGCACAGACAGTAGGTACGTCATTTCGCGTATTCAAAGGCAATACCGTGGTCGCGGTCGGATCATTGGGTTCGGACAAGCCTCTGTACCTGCCTGGTGGCGATTACCGGGTTGAGCTCGACACTTCACCACTTCGGGTTATGCAAATCGATCTGACCCCAGGGGATCAGTTGACGTTGACGCTCGAGAAGCGAGGGGACTACGTGTCTCATTTCGAGAGCAGCGATCCCGTTCAGTACAGATCCTGCGAAGACGCTATCGCAGCGATGGAGTATCTGGAGCCCAGCGAAAAAACGCAGGACCAGGCCCAGACCTCAATTTTCTAGCGGGCTTTTCTCGAGATACAATCCTGTCCCGCTTATAGCAATGAACAGGGTTGAATCGCATGCCGAACGATTCTGACTTTATCCGCCGTACTAAGTATTCTCAGATATTGAACAGAGCGGCGAGCACAAGTAGCGTACCTGCCGCCGCAATTCCATAGCAGATGACGATAACGAGTGTGTCGTTGCGAATGCCGAGATCATGTGCGGTGATGCGAATACGATGCGCGGCGTGCCAGATAACCAGAAACAACACTGCGAATGTGACGAGCTTGCTGAGCGGATGCTGCATCAAGTCAAGCAGGTGTTCGTAAGACAGCACATCGATCGATAACAGCCCCAGTGGCACGGCAAGACATGTGATCAGGATTAGTACCGGTACAAGGAATGCAGCCACCGTGCCACCGGCAGCGAACAGGCCCCAGATAATAGGCTTATTTGAACCGGACATGCCTAGCTCCCTACCAAAAGCCACAATGCTGTGCTTACCAGGACAAAGCCGAACCAATGTGCGGCAATGATAAACGCACCTGGAATCCGTTTGCTGCCAAGCGTCAGCGGCATTGCTTTGGGCGTCACCTGGAACCAGGTATAGGTATGATAAATCGCGAACAACATCGCGAACACGGCGAATGTCAGTCCGGCTGGTCCCTCTGCGGTTGCGAGAAATTTAATGTAGGCGGCTTCGCCCCTGGATAGTTGCCACAGCCCGACGATAAGAACGACTATATAGATGCCGATAAAAACAGCGCTAATCTCGCGCATCATGTAACGAATGTATCGTGGCTGTGCCAGCCACCAGCCCGTCTTCGACGGCTCACGAATATAGGGCCGCCGGCTCATTGACGCTTCCAGGGCATCAGGAACTTCAAGAAGTAATCGCCGGTGCTGGCAATCTTCGTCTGTTGTATGGCTGCGGCCGGATCGACTGTCTTCGGGCATACCTCCGAGCATGCGCCGACAAAACTACACTCCCAGATACCAGAATTGCTGGCGACAACGTCCTCTCGCACACTGCGGCCCACATCTCGCGAGTCCAGATTGTAACGATGAGCGAGCGCCAGAGCCGCAGGCCCAACGAAGGACTCAGTTAACGCATACTGCGGACATGCCGAGTAACAAAGCAGGCAGTTAATGCAGGCTGTGTATTGCTTGAATTGGGCGAGTTCTGCCGGCGTCTGCAGATATTCGCCGTCATCGACATCTTTTTCCTCCCGCGCCACGAGATAGGGTTTAACGCTACTGAGTTTGTCCATGAAGTCGTCCATCACCACGACAAGGTCGCGTTCGACAGGGAAATTCTGCAGCGGCTCGATGCGAATTTTCTGCGGATAGTCGCGCAGGAAAGCATGGCAGGCCAAAACAGGCTCGCCGTTCACAATCATGCCGCAGCTGCCGCACACCGCCATGTGGCAGGACCAGCGATAACTCAGCGTGCAGTCCAGCTCATCCTTGACGTAATTAATGGCATCGAGCACCACCCAGTCATCGCGGTACGGCACCGTGTACGTCTGGAAGTGCGGCGCCTCGTCTTGCTCCGGGTCGTAACGAAGGATGTCGAGTTCTATGACGCGCTCGCTCATTCCTGAGCCCCTCCGTAAACCCGCTCGGCGGGTTGCGAGCGTGTGATCATGACGCCACAGTAATCGATGTTCGGCAGACCCGTGGCTGAGTAGTGGGCGAGCGAGTGTTTGAGGTATGCCGCATCGTCCCGCTCAGGATGATCGAGACGCTGATGTGAGCCCCGGGATTCTTTTCGCTGCAAGGCCGAGCAGGCCATCGCGGCGGCCACATCGATCATGGAGCCGAGTTCCAGCGCCCCGATCAGGTCGGTATTGAAGACGTTGCTCTTGTCGGTAAGCAAAACATCTTTGTAGCGCTCACGAATCTGCTGCAGCGTCTCTGTGCAGGCCTGCAAAGTATCTTCGCTGCGATAAATACCGGCACCAGCCTCCATTGCATCATTCATATCGCGCCTGAGACCCGAGACGCTTTCCGTGCCACCGGTCCTGCGGAACAATTGCAGTATACGGTCCTCGGCCGCCTGGGCCGCAGCCTGGATCTGCTGGTCGTTTGTTTCGGCAACGCCGCACATGGCGAATTTTGCAGCACCGCGCCCGGCGCGTGCGCCGAACACCAGCAATTCCGTGAGTGAATTTGAACCCAGTCGATTCGCACCATTGATGCTGACACAAGCACATTCGCCCGCGGCGTACAGGCCTTCGACGCTGGTCGCCGCATCAACATCGGTATCGATGCCACCCATCGTGTAATGCACCACCGGACGAACCGGAATGGGTTCGTACACCGGGTCGACGCCGATGTAACTGCTGGAAAGCTCTCTGACCATTGGCAAGCGTTCATTGATTTTCGCCTCGCCGAGTTGCCGCAGATCGAGATGCACGACGTCACCGTAATCAGTACTGATCGTTCGACCCTTTTTTTGCTCATGCCAAAAGGCTTGGCTCAGGCGATCGCGCGGACCGAGTTCCATCGCTTTTTTTCGCGGCCATGGATCCGGCGGGCCAAGATCGTAGTCCTGTAGATATCGATATCCGTCCTTATTGACGAGGATGCCACCTTCGCCACGTGAACCCTCGGTGATCAGTATGCCGGTACCGGGCAAGCCGGTTGGGTGATATTGAACAAACTCCATGTCCTTCAGTGGCACGCCGGCCCGGTAGGCCATCGCCATGCCATCGCCAGTCTTGATCGCACCATTGGTCGTAAACGGAAACACGCGGCCAGCACCGCCAGTCGCAATAATGACGCACTTCGATCTGAAAAGGTGTACCTGTCCTGTGCGCATTTCGATCGCGGTGACACCGTGACAACGACCATCGATCACAATCAGATCGGTCGAGAAGTACTCGTCAAAACGTTCAATAGAAGGATACTTCAGCGACGTCTGGAACAACGTATGCAACAGATGAAAACCAGTCTTGTCTGCTGCATACCAGGTTCGTTCGACTTTCATGCCACCGAACGGTCGTACGGCAACTTGACCGTCCGGCTCGCGACTCCACGGACATCCCCAGTGCTCGATGCGCGTCAGCTCCCGCGGTGCTTCGTGGATGAACAGGTCGACCGCGTCCTGATCACAGAGCCAGTCCCCGCCAGCGACCGTATCGTGAAAGTGATTATCGAAACTGTCGTTACCCTTGATGACTCCGGCAGCGCCACCCTCGGCAGCAACAGTGTGGCTGCGCATCGGATACACCTTGGAGATCAATGCAATCTTCAGCGTCGGATCAACTTCCGCGACCGCAATTGCGGCGCGTAATCCGGCACCGCCGGCGCCGACAATTGCAATATCTGTATGGATTGTCTGCATCGAGCCGTCTCAGGCCTCTCTGGCACTAATCTTTTCGCGTTGCGACCACCTTCTGGAAAAGACCGCCGCAGTAAGTCTCTTTCCGCCATTCAAATCGTGCATCGTTTCCGGCGATAGTGGCAATTTCCTCACGCCATAAGCCTTTTGCATAGGGCTCCAGCGTATCGAAAACCACGCTGGTAATGAGCTTGAGCGGATGTGCCCAATGCGGTTTGTGATAATCGACAAATACCAACTTACCGCCGGGTCGAACGCTCTCAAGCAGCACACGAGCCACTGCGCGCCGGTAATCGTCCGGCATTTCGTGCATCAGGAAGTAGCAGCACACAACATCAAATGTCTCGTCACGAACAAAAAGAACATCTTGATGTCTCACGGTAGCGTGCTTATAGCCTGCCAGTTTACGGCGGCAATTTCGGACCTGAATCTCGGCCACGTCGAAGACTTCCAGCCTGCCTTCAGGACCAATGTGCTCGGCCAGCAAGGACGAAAAATTGCCGTATACACAGGCCGTTTGCATTACATGCTGGCCTGGCTCTATTTCCGCGATCGCCGCCTGCGCGAGTCGATGGTGCTGTTGCCAGAGTATCGTTCTTACGACCCACTCGTGATCGAGAAGCTTTACGTTTCGCGGGTTGATATAGGCCCAGTAGTAGGTCTTTTGCAAATAGTCGGGGATGACGGGAGCACTGCTGAGATTCGGTGTCGGCGCCAATTGCGAGGTAATCGGATGAATCCTGGGACCTTGAAAATATTCTTGGTTCGGCTCGACTGATTCCGAGTAGCTCATCTTCATCTCCCTTCGACCTTCGCGGTCAAGTTGTCCAACACCATTATTCCTTCGTTTATTTATACAGTCAGGTTACGGGGTGCTGTATCAGTAATTGTCACAACTTTATGGGAACAAACCGAAGCAGTCCGTAAGTCCTATTCTGGAATAATTGGTCGGGATGAGAGGATTTGATTCGGGCCGTAATCACAGTGCGCCGAGGCAATCGGCTGGCACGCTGTATCGATCGGGTGGGCCCCTGCCTCCCGAAGGCAGAGCTTGAATGTTAACTGATTGTTTTTATTGATCGATCAGGAGGCGTCCACGGACAACATTGCAATACGGTGCATAACAATGCAGGACTGACTCCTGAGCGTTATTCATTGTGCTACAAAGCAGGCAATGGGCGTGCCGGTAACTTATTGAAATATAAAGCCAGAAGGCTACCAACATCGGACTATAGGTCCGTGCGCCCCGGTCATCGCTCGACCAAAGCGTGGGGTCCCGCGCACCCTGACGCCAGTCACCGAACTGGCCATTCGAACAGTACGATTGCCACCGGGCCGCGTACAATCGACACTACCGGTAGAGCAGGTTTAATGAATATACGAAAACGCCACAACCTGGAATACCTGGCCGCATGGCTGTTGATTCTGGCGTTTTCCGTCTGGACCATCAACCTGTTGTTCAACGTCCAGAACGATTGGGCGCAGTCGAACGAAATCACGCGCGTCGACCAGGATGTGCACGGGCTGTTGGATCCCTGGCGCAATCTGAACCGGCCCGGTAACGACGTACTGGAAAACTACGAGGTCGACACCCAGAACAAAGCCTTGGAGCGCTACCTTGCGGAGTACTCCGAAGCCCGCGCCCGACTGGAGGCGCGTCGAGCCACGCATGTGCCGATGACCGATTTTTTCGCCGGCATGGATGAGGCCGCGGCCGCGGCCGAGGCCCTGGCCAGCCGCGTACTTCGATTGGCCGCTGAGAGAGAAACCCTGCGCCTGTCGGGCGCCGCGCCCGATTCGATTCGGCTGCTGGAGACCGAGGCTGCCACCACGATGGCTCGCATGGATCAGGCATTCCAGGGTGGGCTGGATCTGATCGTGAAGATGGACGAGAGCCTTGACCGGCGCTTGCTGGATCTGGATGCCTCGCGACGCGCCAGCATTGGCAGCCTGTACCTTATCGTGGTGGTGGCCCTGCTGAGTTCGGCTCTGAGCCTGGTGCTGCTGCGTCGAACAGCGACACAGAGTGAAGCGCTACGCTCCGGTGCGGAGCGAATCAACGCTATCGTCAACAATGTCGTCGACGGCATCATCACGGTCGACGATGGCGGTAACGTCAAGTCGATCAATCGCACCGCCGAACAGATGTTCGGATACAACGCTACCCAGATTGTCGGTCGATCTTTCACCGAGCTTATCGCTCCGGATCGTCGCGCGCAGTACAATGAGGAGCGCTTCCAGCCGGAATCGGCCGACCCCGGTCGGGAGGAATCGGAGTACCTCGGCCGACGGCTGGATGGCTCGGAATTTTTTATGGAACTCGCCGCGACCCGGATCAAGGTTGACGGGCGGCCGCTGCTAATCTATATCGTCCGCGACATCAGCGAGCGCAAACACGCCGAGGAACGGCTGCAGCTGGCCGCCAGCGTATTCGAGAACACGACGGAAGGTATTCTGATCACGGACGGCGATGGCATCATTCAGTCGACCAATCCCGCCTTTACCGCGATCACGGGATTCACCGCCGACGAGGTGGTTGGCGAGAATCCGAGAATCCTCCAATCCGGTACGCAGTCGGCGGACTTCTATGAGGCGATGTGGGAATCGATCACCGCAACCGGTCACTGGCAAGGGGAGGTGAATAACCGCAGAAAGAATGGCGAAATCTATCCGCAATGGCTGAATATCAATGCCATCAAGGACGCGCGTGGTCGCGTCACCAACTATGTCGGCGTGACCTTCGACGTTACCGAACTCAAGGCCTCCGAGCGGATGAAGGACGAGTTCATCGCCACCGTCAGCCACGAACTCAGAACGCCGCTGACTTCTATTCACGGCTCTCTGCGCCTGCTTGGCGGTGGTGTGGCAGGCGAGCTGTCGGAAGAGTCCGCAAAGTTGGTCAGAATCGCCGATGACAATAGTCAGCGCCTAGTTCGCCTGATCGACGACATCCTTAGTATTGCCAAGATCGAGGCGGAGAAGATGAAGTTCCTGCTGCAACCGCTCGCTCTCGATGACTTGATTGGCCGCGCCATCGAAGCCAATCAGGACTTCGCCCAGCAGTACGATGTGCACTTGCACGCCGAAGATGGTATTCGCGACGCGCGGATATTGGCCGACAAGGATCGACTGATGCAGGTGCTGACCAACCTGCTGTCCAATGCCGTCAAGCATTCGCCGACAGGCGGTGACGTCCGGGTAGGCGTACAGCGGCAAAACGGATACTGGCGAGTCTGCGTCGTCGATAACGGGCGGGGCATTCCCGAGTCGTTTCGCGACAAGGTATTCAGCAAGTTCGCGCAGGCCGATAGTACCGACCGCCGCCAGGGTGGCGGTACCGGGCTCGGGCTCAGTATCTGCAAGGCGATCATCGATCGTCTGGGAGGTCGCATCGGCTTCGATTCCGAAGCCGGCGTTCGCACGAGCTTTTATTTCGACCTGCCGGTCATGCAGCGAAAGGCCACGGCGAACGTGGTGGCTGCGCAGGCGCCCGGGCCGGTCATTTCTGAGTCGCGACCGGAGTGATGGGTCGATGTCAGGACCGACTCTGAGCAGAATTCTCTACGTAGAGGACGACGCGGATATCCGCGAGGTCGTCACAATGTCGCTGCAAATGCTCGGCAAGTTTCAGGTTGCCGGCTGTGACTCCTGCGCCGCCGCATTGGATCTGGTCGATGAATTCAACCCGGAGTTGCTGCTGCTGGACGTTATGATGCCGGACGTCGACGGCCCGGCGACATTGCGCGTGCTGCGAGAGCGGGTGAGCGCCGAAAGTGCGCCAGCGATCTTCATCACCGCGAAAGTGGAAGCCGGCGATATGCAGCGGTACAAGAAAATGGGCGTGCTGGATGTCATCGTCAAACCTTTCGATACTATGGGGCTGCCGGGCCAGATCGAGCAGATCTGGCAGCGGTACCGGAGGAGCTTGAATGACAGCGGCGGATGAAGAATTTGCGCGGGAGTCCGCACGGATGTCGGCCGCGTTCGTCGCCCAACTGCCGCGACAGGTCCAGGCCTTGAGCGACGACCTGGTCGCCTGGTTGTCGTTGCCGCGTGAGGCGGCGCTGCTTGAGAGACTAAGCCATAAGGTGCACCAGCTGAAAGGCGCCGGCAGCACCTTCGGCTGCAGTGGCATCAGCGATTCGGCCAGAGTGCTGGAACAACGCCTGGCCACGTTGCGAAGCGACGCGACCGGCGGGTCGGCATCGGCCATGGACGAAGTCGAAGCGGCGATGGAGGCACTCCGCGGCGAGGCGAACCGGATTTATGGGGAATCGGCACAGCGTGGTCACCGGGGGACTCAGACTTGAAGGTTTTGCTGATCGAAGATGACGAGCAGATCATGGGTCTGCTCAAGGCGTATTTCGAGACCAAGGGCCATTTGGTGACCGCGGTCGGCGATGGTGTCGATGGACTGACGCAGTTCAATGCCGAGAGACCGGAACTGGTCCTGCTCGACATCGGACTGCCCAAGCTCGACGGATGGGCGGTACTGGAGGCAATTCGCGCAGCAAACGTGGTGCCGGTGGTTCTGCTGACGGCGCTCGACGACACCGAGAGTGTGGTCAAGGGCTTGGCCATGGGTGCGGATGACTACCTGATCAAGCCATTCGATATCCGTGAGCTCGACGCCCGGATACAAGCCATTATGCGTCGCATCGAGAATAACACCAACCAGTCCAGCCTTTCGGTCGGCAGAATCCGGATCGACGATCGTAGCAAGACGGTGACTGTCGGCAACGCAACACTGGCACTTTCGCCCAAGGAGTATAGTCTGCTGCAGCTGCTGGCCAGCGAGCCAGGCCGCGTGTTCTCAAGCGACGAGATCATTGCCGATATTTGGCCGGATAACAGCCGGGCCGCGGCCAGCGACGTGAAGCAGTATGTGCACTTGCTGCGTAGCAAGCTCGAGAAAAAGGCACACATCAATGATCCAATCGAGAACGTCAAGGGCTTTGGCTACCGCCTGATTGGCTAACAGCCCACCCCCTTCTCCGGTTTTAACTTTGTTTTAACCTGGCGATGATGCGCCTTTTATAGGCACGCGCGCGTCCGTGTCGGACACTACATCAGACAAAAAAGTGGTTCGACCATCGCGGCCTGTCCATTAGCCCAAACTGGCACACAAAGGAAAGATCAGATGATGACTTTAAAACTATTCAGAATAATCGTCGCAGCTATTACAAATGTAAAATCGCTCGCATTACTCGGGCTATTTACTGTCGGCAGCAGCTCAGCTTTCGCCCAAGTCCCCCAAGACCCAGTGATCGATGCTAGCTTGGAGGTATTCCGTATCCGTTGTCAAATCGATGCGGATATTAACCCTGCGACAGGCCTTACGGAGCCTAAAGTGCAAATTCAGGGTAAGGCCCGTGCAGAATTACTGGATGGGATTCTGGTTGGCATCATGGTTGAAAACATCTCAGTTCCAATCCCGCCATTGCCATCCGTAGTCAACACTGTATTTGAACTTGGTTCTGCAACGGCTGATTGGGATACCTTCCCGGATCCAGGCGATCCCACTCCTGTAACGATAATTCCTGGTGACTTTGTTCTGGCTGATGAGTCCATAAAAGTCACAGCCCAGGTTACAGGGAGTGGTCAAACTGTTTCTGATATTGCTCAATGTGTCGACAAGACAGGCGGCCAATTCAAACAGGACACCAAAGGGGTCTGTAAGTTGAAGAAATTCCTCCGAGGTAAATGTAAGCCCGGCGATATATTGCCAGATGGAACAATTCAGCCATAGGGTATGCTCGGAAGCTGTAGGACAGAGTAAATTTTTCATCGCGCTGATTTAAGACAGCAAGAACTTAAGTGGGGGGTGGATGCTGAAGCATTCGCCCCCCTTTTATTTGCCGGTCAATGTCTCAGTAAAAACGGGCTAATTTATCTAAAAATACGAGTGGCAAGCTCAAGCAATAGCCCGGCGGTGGCCCGGAACGAGGATTGATTCGGGCCTGCGGCCCTCACCCTGCGGGCGCACTTCGTGCGTCTGTCGACTCGCGAGGCACCGCCCCTCACGACCAATGTGACTTTATCGCTTACTTCTCAAGACGTAGAAGCCAGTTTTCATTGTTAGGATAACCGCCCACAAGAATGTAGGCGTCGTCCGCGTCACTATAAGCAAACCCAAAGTGCTCTCGATAACTTAGGGCGTCCGTTGAACGTATAAAGATCCACTCGGCAAATGCATAGTCGAAAACCCAAGTCTCCATGTCATTCGAAGTCAGTCTATTTCCAACCAAGACAAATTGGCTTGAGTTTCGGTTGTATACGAAACTACCGTGATCGCTAGTGGGCGAGTTCTGCGTACTAATCTGCAACCAATTATTCGCTACGTAGTCGTATTCCCAAGTGCCAATACTGGATGGATTTCGATTTCGTGGACCACTAAACAGGATTGTTCTGTTGTGCGTCTCGTCATACCCGAGTTTGACATGGTCCTGAATTGGCGGTGATTGCGCAGGGTCAAGGGAACGCCAGGTGTTTTTAACCGCGCTATATTCCCAAGTATCCCGAAGGGCAGCACCACCGCCAGTCAATCGACCTCCAAACAATAAGACAACGTTATTTTCGATATCAAATGCCATCCCGTGCATTTGTCTGGCCAGCGGCGCACTGCTCGGTTTGAGTTCGATCCAGGTGTTCTGCTGGTAGTCGTATTCCCAAAGGTCATTGTAGGCAATGTTGAAATCGTCCCCTCCGAACATAATGATGGTGCCTCGGGTCGAATTGAAAACCATACTGTGTTGCGCGCGCCACGGAGGGCTGACAGCAGGATTCCGATTGGTCCACGTGTCGGTTTCGAAATCGTAACTCCATGTTTCCCGTACATTGTTGAAATTGGCGTCGCGACCACCAAAGGCGATTAGTCTTTGGTGGTCGGCATCATAGACCATAGAAAATTCCGTCTTCATTGGCGGCTCTTTCCCGGACATTATGAGACTGGTGGACTTACCCGTCAGGCCCGGAATTTCGACGCCTGTTTCAACTAGTTGACCAGACTGGGAACAGGCGGCAACAGTTGCTAGCAATACATAGTGATATCGACTAGCTAGTACGCTCTTATCTTTCATCGTCGCGCCACCGTCTCGATCCTCTCAGTTAATTCCATTGGCTGAAATGCTAACCCGGGATGTTCCATCTGGACGGACCGTGTAGAAGTTGACTTCGTCGCCAGATCTCACGCGGTACGCAAGCCGGATGCCGTCGGCTGACCACGCAAGATCTGTGAGCAAGTTGTCGGCTGTCTCCGTGCCAGATATTCGGAAGTCGTCGACTCCGTCCGGGCGCACGGTGGTCGCGAAAAATTCACCGCTTTGTGCAGCGACGTAGGCAGTCATATCGCCGATGGGCGACCAGATCGGTTGCAACGCACCACCGCCAGTAGCATTGAGGTTTGAGATTCTTGTGTTGGTGCTGCCATCTGGCGAGGATACGAAAGCCTCGCTCGCGTCCAGATTATCTTGATCCGCTGCATAAGTTATACGGGATGCATCGGGTGACCACGCGGCAAGGAGGTCGCCACGGAGCACAGTTCCACCAGAAACCAGAGAACCGGATACGGGTCGAAGATCCGAACCATCAGGTAGTACGCTATATAGTTCGAATTCTTCGACTATGTTCTGATCTGCTCGATACAGCAGACGGGACCCGTCCGGCGCCCAGCCCAGATCGGTAACTGATCCACCGACGACGAGATTCCCGGAAATTTTGCTGTGGCCAGTGCCGTCAGGCAGCACGGTGTATGCTTCGAGCGCATCTGGCTGGTCCAGGTCGGCCACATACGCGAAACGTGAGCCGTCAGGGGACCACCGCATGCTATTGATATCGATCCCGGACGAAATCGCCGCAGGAAAGATTGCCGTATTGTTGCTTGAATCGACGTTGGCAATGTAAAGCTGAGATGCTGAGCTGTTGTTCCTGGTTATGAGATAGGCGATATTTACATTGTCTGGCGACCAAACAGCGGCAATGATTGAATCGCCATTCTGTAACGGTGCCGAGACCTTGATGTTTCCTGCGCCGTCTGCGCGTCCGACAAAAAGCTCAGTCAGACCAGCGGTATCCTGACTGGCGAGATAAGCTAGGCGCACGCCATCAGGGCTCCAGAAACTCTTGCCAACGAAACCGCCCGCAACCTGAGGTCCGGAGATTTGCAGCGATGTCGCGCCGTCCGCCGTGGCAACAAACAATTCGGGTGATCCAGGTGTAGCCTCCGCGACATACGCGAGGCTTGATCCATCAGGGGACCATGCTACCGTTGAGAAGATTCCCTCTATGCCACTGCCATCGCTTACCAAACGTTCCGCGAGGCGAATTGCTTCGCTACCATCTGGGCGGGAGGTTGCCAGTTCGACGCCATTCCCGGTGTCCTCCAACAAATACGCAATGCGCGTAGCAGCAGGCGACCAGGCGAATGCGCTATAGAACAAGCCGCCCTGACGGAGACCGTTGCTTATCATCGTCCTCCCGGTACCATCCGCATTGATAGTTACCAGTTCAAGTGGGCCGTCACTGCTCGATGGCACCATAGTGAAAGCCAATTGCTGTCCAGTCGGTGCCCAGGCAAATACAGCCTTTGTGGTGACGAACACATTCGGGCCCATGCCGCCCCCTGAGTCGCTACCGCTACCGCCGCATGCGCAGAGTGCCGTCGTGAGAAACAGGGCAAGAACTGGTGCGGTTATGAGTTTGTATTTATGGCTATTCATTTCTATCTTCCTTTTCGATTGAGCCCATGGCTCACCATTCGGCATCTAGCCACCGAATCCGTACTGGATCCCGATTGAAATTACGTTGCTGTTGGCACTCTCGAGTTCGTAACGCGTCCAGTCACCGGTCACCCGAAAACGGTCGCTCACGGCATAGCTGATGCCAATGCCGAGGTACAGGTTGGTGTCCTCGGGAGTCGCTTGGCTGACATTGTTAATCTCAGCGTCGCCATCCCAGAAAAACCAGCCAGCGCGACCGAACAGCGAGAACTGCTCGCTGACCGGGACACTGCCGGTGGCTCCCAGTGTGAACCCGTCCGCGCTGAGACTGATGCTGCTTCCTACGCCATTGATGTCGATATCCTGCTCGAAATTGCCAAAGTCATGGTAGCCACCTTCAAGTGCAAAGTAGTCACTGAACCTCCAGCCGCCGACAAGCCGAAACGAGGTGGTGTTGTCGTCAACGGACAGGCCATCGAAGTCCTCGTTCAGGCTCGCTGCGCCAATACTGGCGCCGACGTAGAATCCATCCGCCTGGGCGCTTATGGGCCCGACGAGCAGCATTAGTAATGCGGCGGTTGCCGAGTATTCTCTAATCTTCATTGGTATCTTCTCTCTTCTAAGTGAAACTTGACGGGCGCTAAAGTAGTCCAATTGCCGGTAAACTCGATGAAGCTTCGCTGAAGAACAATGAAAGTTTGCTGAATGACCTTTTTCTTTATGACTATCATCAACTTACTCCGACCACTTGGTGCGCCGCGACGATGACAGATGATGCCGCCAACGATCCGAAACACCGTTTCCGCGTCATTGATCTGGACGTTGATCTGGATCGCGAGACGGTAAGCCGTGCGAAACAGGCTATCGATTTGCCAGAGCTGTCTTTTCGGCTATTCGCTGCTCTTATCCGCCACGCGCCACACAAAGTTAGCAAAGATGAGTTAATTACTGAGGTCTGGGACGGCGTGGTCGTTAGTGATGAGACTCTCGCTCAACGCGTCCGCCTGCTGCGACAGGCGCTCGGCGAAGATAGCCAGAATCCGCGTTATTTCTCGTCAGTACGGGGACGCGGCTATCGCATGATTTGTGATGTGAAACCGCTCGGTGAGGCAGCGAGCCGGGGCAAGACAAAACACGGCCTTATTGCTGCGGTGCTGCTGGCTATCGCGGCGCTCTTATTCTTCAATAATCTGCAAGATGGTTCGCCACCAGCGCCCTCTGAAAACTCCATAGCTGTTTTGCCGTTCGTTAATATGAGCGATGACGCCAGCAACGAATACTTTTCCGACGGCATCTCCGAGGAATTGTTAAATCTGCTGGCAAAGATTCCAGAACTACGGGTAGCGGCACGCACTTCATCATTCTTCTACAAGGACAAGCTAGACACGATCACGCTTGCAGAAGTAGCGCAACAGCTGGGAGTTGCCCACATACTGGAGGGCAGTGTGCGCAAGTCCGGCAACCGGGTGCGCATCACATTACAGTTGATCAAGGCGGATGACGGGTTTCACCTGTGGTCCGAGACCTATGACCGGACCCTGGACGACATTTTCTTAGTCCAGGACGAGATCGCGTCGGAAGTGGCACAAGCTCTGGAAGTGACCTTGATAGGGAAGTCACAGGCTGACCGCATGATCGATTCGGAGGCATATGTTTTATTTCTGAGAGGGCTACATTTCCTGCTCCAAAGGGGCGCCGAAAACCTCAAGAAGTCAGAGGAAGCGCTGCTGCAGGCAATTGAACTTGAACCTGGGTACGCCAAAGCCTGGTCGTTGCTTGCGGTGAACTACTACGAGCAGACCAATCGCAAGCTCAAAACGCGTGAGGATGGTGCTGCCCTGGCCAAAACCGCAATCGAACGGGCCAAGAGCCTTAATCCTGATCTTGGCGTTGTATGGGGCGTAGATGGTTTTCTCAAAAAAAATCTTGACTGGGATTGGAGTGCCGCGCACGCAGCTATCAACAAAGCATATGAACTCGAACCCAAAAACAACCCCATCAGGACCTGGCGCGCTTCCATGGCTTCGACAATTGGAAAATTGGATGATGCCTTAGAGCTTTGTGAACAGGCATTTTTGAACGACCCACTGAATTTGTCTGCGCACAGCGCCCTGGGAATTGCATATACGAAAGTTCATCGCTATGACGAAGCGACAGTAATCTTTGAGAAACAGGCAGAACTCAAGCCTGACTACCACTGGGCATATTTCAATCTCAGTAAAACGTATTTATTCAGGGGAGACGCAGAGCAGGCTCTTCTGGAGATCAAAAAGAACCCAGAAAATGTGTTTAGAAACGTGGGCCTGGTGATGGCGTATTCCACGCTGGGACTCGAAGCCGAAGCAGAGGAAGCATTGAAGAGGCTGGTGTCTGAATATGGCACGCAGAATCCTATTTGGATCGCCGAGGCATACAGTTGGCGTGGCCAGAAGGACGAGGCATTCGAATGGTTAGACAAAGCATTTATGCAAGGAGATTTCGGACTTTCCTATATTCTTGGCAATAATGTTTTTTATTCCCTGACAGGCGACCCCAGGTGGGTAGGGCTATTGAAGAAAATGAACTTGTTGGAATACTGGCGAGCCATGCCTCCTGAATACGGTGGACCGACCAACGCTCCAGGTTGAACGTCTGCTCTTGGCCGAAACCGGAACCTGAAAACAGCATTTTTCGAGCAGTTGGAACGTCCGCTTTCGGGAAAAACGGACGTTAATTCGACGCCCGGTCGTTCAACACTAAGTCAAGCCTGCCCTAGACGGAGTTGTTTCCGATATTGTCGGTAATCTTCCCCAGGGTCTCGAGTTCCTTAAGACGCAGCGCGATAGCGCTGGTCCCCAATTACGCATCTTGACGGTCCGCTAATGGGTTTGCGTTCAGCGACCGAGAATCTACCGCTTACTTGTTGGCCGAACGCGCGGGCCTGAAGATACTCTTGGAAGCAACGCATAAGTACATCACCGTATATACACTCTGTGAGTAAAGGAGTATTGAGCACGATTGCGTTCCGGACAATAACAAAATGTCTGCACAATCAGACGCAGATAGCTGCAGGTATCAGGCGTATATCAGCTACTCCCATAAGGACGAAAAGTGGGCCACCTGGCTGCATAAGGCCCTGGAATCCTACCGAGTGCCCCGGCGACTCGTTGGCCGTAAATTAGCCCGTGGGACTATTCCCAAACGCATAGCTCCTATCTTCCGCGACCGCGAGGAATTGCCAACAGCGGCCGATCTTGGAAAGGTCGTTAACAGGGCGCTTCGCGAGTCCACCAACCTGATTGTCATCTGTTCACCGAACGCCGCCGGGTCGCGCTGGGTCAATGAGGAGATTTTGACCTTTAAGCGCCTCGGCCGCACAGACCGAATCTTCTGTTTCATCGTTGACGGCGAACCCAACGCCACCGACAAACCGGAGTTGGGGCTACGCGAGTGCTTTCCCGAAGGGCTTCGATTCCACCTGAGCACAGACGATAGCTTGACCGATCAGCCAACAGAGCCAATGGCTGCCGATGCACGAGACGGTAAGGATAGAAAAGCCGATGCCAAGCTGAAACTCATCGCAGGCATCATCGGTGTCGGATTCGACGAATTGAAGCACAGAGATCAGCATCGTCGCCAGCATCGAATGATCGCGGTAACGGCGATGGCCCTAAGTATTATGGTGCTGACCATGGTACTTGCAGTAAGGGCGATCGTTGCGGAGCGGGAGGCGATGCAACACCGTGCGCAGGCTGAAGATTTGATTAGCTTCATGCTGGGAGATTTGCGAGACAAGCTGGCGCCTATTAGCAGGCTTGATGTGCTTGATTCCGTCGGTGATCAGGCGGTCTAATACTTCGAGTCTTTCGATAACGAAAACCTGACGTCCGAGACACTGGATACTCGCAGCACGGCGATGCGCCAAATTGGTGAGGTTCGCATGGCGCAGGGGAGTCTCGATCCGGCGATGGAGGCATTTCAGCGGTCCCTGTCGGATGCCGAGTTGCTGGTTCAACGCGAACCTGCCAACAACGAAGCATTGTTCTCACTAGGTCAGGCTCAATTCTGGATCGGTTACGTCCATCTGGAACAGGGGGACCTCGATCGAACGGTCTTTAGGTTCCAGAATTACCTGGACATCTCCAGAGCGGTCGTCGACAAAGAGCCGGAGAACGAGACATGGCTGAGCGAACTCGCTTATGCGTATATCAATTTAGGCACAGTCTTTAAATCACGCGGCGAGATCGCCAACGCCCTCGAACAATTTCAGGGCGCGCAGACAATCGGGAAAAGACTGGTGGCGCGGAATCCCGATGACTTGAACATGCAATTCGATCTGTCAGAAATGACATCTTGGGTAGGGTCGGCATTAAGCGGGCTCGGGAACCTGGACGGCGCGCTCGCACAGTTTCGTGAGGAAGTGGCTATCAAAAACAGGTTGGTGTCGGCAGACTCGCAAAATACCTTGTGGAAACGACGCTTGAGCCTCGGCTATCGGAGAGTTGGCGAAATTCTTGAGGCACAGGGGAAGTTGCACGAGGCGCTCGACAGTTTTCGGATTGCGTTGAAAATCAGTGAAGAATTGATTTCGCTGGACCCGGGTAACGCTAACTGGCGGCGAGACGTTGGGTTGTTGCTGGCCGCTACGGGGCGAATCGCACTCGCGCTCGCCAATCCGGACGAGGCTTTGGCGAATTTCGAGAGCTACACGCACAGCATTGATTTCTTGCTTGCCGAGGATGCCAGTAAGACACGCTGGCAGAGGGATCTGGCGGACGGTCGTATCCTCACCGGCAAGGCACTTAAGGCAAATGGCGACCTCGAAGGCGCGGAATTGGTTGTCGAAGACGCGATTGAAGCATTAACAACTCTATTGTCCGAGCACCCGGATGATCGTCAAGCTACACGCTTTCTCAGTGAAGCCTATCTGCTCTTTGGTCAAATGAAATCGCTGACAGGAAACGATGAACAGGCAATTACGGCCTGGCTCAAGTCGCTCGAGATCATTGAACCGCTGGCACAGGACACCAAGGACTACCGACTACTGAATATCAACGCACAGGTACTTCTGTACCTGGATCGAATTGAAGAATCGAGCCCCATTGTCGAGCAGCTTGCGGCAATGGGTTTTGCGAACCCGGCTTTCGTCGACCTTTGCGACAGCAAAGGCTTATCGGCAAGAGTCGTTCTTTAAATGGGATTGTGATCGTGATGAAACGCAAGTATTGCGGATGCAAAAAGTCTTCACGAGACATAAAAGGTGCTTCGGCGGATCTGTTTATCGATGTTTCCGGAATTCGAGGCGAGCGTTAAGATAGATACTGGGAGATACAGATATGAGAACTTTTGAAGTTTATATTAAGAATGGCAAGGTAGTATGTGATAAGGATGTAATGCATATGGGCCCGGACGCAATTGAGAATTTCGCTATCTTCTTGAGGTCTGGATTGGAAGAGGACTACAAAATGGACAATCTAGTCATCACGAATGACCATGAAAATCGGCTAATACCGCAGCGTTTGAACACATCGACAATCATTTTGCACGACAACAATATGAATAAGAAGAAGCCGGGCAGACCAAAATTTTGTGTCAAGCTGACACCAAGAGGATCTAATCCCAAGGTCAAGAAACTTGATCCGATGGTCGTGAACGAGTAGCCACTAGAACAATAGTCGTTCACCCCCATTTGATGTTGGATAAGGTTTAAGGATAGACCGTTCCAAGCCCAAAAAGAAAAAGGCCCCTACAGATGTGAGGGCCTTTATCTTCTTGAACTTGGTCGGGGTGATAGGATTTGAACCTACGGCCCCTGCCTCCCGAAGGCAACAGGGTGGCACCTAAGTTCTTGAAATCCTTTACCACAGAGGGCGTCCGTAGCGCTCTAAGTGTTTGTTAGTGCTGGTTAGCGTTGGTACGTGTTAGGCAAATTCTAGGCACGCCTGTGGTCAGAGTGAATGTCCGCTTTTCCCAAAAGCGGACGTTCGAACTGCTAGAAAACCATCGAAATGAGGGTCCACTTTCGGCCAGAAGCAGCCCTTGGCCCGGGTCCTTATGTGCTGTCCAACTTCTTTGGACAGAGGTGACTTCGTTGGAATGTGATTGAAATCACAGGATTCTCATTGCGAATCGCAATGGCTACACGAAATGTGAATCTAGACAATCCAAAATGCCTGAATTCGATTAGCCTCTGAGTAACCCAATTTCACACTTGTAGGAATCGAATGCTCGGCAAGCAAGAGTTTTTTATACTCTATTACAATCTTATTTGGACTCGTCCTGCGTGCAATGATGAGTGACCCCCGTCAGATCACTGACGCTGCCGCACAGGGTACTCTTGTCGGGTTTGCTATGGGTGTTGTCTTGGCCGAGTTAATCCTCCTCATCAGGGTCATTGTCAAACGCCTTAAACGCATAGTGGAAGAGTACTCTCCTGTCGAGAAAGCAAAATCAGTATCACGGCAAGTATCCGAGCGCAGGAGCCAGAAAAGGAGTAAGCAAGCTACAAAGGTGTTTCTAATGCTGGCGAGCCTCGCATTGAGCGCCTGCGGTGAACAGCAAGCTGTGGCACCACCAATAACCACACCGCCAGGTGGCGAACCCCCTGCTGTCCCATATGATCTCTTTAGCACGATTTCAGCCGTTCCCGTTCACGGTCATCGAGTGGACATCTCTTGGGTACGAGGCGAAAAATCTCCAGAGAAGCTCGAATTGGATCGATGTGATCAATCCGACTGCTTGACAATCCCCCTAAATAAAGAGGATTTAAGTTTCGCTGACAAGAGCCTCAAACCTGGCACCGCCTATACCTACACTCTTAAGGCCACAGGTAAAGATGGGCCAACACAAGAAGATACGGTTCTGGCCACGACTCCCTTCGTAAATACAAATCATGGTTTACCGTTAGCTTCCCAAGGTAGTTTTGTCCAAAGCGGAGCCACGCTAAACCCATTCACCCCAACTGCCATTGAGATCAGTAGTAATATCGGATTAGAAAAACTTCGATCGCTTACCGATGAGACTTCCACGGCCTCTTTGCATCAGATGCTGGGTTTGTTGTCCACACCACTTTCAGTCAACTCAGTGAGTCCCAGTGCAAAGGCTCCAGCTGGCGCTGTGCACATTCACTTCCATCAATTTGGAAATGCGTCAGCAATTGTCCTTCCTAAAAGTATGCAGCCATTTGATCGAATGGGTGAAGAGGGTTATGTGCTTTTGGTCACGACCCAGGATGACGGAGGGGCTCATTTTCTCATTGGCGCTAACAATCCAGTGGGGTTGTACCGAGGTGGTATGTCGGCCCTACATCTTCTTGTTAAGATTACAGAGGAGACCATTTCCTCAGCCACCCCAGCTCCCTGGATGACTGTTAGTTTGAAGCCCACAATTTTTCCTCAACTGATTTTAGATTATCCAGATAATAGTATTCGAGCGGCCTCGCCCTCAAACTTTTTACATACCATTCACACGGGGCTCCCCAGTGACCGGGGCATTGCTCGCATTGACAGGTACGCACGAGCCGGTATGAACCGGTTTTTCCTCAACCAAACCAACAATGTTTATTTGGAAGATCGTTGGAAGGATTACGGGGAAGTGGCCTTTGCCAGTGTCGGCGCATTGGCGGAAGCACGTTTTGCCAAACTGATTCCTTGGGCAGCGGTCGCTATGCAAAGCCACAGATATGGAGGCTTTTATCCCTACGTCGACGGTCTGGCCGTCTTCGACGAACCATTTCTTATTGTGGGTGACGTGGCGCAGCCAGAGAACCCCGCTGTGGAGCTTTTGCCCCAGGGGAATATGAATGAGCCCCCAGAGACCACCACTTGGGAGACGACATCCAATTCCGGAACCGACTGCGTGGGAGCCTGGGAACAGGATGCCACTGAAAAGCGGGGAGCATCTGGCAGTAGCTGGAGAGCCGACATTGGATCAACGCTTCAAGGAAAAGATTGTAAATTGAGAAGTGACCTCTCTTTTACGAAGCTGGAAAAAGGAAGGTACCTCCTCCGAGTTTATGCCAAGCAGGATCAGCTCCAGGGAGGATGGGTTCAAATCAGCTTTCGCCTGACTCTTGATGCTCCACTGGTCAGTACCGGAATAAATCAAATCAGTTTTCATCTAGGATTTCCCTCCACAAATAAATCCCTGGCTACGGATTCAGATTGGGTGGAGTACACCTTGCCTTTAGAAGTTGATGAAGAGCTGGCTGAGCGAACGATCACTTCTGCCTATGTTTGGTCGCGAACCAATGCCACTGGTAAGTTATGGTTAGATGACGTTCAGTTCAAAAAAATGGACCCCATATTAAGAAACATAGCCGGCGGAGCCAGCCCACCAGAGATAAAAAGTTTTGACGGTGTCAAATGGGTGACCCATGTTGAAGGCGTTGACTATCAAGTTTGTCAGATAGGGATCACCGAAAATTTTTGTAATTGGCCTATGAACTATATTGGCCAGGTGGATTACGGCGGGGACGACTGGAGGGGCGGAGGCGATGGATTCGCCGATCGCTACAATGAAAACCTAGCCCCTTATGAAATTCGCTGGATAGGTGATTCTCTACCAACTGAGAATCGCATTTTTGTTAGCTACGATGTTAACTATGCTTATCTTGCCGGAAGGGCCGATCCAGTATCAGTTCACCTGGCTCAGCAGATCAATTATTGCCTCTTTGATGAGATTTTTGAAACCCTAGGGCTTGATATTATTTACGAGCGAATCGTAGGGGGTGGCCAACATGACGAAGTTAAAATCCACAGCAGTGAGGTCCGAGGTATTAATCGCAGCAAATCCTGTTTTGAAAAAGTCGATGGCAAGTATGTGCGTAAAAAATCTAACCCTTCTCTTTTTGCCGATATGGTGAATCGGCAATTCCAGGCCGTAAAATCTAAAAACGCCAACGCTCGTACTTATATGTGGGCGGATATGTTCTCTCCAGTTTCAAACGGTGGACTTAAAGATTATCAAACCACATTCGGAGGAACCGGTGGCGCCTCTGTTTGTGCCATAGCCCCCCATCTTATCCCCGGTCTTTGCACGGACTTTTACGATGTTGTTCCCATCAATTCTGAAATCACCATGGTGCCCTGGTCCTACAATATCAATGGATTTCGCCACCAAGTGGCCAGCGCCAGGTTTTATGACCAAGCGGGTAACCCGCACCTTGCGGGCACGGCCGGGAACCCCGTCACTGTTCAAGATTGGGCGTCCCTTGCCCATTCTTCCACAGGTATGGACGGAGTCATGGCTATGGATTTTTTTAGAGGAGACTCCATTCTACAATTTGCTCTCCGAACATTTTGGAACCACGATTGGCGCCTGCTCGGGTTGGTGGATTTTGAAAATAGCACCACCGCCGAGTTTGAACTAGATAACCTAAATTATGAACTCTCTGCTGAAATGGTCATCGATACCTCTGGGACCACCGCATTAGGAACTAAAGGTGATGCAGGCAATAGGTCTAAAATCAATAAAGGCTCCCTGGATCTTCAAAAAGCCACAGGAGCCCCGCTCATTGTTTATGCGGGTGAAATAAAAAGTAACTCATCCGTTAAAACCGCAATTTCTCTTCGTGATGAAACAGGCACATTTGATATTAAACCCAAGATTACCGTTTCATGGTGGTCAGGTGGTCAACTCGTAGAGAAAACTTTTGCCGAAGGAGATGACATAGAAGATATGGAGACTGGAAATTCCAACTACCACCGTTATCAAGCCACCTTCCGACAGCCTCCAGGAGGACCTCACACCGCTAGCTTCGAATACTTTTACATCGACGATAGCGTAAGCCCAGCTCGAGGTTTCTCCTACGCAGAGAACGTCGGTGTTTGGGAGGCCATTGCCCCTTGTTTTGATGCCTGCAGTAACTAAATTAGCAGTGAATTGACCTTACGCACTGGATCTGTTGGGGGTGTCAGGATAAAACTCCCGCAAACAGGTCCCGCAAACAGGTTCCGCAAAAAGACAGTGGCCTACCTTAGGGCGCTGTAAGCAGTTGATTTGGATAGGGAAAAGTTGGTCGGGATGAGAGGATTTGAACCTCCGGCCCCTGCCTCCCGAAGGCA
>Ga0255049_10000529_pt1 | contig 23565 bp, 18 predicted proteins | sample JV7_2_3_MG_FD_183615 | JGI IMG/M metagenome (GOLD analysis project Ga0255049, IMG submission 183615) | Seawater microbial communities from Jervis Inlet, British Columbia, Canada - JV7_2_3 | ecosystem: Environmental > Aquatic > Marine > Inlet | place: Canada: British Columbia | collected 2016-10-06
AGATCATTACGGTCTCGACAAGGTCAAGGAACGCATTCTCGAGTACCTCGCAGTGCAACAGCGGGTACGTAAGCTGAAGGGACCGATACTTTGCCTGGTGGGTCCTCCCGGGGTTGGCAAGACCTCTATAGGCCGTTCGATTGCGCGTGCCACCAACCGCAAGTTTTCGCGTATGTCGCTCGGCGGCGTTCGCGACGAATCGGAAATCAGGGGACATCGACGCACCTACATCGGCTCGATGCCCGGAAAAATTATCCAGAACCTGTCGCGCGTCAAGGTCAGAAACCCGTTGTTCCTGCTCGATGAAATCGACAAGATGGCGATGGATTTTCGCGGTGACCCCGCCTCGGCGCTGCTCGAGGTTCTCGATCCGGAGCAGAATAATACCTTTGCTGATCATTACCTGGAAGTCGAATTCGATCTTTCAGATACCATGTTCGTGGCGACCTCGAACAGCATGAATATCCCCGGGCCCCTGCTCGACCGGATGGAAGTCATTCGCATCCCGGGATATACCGAGGACGAGAAGCTCAATATCGCTCTCAAGTACCTGATTCCCAAGCAAATAAAGGAAAATGGACTGAAGTCCGAAGAGATCCTGTTCAAGCCGACGGCGGTGAGCGAAATCATTCAGCGCTACACGCGTGAAGCCGGGGTGCGTAACCTGGAACGCGAGATTTCCAAGATCTGCCGTAAGGTGGTCAAGGCCATGTTGCTGAAGCCGACCACCAGAAAAATGACGATAACGGATAAGAATATCGAAAAGTATCTCGGTGTTAAGCGGTTCCGTTTTGGTTCCGCGGATGAAAAGGATCAGGTCGGGCAGGTTACCGGTCTGGCGTGGACCGAGGTCGGCGGCGAATTGCTCACCATAGAATCGGCGGTCGTCGACGGTAAGGGTAAGTTTGTGCAAACCGGCCAGTTGGGCGACGTCATGAAAGAGTCGATCCAGGCGGCGATGACCGTGGTGCGTAGTCGCGCCGATGTACTCGGTGTAAACCCCGAATTTAACGAGAACAAGGATATCCATATTCACGTTCCGGAAGGCGCGACGCCGAAAGATGGTCCGAGCGCTGGCGTCGGCATGTGTACCGCACTGGTTTCGGCATTGACCGGGATACCGGTGAAAGCTGCAGTCGCCATGACCGGGGAAATCACGTTGCGCGGTGAAGTTTTGCCGATTGGCGGGTTGAAGGAGAAGTTGCTGGCCGCACATCGGGGTGGTATCAGCACGGTCTTGATTCCCAAGGAAAACGAAAAGGACCTCGCGGAAATCCCGGACAATATTAAAGCCAAACTCGACATTATCCCGGTACGCTGGATCGACCAGGTGCTCGAGGTCGCGCTCGCACATCAGCCGGCGCCATTGCCGAAGAGTTCTGAATCCGCCAGCGAAGAGCCCAAGCCGAAGGAAAAAGAGAAAAAAACGACCGGCGTCAGAGCGCACTAGCCTTTAGCGTAAATAATTCGACTATTTTGTAATTTTTAGGCGATATAGGTTGACCCTAAAGGCTGCTGTTGGTTTAATTCGACGCTCTGGACGGGGGATTTTGCGAGCATAAAATTACTGCTCGAGCGTAACGATAACAAGCAAAAGCTAGATTTGCGTTGCCGTCCGCCCTTCGGGCTATAAATATATCAACTTAACCAAATGGAAGAATCAAATGAATAAATCTGAATTGATTGATGCTGTTGCAGGTGCCGCCAACATGAGTAAAGCCGACGCTTCTCGTGCCGTCGATGGCGTAATTGGAGCAGTAACCCAGGCGCTTAAATCGGGTGATCAAGTAACTGTTGTTGGTTTTGGAACCTTCCTCGTTCGCCAGCGTGAAGCCCGTGCCGGACGCAATCCGCGCACCGGTGAAACCATTCAAATAAAAGCTTCCAAAGTCCCCGCATTTAAGGCTGGCAAAGCACTTAAGGACGCAGTAAACTAGCGCACCTTTTTTGGCTATACCGGGTGCTTAGCTCAGCTGGGAGAGCATCGCCCTTACAAGGCGAGGGTCGGCGGTTCGATCCCGTCAGCACCCACCAACCAATCAGGAGTGGTAGTTCAGTTGGTTAGAATACCGGCCTGTCACGCCGGGGGTCGCGGGTTCGAGTCCCGTCCACTCCGCCATTGTTGAAAGCGCTCATTATGAGCGCTTACATTTGATGGCTCCATATACAGTGGTTCAAAAATAAATGCTGCAAGCAATTCGAGACAAGGTGACGGGATGGATTGCCTACGGCATTATCTTCCTCATCAGTATTCCCTTCGCCCTCTGGGGTGTTAATTCCTATCTCGGTGGCGGCGAAGTAGCGCCTGCCGCAATGGTTAACGGTGAAGAGGTCACACAGCGAGATCTCGATCAGGCTTACGCCAACTATCGTCAACGTCTGCTACAACTTTTCGGTGGTTCCATACCCGCCTCTCTGGGTGATGAGGCCGCGGTTCGGAGCCGGGTGCTGGAGCAGTTGATCGAGGAATCCGCACTGCGTCAGTACAGCGAAAAACAGGGTTACCGTATTGGTGATGAAGCCCTGGCCCGAATGATCCGCGGCATGGATCAGTTTAAACGCGACGGTCAGTTCAGTAGCGAAATTTACCAGGCGCAACTGCGTTCGATCGGTTACTCGCCACTGGGATTTGAACAACAGATGCGCCGCAGCGGGTCGGTGGAGCAATTCCAGAATGGCATTCGCGCCACCGCATTTATCACGCCACTGGGTAAAAAGCAGTATGCCGGTCTCGACAACCAGACCCGCAAGATCAGGTCTCTGAGATACGCGCTCGATCCCGAGTCGATTGAAATCGACGCTAATGCAATTGAACAGTATTACCTGGCGAATGCAGATCGTTACCGTAGCCCGGAATCGATGAAAATTGATTTCATCGAAATAAGCCTGGAAAGTGTCAAGCAGAACATCAATGTGAACGAGGACGATGTAGTGGTGCGCTACCAGGAGAACCTGGACGCCTACAGCAGCGCGGAAATCAGGGAAACCAGCCACATCCTGATCAAGGCCGCTGACGACTCGGCGAGCGATGCCGCGCGCGCCCGGATTGACGAGATCAGGGAGCGCATTGTAAACGGCGAAAGTTTTGCCGACCTCGCGAATCAACTTTCCGAGGATCCCGGTTCGGCTTCGGACGGTGGTAACCTGGGAGAAATCGAACGCGGTGTCATGGTTCCGACTTTCGAATCGACGCTGTTTTCAATGCAACTGGACGAATTGAGTGAGCCGGTAAAAACAGCCTTCGGTTGGCACCTCATAAAGCTGCATTCGATTAGTGGCGGTGAAGTCCAGTCCCTGGATTCGGTAAGGGCGGCTCTCGAAGACGAGATCAAGACCGAACTGGCTGAGGTTCAGATATTCGATCTCATTGAAAATCTGGCCAACATCGTTTACGAGCAATCGGATTCGCTGCTACCTGCCGCCGAACAGATGGGTTTGACGGTGCAAACCAGCGACTGGTTTAACCAGCTTTCTGGCTCCGGTATCGCAGCCGAGCAAAAACTGCGGCAGCTTGCCTTCAGTGCAGAAATTCTGCAGCAGGAGCGCAATAGCGATGCCATCGAACTTGGTGACGACCGCGTTGTTTTCATTCGCCTGAATCAATTCAAGCCGGCTCAGCCGCAGCCACTGGAGGAAGTGCAGGAAGCTGTCAGAGCCGAGCTGTTCAGGAACGCGCTCAGCGAGCGTAGCCTGAAGGCGGGCATAGAGGCACTGGCGAGCTTGCAAGCGGGCAAGACGCTCGAAGACCTTGCGCTGGAATGGTCTGCAGCCATAGACGATCATGGTTTCGTCGAGCGCAACCAGTCGCAAATCGACCCCGGCATTTTGCAAACAGGCTTTGCCATGGCGAAACCCGGGCAAGGGCTGGTTTACGACGGCCTGTTGTTGAACGATGGGGAATACGTGATTCTCGAATTGTCGGCGGTGATCTCGAATGATGCCGAACTCGCACCGGAAGCCCTGCAAAATCTCATCCAGGCGCAGGGCGGGGCTGAGTACCTGTCTGCCTTGAAATACCTGGGAAGTCGAGCCGATGTCGTGCGAACACCGATGGAAGGGCTCTAGACCGCATTTCTCTCCGTTTTACGTTGCGAGTGAGGGCCTAGATAGCTTAATCGAGCACGCCCATGCTGACGATGTTGTAGCCCGAATCGACGTAGATATTTTCCCCGGTAATACCCGCCGCCAGGTCTGAACAAAGAAAGGCCGCAGTATTTCCGACATCATCGATGGTGACATTGCGGCGCAATGGCGCATTGGTCGTCACTTCGTCGAGGATCTTCTTGAAATTACCGATACCGGCGGCGGCCAGTGTTTTTATCGGACCTGCGGACACCGAATTGACACGAATACCCTGGGGTCCCAGGGCGGCGGCCAGGTAGCGGACATTGGCTTCAAGGCTGGCCTTGGCGACGCCCATGATGTTGTAGTTCGGCAGGGCCCGCTGTGAGCCCAGGTAAGTCATTGTGATAATCGAGCCATTTGTGCCCTGCATCATCGGCCTTGCCGCTTTAGACAGCGCCGCCAGGCTGTAGGAGCTGATATCGTGGGCGATGCGAAAACCTTCCCGATCCAGATTCTCCAGGTAATCTCCCGCCAGTGCTTCGCGTGGCGCGAAGGCAACCGAATGCACCAATGCGTCCAGCTGCTGCCAGCGCTTTCCCAACTGTGTGAAGAGATCGGAAATTTCCTCATCACTGGAGACATCGCAAGGCAGGACGATATCGGATTCAAACTCCGCGGCAAACTTCTCGACCCTCGGTTTCAATCTCTCGTTGGCGTAACTGAAGGCGAGTTCGGCGCCCTCGCGATGCATCGCTTTGGCGATGCCATAGGCGATAGAACGGTTGCTTGCGATGCCTACGACGAGTGCTTTTTTACCGGTTAAGAATCCCATTTTGACTCCACAAAATAAAATCTATTTTGTCAGCGTCACCAGCTTCATGCAATCACAAATACGAGCGTCTGTATCAACCAGGCGCGATCCTGGCGAGCGGGTATTCGCCGCCGGTATATCTTATTTGGAGATATAGTATCTTTATTTATCGTTTTTTGAGATTTAGGTGGTTGCGATATATTAACCTGCCAACAACTTTAGAGCAGCACAATGTACGCCTACAATCAGGTCGATCAACAACTGGTCGATGAACGGGTCGCACAGTTTCGTGATCAGACAGCACGCTATCTGGCTGGAAACCTCGACGAAGAAGTTTTCAAGCAATTGCGCCTGCGCAACGGGCTATACGTACAACGGCATGCGCCGATGCTGCGGGTTGCGGTACCTTACGGCGTTTTAAACGCGACTCAACTTCGCATGCTCGCCACCATCGCCCGGGTTTACGACCGGGGCTATGCGCACGTGACCACGCGTCAGAATTTTCAATTCAACTGGCCTGGCCTGGCATCGGTGCCCGATATTCTCGCGGATCTCGCAAAGGTGCAAATGCATGCGATTCAAACCAGTGGCAACTGTATTCGTAACGTCACTTCCGATCCCCTCGCCGGGGTTGCCGCGGACGAACTCGAGGACCCCCGTGTCTGGTGCGAATTACTACGCCAGTGGTCGACAATGCATCCCGAGTTTTCATACCTGCCGCGAAAATTCAAAATCGCGGTAACCGGATCGTCGCAGGACCGGGTTGCCTCGCAGGTGCATGATATAGGCCTGCAGCTGATACGACGCGAGGATGGTGAAATCGGTTTCCGGATTCTGGTCGGCGGTGGCCTCGGGCGCACCCCGGTAATCGGCAAACTACTACGTGCCTTCCTGCCACGCCGGGATTTGCTGAGCTACCTCGACGCAATCCTGCGCGTATACAACCTCCATGGACGACGCGACAATCTTTACAAGGCGCGTATCAAGATACTGGTGAACAAGCTCGGAATCGATAGCTTTCGTGAACAGGTGGAAGCCGAGTGGCAGCATGGTCGCGAGGGCAGTCTGGAGCTGACGGATGATCGAATCGACGCGATCGCCAACGCCTTCAGAGCACATGGTTACAAGTCTCTCGATGAAGATCCCGGCATCTCCGGGCTCATCGCCACCAATCCGTTGTTCGCGAGCTGGTATCGGCAAAACACGCGCCTGCACAGGGTCAGAGGATATCGAATCGTGTTTCTTTCGTTGAAAAATCATGGCCAGGCGCCGGGCGATATCAGCGACACGCAGATGCAACAGGTAGCACGTCTCGCGGATCAATACAGCTTTGGTGAAATCAGGACGACGTATTCGCAAAACCTGATCTTTGCCCATGTCGAACAGGCACAGCTGCTGCCCCTGTGGCAGGCCCTGGTTCGGCTGGGGCTTGCCAATCCGAATATCGACACGGCCAACGATATCATCTGCTGCCCCGGTTATGATTTCTGCGCCCTTGCGAACGCTACCTCGATAGACGTCGCGGAGGATATCACCAGGCGCTTCGAGGCGCTCGATCGCCTGTTTGCCGTGGGTGACATCAAAATCAACATATCGGGCTGTATGAACGCCTGTGGGCATCATCACGTCGGTCATATCGGGCTACTGGGCGTCGATAAGAGCGGCGAGGACTGGTATCAGATCACGCTCGGGGGTAGTGCCGGCAACGATACCGCACTCGGGCGCGTACTGGGTCCCGCGGTTGCCAAGCAACAGGCAGGGCGAGCGGTCGAAGTCATCATCGAAACCTATATCGAGTTACGCGAGCCGGGTGAGACATTTCTCCAAACCCTGCGGCGCGCGGGCCCCAAACCTTTCAAGGAGCGAGTCTATGGCCATCGTCATTAATTCATGCGAAGTCATCGAGGATGACTGGATTCAATATGATCGCAAGCGGCTAATCGGGTGCGCCAGCCGGGTCGTCGCCAGCGTCGCTGATCTCGAAAAATACCGAAAATTTTTCAAGCGAGCCGTGTTTCAACTGGGTGTCGAACTCGAGGTGACTGTCGCCATCGAAGAAATCCAGGAGTGGCTGCCGCGCCTCGACCTGGTGATACTGAACTTTGATAACTTCGCCGACGGGCGCGCCTTCAGCCAGGCCCGGATACTGCGTGAACGATATTGCTACGAAGGGGATATTCGCGCCCAGGGAGAAGTATTGCGCGATCAACTATCGTTTATGCAGCGCTGCGGAATTAACCAGTTCGATCTGGGTGATAGCGAAGATGTGGATCTCGCCCTGAACTCCTTTTCCGACATCAGCAAAAACTATCAGCCGGAAATGAGGCAGGATTGCACGGGCTAGCCCGCATATCTCACCGGTTTACGTCGCGAGGGTATCGAAAAGACGCTGTGGCACGCCGCACGGACCAGAGGTCCGCGCCGGCGTAGTTTACACTACGTTTAGCGGGCCGACGGGAGTACGGCGTGCCACAGTGCGCTTTGCGACGCCCGCAGCAGGAAATCGGTGAGATATGCGGGCTAGTTTTCGTCGAATAGCGCACGCAGCAGTTCCGGCACAAAGGGTCGTCCCCGCTGGTTGAGGGAGGTGCCGATGATTTTGGCGGTCAGCATCAGGGTTTCCTCGGGAAGCCGAATGATATCCTGATGAAATTCGAAACGTACCCTCGATGCCTGTCTCACCAGACTGCGTACGCGAAACACGTCGCCGCTCACCAGTGATTTACGATAATCCAGTTCCGCCCGGGTAACGACCAGGTTGACTCCCGAGGCGGTAACCGCGGCGAAGTCGATACCCCGCGACTTGAGAAATTCGTGCCTGGCATGTTCCAGGTAGTTCTGATAAACCCCGTTGTTGACCACTGCCTGTTGATCGCATTCATAGTCGCGAACCTTGAGCTCTATTGTATGGCTGTATTGCATGATTTTCCTGGGTGCCGGTTGCGGCATGTTGCCACATTCAACGCTAGTCCGCATCCCTCACCGAATCGATACAGGTCAACAAAATACGTTAAATCGGTTGCTTTTTTTTTCAATGCTGTCAGTAATTATGCTTCCCCAAATCATTCAATGTTGATTCCAGAAAATGAATCTTTCCGACTTCGGTAAACACTTCGAGGCCTACTCCGGCATTACCCATTTAATGGACGATCTGGCCGAGGGAATGGCGCAGCCCGGTGTGGTCATGCTGGGAGGCGGTAATCCCGCCACCATCCCGGAAGTCGAAGCGGTGTTTGACGGTGTCGTCGACAAGCTGCATCGCTCGGGCAAACTCGTGTCCACCCTGGCCAATTATGACGCCCCGCAAGGTAAGGCCAGTTTTCTGGAGACGCTTGCCGAGTTTTTTCGCCAACACTACGGCTGGAAAATCAGCAGCAGGAACATCGCATTGACCCATGGTAGTCAGAGCGCGTTTTTCATCCTCTTCAACTCTTTTGCCGGCAAGACAGGCGCGACCCGAAAGCATGTTTTAATTCCTCTGGTGCCGGAATATATCGGTTACTGCGATGTCGGTATCGAGGAGGGCTTGCTGGTTAGCCAGCAGGCGCGGATTCGGCACCTGGACGACGGCTTCTTCAAGTACCAGGTCGATTTCGATAATCTGCAGGTTGACGACTCCGTGGGCTTGATCTGCGTGTCCCGGCCGACGAATCCCAGTGGTAACGTGCTCACCGATGCCGAATGTCAGCACCTCGACCGGATTGCAGCCAGTAACAACGTGCCCTTATTGATCGATAGTGCCTATGGCACGCCGTTTCCGAACATCATTTTCAATGAAGTCAATCCATTCTGGAACGACAACTGTATCGTCTGCATGAGCCTGTCAAAGCTGGGATTGCCTGGCGCGCGCACCGGTATTGTTATCGCCAATGAGGAAGTGATTCGTTATTTTGCCAACATGACCGCAATCACCAGTCTGGCCCCTTCCGGTATCGGCGTCGAAATTGTTAACCAGTTGATTCATGACGAGGCATTGTTGCCACTTTGTCACGACCTGATCCGGCCGTTTTACAAGCAACGCTCGGAGCTGGCGGTGAAGCTGTTGCGCGAGGCGATCGGCGATTCGAGGTTTCATATTCACAAACCCGAAGGATCGATGTTCCTGTGGCTCTGGTTCGAGGGCCTCGCAATCAGCACCGGAGAACTGTATCAGCGACTGAAACGTAACGGTCTGTTGGTCGTACCCGGCAAATATTTTTTCCCGGGCCAGGCTAGTGGCGCCGATGGTCATGCCGAAAGCTGTGTGCGAATGAACTACGTGCAGAGTGAACAGGATCTGGCCAGGGGAATAGAAATTCTGGCGCAGGAGCTGAAGCGCTGCTGGTAACCGGGTGAATTGCGAATGCCTTGCGGGAACTACTTGGAGGTGTGTGTATACACGCCGTCCCAGTCGTCACCGGGCGGCTCGTTGCGATAAGCGGCAATTCGGTCGAGGTAAACCGTGTATAAATAACGATCCGGGTAGCTACGGTTGAGGTTGAAAAAATCCAGCTCGGCATTGTCCCAGGACTGGGCGCGAAAATTCTTCAACGCCTTGCGGTAGGCGCTGATCTCTTCGGTTACAGACTTTTCCACGTCGTTCTTGTGGCCGATTGGCTCGAAGATGGCGACCGGTTCATTCTTGCCCTTGACGCGCACCAGGTCGAGCTCACGAAACAGAAATTCGGGAATTTCAGCCTTCGTCGATTCACTGACGATGATGTTGACACCGTAGTTTTTAGTCAGGCCTTCGAGGCGGGAACCCAGGTTGACCGAGTCACCGAGCACGGTATAGGCCATGCGAAACTCTGATCCCATGTTGCCGACGCTCATATTGCCGGTGTTCAGACCGATACCGATATTGACCGCGGGCCAGCCGCGTTGCTTGAAATCTACCTGCATGATTTTGAGTTCGTCCATCATCTCCATGGCGGCATACAAGGCGTGATGCGCGTGCTCCGGATCGGCAATCGGTGCCCCCCAGAATGACATGATGGCGTCACCCATGTACTTGTCGATGGTGCCCCGATTCTTGTGTATGACCCGGGTCATCGGGGTCAGCAGGGCGTTCATTAACTGGGTTAACTGCTTGGGATCCATTCCTTCGGAAATGGTGGTAAAGCCGCGTACATCCGAAAAAAGGACCGTCATTTCGCGATTTTCACCGTCCAGTGAGTACTCCTCGGGGGACTCGGACATTTCATCCACGAGTTCGGGTGGAATGTAGTGACCGAAGAGGTTGGCGAGCTGACGCTTGCCTCGCGATTCGATAAAAAAGCCATAGGTCATATGCAGCATGAAAATCAGTCCGATCAATAGTATTGGACTGGCCAGCGGCAAAATAAGATTGCTATTCCATGCAATAAAGGTACCGGTCATCACCAGGCCGGAGATGCCCAGGGTTGCAGCGGCTGCCATCAGGGGCGAAACCAGGGGCAATAACAGGGCCATGCTTATCGCGATGATCACAAGTATCACGAACTCGTAGCCAACCGTCCAGGCCGGCTTGTGCTTGATGCGGTCGTCGAGGATGCCAGAGATAATGTTGGCGTGTACCTCGACCCCGGGGTAAATATTTTGCACCGGAGTCGAACGCAGATCCAGCAGGCCGGGCGCCGAGGTGCCGATCAGCACAACTTTATCCTTTAAGCGTGCCGGGTCGACGCTGCCATCGAGTACCCTGTAGGCGGGCACATAGGGGAAACTGCCCTGGCGGCCACGGTAGGGTACGAAGACGGCGGCGTTGGCGTCGACAGGTATGCGGTGATTTTGCACATTGATAGTTTCGAGGGCGTAGTATTCCTTGCTGCCCTTGGCGCCTTCCGCTTTTACCGCGAGTTCGATCCCTGCCGCCTCAAGATAACCCTGCGTGGTTGCCAGGGCCAGCGAGGCGAACAGATAGCCTTCGTATGCCTGCACAAGGGGAACGCGTCGAAACACGCCGTCGGCATCGACGAAAGGGTTGTCGAAATAGCCGCCGGATTTTGCCGAGGACTGGAGAATGTCGAGATTACCGCCATAACCAACGGACTTTTTGATCGGCAGGCGCTCGCTCCACTGCTTATCCATCCTGGTCAGCGCGGGCGGCAGTGAACCGGTTACCCCGGACTCGCCTTCCTGTAAGCTGGCTTTGAAATAATATCCCATGACGATATTCTTGCCGACCAGGCTGTTGGCGAATATTTCGTCGTGCATCAGGGTAGGGCGAATCTCTTCAAGTGCCTGTTTATACTCGGAGTTATCCTTGAGTGTCGTGTTCGCCAACTCTTCGAATCTATCCAGGCCTGAGCTTTCGTCCTTTTCTGCAAATACGATATCGAAGCCGACTACCTTAACCTGGTAAAGCCCAAACAGGTTGTCGACGATAGTTGCCAGTTTATCTCGCCCCCAGGGCCAACGGCCGACTTCAGCCAGTGAGTTTTCATCGATATCGACGATTACGACCCGATCATCGATGGTATCCAGGCGGGTAAAATTGAGGCGTGTATCGTAAGTCCAGTTCTCGAGTTGTTTGAGAAACGGGTACTTGTAGAGTCCCGAAGTATCGACTAGCAGCACGGAGAGGATCAGGGCGCTTAAAACTAACCTGATGATACGCTGAAGCTGCATGGATTGCTCCCGGGATTAAGGTCGGACGAGCAGTTGAAAGGGAATTACTTCAGGTAAAATTCCATTTTTACGCCAGCGACTTCAATTATGTCGTGGCTTTTCAGCTCGTGGGCACCTGAGCCGATGGGTGCGCCGCCAACTTTTGCTACGCTATTGCTGGGGCCGCCGTCAACGTGGATCAGAAAGAAGCCCTGGGGTCGCCGGGTGATTGCCGCAACCTGCACGCCCGGTTGGCCAATCGTGGTCAGGGCCTTGGTGAGGACGAGTTCCTTACCTGCGTTAGCGCCGCTTAGTAATTGCAGGCAGGCTTCCTTGTTAGCCATCGGAGAAGCAGCCGTGGTCGCTGCCTCGGAAGCGATAGCGGCTGATATTTTCTGTACCGACTTATCAATTTCCTTGCCACCGGCTGCTTCGGGCATTCCCGCTTCGCCGGGTCGGATGATCATGGTCTGCTCAAAATCCTGTTCACCGCCACCGCTGCTGTTCTGGTAGATTATCTGGTATTTTCCAAGCGTGATGTTGTCGCCATTCTCAAGCGCATGCTTTTTTACCAACTTGCCGTTGACATAGGTTCCATTGGTGCTACCCAGATCTTCCAGGAACGAATCTTCGAGTATGGTGATTACCTGGGCATGCCTGCCACTGACAGACAAGTTGTCGATTTGAATATCGTTGGCAGGCTTGCGACCAATGGTAGTTGTTTCATTGACCAATTCGAACTCGGTATTTTCGCCCGTGCTTGATGTCGTGATCAGTTTTGCGACCATGTTTTTATCCAGCCTCTTAAGAATATGTATCTACTGGGTAAGCAATCCATTAATCAAACCAAGCAACAAACTTTTTGAACCAGCCCTTCTGCGACGAAAAATCTTCATCTATTCGGCACAACATTACCGAAATATTATCCTTTCCGCCTTTCTGGTTTGCCTTTGTAATCAATTGCTTGGCAGCTTCTTCTAGATTAGCACTAAATTTCTTAATAGTTAAGTATATATCTTCATCTTCAACTAAATCGCTTAACCCATCTGAACATAGCAAATATATGTCATTTTTCAGAACTATATCTTCCTGAATGTCTGGCATGACGATAGGATCGATGCCCAGAGCACGTGTCACCAGGTTCTTATTCATCGATTTTCGGGCTTCTTCGGGCGTATAAAAGCCCCGATCGATCAGTTCCTGCAGCAGTGAGTGATCCTTGGTAATCTGTTCGAACCTGTCGGAACGCAGGCGGTAGCAGCGCGAATCACCAATATGCGCGAGCGAAAAAGAATTGTTGTAAAACTGCAACACGACGACCGTAGTGCCCATACCCTTGTGGTCCGGGTTGGCTTCCGCTGACTCGAACACCAGTTGGTTCGCCTCGACGACTGCATCCTGAATGCATATGGATTCCCTGGAAAAGCCACTCGCCTCGTCGATTTCGCCCGAGGTTAGGTCCGGCAGGCTCTGTTGTAACTTATCAATTACGGTGTCGACGGTCATGCTGCTGGCGATCTCACCGCCGCGGTGTCCGCCCATGCCGTCGGCAAGCACTACCAGTCCCAGGGAACTGTCAAAGCCGATAGAATCCTCGTTCTTACCGCGTACGATACCGGTATCGGTTAGCCCCATGATGGTGATTTTGTTTTGCAAATTCATTTAATGTATCGAGGGCTAGGTTTGCAGGAATGTCTTTAACGCGTTTGCGAACTCGGTACCCGTCTGGTAGCGCTCGTCGGCATTCTTCGTCAGAGCCCTGTTGATGATGTCAGCCATGGCCTCCGGTATGTCAGCTCGCTTCGTTCTTATGTCAGGGGCTTCTTCATTGGTAATCTTGAACATCAGGCTGGCCATCGACTCCGCCTTGAAGGGCAGGGCGCCACACAGCATCTGGTAAAGCATGACACCGAGCGAAAACAGATCGGAACGGCCATCAACCTTCTTGCCGGCGAGTTGCTCAGGCGACATGTAGGATGGCGTACCGAGCACCATGCCGGTTTTCGTCTTACTCGAATCGGTGATGCGGGCGATACCGAAGTCGGTGATCTTGACGATATCCGACTCGGGTTCGTACATGATGTTGGCAGGTTTGATATCGCGATGTACGACATTTTGCTGATGGGCAAAATCAAGTCCTTCGGCCGAGCGCAAGACTATGCTGATCACGGTTTTCATGTCCATCAGGTTGTCCGGCTTGCAATAACGCGCGAGATCGTGCCCCTTGAGGAATTCCATCGCGATATAGGCAAGGTCGTGCTCTTCACCGGCATCGAAGATGGTGACGATATTGGGGTGGTTGAGGCGACCGGCGGTTTCCGCTTCGCGAAAGAATCGCTCCTTCACTTCTTCGAGTTCGTCTTCTTCGAACTCCTGCGCCAGGGCCATGGTTTTGATCGCCACCACGCGGTTGATCTTGGGGTCTTTACCGAGGTATACAACGCCCATGGCGCCCTTGCCGAGTTCCTTTTCGACTTCGTACCGACCCAGCATGGGTTTTTCGATACCGCCGCCATCGAGCATCAGGGTGCCGCCGGCATGGCCGCCGCTACCGCCGAGCAGGACAGTTTCTTCCATCTTCTGTGCACGATTCATGCGCGTATCGATGTCGCGAAACGCCTTGTCGTACTTGGCCATGTACTGGTAAACCGAAGTCGCCTTGTTGAATTGCCGCTTGCGCTCGAAATCGAGAGCCAGGTTGTACATGGCCTCCAGCACCTGTTCGTCGACGGGGCTGCACTTGCGGAACTTCTCGAAAGCCATGTCCAGTTGTCCCTGCGTCTGGAAGGCGATACCCAGCATGCGATTGCTTTCCGCCGACTCTTCATCTGACCTGGCTTTGCCACGCTCGGTAACGAGGAAACGTTTGGTCGTGATCAGCAGGTAGCCAATGGCGAGCAGCGCCCCGGGCGTCATCAACTGTATCCACATGGCGTTGCCGGTCATCAGCACGTAGTGGGTTGCCACCAGCGCCAGCACAAACACTACGGTGATGACGAATGCGACTCCCGCCTTGAGCCTGGGCATGACCAGCATGAGGTACAGCATGACCACCAGGAAAGCGCCCATGCGGGCCCAGAAACCCCATTCGGGCTCGATAAAAAAGTCTTCGTTGAGGATGCTGGAAACGGAATGCGCGAGTGTCAATACCGGCGCCATCGCGCTATCGATCGGGGTGACCTGGGGGGTGCCGACACCGGTAGCCGTGGGACCGATGAGGACGATTTTGCCCTTATATTTCTCGATCGGGATACTGCCGGTAAACACGTCGTAAAATGAATCGACCTGGAATGCCGGTCCATTTATATCCGAGTAAAAGAAAGTGTTCATCTGTAACTGGGTGTCGGTCTTGATGGTCAAAGAGCCGAGTTCGACGCTTTCCGCCAGGTTGACGCGAACGTCGTTATTATCCAGGTTCAGGCTTTTCGCGGCGATCTGTAATGAAATCGAAGGGTAGAAACGATCGTAGTGCTGCAGCACCAATGGTTCCGAACGAACGCCGCCATCGATGTCGGGCAGGGCGTTCAAGTGCCCGATTGCCGCGGCATGCTGCCCTACGTCGGCGATCGGGGGCAAGGCATTTACGGTCGGTATCGGAAACAGCCCGTTGGACTGGGCCGAAATTCTGTCGCGAATCTGGTTTATCGAATTTTGCAGTACGTAATCAGGCAATTCGGCATCAGGATTACCGCGCGGTGACCCCAGGTAAAAAAACATGGCGAGAACCACGTTTTTGGAATCCGCCAGGCTTTGCGCGAGCTTGGCGTCGGTATTCAAATCCTGCTCGGCCTCAAACAGATTTGCCTTCAGGGTCTCGATGTCCTGGCTGAGCCGGGTATTGACGCTGGATTGCATATAGAATTCGAGGATATCCTTGTTGTTGCCCTCGAATTCGAGCATCGCCCCGAGCGCGTCTATATCGGCCGGAACGTCGTTAAAGCTGGCGTTTGAGAAGAACTCGATCAGGTCGCGAATGTACAACATCCCCGGATCGATTTGCGGCTCGAGGAAGAAGACGGTTTGCCCGATGACCTTGGCGCCGCCTTCGTTGAGGCGGTTGATCAGCTCGGCGTGCAGATTGCGTGGCCATGGCCAGCGTCCGAGGTTGTCGATACTCTTGTCGTCAATTGCAATGACGGCAATTTTGTCGGAGGGTACCCTGTCGGTCGAGCGCACGCCCCAGTCGTAAAAACTTCGTTCGAGGCTTTGAAAGGGAGCTGAACCGGAAACAACCACTATTACGATCGTAATTAATAGCCCAGCAAACCAGTCGCTACTCCAAAAACGGGATTTCATACCGTCTCCATGTTTCTCATTTATTATTAACTGCCGGCTTATTATTGTGGTTCAGGCAGGTCTTGTGACTGGATAATTCTACAGTCAAGATCATATATTATTCAATCATTTACGCGACCAACTTAAGCTGGTTGACAGATTTCGATCTCCCGGGCACTCGATAAATTGACGTTGACAATTAACTATAAGGTCGTATTCACATTTTTACCAGTATTCAGGCCCAAATAATTGGCTGTGAAGACAAATTTGAATTGCCAGGCGATTTACCTAGAATAGGGGGCGGTCGAGGGGTGTACGGTGACGAGTGTATATCCGGTTTTTCCAGCGCTGCCAGGAAAAAGGTTTATGTCAGAATTGCTAGATAGAATTGATCGCCTGAATGAGATCGGCATCGCGCTGTCGGCGGAGAACGACACCCCCAAGCTGCTGGAACTGATCATGATGGGCGCAAAGGCCCTGACCCAGGCCGACGGTGGTTCGCTTTATTTTTTGAAGGACGACGAACTCAGTTTCGAAATAATTTCCAATGATTCGCTCGACATACAGATGGGTGGAACTTCAGGTAACGAGATTACTTTTCCGGCGATTCCGCTGATCGTCGACGGCGAAGAGAATCACAGCAATGTCGTCACCCATAGCGTACTGACGGGAAAGACCATCAATATCGCCGATGCGTATCACGAGGATGGCTTCGATTTCACCGGTACTCGCAACTTCGATAGCAATACCGGTTACCGCACCCGATCAATGCTGACCTTTCCCTTAAAGGATCACGAGCAGGAGATTATCGGCGTATTGCAATTGATCAACGCCAGGGATATCGAAAGCGGCGATGTCATCGAGTTTAACGCGGTCGATCAGCAACTTGCCGAGTCACTCGCATCGCAGGCGGCGGTCGGATTGACCCAGCAGCGTCTGATCTCGGAATTGCAGGTCCTGTTCGAATCCTTTATACGCATGATTGCATCGGCGATCGACGATAAGTCACCATACACTGGAGGGCATTGCCGGCGTATTCCGGTGCTGACGATGATGCTCGCCGATGCGGTGAACGCCGCCGATGACGGGCCGCTGAGAGATTTTCGGATTACCGAGAAAGATCGCTATGAACTGGAGACGGCGGCCTGGTTGCATGATTGCGGCAAGGTAGTGACGCCCGAATACGTGATGGACAAGGCGACCAAGCTGGAAACCATTTACGATCGGATAAACACGCTGGAAGCCCGTTTCGAGGTGTTACGGCGTGATGCGGAGATAGCGTACCTGAGAGCCTGCCTGCAGGACGATGGTTGCGGGCAGTCGAGGGATGCTCTGGAGGATGATTACCGGCAGGCCTGCGCGCAGCTGACGGACGATTTCGAATTTCTGCGCAATGCCAATATCGGCGGCGAATTCATGAGCGAAGAGCACATCGAACGGGTGCAACAACTCGCCCGGGTGACCTGGACCGATAGTGCCGGGAAACAGCAGCCGTTGTTATCCGATGACGAAGTGATGAACCTCAGTATTCAGCGCGGTACCCTCAACGATGAAGAGCGCGAAGTGATTAATAATCACATCGTCGCCACCATCAAGATGCTCGAGTCGCTGCCGTTCCCGAGAAGCCTGCAAAATGTTCCCGAGTATGCGGGTGGGCATCATGAAAAAATGGACGGAACCGGCTATCCGCGTGGATTGACGCGTGACGAAATGTCGGTGCAGGCGCGCATCATGGCGATTGCCGATATCTTCGAGGCGCTCACCGCCAGCGACAGGCCCTACAAGAAGGGCAAAAAACTGTCCGAATGCCTGAAAATCATGGGGTTTATGAAGAATGACAACCACATCGACCCCGATCTTTTCGAGATATTCATCAAGAATCGGGTTTACATGGACTATGCCGAGGAATTCCTTGATATGTCCCAGATCGATGAAATCGATGAAGCCCTGATCCCGGGGTATGCCCCCTGAGGGTGGATCTAAGACGTTACTAGATCGCTGGGTTCGTTACGAGATCGTCGGGTTCGGCGGTATCGACGCCATCCCTGAGGACGAAGGTTTCGATGTCTTTTTCGTTGAGCAGGAAAGAGGCCGCTGAACTACGACGACCGGTATCACAGTAAATGACGTATTTTTTCTGCGTGTCGAGAGAGTTTGCTTTCATGCGCAGAAATATCAAAGGTATATTAATGCTGCCCTTGATGAATTTAGCCTTATGTTCCGCCGGCAGGCGAACATCGAACCAGATGGCACCGTCTTCGACGAGTTTCCTGGCTTCATCGTATTCAACCCAGTTGAGCAGCGGTTCGTTGAGCAGGGTATTAAAATCTTCCTTGTTGAGGCGCATCAAGTGGCCTTCCGTGAGCATGGTAATGGTGGCGTTGCGTTTGCTGTCTGAAATCAATGCTTCTTCGCCAAAACTGTCACCTACCGACAGGGTCGCCAGTTTTACGCCATTTGGATTTGCCGGCGTGGAGCGTGTCACCAGGCAACGTCCTTCCTTGATGATATAAAAATAATCGCCCTCGGCTTCCTGTTCGATTACCTTATCACCGGGCTTGTAGCTAACCGATTCCATACGCATGAACATCGCCTGTATGTTGGCGGGTGGGATGCGGTGGAAAGCCCGGGTTTGCAGGATGCGGGTCATCCAGTCGGTTTCATCGTCTTCTTCATCGACGCCTTCAACCGTATAACTGCCTGTTTGATCCCAGGTCAGCATGATGTCGAGCATATCGCTGTTGACCTTGGTTACGACCGAGCCTATCTTGGCGCGAGCCGATACCCGGCGCGGGAAGCCGTGCGCCAGTGGCTGCAGGCCTTCCGGTGATCCCGCTTTGATTAACTTGATGACCTTTTTATCGTCCACCAGCTCGATCATGCCGCTGAGCAGGAAGACATGCATTTTATCGGCATCACCTTTCTTGAAGACATAGTGGCCCGCCGACACTGGCGTGGCAGTGATTTTCTTGATTAATTCTTGCGCATTTTCAGGATTCAGGGAATTGATCGGTGAAAAGGATTTTATCTGTTTTGGATCAATTTCAAGGCTCATGTCTTATTTGTGAAATCCTTTGCAAGTGGCATTGATAAAAGCGTATTTTGGCGCGTGGTATCCGATAAAGCAACTATTGCGGCGAAAAACCCAGACGCCACGCCAGTCGGAAATCCGTTAGCCTGATTGACTCGTAATATCGACGTAGAGCTTTAGTTTCTGTCCCGGTTGCAGGTATTTCCCCAGTTGATTCCAGCGCCTGATATCGGCAATTTTAACATTGAATCGATTGGCGATAAGATACAGTGAATCCCCCTTCCTGACGGTATATCTCAACGCATGCAGGGCATTGCTCGGGCGCGACTGATTCAGGCTGACGGTCTTTGACAGGCTGGCGTTTGTCCATACCACCAGTTTCTGACCGACGCTCAGCGTATCGATGGGCGCAATCCCGTTCCACTTGGCCAGGGCCTGGGTGGTGACGCCGTAATTTTTCGAAATACTCCACAGGCTTTGACCCGGGCGTACGATATGAACCTGCTTGGTGCCGCTGCGGCTGGTATTCTGAATCGCCGAGATGCGTGAATTCGCGCTCAGTGAATAAGTCTGCAATGACCTTGTCGCCGTTGGGATCATCAGGTATTTGCCGGCGCGAATCTGGGTGCCTCTTATGTTGTTCACTTCCTTGATGAGGGGGATAGTGGTGCGGTATTTCCCCGAGATATGGCTTAGGGTTTCACCGCTTTTAATCTTGTGGCGAACCCAGTTAATGCGCTTGTTGGGCGGAATTTTTGCGACCTCAAGCTTGAATTGTTCGGCCTTGCCGCGGGGCAGTAGCAGGCGGTGAGGCCCGTCCGGGGCCGTAGCCCAGCGATTAAATGCAGGATTCAGCTGATACAACTGGTTGACAGTAATCCCGGCGAGTTCGGCCGCCAGCGCCAGATCGATCTGTCCGTCCAGCTCGACGATCTCGTAACTGACCTGGTTATTTATCGGTACCAGGTCAAGCTGGTACTTTTCCGGGTTGGCAAACAATTCCTTGAGGGCAAACATCTTTGGTACATAGTCTCGGGTTTCCTTTCGAATTTTGGTCAGATGCCAGAAATCGGTGGGGCGCTTGCGCTTCTTGTTGTAGCGCACGGCACTGCGAATCTTGCCGGGACCTGCATTGTAGCCCGCCAGGGCCAGTTCCCAGTCGCCGTCGAATTGTTTCGCGAGGCTTTCCAGGTAGGTGATGGCGGCGTGGGTTGATTCGATGATGTCGCGCCTGCCGTCATACCACCAGTTTTGCTTGAGACCCAGAAATCGGCCGGTCGACGGAATGATTTGCCACATCCCGGATGCGCGACCGTGCGAGTAGGCAAATGCCTGGTAGGCGGATTCGACGATGGGTAACAATGCCAGTTCAGTCGGCAGGTTTCGTCTTTCCAGTTCATCGAGTACAAACGGCAGGATCGGGCGAGCGCGCTCCATCACGCGTTGCATATAGCCCGGGTGTTCGAGGAACCATTTCATCTGTGCGGATACACGCGGGTTGCTCACCGCTGATAATTGCATTCCCTGCTGTAGCCGATACCAGGCATTATCCTTTCTTCGTGCTTCGTCGAGCGCAGCCGCGAGAGCTAGTGCGGCCTCGGCATCGAGACGACGCAGTTGGTCAAGTTCCAGCTCGGCCTGGTGCGCCTGTACCTCGATATCCAGATTCATTGCGACCACTCGGGGTTGTGGTTGCTCGAAATCAAAATAATCAGGCGCATCATAGGGGTCAGGCCGTGCCGCAGCCGGCAGGCTTGCCTGCTCGCGAACGATCGTCCGTGAAGATTCGTTTTCACCGACGTCGAGTTCGCTCACGTCGAGACTGTCGACAGGGCTTGCGACGGCAACCGGAGATGTCGCATCGGCGCCCGGACTGGATTGCAGGCTTGAGCATCCCGCCACCAGTATCGCGAGGGTCAGGACCAGCAAATTCCGCTCCCCGGGCAGGGGCTTGAGATTGAGAAACATTAGTATCGATCGCACTATGTAGCTAGAATACTTCTAATTGTAACCCCGGATTCGTAACTTTCAAATGAGATTTTCAGGACAAGCCACTGAAAGCAAAGGATTTGCCACAATCGAGGGGTGGTATCTGGGTGAGACCGGACAGTATTTGTTCAACGAACTCGAAGCCAGGGTCAGCCCGGTGCTGGCGACAACCTTTGGCTACTACTCGCTGCAACTTGGCTGTGAGGGGCTGGCCGCGGCATTGCAGGAAAGTTGCCGGGTAAAGCATCAGTTCACGCTCGGCGATATCGATCGGGCTGCTCACATACACGCAAATCCAGCCATGTTGCCGATAGCTTCGGATAGCGTCGACCTGGTTATACTGATGCACCATTTGTCGAATAGCAGTGAGCCGCATGCGATTTTGCGCGAAGTTTTCCGCGTGTTGATACCCGAGGGTAAGCTGGTGATCATCGACTTCAATCCGATATCACTGTGGGGTTTGCGCCATTTTTTCCAGTCCTGGTTGGAACACGTTCCTTTCAAGGGACATTTTTTTACCGCAAAACGCATCGATGACTGGATGCGGCTGCTGGGCTTCGATCAGCATCGCCACATTCGCGTCGGTTATCAGCCGCCGATTCAGAAGCCAGCTTTGATTCGCCACCTGAGCTGGCTGGAAAAGGGCATGCGCAAATGGCTGCCGGTGTTCGGCGCCCTCAACCTGATGGTGTATAGCAAGAGCATCTCGCCGTTAACGCCGGTCAGGCATCGTTGGGTTACGCGGAAATTACTACCTGCCAAGATTGCTCGCCCCAGCGTCGGCAGGGGCATGAAGTATGATCGATAGCCTCGCGGCAGCCGTATCTGTGCGGCGTCAACACCCTCGTTACCGCCGCTATTTTCCGGCTGGAATCGTATGAGTACCAAAGTCGTGATCTATACCGATGGCGCCTGTCGCGGAAATCCGGGACCGGGAGGGTGGGGCGCGGTCCTGGGATTCCGCGAGCAAAGTAAGACAATTAAGGGATATGAGCCCGAAACCACCAACAATAGAATGGAATTGACCGCGGTCATCGAGGCCTTGCGGACACTCAATCGGTCCTGCGAAATCGAAGTGAATACCGATTCAAAATACGTCATGCAGGGGATCAGCGAGTGGATGCTCAACTGGAAGCGCAACGGCTGGAAGACCGCCGCTAGGAAACCCGTCAAGAACGTCGATCTCTGGCAGCAACTGGACGACGAGATCGGGCGACACGATGTTGACTGGCGCTGGGTAAAAGGGCATTCGGGCGTCGAAGGCAATGAGCTGGCTGATCAGCTTGCAAATGCTGCAATCGATGAGGCGCTGCCGGCATGAGGCAAATCGTGCTGGATACGGAAACGACCGGGCTGGAAGTCAGCCAGGGGCACCGGGTTATCGAGATCGGCTGTATCGAACTGGTCAATCGGCGGGTTACCGGAAACCACTGGCATTATTACTTCAATCCGGATCGCGAAGTCGATATCGGGGCCTTCGAAGTGCATGGAATCAGCAATGAATTTTTGCAGGACAAGCCGTGCTTTGCGGAGTTGGCCGATGAATTCTATCGCTATGTCGAAGGCGCCGAACTGGTTATTCACAACGCGGCTTTCGACATGGGCTTCCTGAACCGCGAGTTATCGCTTCTGGATGCCCCGCCGGGGCCTCTCGAAGAATGCTGTGCTGTTCTTGATACCCTGCTGTTGGCGCGGCAGAAACATCCGGGACAGAAGAACAATCTCGACGCACTGTGTAAGCGTTATGACATCGACAATAGTCAGCGCAGTCTGCACGGCGCCTTGCTCGATGCGCGTATTTTGGCCGACGTCTACCTGGCGATGACCGGCGGGCAGACCAGCCTCGGCCTGGAGGCTGAGCACGGCAGCGAGGCAGATTTCGAACAGGTCGAACTGAGACGTAGCGGCGGCGGACAAAGCTTGCCGCTGTGGCATGTCGATGATGCCGCGCTACAGGCCAATCGCGAGTACATCGAATTTCTCGCCACCCAGCACGACGATCCCGCCTGGAAGTAAACACTGCGTTACGCGTTAGCGCGTCCGTTCAGGAAGGCCTGAGAATGCGTGCCTGGTCACGTTTCCAGTCGCGCTCTTTTAAGCTGGCGCGTTTGTCATGGGCTTTCTTGCCTTTGGCGATACCAATCTTCAACTTGGCGCGGCCGCGAATCCAGTAGGCGGATAGCGCAACGAGGGTGTAACCCTTGCGGTCGACCATTCCGACCAGGCGATCGATTTCGTTGCGGTGAGCCAGTAACTTGCGCATGCGGGTTGCATTGGGCTTGACGTGCGTCGAGGCGGTATTGAGCGGACTGATGTGAGCGCCGGTAATCCATAGCTCGCCATTTTTGATCATCACGTAACTTTCTTTCAGCTGCAGGCTGCCGTTGCGCAGGCTTTTGACTTCCCAGCCTTCCAGCGCGATGCCGACCTCGATATCATCCTCGATCGAATAGTGGTGTCGCGCAATACGATTTTGCGCGATGGTATTGTCGGGTGACCTGTTTTTTTTCTTACTCATGGTCGGGAATCTCTGCTCGGAACGGCTGGCGCGTCTTATTCTCGGGTTAAATACGGTACAAGACAAGTGAATCAGGTGAATAGCGCCTTGAAACCGGACCGAGCTTCGCTATACACTCTCGATCTTGCAATGGTGACCTGTTTCGGTCCCTTCGTGACGATTATCTGTAAACCCGCCAGGCCTGGAAGGGAGCAACGGTAGCAGGGACATTGGGTGCGGGGGTGTACTGGATCAGGTCGCCGCCAGTTTTCCAATGGAATGCCCCGGTCCGACTACATCCCTATGAACTACCAGGCCCTATGAACTACC
>Ga0255049_10000530_pt1 | contig 23501 bp, 25 predicted proteins | sample JV7_2_3_MG_FD_183615 | JGI IMG/M metagenome (GOLD analysis project Ga0255049, IMG submission 183615) | Seawater microbial communities from Jervis Inlet, British Columbia, Canada - JV7_2_3 | ecosystem: Environmental > Aquatic > Marine > Inlet | place: Canada: British Columbia | collected 2016-10-06
CGCCAACGACCGTGCCGCTCGCGCCCTTGCAGCCGACCGGGTCAACGCGATTCGCAGCGAAGAGCTGGTGATCCCGACGGCGGCCGAACGCCTCACCAATCTCTTGGAGAATCTCAGGACTGCAGAGCACGCAGAACTCCCAATGATCGTAAAGGCCGATGCCCACGGCTCGCTCGAAGCTATTCGCGATGCTGTGGCCAAGATCCAACGAGAAGACGGCAGGGTCACGATTGTGCACACTGCAGTTGGCGGTATCACCGAGCACGATGTAGTTCTGGCCCAAGCCACCGAATCTGTGGTGTTCGGATTCAATGTCCGCCCCGGCGCCAAGGCTCGCCGCGCCGCCGAGGAAGCCGGCGTCGAGATCAGGACTTATCGGATCATCTACGAGTTGCTCGACGACGTCGAGGCGATTCTGGTCGGCCGTTTGTCGCCTGAGGAGGTCGAGCGACTGATTGGTTCGGCGGAGGTACGCGAAACGTTCCGTGCTCCGCGCTTCGGGTTGATCGCCGGCTCGTACGTCACCGAAGGCGAGATCCAGCGCGGTGCCAGGGTGCGTCTGGTGCGCGATGGAGTCGTGGTCTACGACGGGACCATCGGGTCATTGCGACGGTTCAAGGACGATGTGCGCTCGGTTGCCACAGGCTTCGAATGCGGAATAGGTCTCGATAACTTCCGCGATATCAAGGAGGGTGACGTGCTCGAATCCTATGAGGTGCGGGAAGTCGCCAGAACCTAGGAGCCCGCTGAGCAATGCACGCCGCCGCTCTCAAACTCGACCTCCGGCTTCCCGGTTGCTCCTCCCTAAAAGAGAAACGCCGCCGTCTTCGTCCAATGCTCGAGCATCTCAGACGCCGCATGGAGCTCTCGGCATCCGAAGTCGATCATCATGATGCGTGGCAACGCGCCGGAGTCGGGATCGCTGTCGTGGCCCCACAAGCGGGGAGACTCGACGAAATTGTTGAGCGGATCCGTCGCTGGGTCCTCGATCTCGACGAAGTTGAGCTGGTCACCTTCGACATCGGCCATGTGGAGATGCCATGAGTAGAGGTGGGTCTCGGATCAGACGAGTCAACGAGTCACTGCGCGAGGTGATCGCCGGAGAGATTCTTCTCCTAAAAGACCCCGGCCTTGGGTTTGTCACCGTTACCGGGGTGGCTGTGAATCCGGATCTGCGAGCGGCGCGCATCTACTACTCCGTCCTTGGTGACGATGACGAAAAGAAATCGACACAGGCTGCGCTCGACCGTGCTGCGCCGAGAATCCAACGCGTCGTGGGACGCGAGATCCGAATGAAGTTCAACCCGGTGCTCGAATTCGTCTTTGATGAATCGGTAGAACGGGGCCTACGGATGGATAAGTTGCTCCACGAGATCGCACAGGCGGACCCCGATGAATGATGCCCTGAAGGCCGCCATAGACAAGATTCTGTCAGTCAGATCCCTGGCGATCACCTGTCACATCAATCCGGATGGCGACGCCCTGGGGTCAGCTCTTGCGCTTGCTCACTCGGCCCGCCAGGTTGGTGTCGAGGCCGTCGTCGCGTTCGGTGGCGAATTCGTGGTTCCCGACTCGCTCAGCTTCCTGGATCTCGAACCGCTGGTGCCGACGGATTCGTTTCCGCAGGACCCGGAGTGCCTGGTGGTATTTGATGTCGCCGCCCCGGACCGACTTGGCGAGATCGCCGCTGTCGCCGATTCCGCCGAGACGGTGATCGTGGTCGACCATCACATATCCAACGGCGGCTTTGGCGATATCGCATACATCGACCCCAATGCCGCCGCATCGGCGCAACTGGCGACCTATTTGATCGAGGGATTGGGTTGGCCGATCGACGAAACCGTCGCTCTGTGTCTGATGACCGGACTCGTTACTGATACCGGGAGGTTCCAATACTCGGCGACGACGGGGGAGGTGATGCGGATAGGTGCCCGTTTGCTCGACGCCGGGGCCAAGCCAGAAATCATTGGACAACACGTCTACGAATCGGCCCCGTTCGGCTATCTGGCGGTATCGGCGGTTGTGCTCGGTCGTGCGGTGCTCGAGGAAGAGCGCGGACTGGTGTGGTCGACTGTGACCATCGCCGACCTGCAGTCCGCTGGAATCGAGTATTCGCAGGCTGAGAACCTCATGGATGATCTCCGGATAGCGCGAGAGGCGGACACCGCATTGCTGTTGAAGGAGACAGAGGAGGGCTGGAAGGGGAGTCTTCGTTCGCGCGGCGCCACGGACGTCGCCGCGGTGGCGGGACTGTTCGGCGGTGGGGGTCACCGCAATGCCGCCGGCTTCCACGGAGCGGGTAGCCCAGAGGAGATCCTCCAGCGAGTTCGGAAGGCCCTCGATGGCTGAGGGGTTTCTCCTCATCGACAAGGCTGGCGGTTGGACCAGCCACGATGTCGTTTCCAAGTGCCGTGGGATTCTCGACGAGCGCCGAATTGGTCATGCCGGAACCTTGGATCCGATGGCGACCGGCCTGCTGGTGCTCGGAGTCGGCCGGGCGACCCGGTTGATTCGATACATTCAGGAAGGAATCAAGACGTACGTCGCCACGGTCGCGTTCGGGATTGCCACTGATACTCTCGACGCGGACGGCGCCATCCTGTCTCGAGAACCGATGTCGTTTGGTCCAGATGAATTGGAGGCGGCTGCAGCCCGGTTCGTTGGCCCCATAAGCCAGATTCCCCCAATGGTCTCAGCGGTAAGGGTCGGTGGCCGGCGGCTGTACGAGCTGGCCCGCGAAGGAATTGAAGTCGAACGAGCGCCTCGCCCGGTTGAGATCCATTCAATAGAGGTGCTTGAGTTTGCGCCTGGGCCATATCCAGAGATTGAGATTTCCGTGACCTGTGGCTCCGGTACCTACATCCGTACCCTCGCCGATGACCTGGCCCAATCGCTGGGAGGGCGAGCGCATCTGACCGCGCTGCGTCGCACGTCGATCGGCAGGCGGTCGGTTGACGCCGCCATCACCGTCGAGAACCTCGATTTGCTCGGAGATCCGATATCGGAACTGCTCCCCATGGCGGCTGGATTAGACGATCTCGGAGAAGCGATGGTCGACGAGGTCACCGTGACGGGAGTCTCCAACGGTGTGGTATTTGCCGCAGCCGCGCTGGGGATCACCGAGCCGGGGACCTATCGAGTCGTCGATGAAGGCGGCAGGCTTCTTGCCGTATACGTGTCTGATGGCCGGCGGGCCAAGCCTGAGGTTGTTTTGGCATGAGGATGCTGTTCGGTGATCCGAGGGCCTGGGATGCCGGTGAGCCGCTAGCCCTGGCTGTGGGTGTGTTCGACGGTGTCCACGTCGGCCACCGACACGTCTTGCGTCTATTGGTAGAGACGGCAGGTTCCGAGGGGCTCAAACCCGCCGTGCTCACATTCGACCCTCATCCACTTGCCCTTGTCGCTCCCGATCTGGCGCCTCGGATGCTCACCACGATCGACCAGAGAATGCACCAACTGTCGGAGGCGGGAGTCGAACTTGTGGCGGTGCTGGCCTTCGACGAGACGGTGCGACACATGTCTGCTGAGGCCTTCGTTGAGGACATCTTGGTGGCTGCGCTGTGTTCCGGCCTGATCGTGGCTGGTGAGGACTTCCGGTACGGCGAGAATCGCCGCGGTGACGTGGCGCTGTTGGAGGAACTGGGCCCAAGGCTCGGATTCACCTCGATGACCAGCTCCTTGATAGGCGATGGTGAGCCGATCTCCTCAACCCGCATCCGAGAGGCAATCGAAGCCGGTGATGTCGTAGCTGCCGCTGAGTCGCTCGGTCGCAGCTACGAACTGGTGGGCAGTGTCGTTCCCGGTTCAGGTCGTGGCGAGAAGATGGGATTTGCGACTGCCAACATCGCGGTGGCCACCTCGCTCTCGATCCCCGGTCATGGTGTCTATGCGGTCCGGGCCGGCGTAGGGGAGATGGTTCCTGCAGTGGCCAACATCGGCACACGGCCGACCTTTGGCGAGGGGGAAGAGGTGGTGGAAGTACACATCATCGACCGGAATCTGGATATCGGCGGGGATCAGATCCGGGTCGAGTTCGTTGCCCGAATCCGCGATGAGCAGAAATTCACCGGAGTCTCAGAGCTAGCCGACCAGATAAGGGCGGACATAGAGGCGGCTCGTAGAATCCTGTCCTGACAGCCCCCTTGTCCGGCCGCGTCTGATAGGGCACGGTGTCGTCACCCCATCGGGAGTCTTCAATCCCTGCTGTCACGCTCATCGCCGGACTGCTGCTGCTGGGAGGTGGCACGCTCGGGCTGGAGGGTGACGATGCTGACTCCACACCCACCGACCCAGGTTCCGCATCACAGGAATCCAGCCCGGCACCCGATCAAGCTCCGGACGGGTCGACGCCCGGATTGCTAGCGCTGGCCGGGTTAGCTGCGGCGTTGGCGGCTCTGCAGCAACGGAGAGACGATTTGAGCCCTGCAGCCGGACTTTCGCTCGACGATAACCCGGTCGTGGTGTTTGTTCCGGGTCACGGGCAAGCTCAGGGCTCGGAGGCGTTCGCCGATTTCATCGAGCACATGGACATCGACGACGAAGCGGTGCGCCACTTCGACTACCGCTTGATCAACGGAGGATCGAGCGCACCTGAGGCGAGCGCCGACGTCGGAATCGATGATGCCGCGACCGGATTGAACGCGTATTTGGCCGGAGTCGCAGGAGACGGTCGCGAGATCTATCTGGTGGGGTTTAGCAAGGGTGGCGCCACGATCGCCGAGTTGGTGGCCGACTGGGATGCTGGGCGTTGGGGCCCGTCGGACGCCGTGGTAGGAGCGGCGCTGCTCGATCCGCCGATCGCCAGTGGTTCTCTTGGCTGGCTGCAAAGCGTGGGCCGCTTCTGGGGACCTGTGCCCGACGATGGCGGGTACAACCCGGTCCAGTGCAGTTTTCTTCGCTTCGACTGTTCCGACCGCAGGGTGTGGCTGGGGCGCGAGTCCGGCGTCGAAGTGGTCGTGATTCGGAATCCCAAGGCCGCTATCACGTCGTTTGGTGATGACCCCGCTGGATTGCGGGTGTACAACGCGGCAGATGAGGGTCCGACGATCGGCGGACAGCTGATCAGAAACCCATTCGGGTTGCCGACTCGGATCGCCGAAGCCCATGATGCGGTGCTGCACGACCCCAAGGTGGCGGATTGTGTAGTGGCCGAGCTGCGTTCCGGAGTTTGCGATCTGCCGAAGGCCAAGAGCGCATCGCAGCTGACAAAACTAACCGGAGGGACTGTCCTGGCTCCGGCAGTGCACAACCCCTGGTGATCTCATGTTGGCACCCGGCCCGGGGGTGGTTACACTCCCGCCCGATCAGAGCAATACGCCCTGATCTTCCTCATGACTGATACCACGACGATCATCGGCGAGTACGGCTCGCATGCTACGGACACGGGATCTCCCGAGGTCCAGGTTGCGCTGCTCACTGAGCGGATCAACCACCTCACCGAGCATTTGAAGACCCATCAAAAGGATCATCACAGCCGGCGAGGACTGCTCATGATGGTGGGACGCCGCCGGCGTCTCCTCGACTATCTGCGATCGCAGAACGTCGAGCGGTATCGCAGCGTCATCGCCCGACTCGGGCTTCGGCGCTGACAAATGCGACCATGTGGTCGCATTTCATGGTGTCATTTGGGGGGAACACAAGACGGGAGTCTGCTCGTCAGTTGCTAGTTGCCACCTCTCAGCCCCGATCTGCTGAGGTGTGACCACTGGTAATTGTCGGCGTCTCCCCAGAACAAAGAGAGAGAGCGTTGACTCAACACTCCACTAGTGCCGTCGTAGGCGACGTCACTATCGAATTCAGTGCCGGCAAGCTGGCACTCCAAGCCGACGGGGCGGTAACCGCCACGGTCGGCAAGACCGAAGTCCTCGCCACTGCGACCGGCGCACGCCGGATCCGTGAGGGCATTGACTTCTTTCCACTTACCGTCGATGTCGAAGAGCGGATGTATGCCGTCGGGAAGATTCCCGGCTCGTTTTTCCGCCGCGAAGGGCGCGCCACTGATCGCGCCACCCTTACTGCTCGCCTCATCGATCGGCCGTTGCGCCCATCCTTTGCGAAGGGCTATCGGTGTGAGACTCACATAATCGCCCTGATCATGTCCGTTGAGGGCGACACCCCTTACGACGTGCTGGCGCTCAATGCCGCATCTGCGGCGTTGACGATCAGCCCGATCCCATTTGAGGGCCCGATTTGTGGCGTCCGGATGGCCTACTCGCATGGCGAGTGGATCGCCATGCCCACGTTCGAGCAGCTCGATGACTCGGTGTTTGACCTCGTTGTTGCCGGCAAGCGCAATGAGGACGGCGAAGTCGATATCGCAATGGTCGAAGCCGGAGCGACGGAACACGCGCTGCGGTTGATCGAGGACGGCCAAGCGCCGACCGATGAGGCCGCTGTCGCCAAGGGCCTTGATGAGGCGAAGGGCCACATCGCCGTGATCATCGATGCACAGCTGGAGTTGCGCGAGAAGATGGGCGAGCCGACGGCGGTGGACTGGCCCGTAGCTGAGGACTACAGCGATGAGCTGTTCACCAAGATCGAGGGTCCGGCCCGCGAAGCCCTAGCCGATGTCGTCAAGATCGCCGGTAAGCACGAGCGTCAGGACGCCGAAGGTGCGGCGCGAGACACCGTTTTGACCGGCCTCGGAATCGAGGCTGATTCCGATGATTTCGGAGCCGCCAAGAAGGTGTTCAAGGCTGTGAGCAAGGCCGTGATGCGCGAGCGTGTCGTGTCTGAAGGCATTCGCCTCGACGGTCGCAGCGCTGCCGACGTTCGTCCGATCTCGGTCGAGGTCGGTGTTACCGCAGCGGCTCACGGTTCTGCATTGTTCCAACGCGGTGAGACCCAGGTGCTAAATGTCAGCACGTTGGGAATGCTGCGCATGGAGCAGATGCTCGACACCATCAGCCGGGAAGAGTCGAAGCGCTACATGCATCACTACAACTTCCCGCCCTTCTCGACTGGAGAGACCGGGTTCATGCGCGGACCGAAGAGGCGCGAGATTGGTCACGGGGCACTGGCCGAGAAAGCCGTGTTGCCGGTGGTTCCGACCGCCGACGAATTCCCGTATGCGTTCCGCCTCGTCTCGGAGGTCTTGAGCAGCAACGGGTCCTCTTCGATGGCATCCGTCTGTGGCTCGAGCCTGTCGCTGATGGACGCAGGAGTGCCGACTAAGGCGGCCGTTGCCGGTGTGGCAATGGGACTCATTGCTCATGACGATGGCTTTGTGACGCTCACCGACATTCTTGGTGTCGAGGATGCGTTGGGTGATATGGACTTCAAGGTGGCCGGCACCGCAGAAGTGATCACCGCCCTTCAGCTCGATACGAAGATCGAGGGACTTCCGTCAGAAGTGCTCGTTGGAGCGCTCGATCAGGCCCGCGAGGCACGTCTGCACATTCTGGGTGAGATGAACAAGATCATCTCCGAGCCGCGTGCGGAGATGGCCGACACGGCACCTCGGATCGAAGCTGTCTCGATTCCGAAGGACAAGATCGGCGAGATCATCGGACCGAAAGGCAAGATGATCCGCGAGATCGAGGAGCTCACCGGAGCCACACTCGAGATCGAGGACGACGGCACGGTCCGGATCGGATCGGCCGACGGCGCCGGCCTTGCTGCTGCCAAGGAGAAGGTGATGCAGATCGCCTTCCCGCCAGAGGCGGAGATCGGCAAGGAGTACGAGGGTGAAGTGGTCAACATCACCTCGTTCGGTGCCTTTGTGAACATCCTGCCCGGTCGTGACGGTCTGTTGCACATCTCCAAGATCGGGGGTGGCAAGCGGATCGAGAAGGTCGAGGATGTCTACTCGCTCGGCGACAAGGTGACTGTGGTGGTTCGCGAGATCGACCGCGGGGGCAAGGTCAGCCTTGACATCCCCGGCAATGAGTCGGCCAGTGGCGACGGCTCCGGTGACGATCGACCCCAGCGCAGCAGCGAAGGCGGCGGCGGCAATCGGGATCGCGGCGGCAGTCGCGGCGGCGACCGTAATCGCGGGAGCCGTGGAGGCGGCCGCGGTGGTGACCGGCAACGGCGAGATCGTGACAGCGGTTCGTCGGAACCGGCGCGGCCGAAGTCGGACTCGGATCGCACCGTCGTCTCATTCGAGGACGATTTCGAAAAGGGAATCTAGGAGTACTCAGACTCAGGACGAAGCCGCCCTTAGGGGCGGCTTCGTCGCGTTCCGGGGTGCTTCGTGGGGTCGCAAGATCAGTACTCCAATCGAACATACGTTCGATTAGGATGGATTGTCCCTTGGGACACACATACGCACTCGAACCCACCCATTACTCCCCCCTTGTGGGGGAGTCGACGGGGCAAGGCTCCGTCGGAGGGGGGTTGTCACGCCCGGCGCAGCCGGGTGGCACCGCCGTCGATCTCGTTGTCGAGCCGGGGCGGGTGTTGGGGTTGGTCGGACCGCCGGGTTGCGGACTCACCACGCTCGGAATCTCGCTGCTGGCCACCGCCACCACTACTGAACCAGTAGCGGTGCTCGACGTCCGGGGGTGGTTTTGTCCTTCTGTTGCTTGGGAGGCCGGTATTGCTCCCGAGCGGCTTGTCGTAGTTAGGTGCTCGGATCGTCGGCTGTGGCCAAAGGTTGCAGCCACGCTGCTCGAAGGTTTTGCCGTCGTGTACGCAGAGGTTCCACGCCATGTACCGGATCAGGCTCTCCGTCGACTGGGTGCCCTCGCCAGATCTCGCCGCTCGGGGGTGGTGCTGCGATCAATGCAGGGGGATCTCCCCACCGGACTGATCCATCTCCGTATCGATGGGGTCGCGGTGCGATGGGGCGGAGCAGAAGGCGGTCACGGGAGGCTAAAGCGACATGCAGTGACCGTAAAGGCATCCGGCAGAGGCGCCAGGGGAGTGGAGCGGTATCTGGAGGTGACAGACGATGGCGCGAACACTATGCGTCTGGTTCCCGGATTGGCCGTTGCGCCGTCCGGACGCGCCGCCGGATAGTCCCTGCCAGGTTGTCGATGACGGTGGGATCGTTGTGGCGGTTGATCCGCTGGCGTACGAGGCCGGTGTTCGTTCTGGGATGCGTAGACGTGAGGCAGAGGCGTTGTGTCCATCTGCGACAACCCTTGTCGCAGATCCCGGTGCTGAGGCAGTCGCCTTCGAACCAGTAGTTGCAATCGTGGAGGCACTTGTTCCTCGTGTCGAGATCGCTCACCCCGGGCTCCTCTTTGTGCCGATCGCAGGAGCCATTCGCTACTACGGGGGCGAGTTGGCCTTGGTGGCACGGGTTGAGGTCGAACTGGGAGGTGGAGTTCACCTAGGAGTGGCTGATGGGCCTTTTGGAGCACGGATGGCAGCTTCTCAGGCTTCTGCTGCACCCGTTCTGGTTGATGACACAGTGGCCTTTCTCGCTGGACTCGATGTTGCCGTCATTGGCGTCGAGGAGCTTGTCGATACTTTTCGCTGGCTCGGGATCGTGACTCTTGGTGATCTCTCGGGACTTCCGCGTGCCGCAATTGCTTCTCGGTTCGGTCCCGCAGGGCTTGCCGCCCACCGGGCGGCAAGCGGTGAAGACCGCCAGGTCCACCCCCGCTCGGTTCCGGAAGGCTTTGCGGTGGAGGACCAATTCGATCCACCATTGGCAGATTTCGATCAGGCCGCTTTTGCCGCTCGGAACCTCGCCACCCGGTTGCTCGATGGCCTCATGCCGAGAGGTGGCATGCCATACCTCGTCGAGGTCGAAGCGATGTCGGCAGATGGTGATGTGCGGTCCCGAACCTGGCGCAGCTCACACCCTTTTTCCGAGACCGAGTTGGCAGAACGGATCCGCTGGCAGTTGCGGGCCTGGGTGGAATCGGGAGGTGTCCCGGGGGGGATAAGGCGCCTCCGGGTGGTTCCGGGGGATCTCTCCGATAGCGGTCGCCAGCTTCGGCTCGATGAGGATGTCGCCTCCCAGGAGGATGCTCGGCGCGCCCTTATCAGGACTCAGGCGCTCGTTGGACCCGACGCCGTGCTCCGGGCCGTTCCCCAGGGTGGGCGGGATCCCGCTGAGAGGGTTGGCTGGTACCGGTGGGGGGAACAGTCCGGTACTCCAGAGCGTGATCTGGCCGCGCCCTGGCCAGGTGGAATCCCGGGCCCAATGCCTGCGCTGGCGACGCGCACCCCGATTGTTGTCGAGTGGGATGCGGGGTTCCCGGTGCGAGTACGGCTCGGAACCCGATGGGAGCCCGTCCTCTCCTGGGCAGGTCCGTGGCGGCGAACGGGACGATGGTGGGAAGGGCAACCAGCTGCCGATCGCTATCAGGTGGTGACTTCGGCCGGTGCCTTCCTCTGTGAGGTATCCGAAGGTCAGGCGTTCGTGACCGGGGTGTACGACTGAAGGAGTCCTCAGTCCTCAGTCGGAGGTTTGATTGCGCTGACTACTGACTACTCCTGTGGCGTAGCCTCAGGTCATGGATCAGGGCGAGTGGGACGAGCGGTACCGCGAAAAGGGGTTCCTCTGGACGGCCGAACCCAACGGGTTCCTGGTCGGTGCGGTAGAAGGCCTCGCTCCCGGCAAGGCGCTCGATCTGGCTGCCGGCGAGGGCCGCAATGCAGTGTGGCTGGCTCAACAGGGCTGGGAGGTCGATGCAGTCGACTGGTCCGACGTCGCTCTGGACAAGGGTCGGCAGTTGGCACGACATGCCGGGGTGGCGGTTTGGTTTACGCGAGAAGATCTCCGCTCATGGTGGCCGCCAACCGACACCTACGACCTGGTCGTAATCGCATACCTCCAGGTCCCGTACATCGAGCGGCACGGGGTTTGGCGTGGCGCCGCCGGGGCCGTCGCCCCAGGCGGACGACTTGTCGTGATCGGGCATGACTCGGAGAACCTGACCAGAGGCTACGGGGGACCGCAACAAGAAGAAGTTCTCTACTCGGCCGAGGAAGCTGCCACGGTGATCGGTGAGAACCTCGACGTGGTCAGCGCCGAGCAGGTGATTCGCCAGGTGGAAACCGACGATGGAGTCCGTGAGGCAGTCGACAACATGGTGATAGCGGTCAAGAAGTCTTGAGCTTGCCTGGCTAATGGCTAATGGCTAATGGCTAATGGCTAATGGCTAATGGCTAATGGCTCGGCCACGATGCCGTGCACTCGATCCCTCAGTTCGCCGAGGTTCGTGCGGTCAAGACCCATGGTTGGGATCGGCTCGTGAACGATGAGCCGTACCCGTCCGCCCCGGATGAGTTTGCTGTGAGGCTCCCACGCCTCGCCTGCCCCGAGGATCGTTACCGGAAGCACCGGCATGTCGTTGTCGACCGCGATGCGAAAGGCTCCCTTCTTGAAGGGGAGCATCTCACCATCTTCGGTGCGGGTCCCCTCCGGGAAGATCATCACCGATAGCCCGGCTCCGATCACAGTCGCCACCTGCTCGTTTATGACGCGGTGAGCTGCCCGACCCGCCCGTCGATCCGTCTCGATCATGTGGATGCTGCGCATGGCCGGGCCGAGCACCGGGACCTTGAAGAGTTCCCGCTTCGCCAAGAAGCGGACCGACACCGGGAGCCTCCCCATGATCGTTGGGATGTCGAGATTCGAAGTGTGATTGCCGACGACCACATACGATCCGGCAGGGTCTACTAGGTCGGCGCCTTCGACTCTGACCCTTGTCCTCGTGAAGAACAGGAATGACTTTGCCCAGAATCGGAGGACTCGCCGCACCTGCTTGGCGTTTGGTCGGATGCGGAGGAGCACGATGAGGTAGGAGGCGACGAAGAACGTCATCAGCCCCTGGCCGACGTATCCCGCGACCGTCGTCAGAATCGTGATCGGGAATCGGAGCATCTCGGTAGGCTACCGGCCCACTCCGCCGTCGATCCGGGAGCCGCCGTGTCCGACATCCTCCTCGAGACATCGCTTCACGTCGCCACGGTGACGATCAACCGCCCGGAGCGCAAGAATTCGTTCACAGTCGAGATGTTCGATCTCCTGGGCGACACGCTGAGAAGCGCAGCAAAGAATCCTGACGTGCGGTGCATCGTTCTCACCGGAGCGGAAGACACCTTTTCAGCCGGTCTCGATCTCATCGAGGCGGCAGGCAAGATCGACCGACTGGATCGGATCGCCTTCACGTTCGAGCCGGATCGGTCGCCTGCCATTGTGCTGCAGGAGATCGATATCCCGGTGGTGGCTGCGATTAATGGTGCCGCCGCTGGGTATGCGGTGGGATTGGCGATCCAGGCCGATATTCGGGTGATGGCGCGGTCGGCCCGATTGGTGCCAGCGACGAAGCGCAACCTGTTGCCCGAGAGCGGCGACACCTGGTTGTTGCCTCGCCTCGTCGGTTGGGAGCACGCGGCTCGGTTCTACTTTCTGGGCGAGGACATGGAGGGCGAGCAAGCCTTGGCAGCTGGCGTCGTATCGGAACTGGCCGTCGACTCGAATGCGACCAAGGCGCGGGCGGCCGAGATAGCAGAGCAGATCGCGGCGATGCCGCCGCAGGCAATCCAGGCTGCAAAGCGCCTGATGCGGGCGGGGAGGACGGACGATTACTCAGAACACGTCCACCGGGCGCTACTGCAGCTTCTACCCATGTTTCGGACCAAGGATTTCGCTGAGTCCGTAGCCGCCTTTTTCGAGAAGCGCGAGCCCGACTTCACCGGCGAATGAGAAGGATTCCGCTCGATCGTGCCAGGCGGATCGTCCTCGGTGCTCAGGGACTTACCGCGTCTCGTCCCACGGGCAAAGTGGATATCCGTCATCTCCGCAAGATGTTCCGCACCATTGGTGTGCTCCAGATCGATTCGGTGAACGTCCTCGAGCGGGCTCACCATCTCACCGCCTTCAGCCGTCTTGGGGATCACGAAAAGGACCTTCCGTGGGACGCATTGGGTCGGCGTGAGCTGTTCGAATACTGGGGTCACGAGGCGGCCTTTCTCCCGGTGGAGACCTGGCCCCTGTGGCGCCACAAGATGGATCAGCCCATTCAGTGGCGTCGAGCGAGGGAGTTGAACGAGCGCGAACCCGGCTACATCGACTCCATTGAAGAAGACGTAGCTCGTCGCGGCCCACTCACCACCTCCGACCTGGAGGATCCGGGCGATCATCATGGCCCATGGTGGGGATGGCCAAAGGGAAAGGTCGCGCTGGAGACCCTTTTTGCCCAAGGACGAATCACCGTGAGCGGACGACGCAATTTCACCCGCTATTACGACATTGCTGAGAGGGTTATCCCGGTGGAGCACTTCACCGCGGAGCCGGTACCCCGCGGCGACGCTCATCGAACGCTGGTGATGATGGGTGCCAAGTCTCTGGGGATTGGGACGCTCAGCGATCTCGTGGACTACTACCGGCTCCCCAAGCCGGAAGGTCGGGCCGTGGTGACCGATCTGGCCGCAACCGGGGCGCTCGAGGAGGTTGAAGTAGAAGGATGGACCCATCCCGCCTACCTGCACCCCGCGGCGTCGGTCCCCCGCAAGGTCGATCAGGTGCGATTGCTGTGCCCGTTCGACAACCTGATCTTCTTCCGAGACCGGATAGAGCGCCTCTTCAGATTCCACTACCGGATCGAAATCTACGTGCCCAAGCCGAAGCGGCAGTACGGGTACTACGTATTGCCTGTTCTGATAGGTGACGAATTGGCGGGACGTATCGATCTAAAGGCAGATCGACAGGCCGGCGTGTTGAGGGTGCCAGGAGCATTCAGCGAAGACGGGCAAGACGCGGTGCGGGTGGCCGCCGCGGTCGGCGGAGAGCTGAGGCTTATGGCCGATTGGCTGGGGCTCGGCCAGATTGAGATCGGCCGCAAGGGCAATCTCGCTGGGGCTTTGCGGCGCGCGGTCGAGTGACCCGCTGCCTGCTTGCCGTGTCCCGGGTTGCCGGTCAGCCTTTCTGACCGCGAGACCTAATCTTTGTGCATCGAAAGGATTGAGAATGATCGATTTTGCTGATCGAGTAGCGGTTGTGACCGGTGCGGGTCGGGGGCTCGGGGCCGAGCACGCCAAGCTGCTGGCTGCCCGAGGCGCCGGCGTCGTCGTAAACGACCCGGGCGTCGCCACCGACGGGACCGCTGGTGAGCAGCGTCCCGCCGACGAGGTGGTCGCGGCAATCAAGGAAGCGGGCGGCGCTGCCATCGCCGACTACGGCTCTGTCGCCGAGCCCGACTCGGCTCAAGCGATCGTCGAGCGCGCGCTCGAGGAGTTTGGGCGTCTCGACATCGTGGTCAACAACGCCGGCATATTGCGCGACAAGGCGTTTCACAACCTGGAATGGGACAACCTCCACGCGGTCATCGATGTGCACCTCAAGGGCGCCTTCTATGTGACTCGCCCTGCGTTCCTCCACATGAGGGAGCAGGGTTATGGGCGGATCGTGATGACGTCGTCTGCTTCGGGTCTGCTCGGCAACTTCGGCCAGGCCAACTATGGAGCCGCCAAGATGGGTCTCATCGGGCTCATGAACGTGCTTGCCATCGAGGGCGCCAGCAAGGGCATAAAGGTGAATGCGATCTCCCCGATAGCCGGCACCCGCATGACCCAGGAGCTGCTCGGCACGATGGCCGACAAGCTAGATCCGGCGTTTGTGGCGCCGGTTGTGGCCTACCTGGCTTCGGAGGCATGTGACCTCACGGGTGAAGTGTTCTCGGTCGCCGGTGGGACGGTGAGCCGAATGTTCGTTGGCCTCACCCCGGGTTGGTTCAAGCACCCCGAAAAGGAGGGCGTCCTGACACCGGAGGACGTCGAGGCGAATCTCGACACTATCCGTGCAGAGACCGACTATCTAGTACCGACGACCAGCCAGGACGAAATCCAGAAGGTCGCCAAACTTCTGCTGTCGTGAACGTGAGGTCTCCGGTCGGTGGGTAGGTTTGCGGCGATGCAAGAGCTAAACGGCAAGGCCGCCGACTGGATTGAGGGCGATCCGGACCCCGACACCCGCTCCGAATTGCAGGCGATCGTCGCATCCGGCGATACCGATGCACTCGAGGCTCGGATGGGTTCATCACTTCAATTCGGCACGGCAGGAATCCGGGGGATGGTCGGCGCCGGATCGGCTCGGATGAACCGTGCAGTTGTGATCAGGACCACGGCAGGGTTGGCCGGGTACCTTCAAGCGCACGGCCGCGGCGAGGGTCCAGTCGTCCTTGGCTATGACGGACGTACCTCTAGCCGCCAGTTCGCCGAGGACGCTGTCGGTGTGCTTGTTGCTGCCGGAATCGGGGTCCGGTATTTCGAGGGAACTGCTCCCACTCCACTCGTCTCGTTCGCCGCTCGAGATCTGGGGGCCATGGCGGCGATCGTTGTCACCGCCAGTCACAATCCACCGGCGGACAACGGATACAAGGTCTACGACGCCAATTCCGCTCAAATCATCCCGCCGGTCGATGGGGCGATCGCTGCCGCCATCGCTGCGGTCGGACCGGCCAATCAGGTTCCGCGAGTAGAGGGGGCGCTCGACGGTTCATCGGAGCTGGCCACGCCTTTGGTCGGGCTGGAGGAGCGCTACCTCGACGAGGTGCTGGCGTTCCGTGGTCGGCCGAGCCCGGGTCCGTCGCCGCGAATCGCATATACCCCCCTGCATGGCGTAGGTGGGCCGCTTGCCGTGCGGGCCTTTGCTGCTGGAGGCCACGACTCGGTGGTAGTGGTTGCTGATCAGTTCGAGCCGGACGGACGGTTTCCTACGGTCGCCTTCCCCAATCCCGAGGAACCCGGTGCCATGGACATGGTCGAGGCCTTGGGTGATGCTGAGGGGGCTCAGCTGGTAGTCGCCAACGATCCCGACGCAGATCGTCTCGCGGTGAGCATCCCCGCAGACGACGGGTGGCGCAGGTTGACCGGCAACGAGATTGGAGTGCTGCTGGCCGACTTCGTCCTGCGCAGGGTTGGTGGTGAATCGGGAGACCTGGTGCTCAACAGCATTGTCTCTTCTCCGATGCTGGGGTCGGTTGCAGCGGCGCACGGTGCTCGATTCGAGCAGACGCTCACCGGCTTCAAGTGGATAGCTAATGCGGCCTTGGATCTTGAGCAAGAGGGGTACCGGTTCCTGCTCGGGTACGAAGAGGCGCTCGGGTACACGGTCGGTCCCGTCGTGCGAGACAAGGATGGAATCTCCGCTGCGGTGTGGTTTGCCGATCTGGTCGCCTCCGAAGCCGATGCGGGCAGGACCGTGTTGGATCGCCTCGGCGACTTGTGGGACGAACACGGTCTCTGGATGAGCGCGCAGTACAGCGTTAAGCGACCGGGGAGCGATGGCGTGGTGGCAATCGCAGCGGCGATGGGTCGGATGCGGACAGCCACGCCCGATCAGGTAGCGGGACATGACGTCGTCGGTGTCACCGATTTCGCCGCTGGTGCTGCCGATCGTCCTCGTTGGCTCCCGGCCACCAATCTCGTCGTACTCCACTTGGAAGGGGGGAGTCGGGTGTTGGCGAGGCCGAGCGGTACGGAGCCGAAGCTGAAGTTCTACGCCGACGTACGGGGTTCTGGAGCCCCTGGCGATGTTGCCGACCAGGCAGCGACCCTCGCCTCGAGTCTTGCCGCAGCCATCGGCCTGGGATGACGGCTCTCGCTGCATTGTTGCGTCGAGAGCGGCCCGTCGCGCTCGCTACGGCCGGATTCACCGTCCTGTTTACGATCGTCGGCCTGGTGCGACAGCAGGCGTTCCTCTGGGTATATCTCCCGGCCCTGTTGGCGTCGATCGGCATCGTCGTCTGGATTGATCGCAGATGGGGACCCGTCCCGTCGGTGCTGTTATGGATGTTGTCGCTGTGGGCGGCGATGCACCTTGCCGGTGGTCTCGCCGCCAACCCGACCGGTGAGACTGAGATTCTTTACGGCATGTGGATCATCGATGGTGCCTTGCGCTGGGATCAACTGGTGCACGGATTCGGGATCGCGGCCGCTACCGCGGTGTTCGTTGTCACGGCGCGCAAGGCCGACCGTCCGCTGCTGTGGGGATTCGTCTGGGGGCAGGTGCCGGGCCTGGTCAACGAGACGGTCGAAAACGTGTTTGCTCACTTCGTGGACGGCTCCAACGTCGGTGACGCCGTCAACACCGCGTGGGACCTTGGCTGGCACCTGATCGGTGGGGTAATCGCCGTCTTGGTGATCAGGGTCCTGGGTATCCCGGGGTTCGTAGCGCCCGAGAGCGCAACATGACGATTCCGGATGCCTCGCGCCGGGTGGTCGAGTCGGGCAGGTTGCTCGGATTCGAAGTAGACGTGCACGTTTTTCCGGATGGCACCAAGACGTCACAGGACGCTGCCGATGCCATTGGGTGCGAGCTGTCGGCAATAGCCAAGTCGATCGTCTTGACGCTCGACGACGCAGAGCAGGTTGTGGTATTCGCCAGCGGTGACACCAGGATCGATCTCGAGCGTCTCGCCGATGTGGCCTACGCCGGGTCGGCTCGGCGGGCCACGCTCGACGAGGCTCGAGCAGCAACAGGCTTTGCCGCCGGAGGAACGCCCCCGTTTGGTTACTCATCGCCACTGCGGGTGTTTGCAGACATAGCGCTGCAGCGTCACGTCGATGTCTGGTCGGCTGGGGGCACTCCGACGACGGTGTTTCCGATCCCGCTGGCAACTCTGGTCGGGCTCACCGGCGCCGAGTGGGCGAATGTCAGCGCCTAGAGAACGACGACGTCCTCTTGTTGGATGCCGATTCGAACCTCTTGTCCCTCCGCGATGCGATGCGGCGCATCGACTTCGAGGATGGCCGGCCCGAATTGAACGCCGACCGCCCACCCCGGCCCGCGGAAGTGTGAATAGGCCACCGTCAGCGGTATCCCTCCTTCGGCCACGATCGCTGCCTGCCGAATGAGGATGGTGACTGGGCCGTCTGCAACCGCGATCGGTAGGCACAAACCGGCGATCTCGATCGAGGTGCCGGTCGAGCGGGCGTCGACAACGCATGTGTGGCCGAGCATCAGGGCCGCTTCGGCACTCTCCGGATTGCGCCACACCGCGTCGGGGACTCCAGTCACCGCGGCGCGTCCACTGTCGAGCACCATGATCCGGTCGCCGAGAGCGGAGGCTTCTTCTGCGTCATGGGTGACGATGACGGTCGGGATAGCCATGGCCCGCAGAAGTTGGGAGAGCTCGCCGGCCACGCGGCGGCGGTAGGCAGGGTCGAGCGAACCCAATGGCTCATCGAGCAGCAGCGCCTTGGGGCGTGTAGCCAGGGTTCGGGCAAGGGCGACACGCTGCGCCTGACCGCCCGACAACTGATCCATGCGGCGGCGTTCCATTCCCTCGAGTCCTACGGCCTCGAGGGCCGTGGCGACCTGCACGTCGGTGTCGACGATCCCGGCAGCCGTCAACCCGTAGCTCACGTTGGCGCCGACGTCGAGGTGGGGGAACAGGGCAAAATCCTGGAACACCATTCCGATTCCCCGCTCGTGGGTCGGAACGTTGGTGAGATCCGAGCCCCCGAGCAAGACCTTTCCGCTGACGAGTGGTACGAGACCGGCTATCGCCCTGAGTAGCGAGGTCTTTCCGGATCCGCTTCGTCCTAGGAGGGCAAGAGTCTCGCCGCTGTGGACGGTGAGATCGACCTCGTCGACTGCGAGCAGGTCGTCGTAGCGCACGCTGATGCCTTGGACCTCCAGCATCAGAACTCACCGACTCCTGGTGCCCTCATCCGCTCCAAGAGCGTGACCGCCGCCGCCGTGATCCCGATGAGAATCAACGAAAGGGCGAGGGCCGCCGAACGGCTTGCGTTGCCGGGCCCCAGCAAGCGGAAGATGGCCAGCGTCATGGTTTGTCCGCCGGGGCGGGCGACAAAGAGCGTTGCGCCGAATTCTCCAAGGCTGATCACAAATGCAAGGGCTGCAGCACCGGCTGCGGCGGGCGCGAGCATCGGCAAATCGATGGTGCGCCAGACGCGGGAAGGCGACGCTCCCAATGTGGCGCCTGCATCACGCAGGTTCGGCGTTATTGACCTGGCGACGGGAGCAGTGAGGCGAACCACGAACGGGATGGCAATGAGGGCGTGCGCGATCGGCACCAGCAACCACCACGTGCGCAAATCCACTGGGGCGTCGAGGGCGATTACGAACCCAAACCCGAGGGTCACCGCCGACGAGGCGATAGGGAGCATGATCAGAGTGTCCAGCCATCGACTCGATCCGGAACGGCGACCGGCGATGAATGTGGCCGCCGGCAATCCGACCGCAAGCGAGATAGCGCAGGCGACGACGCCGTATGCCAGGGAGTTGCCAATCGCTCGCAGAGGCTCGACTACGGCAGGGTCGACGGCGGCGAGCGCCCGGATTGCCCCTAATCCGAGCGATCCTCCCGGTGCCAAGGTGCGCCAGAGAATCGCTCCCAGCGGGAGGGCGACGACGGTGACCGCTGGTGCCAGAGCAACGATCATCCGCCACCGATCGCGATCGAGGGGTCGGCGCCGCGCTGCCGTGCCTGCGACCAGATGTTGTTGTGTCGCAGATCGGGCTTGGCGTCCGGAGTAGACAAAGAGCGCGGCTGTGACTCCCAGCAATTGGACCAGGGCTAACGCGGCGGCTGTAGGGAGATCGAATATCAAGGCGGCGTTTCGGTAGATCTCCACCTCGATCGTGGCCAATCGCGGCGCTCCCAGCAGCAATACGACTCCGAAGGAAGTAAACGAGAACAGAAACACGATCGCGGCTGCCGCAGTGAGGGCCGGTCGCAGCAGGGGGAGGGTGACGGTGCGAAATATCCGCCATTGGGATGCGCCCAGAGTTGCGGCTGCGCCCTCGAAGTCGGGATCCAGGTGGCTCCACAGACCGCCAACCGTGCGAACCACGACTGCGAGGTTGAAGAACACGTGAGCGGCGATGATGGCCCAGGTGGTACCGATGAGGTCGATGCCGAGGGTCCCTTGTGGTCCGATCAATGCCAAAAAGGCGACCGCCACGACGACGGTTGGCAGTACGAAAGGGATGGTGATCAGGGTTCGCAGGACAGCCCTGCCGCGGAATTCGAACCGAGCCAGTGCGTACGCCGCAGGCACGCCGATGGCGAGGGCTACGACGGTGGAGGCGAGCGCCTGCCAAACCGTAAACCACACCACCGAGCGCAATCCCGGTTCAGCGAAGAGGCCGGTGACTCGTCCAGGGTCGTCTGCCAGGCCGGTGCTGAGGATTGAGAGCATCGGCCACACGAAGAATCCGAGACCAAGGGCTAGGGCCGGCACTGCAAGAAGCCTGGACGCCTTCATTTCAGCGCAGAACCGTCTCGATCCACTCGGCCAGCCAACGCTCCCGGTTGTGGTCGATGAGGTCGGGCTCGATGATCGCAGGCTCGACCGGTATTCGGGTGTTGCTCACGAATACTTCGGGGAGGATGGTGCCGGAGCGGACTGGGAACACGAACATCGAGGTGGGGACGGCTTGCTGGAAGGCCTCGGACAGCATGAAGTCGATCAAGGTACGGGCGCCGACCGGGTTGTCCGCGCCGCGCAAAACGCCGGCGTATTCCACTTGCCTGAAGCAGCCGGCTTCGATGACCCCGGTCGTTGCCCGTTCGATCGGCGGGTCGGAGAACAGCACCTCGGCCGGTGGGGAAGAGGCGTAGGACACGACGATTGGTCGGTCCCCACCGTCGCTGCCCGAGAACGAGCCGTAATAGGCCGTTCCCCAGTCGCCGACGATTTCAACGTCGTTGGCGCGCAAGTCACTCCAGAAGTCTCGCCAGGTGTAGTCACCCGTCTCGCCAAACTCGTCAATGGTGGCGAGGAGAAATGCGAGTCCTGGACTCGAGATCGTCGGATCCGGCACCACGAGTAGCCCTGCGTACGCGGGGGATGCGAGCTCGCGCAGTGCAGACGGCGGGTCGGCCAGGAGTTCCTTGTCGTAGTTGAGACAGACATCGCCGAGGTCGATCGGCGTTGCCACGTCGAGGGCGACATGAAGCTCAGCCGGCACGAAGTCGAGTTGGGGACTCCGGTAGGGGTCGAAGAGATCCGCACCGATGGCTCTGGAGATGAGCGTCGTGTCCACCCCGAAGATCACGTCCGCAACCGGGTTGCCGGCGGTGAGAATCGACTGATTCACGACAATGGCGGCGTCTCCGCCGCGAACGATCTGGACCTCGAATCCGGTCTCGACGGAGAACGCATCGAGCAACTCGTCCGAGACGGCGAAGAAGTCATGGGTGAGCAGGCGCACTGTCTCCGGGGTGTCTTCGCCGCATGCAGCGAAGACCAGCACCAGTGCCACAAGGATCGCGAGTCGCCTCATGGTGTGTTCCTCGTGTGGGCGAGCAGTACTACTCCGCTGCGCACTTGAAGATGGACGAGCCCGGTAGCGGCCTCGTTGCTGATCCCACGGGTCGATCCGAACGACAGCTTCTCTGCTTCGAGGTCCCACCGGGTGCCGGTAAGCGTCACCTCGGCGTCTCCGCCAAACGGAACCAGTGAGACCAGATCTCCGGCAGCGGTGCCGATCTCCACTGAGTGTCGTGTTGGGTAGACGACGGTGGCAAGTGTGTGCCACTCGACGTTGACGGCCGTCCAACGGTCGGAAGCGAGCAGCGTCGCAACGCCGAGAAGATGGTCGAGCCGTCCATCGCCGCCCCCGACGACGATGATGCGTTTGGCACCTCGTTCGATTGCGGCCGTCATCGCCAGGTCGAGATCCGTGGCGTCCTTGTCGGCCGGGTGTGACTCAATCGCGGCGCCGGCCTTCCGAGCAGCATCAAGGTGTGCTGGGAGTACCGAGTCGAGGTCGCCGATGACCAGGTCCACTACCAAACCGAGAGGTTCTGCGAGGGCGAGACCGGAGTCGGCAGCGATCACGACTTCGGCCTCGGGAAGCCCACCAGGGGAGGGTCCGGGTCCACCCCCGCTGAGAATGATGATGGTTCGTTCCACGCCTGCCTCCGCTGGCATTACCCAGATCAGGTCGTTCGGGTCGGTGGTGGTGCCACCCTCTCAGCCGCTTGGCGACTCCCCGGTGTGTGTCATCACCATACCCGTGAGAGTGCCCTGGATTTGAAAAAGAAGACCCCCTCTCAATAGTGACTTGACAACCTGACATCAATATGACATCATTTCGACATCATTCTTGACACCGAGATGACAGGAGACGATCATGTTGTATTCGAGCGAGATGGTGATGGCGCTGCACAGATCCCGACTCGACGAAGCCGAGACGCGGCGATTGAGCAGCAGGACAAGAGCGGCTCGAACCCGTCGGCGCATCGACGTGATGCTGCTGCAGGCACGGCTTATTGCGGCCCGCTAGATCGAGGAGACGAGAGAGGCATGGATACGAGCATCGCGATGAACCGACTCGAAGCCGCCATCGAGCGGCATGTGCTGGTCGCTGGAGGCGACACCGAGATGGAGGCGATGGCCGACACACTGTTATCGACCCTCGAACCCGCGGTACATCAGATCGCCCTCGATCTGGCCGAGCAGGCAGCCGCCGAGGTGTCCGCGCAACTCGCATCGCACGAGATCGATGTAGTGCTAAGTGAGGGTGAGCCGGTCTTGCGAGCTCGCTTGCTCGGCGACGATGGCGAGGTTTCGGCGGAATCGATGGACGCCCGTATCACACTTCGGCTGCCGCCGACTCTCAAGGAACGGGTCGAGGTGGCTGCCGACGATGTCGGCGAGTCGGTCAATTCGTGGCTTGTGAAGACGCTGACCGCACAGGCACAGGAGCGGAGGCGTCGCGGAGGCCGTCGCATCAGCGGGACCATCGAGACATGAGCGAGCGACACGAGAAGTTCGAGGTAGCCGGCACCCCCCGGATCGGACTGCGACTCCCCGCCGGACAGGCCCGGTTCGTCCAAGGGTCTACCGGTAGCGTCGAAATTCGGATGACCGGCAGCGAGGATGCAATCGAGCGGTTTCTCGTCGAGGAACGCGGTGGAGAAATCGTCATCGAACCCGAGAGTGGAGGCAGAATCGGTCGATGGTCGGGAGTATCGATCGAAATCGGGGTGGGAGCGCCAGCCGCGATACGCGCTCGGCTGGCTTCTGGAGATGTTGTCGTGGCGATGGCGGCTGAGTCGCTGGCAATCGACGCCGCGGCTGGCGATATCGTCGCAGAAGACGTCGCCGGCGACGTAAAGGTCAAGACGGCAAGCGGGGATGTCAGGCTGGGCTCCGTCGAGGGGCGACTCGATGTGGCCGCCGCCTCAGGGGATGTGCATGTTCGGTCCGTTGCCGGTGATGTGACGGCCAAAACTGCTTCCGGTGACATCGCGATCGGTGATGCTGCTGGCTCGGTGTCGGCTCATTCGGCGTCGGGCGAGATCGTGCTCCGTCGCCTGACGGGCGATTCGTTCAATGCCAAGACTCTCTCTGGAGATGTTCGCCTTGGGGTCACTTCCGGACGAAAGTTCTCGGTGTCATTCCAGAGCCTCTCGGGAGACGTCCATACCGATTTTCCCGTTGCGTCGGACTCGGCAGGGGCCACGACTGCACGGCTGGTTGTGAAGACGATGTCGGGCGACGTCTTGGTGACGGCCGCCGACTAGGAGTCGGCGCTGTCGTGTACGACGAGTGCGGCTCGAATGGCGGGGAGCATTTGCTCGGCGAATAGCCCGTGACCTTTGTCACTGGCGTGGAAC
>Ga0255049_10000536_pt1 | contig 23389 bp, 17 predicted proteins | sample JV7_2_3_MG_FD_183615 | JGI IMG/M metagenome (GOLD analysis project Ga0255049, IMG submission 183615) | Seawater microbial communities from Jervis Inlet, British Columbia, Canada - JV7_2_3 | ecosystem: Environmental > Aquatic > Marine > Inlet | place: Canada: British Columbia | collected 2016-10-06
GGTGTTCAGGGCCACCGGACAGGTCGCCCATCGGGTTTTCTACGCCGGTATCGATGGAGTCGAACTCGATTCAACCGGCCGGGTGGTGGTCGACGAGGGCTTCCGGACCGGCCACGATCGCATCTGGGCGGGCGGTGATTGCATCAACGGCGGCAAGGAAGTGGTCAACGCTGTCGAGCACGGCAAACAAGCCGCCCGCGGCATCGACGCTGCCCTGCTCGCCACCACAGGAACAGGAGGCAACTGACATGGCAGACCTGACGGCAAATCTGGCCGGAATCACGTCGCCCAACCCCTTCTGGCTGGCTTCCGGCCCGCCTACCAACACCGGCGACCAGGTCGCCCGGGCGTTCGAGGCCGGCTGGGGTGGAGCGGTGTGGAAGACGATCGGCGAGCCTATCGAGAACACGTGGTCCCGATATAGCTCCGTCGACCTCAACGGCTCGCGGATGATGGGTCTCAGCAACATCGAGTTGATCACCGACCGCTCGCTCGAAGTCAACCTGAAGGAGATCCGCGAGGTCAAGCGCCGCTACCCGGACCACGCGGTGGTGGTCAGCGCCATGGTCGAGTCCAAGCGCGAAGCCTGGCACACCGTCGTCAAGCAAATCGAGGACACCGGCGCCGACGGCGTGGAACTCAACTTTGGATGTCCGCACGGAATGTCCGAGCGAGGCATGGGGAGTGCCATCGGCCAGGTGCCAGAGTATTGCTCGCAGATCACGGAGTGGGCCAAAGAGGTGGCCGAGACGCCGGTCATCGTGAAGCTGACCCCCAACATCACCGATATCCGGTCGGCGGCGCGGGCGGCCGAGACCGGGGGCGCCGACGCCATCAGCCTCATCAATACGGTCAACAGCATCACCGGGGTTGACCTGGACACGATGACGCCTCGCCCGATAGTCGGCAACAGGTCGAGCCACGGCGGCTATTGCGGACCGGCGGTCAAACCCATCGCCTTGAATATGGTGGCAGCCATCGCCGGCGACCCCGCTACTGCGAAGGTTCCCCTCAGCGGCATCGGCGGGGTCACCACCTGGCGGGATGCAGCCGAGTTCATCCTGTTGGGAGCCACCAACGTGCAGGTATGTACGGCGGTCATGCACTACGGGTTTCGCATCGTCGAAGGCATGATCGACGGGCTCAGCAACTACCTGGACGGCAAAGGCATGAGCAGCGTCGCCGAACTGCGGGGCCAAAGTGTCGGGCGGGTCACCGAGTGGCAGCACCTGGACCTCAACTACATCATCAAGGCCGAGATCGACCAGGAAGCCTGCATCGGCTGTGCCCTTTGCTACATCGCCTGCAACGACGGCGCCCATCAGGCGATCGGTGCCGAGCGGTCTGACGACGGTCGCACCCGGGTGTGGATCAAGTACGACGACTGCGTCGGCTGCAACCTTTGCAGCCTGATCTGCCCGGTGGAGGGCTGTATCACCATGGTGGAGCAAGACACCGAGTTCCCGGCCCTCACCTGGGCAGAGGTGGAAGATGGCGCCGACGTGGCAACACTCGCCCCCCGGCCCAAGCACGATCTGACTCTCGAGGTCTGAGAACTACCGGCGATCGGCTATCAGCTGTCAGCTAGCGGCAATCGGCGTCAGGGAGCCGTGATCGGGGTGAAATCGGAGAGTGGGCGGAAGGTTGTCTCAACCGTGGCATCCGCCCCGTCTTGCGCTGACGCGTACCCGGCCTTCGTCAGGCGTCCGCTCTCGATGGTGAGGGTGACCTGCAGATCATCGCCGGCGATCTCGAAGGCAGAAGCCGGGTAGGTGGCCTCGACCACGACCTCAGAGGAGTTGTCGGTCACAATCTCGACCGTAGCCGGCGACTTCAAAGGCCGGAGTGGCGGTTGCGAAGCCTCGCCCTCGGAAACCACGTCCCAATCGCCGCCCGATGTCCGCGCCCACTGGGAACCGCCGATGATCAAGTACTCGACTTCGCCGTCACCGGATCTGATCGTCATATGCGATGACCCCGAGACGTGCCGACCATCGACGTCGACTGCCACCGCGCCATTCACCAAAACCCGGGAAGAGAACTCGTAACCGGCGTCATATTGGGCCAGAGCCGATTGCAGAACAGCATCGGCCTGTAGCGCCGTTGTGGTCTGGGAGGGCAACTGAGGGGTAGTAGTCGCCTCGACCACCGTGTCGTTGCCACGGCTGCAACCGGCGAGGACGAGGGCAAACGCGACAGCGGCCCCCAGTAGGGGCCGCTGTCCGAAACGCACGAACCGATCAGTCGTCGTCTTCGTCGTGGTCCTTGTCTTCATGGTCGTCGCCATCGCGATCGTGCCGTTGAGCCTTCTCAGGCTTGTCCTTCTTGCCCCGGTTGGGGTTGTGCTTGCACTTCTCGGTCGTCTTGGCATCGACCTTGAGATCCCAGGTCCCGTCATCGGTTTCACCGAACTTCACGTGCAGGCGAGCCTTGCTGCCGTCGAAAGTGACCTGGAACCCACGCTCCTGGTTCTTGACCGATTGGCCCTCGGCCGGTGTGACGGTCAAGTCTCCGTCCAGCCCGATGGTGTAAACCACGCTCACCTCAGGCCCCTCACAAAGGAGCCCGGTCCAGGTGTGCGGGCCGACGAATTCTCCAATGGGCCCCCGCATCCGCTGGCGGTCCTTGGCCCTCAACTCAATCTTGAGGACCGCTGATGGACCGTCATCGTCACCCTCGTCGTCATCGACGTCGACCTTGACCTTGAGGATCTTGGTGTAGCCGTTCCAGCTGAAGGTGATGACCACCATGGCATCTTCATCGTCCTCGTCATCGCCTTCCGACACGGAGTACATGACCTCGGGATCATCCTCCGCAGAGCCGGTGACTATTACGTCGGTGATTGACGGGCCGCCGTCATCCTTGACGGTGAAAGCCACCGTTGTCGGATCCTCGGAGTGTTCCGGGAACAGCACCGCCGACCACACGTGCTCGCCGAGAAGATCCTCGAGCGCGCCGGCCTGGACCTTGCTGGTCATTTTGTGCTTCTTGGCCATCACCGAGAGACGGGTGCCGTCTTCATCGATCTCGAAGCGCACCTTGTGGGCCGGATCCGTTAGTTCTTCTGTTCCCTCAGGAACGGGCGGTACGGAGGGGTCGATCACATCAACTTCGGAGATGTTTCCGAACTCGTCGAGCATCACGTCGATGCTGATGCCGGTCCCGGGCAATGTCAGCATCATCCCACCGGTCTCGGCAATGGCCTCGTTGGTATGAGCGGCCGCTATCCCCGGTATGGCGAGCGAGCTCGCCACCAATCCGGTGGTGATCAGCCAGGCAAACCTCTTCCTCACAGCGTCCCCTTCCAATTGCGCCTCATTGTACGCAGAGCGTTCACCCCGCACACATAGAGTGCTCGTCGGCGCCGGGTCGAAAACCTTGAGCCGAGCTAGGGCAGGTAGTACAACCGGGCAATCTCGGCAGCCAGATCGCGCTGGAAGCGGGCCAGTCCATCGTCTCGCTTCGAAGACCGGGGATTCGTCAGATCCGAGGTCTGGACCCACTCGGTCGCATAGGAATCGACACCTTGCACGAAGGCAACCCCGTGACGTAGCGCCAGCGAGCGAGCGGCGCGTTGGAACTCGAAGTCGGCGTCCGTGACAGGCGCAACGGCGTTTGGAGCATTGAGAGGAGTCGCCTGTGGATCGGCCGGCGGCGCTCCCGGCCGACGCCACACCCGACGGTTCACCCTGGCCAAGCGGAACTGGCGGCCACGGGACCAGCGCAGCAACCAAACACCACCGAGCAAAGCCACCAGGGCTGCCATCGTCACACCGGGTTCCGATCCGGTAACGGGGAGTTGCACCAGCGTGTCGGCAGTGTTGCCGTCGCCGGCCCCGGCGACTTCAGTACCCGGGGCCGTGGTGGTCGAGGTGGTGGTGGTGCTCGTAGTCGTTGTTGCCTGCACCGTCGTGGTGGTGGCAGGAAGAGATGTGGTGGTGGTCGTGGCGGCCGGCAAGGTCGTCGAGGCTGGAACCACTGTGGTCAGGAGTGTGCCGGCCGAATCGTCGGAGTCCCCGCCCGAGCAGGCGGCAGCCAGCATCACCAATGCGAGTGTGAGTCCCGCCGTCAATTTGCCCATGCCAATAGCCCGTGGTTGCTCTCTGTTCAGCGTAAGCGAGAAAGCTGAATCTGACTTGCGAGGAGTGAGACCGCTAGTCGCCGGGCCGCAGTTTCTCGGCCAGGCGGGCCATAGTCTCAGGATTCGCATTTGCTCCGACGTTGGCGGCGACGACAAACGCGATGGGCAGCCCATTCCGCCCGAACACCAGCCCGAACACCAGCCCGGCCACCACCCCCGCCCCGATACCGGCCGGCGACGGTGCGATCACCAGTTCGGGCCTCTCCGGGGAAGGCGCTCGCCGGTGCTCAACCAGCTGTCGAATACCGGACCCGCAGGCGGAACCTGCCACTGCTGCGGCCAGGATCTGGAGGAGGCGTTTCATCAGCCGATCCTACAGGTCAACACCGGGGACCGGGCCTACATCCGCACCCGCAGGTTCTTCGGATCGTACATCGACCGCAAGGATGCCCGGGCCGGATACCGCTCGGCGGCCACCTGGATCTCGAAGTTGCCTCCGTTCACCAGATCGGCCGTCACCCCGTCCTCGTCGTCGACGTACCCGAAACCCATGGCCCCACCCAGGGTGTGACCGTAGGCCCCCGACCGGAGATACCCGACCGGACTGCCGTCCAGGAGGATCGGCTCCTCCCCATAGAGCAGTGGTTCTGGGTCTTCCAGCAAGAACTGAACAAGCCGCGACTTGTAGGGCCGGTTCTCCCGCTGCTCAAACAACACCTCCCGCCCCACGAAGCCGCCCGCCTTGTCGAAGTCGATGGCCCAGCCCAGCCCTGCCTCCAGCGGCGAGTCGGAGTTCTCCATGTCCAACCCGTAGTCGAGCCGGCCGGCTTCGGTGCGGGTGCTCTCCAGAGTCTCCATACCGGCATGCTTGAGATCGAACTCCTCCCCGACCTCAACAATCCGGTCGTAGACGGTAAGAGCGAACTCAGTGGGTATGTAGAGCTCCCAACCGAGCTCGCCGACGAAGCTCATACGCATCGCCAGGCCGACGCCGTAATGCAGATCGACCTCCTGGGCGGTGTAGTACGGGAAGGCCTCGTTGCTCAGGTCTGCGAGCGTCACCTGGCTCAGCAGATTCCGCGATTCGGGCCCTTGCACGCTGAGCATCGTGTAGGCAGATGTCACATCTGTGACGTAAACGCGGGCGTCGGCAGGGGTGCCGCGCCGCAGCATCGCCATTACCCGCCGGTGAAAGGCCTCGGCCACGACTATTTGGAAGCGGTCTTCAGCCAACCGCGACACCGTGACGTCGGCCTCCACCCCTCCTCGCTCGTTCATCCACTGTGTGTACACACACTGACCGACCGGGACCGCCACGTTGTTGCCGCAGATCCGGTTGAGCGTTGCTTCTGCATCCGGACCCTGCACCAGGATTTCCGACATCGACGACATGTCGAACAAGGCGACGCCTTCCCGCACTGCGTCGTGCTCGGCCGCATGGAATTCGAACCAATCCTGGCGGCCGTAAGTCAGCCGGAACTCAATGTCGGCGTCGACAGGAGCGAACCAGGACGTGTTCTCCCATCCGGCCGAGGGACCGAAGTGAGCTCCCGCCGCCTCCAACCGATCGTGGATCACCGAGCGGCGCACATTGCGAGCGGTGTTGGGGTGCGAGTGCGGCCATGATCCCGTTGAGTGGAGCCGTCCCAGCAGCTCCACGCTGCGGTCCTTCAGGTAGGGCCGGTTGGTCTCGAAGCGGGACATCCTGGCGATGTCCACGTCCGTGACGTCGATAGGGGGCACCCCATCGACGATCCAATTGGCGATGATGGATCCGGCGCCGCCGCCGGTGAGGATGCCAAGCGAGTTGAACCCGGCCGCCACGAAGAAGTTGTCCAGCTCCGGCGCCTGCCCCATCAGAAAGCCGTTGTCCGGTGTGAAACTCTCAGGACCGGTGAACAGCTTGCGAATTCCCACGTTCTCCAGAACCGGCAGGATGTCCATCGCAATCTCGAGGAATGGCGCCAGCCGGTCCCAGTTGGACGGGATCTCGCCGAAGCTGAAGTTGTCGGGGATCTTGTCCAGTGACCAGGGAGCGGCCACCGGCTCGAACAGCCCAACCATCAGACCGCCGGTCTCCTCCCGGTAATAGGCGAACCGGTCGGGGTCCTCAAAGATCGGCAGGTCGGGCGACACCCCTTCAAAAGGCTCACTGATCAGATAGGCGTGTTCGATGGCCTGCAGCGGGACCGAGACGCCGGCCATAGCACCGACTTCTCTCGCCCACATCCCGGCACAGTTGACCACGTACTCGGCCTCGATCGCTCCCCGGTCGGTCACCACTCCGGTCACCCGGCCGTCGCGCTGGCCGATCCCGCCAACGCGGGCTCCCTCGATGACCCGCACCCCGCCCAAGCGGGCTCCCTTGGCCAATGACATCGCCACGTTGGCCGGATCGGCCCTCCCCTCGTTGGCGGTGAAGAACCCGGCCATGACATCTCTGGTGTCGATCTGAGGCCACAAATCGGCTACTTCGGCGGGAGAGATCTCTTCCCGATGGATGCCCATCAGGCCCATGAAGTCCGCCTCGCGGCGCAGCTTGTGGGTCCTGTCCGAACTGCCGGCCGTCTGCAGGTAGCCGACCGGCCGGAAGCCGGTGGAGAGGCCGGTCTTTTCCTCCAACCCTTCGAAAAGATCCCGGGAGTATTTGGCCATCCAGGCGAGAGTTTCGGTGGTCATGCCGCCAGAAACGACCAGACCGGCGGCATGCCAGGTGGTACCGGAGGTCAGCCGATCGCGTTCCAGGAGAACGACGTCACTCCACCCCAGCTCGGCCAGGTGATAGGCCACGCTGGACCCGATTACCCCGCCCCCGATGATGACTACCTGGGCCCGGTCGGGGAAGCTTCCCGCGACCGATCCGGCCCCCGGTTGGGCACTCTCTTCGTTCTCCTGGTTGGTCTCGCTCGACATCTTCTGACATTACATCGCAGGGATATGGCTTTCACCTTCAGCGCAGCTCACACCAGGAGCCAGGGCACAAGTGCCCTGTATCCGTACACCGACCGCAGATAGCATGGCCGTAGTTCGGCGGACGGCCCGGAGTCGATTGCCGGAAGCCAAGGCCCACCTGGGAGTCGCCACATGACGGATCTGACCGAGCCCTCCGCCCCCCAACTCCCCGATCGCACTCAGGTGCTGGTCATCGGAGGGGGCATCATCGGCTGCAGCGTGGCCTATCACCTGACGCGGCGGGGAGTCACCGATGTCACGCTCATCGAGCAGGGCAAGCTCACCGGTGGCACTACCTGGCATGCCGCCGGGCTCGTCTCCCAACTCAAATCGTCCCACAGCCTGACAACCCTGGCGACCTACTCGGCCCGCCTGTTCGAAGAACTCGAGGACGAGACCGGACAGGCGACCGGTTGGCGCACGCCCGGGTCGATCTCGGTGGCAGCCGACGAGGAGCGCTGGGAGGAGATCCTGCGGGGAGCTTCGATGGCCACCACTGTTGACGTCGAGACCGAAGTGATCGACCTCGATCGCGCCGGGGAACTATTTCCACTCCTGAACACCGATGACCTCGTCGGAGCCCTCTACATTCCCCGCGACGGGGTCACCTCCCCGGTGGACACCACCATGGCGCTGGCCAAAGGAGCCAGATCCCGGGGGGCCCGAATCATCGAGGGGGTCGCCGTTGAGAAACTTCTGGCCGCCGGCGGCAGGGTGGTTGGGGTCGAAACCGAACAAGGGCGCATTGAGGCTGAGACGGTGGTGCTCGCCACCGGCATCTGGAGCCGGCAACTGGCGGCCACGATCGGAGTAAACGTCCCGCTACAGGCTTGCGAGCACTTCTACCTCGTGACCGAACCGATTGACGGGGTGCTACCCGGAATGCCGACCCTTCGCGACCCGGGCGGGTACACGTACTTCAAAGAGGAGACCGGCAAGATCATGGCCGGATTCTTCGAGCCGAGGGCCAAAGTCTGGAAGCTCGAAGGGATCCCTCGCGACTTCTCCTTCGGGACCCTGCCCGAGGACTGGGACCACGTCGGCCCCATCTTCGAGCGAGCAGTCCACCGGGTTCCGGCCCTCGGTGAGTGCGGGATCCAGCTCTTCTTCAACGGACCGGAAGCATTCACCCCCGACGGTGTCTACTACCTGGGAGAAGCGCCCGAAGTCGATGGGTGCTTCGTTGCCGCCGGTTTCAACTCGGTCGGCCTCCAATCCGCAGGCGGCGCCGGCTGGGTGCTGGCCGATTGGATCGCCGATCGGCACCCGCCCATGGACCTTTCTTCTGTCGATATCCGCCGAGCTTCTCCGTTCCAAGCAGAACCCGAATACTTGAAGGAGCGCATCTCCGAGAGCCTCGGCCTGTTGTACGCCATGCACTGGCCCTTCCGCCAATACGAGAGTGCTCGCAATCAGCGCCTCTCTCCCATCCACGATCGGCTGGCAGCCGCCGGCGCGGTGTTCGGCGAGGTGGCAGGCTGGGAGCGGCCCAATTGGTTCGCTCTCGAAGGCCAGGAGCGGGCTTACCAATACAGCTATGGCAAACAGAACTGGTTCGAAGCCTCAGGACTGGAGTGCGACGCCGTTCGCAACGCAATTGGGTTCTTCGACCAGGCCTCATTCGCGAGGTTCCGGGTGCGAGGCAAGGGTGCCGTCGCGGCCCTCAACGAGATTTGCGCCAACGACGTCGACGTTCCTACCGGCAAAGTCGTCTACACCCAGTGGTGCAACGACCGGGGTGGGATCGAAGCCGATCTGACCGTCACCCGTATGAGCGAGAACGAGTACATGGTGGTCACTGCCGCCGCCACCGCCAATCGGGACATGGCGTGGTTGCGGCGCGGTTGTCGCGACTACGACGTCGCGATAACCGACGTCACCGACGAAATCACCATGTTCGGAGTCATGGGTCCCAACTCCCGGGCGCTTCTCTCCCAGCTAACTTCGGCTGCCCTCGGCAACGACGCGTTTCCTTTTGGCAGCGCCCAGCGCATCGAGTTGGCCGGCCAGGAGGTACTGGCGTTGCGGATGACCTACGAGGGCGAGTTGGGTTGGGAGCTGTACCTGCCCTGGTCGCAGGCCGCGGCTCTCTACGACGCCATCTTCGAAGTCGGCGACAGCTATGGCCTGAGACACGCCGGCTACCACGCCATGAACACGCTCCGCCTGGAGGCGGGTTACCGGCACTGGGGCCACGACATCACCGACGAGGACACCCCGGTGGAGGCAGGGCTCGGCTTCGCGGTGGGTTGGGACAAGCCGTCGTTCCGGGGCCGGGAGGCACTGCTGGCCCAGCGCGAGCTTCCCAGAACCAAGCGCCTCATTCAATTCCGACTGGAAGACCCGGATCGCCTGCTCTACCACGACGAGCCCATCTACCGGGACGGGCAAATGGTGGGACGGACCTCGTCGGGCATGTGGAGCTACGTGGAGCGTCGCTGTCTAGCCATGGGCTACCTGGGCAATCCAGATGGGGTGGCGCAAGCCTGGCTGGACGCCGGCAGCTTCGAGATCGAAGTGGCCACCGAGCGCATCCCGGCCACCGCTTCGATCCGCTCCTTTTACGACCCCACCAGCGAGCGCATCCACCTCTGACTTACCTGGAGAGTCGACCGGAGAGGGTTCATCGTCGCTTCAGGTCGGAGATCACCCGCCGGGCCGCGTTGTGGCCGGGGGCACCGGTGACTCCTCCCCCGGGGTGGGCGCCCGAGCCGCACAGGTAGAGGTTCTCAATCGGCGTGCGGTATTGGGCAGCACGTGGATGGGGGCGAAAGCTGAAGAGTTGATCGAGGTCGTGGCGACCGTGGAAGATGTCCGCCTCGGTCAATCCGTAGATCGTTTCGAGGTCGAGCGGGCTAACAGTCTGACGGGCCACGATCGAGTCTTCGAGATCCGGCATCACCCCGGCCAGGCAGGCGACGATGCCGTCTGCAACGTCTTCCTTGATGCCGTCCCAGTGCAAGCCGTCGGCAAGGTGGTACGGGTAGTACTTGGCCAGAACGCTCATCACATGCTGTCCCGGGGGCGCCAGGGTGTCGTCGATAGTGGATGGAATCGTGATCTCGAGACGCGGGTCCTGTGGGATGCGGCCGGCGGCTGCCGCCGCATAATTGGCTTCGAGGCCCTCGATGTTCGGAAAGATACTGATGTCAGATCGACTCCAGCGGTCATCGGTGCCCAGCTCGGGAAAACGGATCGTGGGGAGCGCCTTGAGGGCGAGGTTGACCTTCATTGAGCTGTGGCCCATGCGAAGCTGTTCGATGTCCTTGGCGAAGTCCTCGTCGAGCTCGCTGCGATCGATCATCCCCAGGAAGGTGCGTTTCGGATCCGTATTTGCCAGCACGCACCGAGCTGTGACCACCTCACCGTCCTTGAGCCGAACGCCAACGGCTCGACCGTCCTCGACCAGGATTCTCTCAACCGGAGCCTCGGTTCGAATCTCGACACCAACGGAACGGGCAAAGGATGCCATCGCTTGCGTGATTCCCCCCATGCCACCCTTGACCAGCCGCCAGGAGCCCAGCTCTCCGTCCAGTTCTCCGATAGCCATATGGAAGAACGGAATGGCAGAGCCGGGCTGGTCGAGGCTGGCGAAGTTTCCTGAGAAGCAGGCCGAACCGTACATGGCCCTGATCATGTCGCTCTCGAACCAGCGCTCGATGATGCTCCTCGCGCTGGCGGTCATCATTTGCGCCAGGCGATAGCGCTGCTCCGGCGAGAGCTTGCGGACATCCATGCCCATGCCGGCCAGGGCCGCGAGGTCGCGCAGGCCGGCGTCGAGCTTCGGGGGTTCGCTCAACATCTGATTCCGTAGGACGGCACCTATCTCTTGCACCATCGAGTCGAACTGCGTCATCGCCGCGAAGTCGGTGGATGAGAAACGCTCCACTTCACGCCGGTCGTGATCTTCATCCTCGGTGAAGAAGAGATAGTCATCTCCGCACACGGCCACCGTTCCGGCCAGCGGCAGCATCTCGAAGCCATGGCTCCTCAACTCGAGGTCCTTGATGACCTCGGTTCGCAGCAGGCTGACGACATATGCCACCGTGGACACGCGAAATCCTGGATGTATCTCCTCGGTCACAGCTGCGCCGCCCACAATGGACCGCTTCTCCAGTACCAGCGTCTTGAGGCCGGCCCTGCCGAGATACCCGGCTGCCGTCAGGCCATTGTGACCCGCCCCGACCACAATGGCGTCGTAGCTCCCGCCCCGGCCGGCTCCCGTGTCCTTGCTCTTCGACCATGGGGCTGCTGTCCTGAGCGAGATCCGTCGTTTCATCGTCATCTCTTCAGCCCGGATTCGCTGGTGACCGGCTCATCCATGTCTCGAGCCCGCCTAGCCGACATCGACGAGAATTTCGCGAGCCGCGTTGTGGCCGGGAAGGCCGGTGACCCCGCCGCCCGGGTGAGTGCCGGCCCCGCACATGTACAGGCCGTCCACCGGGGTCCGGTAGCGGGCGTAGCCGGCAACCGGCCGCATGTGGAAGATCTGGTCGAGCGTCATCTCACCGTGATTGGGGTTGCCCTCGATAAGCCCGAATCTGGTCTCGAGATCGCTGGGCGCCAGCACTTCACGGTGAAGAATGAGATCGCGGACACCGGGGACGTACTCAGCCAGCGTGTCGATCACGATATCTCCGAACGCCTCACGCTCCAGCTCCCAGCTCGTGTCGCGAAGCTCGTACGGCGCGTACTTGGCCGTTATCGACATGATGTGGCGGCCCTCTGGCGCCAGGGTCGGATCGCTGAGGGTGGGGATGAGGAGGTCGAGATAGGGATGTTCCGAGTAGCGGCCGTATTTGGTGCTGTCGTAGGCCCGCTGCACGTAGTCGAGTGAAGGTGCGATCTGGATTGGTGCCCGCAGGAGGTCGGCATCATCTTCGCCGAGCGCGGAGAACTCGGGAAGATCACTCAGCGCCAGGTGGACCCGGGCGGCCGAGCCCCGATATTTCATCACCCTCAACCCGTGGAGAAACGAAGCTGGGAGTAGGCGCGGTTCGACCAGCTGGTGGAAGGTGGTCCGCGGGTCGGCGTTGGAGACAACGGTCGGTGCCCGTACCTCCTCCCCGGTGTCGAGAGCCACGCCGGCTGCTGCGCCGTCCTCAACGATGATCCGACCGACAGCAACATCGGTCCGGATCTCGGCCCCGTAGTCGGCGGCTGCCGCAGCCAGCGCCCCGGTCAGCGCGCCCATGCCGCCCTTGACGAAGCTGGCGGACCGGAAGGTCCCGGTTCCGCCTAATGCCCAGTTCCCGAGCATCGTGAAGACCGTTCCCGCCTCCCTGGGCCCCCAGGTGATGTTCAAGACGCTGCTCGCCCCGATGGCTGCCTGCACGGTGGGTGACTCGAAATGCTCACTCAGCAGGTCGTCTACCGACATCGACAGCACCCGCAGCAGCTCACCGATCCGCTTTCTGCCGAGCCTTCGCACGGGACCGAAGAGCCCACTGCCGGCGCGCGCATCGCGCAAGCCAAGTCCGGGCAGTTCCGGCGGCGTGAGCTCCATCTGAGCCGCCATCACTTCGGCGATCCGGTTCATCAGTTGGACGAATTCCGGATACCGCCGGCCATCCGCTTCCGAGAACCGGGAGATCTCGGCGGCAGAGCGGGCGACATCCCGCCAGATTGTGAGTCGGGAGCCATCGAGTTGCGGACAGACGGCCACGGCGTCGGAGGGCACCAATTCGACCCGTGAGTCGATGCCTAGATCACGAACAACCCGGGGTGCGAGGTAGCCGCCGCCGTCGGCGACGGTCGAGACCCGGAACCCGGGGGTGAACTCTTCGGTAACCGCCGCCCCGCCAACGATGGCTCGTTGCTCGAGTACGAGCACCCGCCGTCCCGCCTTGGCCAGGTAAGCGGCCGCGACCAGGCCGTTGTGGCCGGCCCCCACCACGATGACGTCGTACCGGGCGGCTGTCACAGCTTGCCCCCCAGGATCGCCTTTGCCGCCAGACGACCCGGTCCGGCGGTTACGCCGCCCCCGGGGTGCGTCCCCGATCCGCACTGGTAGTAATTCTGGATTGGAGTGCTGTAATCGGCGTACCCGGTGGCAGGCCGGAAGAAGAAGAGCTGGTCGAGAGTCAACTCGCCCTGAAAGATGTTCCCCTCGGTCATCCCGATCTTGTGCTCCATGTCCCACGGGGTCAGAACCTGTTTGTGCAGGATGACATCCTGCAGGTCAGGTGCGAACTCCGAGAGCGTGTCGATAACGGCGTCTCCGAGGGCCTGGCGGTCTACGTCGGGGTCCCTCGACTCCGAGGAGTGGTACGAGGCGTACTGAACGAAGATGGACATCACGTGCTTTCCCGGCGGGGCCATGGTCGGGTCCACGGTGGTGGGGATCTCGACCTCCATGGCGGGGCGCCGTGACACTCCGCCGTACTTGGCGTCGTCATAGGCCCGCTCGATGTACTCGACGCTCGGGCTGATGGCCATCGAGCCGTTCATCAGCGACGGATCCGGCATTGCCGTGAAGGTGGGAAGACGGTCGAGCGCGAGGTTCACCTTGCCTGAGGAGCCCCGGAACTTGAAATTGTCGATGGCAGCTAGGAGGTCGGAGGGAAGCTCCTTCTCATCGACGAGAGTCCTGAAGGTGACTCTGGGATCGCACCCTGATACGACAGTGTCGGCGAGGAACTCCTCTCCCTGCTCAGTGGCGACCCCTACTGCCGCCCCGTTCTTGATGATGACCTCCTTGACGGGGGCATTCACCTTGATTTCTGCTCCGTAGCTCCGGGCCGCGCTGGCAATGGCTTCGCTGATAGCTCCCGTGCCCCCCTTCTGGGCTCCCCAGGCGGTGTAGGCACCATCGAGCTCGCCCATGTAGTGGTGAAGCAGCACGTAGGCAGTTCCCGGTGACCTGACGCCGAGCATCGTGCCGATGATGCCGCTTAGGCCGGTCGTCGCCCGGATCACGTCGGTCTCGAAGTACTCCGCCAGGAAGTCGTCGACGCTCATGGTCATGAGCTTGGTGAGCTCCCGGAAGGTCCGTTTGTCGAGGCCGCCAACCTGCTTGGCGAGTTCCCGGGTCGTCTGCAGATCCCGCCAGTTCTGTCGGCTCGGATCCGGTGGGATGTACCCGAGGATCGGCTTCACCGCGTGGGCCATTTTGTACATCATGGCGTTGAACTGCGGCATCATCTCTGCATCACGCAGTGAGTGGCGTTTCAGCTCATCGCGTTCCTGGGCGGGGTCGGTGGGGAAGACGACATAATCGCCGTCCTCGGTGGGTGCCCACACCGAGTCGATCGGATGAATCTGGAGACCGTGCTTCGGCAATTCCAGCTCTCGAATGACCTCGGGTCGCAGCAAACTGACCACATAGGAGTAGACGGTGAACTGGAAGCCCGGGAATATCTCTTCGGTCACGGCTGCTCCACCCAGGACATGCCGCTTCTCCAGAACGAGGACGCTCTTGCCGGCGCGAGCGAGATAGGCGGCACACGTCAGGCCGTTATGCCCGCCTCCCACCACGATGGCGTCGAAGGTATTCGTCACGATGTCACCGTCGCGCGGGCCCGCTTGCGGGGCGGATCGAAGAAGGGCATTGCTACCACGGTGGCCGGCACCGAGTAGCTCACCGCTTCGATCATCTCCTCGATGAACACCTGGCTCCCCAGCCCTGCGTGCTCGGGCTTGAGCCGGGCGATGACCACGTACTTCTTCAAGACCGGAGACCACGAGCCGCTTGTGCCGCGGCCAATGTGCCGGGTCTGCTTAGCGTCTGCATAGATCGGCACCTCATCTGCCCACGGCCGCTGCGGCAAGGAGAGCGGCATGCCCCACTCCCCATAGAACGCCTCCATCCTCACAACATCCAAGTGGAGGCCGACTGTCAGCCAGCGGGAGCCGCGCTCCTTCTCGCGGCGGAGTGCCTTCTGGCCGATGAAGAAACCCTTATCCAGATCCACCATCCATTCGAGGCCGAGCTCGAACGGCGACGTCTTCTGGACGGGAAAAACGGTTTGGAATGAGGAGATGTAATCGGCGTCCTTGAGGAGCAACCCACCCTCGAGCCGCGCCAGGTCCAGGGCAACCGTGCCGGCGGGCAGCAGCTGATGATCACCGCCCAGAGCCATGATGGAATCCCACACGTGCACCGCGTCGGTTGGATCCACGAACACCTCATACCCCAGGTCACCGGTGTAGCCCGTCCGGGATATCAGGGCGGGAACGCCGGCGACGTCCGTCCTCACACATCGGAAGAAACCCAGACTCGACAGGTCGTGGGGCGTGAGCCGCTGCAGCAGGTCGCGGGAGGTCGGTCCTTGAACTGACACCCCGGCGATCTCCTCGGACACATCCTCGATCTGCACATCGAGGCCGATACCGCCATCCTCCAACCAACCGATAATCGGCACGGCCGCCGTCATCCGAAAGTGATCCTCGGCAAGCCTGGCCACCGTCCCGTCATCGATCACCATTCCATCGTCGTCGCACCAGGTTGCATAGACGACCTGGCCGACCCGGAGCTTGGTCGCATCCCGCACTATCACCCGGTCAACCAGCGCCGCTGCGTCGCTACCGCGGATGTCGAACTTGAGAAGCGGGGACACGTCGAAGAGTGCACAGCCATTGCGAACGGCGTGGTATTCGTGAACATGATCGAGCTCGTACATCGTTGCTGCCAAGAAGCCCGACCACTCCTCCCAGCGGCTGCCACGACAGAGCGGTCCGGTACGCGGATGCAGGGGTGTATGCCGGGCCATCTAACCGCCTCCCCGCTGAGGGGGCGCCATGAATCCACCGGGGGATCCGGCCTGACTCCGAGACGGGTGACGGTCAGGAGTCAAATCCGACTCCGATCCGGTCGAGGGCGCGAAGCCAGGGTCCCCGCTTCCCATCACGGCGGTCTGCTCTGTGCATTGCCCTCTTGGTCAAAGTCACTCCGGCCCAGCGCAAGGGCTCAGGAGGGAAGGGTAATGGCTTCTTTCGGACCATCTCCAGCTCGGTACGTTCGCTCTTCTGTCCCAACACAAGGTCCAGCGCCACCCTGGCTCCGAACCGACTAGCCCCCACCCCGAGGCCGGTGTAACCGGCCACCCAGGCGAGTCGGTCACCATGAGAAGTACCCCAGGCGGCACTAAAGCGTGAGGTCGTACCGATGGGACCGCCCCAGCGGTGCGTGAACTTCAGGTCCTCGAGTTGAGGAAACGTCTCGAAGAAAGTGCTTGCCAGCCCCCCATGGACGTAGTCGCTCTGGTCATGGCGCGGGTGGACGCCGCTGTTGAAGTGATAGATGGCGTCAAAGCCACCCCATAGGATGCGATTGTCTTCACTGAGGCGGTAGTAGTGGATCTGGTTGGAGGCGTCTCCAATGCCCTCACGCCCCTCCCACCCGATCGAGTTGAGTTGCTGCGTGCTCAGGGGCTCGGTCATGAGCACTTGCTCGTAGACGGGAATCACGTAACGCCGGGGCCTCCTCACCGGCCCCGGGTAGGCGTTGGTTGCCATCAGCACACGATCTGACCGGATGGTGCCACCGGAGGTCGAGACACTCAGCCCTGACCGATCTGAGGACACGGCAGTGACTGCGGTTTGCTCATACACGGCGGCGCCAAGCCCCTCAGCGGCCGCTCGCAGGCCCCAGCAAAGCCGGGCCGGATCCACCAGGGCAGCATCGTGGTAGCGCATCAGCCCGCCGAGATAGGTGGGTGACTGGACACGCGCCCGCATCTGATCTGCGTCCAGGAGCTCGACGTCGTCGCCAACACCTTGATGCGCTTCGAGGCTGTCCTCCAGTTCTTGCAGATGCCAGGGGACGGTGGCCACTTCCACCTCCCCGGACCGTTCGAAGCCAGCCCTGATCCCGTATCGCTGGATGCTGGCCTCGATGTCGTCCAGGTTCTGGCGCCCGAGGCGAACGAGGGCTTGGATGTCACCCGGCCAGTGCAAAAGTCCGTTGTTGACGCCATGGGTCAATGAGCTGTCACAGAACCCGCCGTTGCGCGAACTGGCACCGAACCCGCACCGCTCGCTCTCGACGAGGGCCACCTTCATGCCCGGGCTCTCTTCCAGTGCCTGGATCGCTGCCCACAGGCCCGTCAGCCCTCCTCCGATCACGGTCAGGTCCGCTTTCACGTCCCGATCGAGTGCGGGGTTGGGAGCGGGAGCGTCGACGCGGTCGGACCAGAACACAACCGGCTCGGCGCCCGCTAATGCCTTCGCAGTTCGATCGCTCATCAACGGCCTACTCCCGCCGGAAGGGAACGCCGGCAGGCACCGGAGCGTCCATCTCGCGTGCATAGCTGTGTCCCGCGTAAACGGCGGCGGCGATGGTGCCCGGCGCCAGGCAGTCGCCAATCCGCTGGATGGAGAGGCGGTCGACCAGCGCGTAATAGAGGTCATCTTGGGGCAACCGGGAGGTAACCATCACAACCGTTGCCGACTCCAGCTCTCTGGTCTGTCCCGTATGGACTGACTCGAGAACCACCCCGTTGTCTGCCACGCTCGCCAGAATGGTCCCGGTTTCGACTTCGATTCCGAGGCCGAGGATCTTGGCCTGGATCCGGTGCTGCTCCTCAGTGTGGGTGGTCCAGGTCGAGACCTCGTTGGCGGGAGTCACCAGCGTCACGTCGAGCTCTCTCCGGCGGAGAGCCTCGGCCACAACGCCCCCCATGTAGTAGTGGTCATCGTCGTACACCACCACCGGTCCGCCGGGCTCAAGCCCGGCCATGATGTCGTCTGGCGTGGTCACCGAAGGGCGATCCCAGCCGGGGATGGGCGTTTCGTACCATCGGCCCATGCCGTCGCTGCGCCATTTGGCGCCGGTCGCGATCACCACCTGATCCGCCGCGAACTCGAGAACCTGCTCTTCGTCGACGACGCTCTCCCGGTAGATCTCAACGTTGGGGAGTCTGTCGATCTGATTGAGACGGTAATCGCGGACCCGCGCCCACTTGGCCAGGGAAGGCAATGCAGATTCCAGGGTGACCCGGCCGCCCAGATCCCTTCTCGCCTCGGCAATGGTGACGTCGTAGCCCCGTTTGCCGAGCGACATGGCGGCTTCGAGCCCGGCGGGGCCGGCCCCGACAACCAGAACGCTGGAGTCCGAGCCTTTCGGGTCGATGATCTCGGGGTGCCAACCCCTTCGCCATTCCTCTCCCATGGTGGGGTTCTGGGTACAACGGATCGGCGTCCCCGTCTGGTCGCTGGCGTAACAGATGTTGCAACCGATGCATTCGCGAATCTCGTCATCGCGCCCCTCGGCGATCTTCTGGGGGAGAAAGGGATCGGCAATGGACGGGCGGGCGGCGCCGACCAGATCCATCACGCCCTGACGAACCATCCGCAGCATCGTCTCGGGAGAGGTGAAGCGCCCCACGCTGACCACCGGCTTATCGGTGACATCCTTGACCCAGGACATCGTCGACTCGAGCCCGGCCTCTTCAGTGAACCGTGAGGTTCCCATCTCGTAGCTGTAGTCCTGCACCGTGATATCCCACAGATCCGGGAGATCCGAAAGCATGCTCAGGATCTCACGGGGCTCGCTGGTGTCCTGGTTGTCGTCCGGTCCGCCGGTGCTGGCCGGCATTCGCACTGCAACCGCGCAGGTATCGCCGATTGCCTCTTTGGTCTCGATGATCAGCTCACGCAGCAAGCGGGAACGGTTCTCGAGCGAGCCTCCGTACTCGTCACTGCGCTGGTTGGATGGCAGCAGGAACTGGCGGATCAAGTACCAGTGGGCCGCGTAGATATAGACGATGTCGAAGCCGGCGCGCTGTGCCCTGCGAGCAGCGTCGACGTGCCAGCGCTTCAGGTCCCCGATATCGGACTTGTCCATGGCCTTGGTTTGCACCGGGTCGTGGACACCGGCGGGCATGCTCCAGGGACCGAGCGGCGCCTGGCGTGAGTAATGGTTGGCCGAGCCCGGTCCGCCATGCCACAACTCCACGCCGGCCAGGGCCCCATGGGCGTGAACCTTGTCAACCATGACGGCGTGCTGGTCGATGTCCGAGTCGTCCCAGAGGGCCTGGGCCGGAAACGGCTCATCGTCGGAGGAAGGGTGAATCGAGCAATACTCGGTGCAAACCGTGCCCCAGCCCCCCTCGGCCTTGACCTCGCGCATACTGGCCAGGCTCAATGGCCTCCGGTACCCCATACCCGTGCAATGCGGGACCTGATAGAACCGATTCGGTGCCGTCACCGGGCCGATGGGAACGGATTCAAACAGGATGTCGAACCGGGGGTCTCGTGGCATTTCTCCTCCGATGAGTAGGAAACGGATCCGCTGGAAGGCCCTGGACGCAGCCCACACTGAACGCGGAGGGGGGCCGGCCCGCGGACCGGCCCTCCAACTCCGAATTCAGGGCTGGATACTCAGATCCCGCCTATCCCTTCGCCCGCAAGAAGGCGTCGGCGTAGTAGTTGTTGAAGTCACCGAGGTCTTGGAAGAACTCGAGCTTCGCCATCACATCCGGTGGCGGATTGATGGTCTCGTCTAAGAGCACCTCGTCCCAGATGAACTCCTGCGCGGCCCCGTTCGGGCTTGCGTAGTAGTTGTAGTTCGACAACTCGGCACCGTTCTCGCCATCCAGCAGATAGTTGATGAACGCCTGCGCAGTGCACGGATGCTCCGCTGTTGTCGGTATCGCCACCGTGTCGACCCAGGCTGCAGAGCCCTCGATCGGAATGGCGTACGTGAAGTCGTCCCATCCGTCGTAGGTCACGTTTCCGTCGTCGTCATACGTTGAGATGGCGTAGTACTCGGCGAAGAAATCGCCACTCCAACCCTGCGCGACGTCGACCTCACCCGATGAGAGCAATGTCCAGTAGTCGGTCGAGTTGAAGGCGAGGATCTTGTCCTTTGTGTCGACGATCAGCTGTACCGCTTCGTCGACCTCAGCTTCGTTGGTCGTGTTCAACGAGTATCCAAGGTAGATCAACGCCGAGCCGAGTGTCTCACGCGTGTCGTTCAACAACGAAATGGACCCTGCGTTCTGTGCGGCCTGTTCTGGGTCGAATATCGAGGCCCAGGACACGCCGTTGGAGTCGTCGATCGAGCCGTACTTGTAGCCGATTCCGGTGGTACCCCAGAGATACGGGGCAGAGAACTGGTTCCCCGGGTCATAGGGCGGATCTGCGAAGAGCTCTGAGATGTTTGCCATGTTCGGGACTGCGTCGGAATTGAGTTCGACGAGCAGGTCGGCCTCCCGCATGGTCGTAACCATGTAGTCGGACGGTACGACCACGTCGTAGGCCACGCCGGCATCGATCTGTTGCAGCATCGCCTCGTTGGAGCTGTACTCGGTGTGTATGACTTTCACACCGAATTCTGCTTCGAAGTCGGCTACGAGATCTCTTACTTCGGCTTCCTCGGCTCCCAACCCGACCGCTATATAGTCGGTCCAGTTGTAGAAGTTGAGGTCACCATCAACCTCCCCGAGCGCACAGTCGTCGGCTGCCGACTGGGCACCCGACGAGCCTCCCCCGCAGGCGGCGGCGACGAGCGCCAACGCAACCATCACCATCACTAGTCGTTTCATGTTGTTTCCTCCTGTTGCTGTCCTCGACGTTGCACTGCTAACGAAGCAAAAACTAGAACCATGGAAGCGGTGACCATCACTGTGGACACCGCGTTGATCACCGGCGTGACCGGCTTTCTGATCAGTCCAAAGACGTAGACCGGCAGAGTCGACGATCCTGGACCCTGAACGAGGCTGGTGATCACGACATCATCGAGCGACAACGTGAGTGCCAGCAGCGCTCCGCCGAGCACACCCGGCATGATCAACGGCAACGTTACGCGGCGGAAAGTCTGCCACCGATTTGCGTAGAGATCCGCGGCCGCGTCTTCCATCGCGGGGTCCATGTGAGCCAGCCTGGCGCGAACGACTATCGCGACGAACGAGATGTTGAAGGCGATGTGCGACAAAGTAATCGTACCGATCCCGGGCGTCACGATCTGGGTCTGGGTGAACCAGATCAGGAGCATGATTGCCATGGTCACATCGGGGATGATTACCGGGAGGTATAACAGGGCGTCGAAGGGGCCGCGGCCGATCCATCGCCGGTAGCGATCCAAGGCGAGCGCGGCGGCAGTGCCGAATAGCGTCGAGATGACTGTCGAATACAGTGCCACCACGATCTAGTTCTGCATGGCGTTCATCAGCTGTTCGTTATGAAACATCCGGTTGTACCAACTGAACGTAAACCCGCCCCATAGCCCAACACTGGAGCTCGCCGAGAAGGAGAACACGATGACCACCACGATCGGAAGGTAGAGAAAGGCAAACACCATCCAGCCGGTGGCCGTGAGGAAGCGATCGGTCCGGCGGCGTGGAGCTGCGCCTTGATGCAGGGTCATACTGTCCTGCCTCCCGTGCGGAAATACACGAGAGTTGCCACCAACATGACAACCAGGATCGTTCCCGACAGAGCAGATCCGGCCGGCCAGTTACGAGCGTCACCGAACTGGGTAACAATGAGGTTTCCAAGCAGAGTTGTCTTGGCGCCGCCAAGGATATCGGGCGTCACGTAAGCACCCAGACTGGGGATGAAGACGAGGATGGACCCGGCGATAATCCCTGGCTTGGAGAGTGGCAGTGTGATCTTCCGAAACGCTTCTGTTCCGGAGGCGTAGAGGTCCCTCCCAGCCTCGACCAGGCTCCAATCCATCCGTTCGAGTGCCGCGTAGAGGGGAAGCACCATGAAGGGCAGGTATCCGTAGACCAGACCGATGAACACACCGGGCAGCGTGAACAACATCCGTCCCCACAGCCCGGTGAACTCGCCGAATTGAGTGATGTAGCCGTCGCTGTCGAGGAGCATCCGCCAGGCGTACGTCCGTACGAGGAAATTCGACCAGAAAGGAATCAGCACGGCGATGAGAAGGAGCGTGCGAGTCCTCTTGTTCGCCCGGGTGGCAATCCAATAGGCGAAAGGGTAAGCGATGAGTAGGCACAGCACGGTGTTGAGGAGGGCCATCGTGAAAGAGCGGATGGCGATGGTTCGAACCAGCGGATCCGTTAGGGTCGCCCACCCGTCCAGGTTCCAGTTTTCGAGCCGCGGCTTTCCGGTCGAGCTGCGGCTGGCAAACGAGAACACGAACACGATGATCAACGGCAGTGCGAAGAACAGAATCAGATAGACATAGGCGGGCAAGGCATGGAAGAAGCCACGCCAAGACTCCTGCGCGCGCGCCCGGCGTTCCAGCTCGGGATTGGCGGGTCCCTCGTGCGCCTGGCGTTCGCGAGTAAGCGTCATAAGGGGAGCGCCAATGCCGCCTCGGGATGGAAGTCGACTACCACGACATCCCCTACCTCCCACCGTTTCATGCTCGGCAGGTTCTCGACGTGCACGTCTAGCGAGCCGGATGCGCCGATATCGACCTCGTAGAACATCGAATCTCCCTGGAAGATCTTCCTTGCAATGGAGCCATCAACGGCATTGCGCCCTGCGAGGGCTTCCGAGCGATCGTCGAAGAGGTGGACCATCTCTGGGCGGAGGGCGAGTGTGATCTTCGTTCCTGCGGCGGAGGCCGTCCGCGCCCGCACGACCTCGCCCCCGCTGAGGCGTACTGTTCCAGGTTCGGCGATCTCACCTGCCAGGAAGCTCATCTCCCCAACGAAGCCAGCCACGAACAAGTCTGACGGAGACTCGTAGATCTCTTCGGAGCCTCCTACCTGAACCAAGCTGCCCTCGTTCATGACCCCGACCCGGTCCGACATGGTGAGGGCTTCCTCCTGATCGTGGGTCACGTAGATGAAGGTGATGCCCACCTCGTTCTGGATGTCCTTCAACTCGAGTTGCATCGCTTGGCGAAGTTTGAGGTCGAGGGCTCCGAGGGGCTCGTCGAGGAGGAGAACCTTGGGTCGATTCACCAGCGCCCTTGCCAGGGCCACCCGTTGCTGCTGACCGCCGGAGAGCTCGTTCGGCCTTCGTTTTCCCATCCCTTCGAGGCGCACCAGGTCGATGGCTTCATTGACCTTGCTCAGTACCTCGTCGCTCTCGACCCTCTTCATGCGTAGGCCGAAGGCGATGTTGTCGTACACGTTCATGTGGGGGAACAGGGCGTAGGACTGGAACACTGTGTTGACCGGACGCTTGTTGGGCGGCCTGAGACCCATCTCCTCATCAAAGATGCGGACGCTGCCATCGGTGGGGAACTCGAGGCCCGCAATCATCCGCAACGTCGTCGTCTTGCCGCAACCCGAGGGCCCCAGCAGGGAGAAAAATTCGCCGTCCCGGATTTCCAGATCGACGTTGTCGACTGCGGTGACATCCTCACCGAACTGTTTGGTAACCCCGTGCAGGGATACGGCTGCCGCGCCGTCGGCCACTACAGCTCCCGTCCTGGCTCTCTAGCCATGGTTGATCATCACGTGCTTGACCTCGGTGAAATGCTCAAGGGCG
>Ga0255049_10000537_pt1 | contig 23376 bp, 22 predicted proteins | sample JV7_2_3_MG_FD_183615 | JGI IMG/M metagenome (GOLD analysis project Ga0255049, IMG submission 183615) | Seawater microbial communities from Jervis Inlet, British Columbia, Canada - JV7_2_3 | ecosystem: Environmental > Aquatic > Marine > Inlet | place: Canada: British Columbia | collected 2016-10-06
TGCTGTGTGCATGCGGCACTGGCGCTTAAGGAGTCGGGATACGAGACCATCATGGTCAACTGCAATCCCGAGACCGTGTCGACCGATTACGACACCTCGGACCGGCTGTATTTCGAGTCGCTGACGTTCGAAGATGTCATGGAGATCATCGACAAGGAACAGCCGAAGGGCGTCATCGTGCAGTACGGCGGTCAGACACCTTTGAAACTCGCGCGAGATCTCGAAGCGGCCGGCGCGCCGATTATTGGTACGACACCGGACTCGATTGATCTTGCAGAAGATCGAGAGCGTTTCCAGAAGCTGGTGGAGTCCCTGAAGCTAAGGCAGCCTCCGAACTGCACAGCGAGAAACAAGGAAGAAGCGCTCGAGATGGGTTCCGATGTCGGTTACCCGCTCATCGTTCGGCCATCCTACGTATTGGGCGGCCGCGCTATGGAAATTGTCCACGGTGACGATGATCTCGGTGTCTATATGGAAGCTGCCATCCATGTATCGAACGATAGCCCAGTGCTGCTCGACCGCTTTCTCGATCTCGCGATTGAGGTTGACGTCGACTGTATTTGCGACGGCGAACGCGTCCTGATCGGCGGCATCATGGAGCACATTGAGCAGGCGGGCGTTCACTCAGGGGACTCGGGGTGCTCGCTACCGCCGTTCAGCCTGAGTAAGAAACTCCAGGACGAACTCATTGAGCAGGTCATCAAGCTGGCGAAAGGCCTCAAAGTTGTTGGCATTATGAATACGCAGTTCGCGATTCAGAACAACATCGTCTACCTGCTGGAAGTGAATCCGAGAGCCAGCCGAACGATTCCATTCGTGTCGAAAGCGATTGGCCTGCCGCTGGCGAAGATTGCGGCGAAGGTCATGGTCGGCGAGTCCCTGGCAAAGCAGGGTTATGTTAACCAGCGGACTCCGGAGTACTTCTCGGTCAAGGAGTCTGTATTCCCGTTTATCAAGTTCCCGGGTGCAGATCCGATCCTGGGCCCCGAAATGAAATCGACCGGAGAGGTCATGGGAATCGGGCGCTCGTTCGGCGAGGCCTATGCCAAGGCACAACTTGCATCGGGAGTGGTCTTGCCGCGTCAGGGCGCCGCGTTGCTCAGCGTTCGCGATCGCGACAAGGAAGGGGCTGTAGAGCTGGCGAAAATCCTTGTGGAGCAGGGTTTTGATATTGTGGCGACACATGGTTCCGCGCAACACCTTGCCGCGGCTGGGGTATCATGTCGTCGGGCCAACAAGGTCCGTGAGGGCCGGCCGCATATCGTCGATATGATCAAGAACGGTGAGATTGATCTCATCGTTAATACGACAGAAGGCAAACAGGCCATCCAGGAGTCGGCGTCAATTCGTGCGGAAGCAGTGCGCAGGGGCGTCACCTACTACACGACGCTGCCAGCGGCGATCGCGACGTGTAAGGCAATTGAACATTTGGACGACAGTGACGTGAACCGGCTTCAGGATCTGCATAAGGAAGTTGCCGCATGAGCAAGGTCCCGATGACCGTGCACGGCCACGAGCTGTTGCAAGAAGAACTCAAGCGACTGAAATCCGTCGATCGCCCACAAGTTATTGAAGCGATCGCTGTGGCACGCGCACACGGCGATCTCAAGGAGAACGCCGAGTACCATGCCGCCAAGGACCAGCAGGGCTTTATCGAGATGCGAATCAAGGATCTCGAGGGCAAGTTATCGCACCTGCAGGTAATTGACGTCACCGCCATCGATGGCAAGGGCAAAGTGGTATTCGGTTCGACCGTGCAATTGCTCGACGAGGACACGGAACAGGAACTCGAGTACAGGATCGTCGGTGAAGACGAGGCGGACATCAAGAACAACCTGATCTCCTACACGTCACCAATCGCTCGCGCGTTGATCGGCAAGAGTGAAGGAGATGTGGTTTCGTTTCAGGCGCCGGGTGGCGAGAAAAACTTCGAGATACTCGAGGTAAAGTACGTCTGACCGGGGCTAGCGGTTCGGGACGATGATATTCTTTTTTTCGGGATTTTCGCGATACAGCAACGCCATGTTGCCAACACGCTGAATCAGTGTCGCCGATCCGGTTGTGCAGAGTTGTTCGATGATCGAATCCCGCAGTTTCCTGTCTCCAGCACGAACGCTGACTTTGATAAGTTCGTGGTGGTTAAGAGTTGTCTCGTACTCCGCCAGAACAGACTCGGACAGGCCAGCCTCACCGACCATGATGACGGGTTTGAGTGCGTGGCCAAGCCCGCGCAGGTGTTTCTTTTGAGCTTCAGTGAATGTCATGGGCGCGGAGTGTAGCAAATGAGCAAACCCCGCGGTGGACGTAGTTGGAAAGAGCGCCAGGATCGTGATCCGTACGTGCAACAGGCACGCCGGGACGGTTGGCGTTCACGAGCCGTCTACAAACTCGAACAGATTAACGACAAAGAGCGCCTGCTGAAAAAGGGCATGCTGTGTGTCGACCTGGGTGCCGCACCTGGTAGCTGGAGCCAGTACGTTACCGAGAAGCTGGATAGCGATGTGCGAATTGTCGCTGTCGACCTGTTGCCAATGGACGCGCTGGCATCTGTGGAATTCATCCTGGGCGACTTTACAGAAGACGCCGTGCTCGACGCCATGCGGGCGGCAATAGGGAATGCCCCGGTGGACCTTGTAATGAGCGACATGGCCCCCAATATCAGCGGAAACCGAGCGGTCGATCAGCCTCGCTCGATGTATCTCGTCGAACTGGCCCTGGAGCTCTGCAAAGAAGTCCTGAGGCCAGGTGGCGACTTTGTCTGCAAGCTGTTTCAGGGCGAGGGCACTGACGAATACATCGCGGCGGCGCGAACGTCGTTCAAGCGAGTCAAAGCCATAAAACCCAAGGCTTCCAGGTCCGGTAGCCGTGAGGTGTACTTGGTAGCGAGAAACTATCGATTGTAGTAGTGTCTAAGCGTTAGAGCCTGTATGAATTTACAGTGCTGTTGCGCCTTCCCACCGCGGATTCTCAATGTGAATGATCTGACCAAAAATATACTTGTCTTCGTCGTCATCATCGTCGTTTTACTGACTGTGGTGCAGGGTTTGTCCGGCGTCAGTGGTACCCAGCCACAGGTTCGGGAATATTCGGAATTCCTTGAGCAGGTGCGCGGTGGCCAGGTCGATATGGTCGTTATTGAAGAGGACCGTATCCGCTTCGGCAATCGTGAGCCGCTGCAGTTCTACACAATTAGCCCCGAGACGGACAACAACACGTTGATTGGCCTCCTGGACAAGCATGTCGATAATTTCAGTGCGGCCGAGCCCCAGTCGCAAAGCCTGATTGGCCAGTTGCTGATCAGCTCCTTCCCGATACTGTTATTGATCGGTGTCTGGATCTATTTCATGCGACAGATGCAGGGCGGAGGTGGCGGACGTGGCGCCATGTCATTCGGCAAGAGTAAAGCGCGACTCCTTGGCGAAGACCAGGTTGGGGTGACGTTCGCGGACGTTGCCGGTATTGAAGAAGCCAAAGCCGAGGTATCGGAGGTCGTCGACTTCCTCAAGGACCCGAGCAAGTTTCAGCGGCTCGGCGGCAAGATTCCAAAAGGCGTGCTCATGGTTGGCGCGCCTGGCACGGGTAAAACGCTGTTGGCCAGGGCCATCGCTGGCGAAGCCAAGGTGCCGTTTTTCACGATATCCGGTTCTGATTTTGTAGAGATGTTCGTCGGTGTCGGCGCATCACGTGTCCGCGACATGTTTGACCAGGCAAAGAAACAGGCGCCCTGCATAATCTTCATCGACGAGCTGGATGCTGTTGGCCGCCATCGCGGCGCCGGTCTCGGCGGCGGTCATGATGAACGTGAGCAGACGCTGAACCAGATGCTGGTCGAGATGGACGGATTCGAAGGCAGTGAAGGCATCATCGTTATCGCGGCAACGAACCGCCCCGACGTACTCGACCCCGCACTTTTGCGACCAGGCCGTTTCGACCGCCAGGTTGTGGTACCGCTGCCCGATGTTCGTGGTCGCGAGCTGATTCTCAAAGTTCACATGCGCAAGGTGCCGCTCGACGACGACGTCAAGCCCAACCTTATTGCTCGTGGTACACCTGGCTTCTCAGGGGCCGATCTTGCCAACCTGGTTAATGAAGCAGCGCTGTTTGCTGCGCGCGCGAATCATCGCGTCGTCAGCATGGAGCAGTTCGAGAAGGCCAAAGACAAGATCATGATGGGTGCCGAGCGTCGCTCGATGGTAATGAGCGAGAAGGAAAAACTCAACACGGCGTACCACGAGGCGGGCCACGCTATCGTTGGTTACCTCGTGCCTGAGCACGATCCCGTCTACAAGGTCACCATCATCCCGCGCGGACGTGCGCTTGGCGTCACGATGTACCTGCCAGAGGAAGACCGTTACAGCATGTCCAAGCAACGGTTGGAGAGCTCAATTTCCAGCTTGTTTGGTGGGCGCATTGCGGAGGAGATGATTCTCGGAGCCTCCGGTGTCACTACAGGTGCGTCGAATGACATCGAACGGGCGACTGAGATCGCGCGCAACATGGTCACCAAGTGGGGCCTGTCAGAACGCCTCGGGCCGCTGACTTACAGTGAGGACGATGGTGAGGTATTCCTGGGTCGCTCGGTCACGCAGCACAAACAGGTGTCCGATGATACGGCGCATGCGATTGACGTAGAAGTTCGCAAGATCGTCGATGCAAATTACGCGCAGGCCAAGAAGCTCCTCGAGGAGAACGTTGATCTACTGCACGCCATGGCGAAGGCGCTCGTCAAATACGAGACGATCGGTGACACTCAGATCAAGGACATCATGGAAGGCCGTGAGCCGCAGCCGCCAGAGGACTGGGACGATACGCCGGATTCGAGTGAGGACCAGGGATCGCCAAAGCCTGAAGCCGAGCCCAAGGGATCGATCGGCGGCCCTGCCAGCGAACACTAAGCCGCGCCACGGCGCATCAGCATGACGCTACGTCTTGGCGCAATTACGCTGCATTGCCCGGCTGTCATGGGCATTCTCAACACAACTCCCGATTCGTTTTCTGATGGCGGTCGTTTCACGGCGCCGGGTGTGGCAATCATGCACGCGGAACAGATGGTTATGGACGGCGCTGCGATTATCGACGTCGGTGGTGAATCGACCCGCCCAGGCGCCCAGGACGTCGGTGAGCAGGAAGAAATCGACCGCGTTGTGCCCGTCATTGAGGCCATTCGTTCTGCCCTGGATGTGGCCATATCGGTGGATACCAGCAAGCCCGGTGTAATGCGTGCAGCCGTTGCCGCTGGTGCGACAATGATTAACGACGTTCGCGCACTGCGAGCCGAAGGTGCTGTGCAGGCTGCGGCCGAACTGCAACAAGCGGTGTGCCTGATGCACATGCAGGGCCAGCCGCGAACGATGCAGCAGGATCCTCAATATGATGACGTTGTGGCCGACGTCACACAGTTTCTGCGTGAGCGCGTGTCAGAATGCACGCAGGCCGGGATCGCCGAGGAGCTGTTGGTCATTGACCCGGGCTTCGGCTTCGGCAAAACGCTCGAAGACAATATCGAGCTGCTGGCGAATCTGCGACAATTGCGGGAGATCGGTCCACCGTTGCTGATCGGTGTTTCGCGCAAGTCGACACTCGGGATGTTAACGGGCCGCGAAGTTGATGAACGCCAGCCGGCAAGCGTTGCGGCCGCTGTTCTGGCAGTGGAGCGCGGCGCCAGTATTATCCGCGCGCACGATGTTGCGGAGACCGTTGATGCACTTCGGGTTATACGAGCAGTAATTAAATCGGATAAAAGCAAATGACCAAGCAGCATTTCGGAACAGATGGAGTACGCGGCACCGTCGGTGCAGATCCAATGACGGCCGATTTCGCGATGCGCCTTGCCAGTGCAGCCGCGCAGGTCCTCGTGCCCGAGGGCGGAACAGTCGTCATCGGCAAGGACACTCGATTGTCCGGCTATATGTTCGAGTCGGCGCTCGAGGCCGGATTTGTTGCAGCCGGGGCTGACGTGTTGCTGATCGGGCCGTTGCCCACGCCTGGTATCGCACACCTGACGCAGGTGTTCGACGCGGACCTCGGTGTTGTCATCTCGGCGTCGCACAATCCCTACGATGACAATGGCATCAAGTTTTTCGACCGCTCCGGCTCCAAACTCAGCGACGATATCGAGCGCGAAATCGAATCGAACCTGCAAAAACCCGCAATTACGCTCGAATCGAGCAAGTTGGGCAAGGCCAAGCGAATTGATACCGCACGTACCCGCTACCAGGAGTTTTGTGCCTCGACATTTCCAGCCGACCTGACTCTCGACGGCGTTAAGGTGGTGTTCGATGGCGCGAATGGTGCTGGTTACAAGGTGGGTCCGCGTACGCTCTCCCATCTCGGGTCCGAGGTTATTCCCATTGGCTGTTCGCCGAATGGCTCGAATATTAATGACGGCTGTGGATCCACGAGTCCTGAATTGCTGCAGTTGACGGTTCCGGCCGTAAAGGCCGACGTTGGTGTGGCGCTCGATGGGGATGGTGACCGCGTCGTTATGGTGGACGAGCGGGGCGAGCTGATCGATGGCGACCAACTACTTTACATCCTGGCGACAGCACGGCATCGCGATGGGCTTCTCAAGGGCCCGGTCGTGGGTACCGTAATGAGCAATCTTGGCCTGGAGAACGCGCTCAAGGCCGAAAATATCGAGTTTCGACGGGCCAGCGTCGGCGATCGCTATGTGTTGGAGGCGCTTAAGGAGACGGGCGGCATCATTGGCGGCGAGACATCGGGCCACATGATTGTTCTCGACCAGACCACGACGGGCGATGGCCTGGTTTGCGCATTACAGGTCCTGGCGGTGATGAAAAAGACCGGGAAGTCGTTGTCGCAGCTCGCGGCCGGGATGCCCAAGTACCCGCAGACCATGCTCAATGTGCGTACCGATAAAAGACTCGATCCAGGTGCTTCGTCGGCCATCCGGGAGGCTGTTATTGCGGCCGAGGATGAGCTCAAGGAGACGGGCCGGGTTGTATTGCGGGCGTCCGGCACCGAGCCGGTCATTCGGGTCATGGTGGAGGGCGAGAACGAGGACCAGGTTATCGCGCTCGCGAAGCGGCTTGCGGAGGTCGTGGCTGAGGCAGCTACCTGAGTCAAAAGCCCTGATTTCAACCCATTTTCGCGTTGATTTGCCGGGGTAGCCTCGGTATCCTTGCGCGCCTTTTAAATCTGCGGACAAATCAATGCGCAACTACCTCGTTGCAGGCAACTGGAAAATGAATGGCGATACGGCCAGCAACCACGAATTGGTTGCGGGCATAGTCGCGGGTGCGCCGGATACAGATCGCGTCGAGCTGCTGATCTGTCCGCCATTTCCCTATCTTGCAGCGATGGCGCAGGCAACTGCGGATAGCACGGTGGCCGTTGGGGCGCAGAGCGTGTCGGAGCATGAGTCAGGCGCCCACACGGGTGAGGTGGCACCGCAGATGCTGCTCGATTGCGGCTGTGAATATGCCATCGTCGGTCATTCGGAGCGGCGCGCGCTGTACTTTGAGTCGAGCACAGCTGTAGCAGCCAAATTCAAAGCGGCCCTGGCGGCTGGATTGCGGCCAATCCTGTGCGTCGGCGAGTCGCTCGAAGAGCGAGAGGCCGGCAGTACCCAGGCCGTTGTTGATGAGCAGTTAAACGCAGTACTCGACAGCGTCGGCATTGCAGGATTTGAGACCGCGGTCATTGCCTACGAGCCGGTCTGGGCGATTGGCACGGGAATGACAGCAACACCCGAGCAGGCACAGGATGTACATCGGCACATCCGCGACGTGCTGGCAGGTCACGATGCCGCGATCGCAGAATCGACACAGATTCTGTACGGCGGCAGTATGAAAGGCGAAAATGCGGCTGGCTTGCTGGCCATGCCCGATATCGATGGCGGACTGATAGGCGGTGCGTCACTCAAGTCAGCGGATTTTCTGGCGATTGCTGAAGCAGCCGCCCAAGGTTGAGAAACAGATGGAAGATATTCAAAAGATTGTATTGATCGTTCACACGTTGATTGCCCTCGGCATCATCGCGCTCGTCTTGCTGCAGCGTGGCAAAGGCGCAGATGCTGGCGCTGCGTTTGGCGCAGGTGCCTCCGGTACTGTTTTCGGTGCCCGCGGCTCTGGAAGCTTCTTCTCGCGCGCAACAGCAGTGCTTGCAACGGCATTCTTCGCAAGCAGCCTGACATTGGCATACCTCAGCAGCCAGCACTCCGGTGAACCGACAAGCGTGCTTGAGGGCGCTGCAGCCGTCGAGGAGACCGTAGACGAAGCTCCGGCTGAAGAGCTGGTTATTCCTGATGCCGATATGCCAGCGCTTGACCCGTCGGACGACGCGGAGCTGGCTCCGGAATCAGATGCTGATTTGCCGGCCCTTGAAGAGGAAGGACCTGCGCAGGCAGAAGAAGGCCAGTAGGTCTGGCAGGCAGCACATGAGTAACGCTCTGGTGGTGGAATTGGTAGACACGCTGTCTTGAGGGGGCAGTGGCGCAAGCCGTGCGAGTTCGAGTCTCGCCCAGAGCACCAATCACTTCATTCTTGTAACCAGTAAGCCCGCCAAGGGTGTATTCAGAGTGCGCCACACTGATACAATGCGCGCACTCTAGGGGTGGCGCGAAGCCAGATCTCAGTCAAAAATGCTTGAACAATATTTTCCTATTCTGGTTTTTCTCGGCGTCGCTGCGGGCATTGGTCTGTTATTGCTCGGCCTGGGCTTTCTGATCGGCACCGGTAGCAAGGACGACAACAAGCTATCTCCATACGAATGCGGCTTCGAAGCGTTTGAAGATTCACGCACAAAATTCGATGTTCGTTACTACCTCGTTGCCATTCTGTTCATTATTTTTGATCTTGAGATTGCGTTCCTGTTTCCGTGGGCCGTGTCCCTGGACACGGTGGGACACTTTGGTCTGATCTCGATGGGCCTGTTCCTCGCGATTCTTGTCGTGGGCTTCATCTATGAGTGGAAGAAAGGAGCGCTCGAGTGGGACTAGCGAAGACAGCGGAGATAGCGCCAGGCGACGTTAAGAACGGCGCACACGCGGCCGGCGAGAGCCTGCAGCAAAAGGGTTTTGTAGTCAGCAGCGTTGATGCCGTCATGAACTGGGCACGAACCGGTTCGCTGTGGCCGATGACCTTCGGCCTGGCCTGTTGTGCCGTTGAGATGATGCAGGCGGGTGCCTCACGGTACGATCTCGATCGCTTCGGCATCATTTTCCGCCCGAGCCCACGACAGTCGGATTGCATGATTGTTGCCGGCACCCTGACAAACAAGATGGCGCCCGCTCTGCGCAAGGTCTATGACCAGATGCCGGAGCCGCGCTGGGTCGTCTCGATGGGGTCATGCGCAAATGGCGGAGGCTACTACCATTATTCTTATGCAGTGGTGCGGGGTTGTGACCGCATCGTTCCTGTCGATGTCTATGTGCCGGGCTGCCCACCGACGGCAGAAGCCCTGATCTATGGGCTTATGCAGTTGCAAAACAAGATTCGCCGCACGAGTACGATAGCCAGATAAGAACAAATAAATGACGGATCGATACGAGACATTAGCCGCTCGCATAGACGAGCGTTTCGGCGAGCAGATGACCCGCGTGGTCTCAATCTGTGGCGAGCTCACCTATGAGGTGGACAAGGACGACCTGCACGTCGTTGCGACAGCTTTACGCAATGAGGGTGCGTTCGGATTCGAGATGCTGGTTGATGTTTGCGGTGTCGATTACCTGAACTACGGTATTGCCGAGTGGGCGACATCGAGTGCCAGCGGCACAGGCTTCAGTCGCGGCGTTGAAAGAGAGCCCGTGATCCTCGATGAGTCCGATGAGTTTGATCCGAGGCGCTTTGCCGTCGTTTACCACCTGCTGTCCATTCAACACAATTTTCGTCTGCGGTTGCGGGCCTTCACTGGCACTGACAACCCGCCAATGATCGGTACGGTTGTCGATACCTGGAATGGTGCCAACTGGTTCGAGCGCGAAGTGTTCGACATGTTCGGGATTCTGTTTGTGGGGCACCCGGATCTGCGCCGCATCCTTACCGATTACGGTTTCGTCGGGCACCCATTCCGCAAGGACTTTCCGCTGATTGGCAATGTGGAAGTGAGCTACAACGCTGAGAAAGGCCGCGTAGCCTACAAGCCAGTGAGTATCGAGTCGCGAACGCTCGTGCCGCGCGTGATTCGTGATGACAATCGCTACTCCGAAGACCTCAAGGATCGTGTCGATGGCTGAAATCCAGAGCTATACGATGAACTTCGGTCCGCAGCATCCTGCAGCGCACGGCGTGCTGCGCCTGGTGCTCGAACTGGAAGGCGAGGTCATTCAACGCGCCGACCCGCACGTTGGTCTCCTGCATCGCGGCACAGAAAAACTCGCAGAGTCCAAGCCCTATAACCAGACCATCGGTTACATGGATCGCCTCGACTATGTGTCGATGATGTGCAATGAGCACGCCTACGTGATGGCGATCGAGAAAATGCTCGGCGTTGAAGTGCCCATTCGCGCGCAGTACATCCGCGTGATGTTCGATGAAGTTACGAGAATTCTGAATCACCTGCTGTGGTTGGCAGGGCACGGGCTCGACATCGGCGCAATGACGATGTTCCTGTACTGCTTCCGCGAGCGTGAGGACCTGATGGACTGCTATGAGGCGGTCTCGGGTACGCGAATGCATGCGACCTACTATCGGCCGGGTGGCGTGTATCGGGATTTGCCCGACTCAATGCCGAAGTACCAGGAATCAAAGTTCCGCAGCAAGAAAGAAATTGATCGCCTGAACTCAATCCGCGAAGGATCGTTGCTCGACTTCCTCGAGGCGTTTACCGAGAAGTTTCCGGGATGTGTCGACGAGTACGAGACGCTGCTTACGGACAACCGCATCTGGAAACAACGCACGGTGAATATCGCAGTGGTTTCTCCGGAGCGTGCGATGCAACTGGGCTTCACGGGACCGATGCTGCGTGGCTCCGGTGTCGAGTGGGACCTGCGCAAGAAACAGCCGTACGAGGTCTACGACAAGATGGACTTCGACATACCGGTCGGCCTCAACGGCGATTGCTATGACCGTTACCTCGTGCGTATCGAAGAAATGCGTCAGTCCAATCGCATCATCAAGCAGTGCATAGACTGGCTTCGGGAAAATCCCGGTCCGGTGATGGTTGACGATCACAAGGTGGTCGCGCCGACGCGTGTCGAGATGAAAGACGACATGGAATCGCTGATTCATCACTTCAAATTATTTACCGAAGGGTATTGTGTACCGGAAGGCGAGGCGTACGCCGCGGTTGAGCATCCCAAAGGCGAGTTCGGCATTTACATTGTGTCTGACGGTGCCAACAAACCGTACCGTGTGAAAATTCGTGCGCCAGGTTTTGCACACTTGTCCGCGATGTCAGAGATGGTCGAGGGGCATATGCTCGCTGATGTCGTTGCTGTGATTGGTACCCAGGACATCGTGTTCGGGGAGGTGGATCGATGAGCACTGCCGATCTCTTGTCCGATCACGTCAAGGAAGAAATCGATCATTGGAAAGCGCGTTTTCCGGAAGGTAAACAGCGCTCGGCCGTTATCAGTGCACTGCATGCCGTGCAGCACGAAAATGACGGCTACCTCACAGCCGAGTTGATGAACGCGGTTGCTGACTACCTGGATCTGCCGACGATTCATGTTTATGAGGTCGCGACTTTTTATTCGATGTTTCAAACGAAGCCGGTGGGTCGTCACAACGTGGCAATCTGCACCAATATCTCCTGCATGCTGCGCGGCGCCGATAGAATAGTTCACCACGTTGAAGCCAAGCTTGGGATTAAGTTAGGCGAAAGCACCAGTGATGGCCGCATCTACCTGAAACAGGAAGAAGAATGTCTGGCGGCGTGTTGTGGCGCTCCGATGATGATGATTGATCACAAGTACCACGAGAACCTGACCACCGGGCAGGTCGACGAACTTCTGGACGGGCTGGACTGATGGCCTACGAACAGAATCTGACCTGCTTCAGCACCTTTGGTGAAGATGAGTCGTGGACTCTGAAGTGTTACGAGAAGCACGGTGGTTACAAGGCGTGGCGAGACATTCTCGCCGGCAACATGACGCCTGAGCAGGTCACCGACGAGGTCAAGGCGTCCGGCCTGCGTGGCCGCGGCGGCGCCGGTTTCCCAACGGGCCTCAAGTGGACCTTCATGCCCAAGGACACGGCCGTGCAGAAGTATCTCGTCTGCAATTCTGACGAGAGCGAGCCGGGCACCTGCCACGATCGTGAGGTGCTGCGATACAACCCGCACAGCCTCGTGGAAGGCATGGCGATTGCAGCTTATGCAATGGGCGCAACGATCGGCTACAACTACATTCGTGGTGAGTTCATTGATGAGCCGATACCGCGTTTCGAAACCGCTCTCAAGGAGGCTTACGAGGCCGGGCTGCTCGGAAAGAATATCCAGGGATCGGGTATCGATGTTGACCTGCATGCATTCGTCGGCGCTGGTGCCTACATCTGCGGTGAAGAAACAGCGTTGCTCGAGTCGCTCGAAGGCAAGCAGGGCAAGCCACGCTTCAAGCCGCCGTTCCCGGCGGGCTATGGTCTGTATGGCAAGCCTACGACCATCAATAACACGCAGAGTCTTGCCAGTGTTCCTGCCATCATTCGCAATGGTGCCGCATGGTTCGCAGGACTTGGTCCGGAAGGTTCGGGTGGAACGGCTCTGTTCTCTGTCTCAGGGCACATCGAGAACCCTGGTAACTACGAGTTGCCAATGGGTATTCCGTTCAACGATCTTATCGATATCTGTGGTGGTGTCTGGAAAGGTCGTAAGCTGAAGGCCGTGATCCCGGGTGGGTCTTCGTGTCGCGTGCTGCCGGCTGAAATCATCGAAGGCTGCACGATGGACTACAACTCTTTGCAGCAAGCCGGCTCGTCTTTCGGCACCGGTGCGGTCATCGTCATGGACGAGACGACGTGCATGGTGCGCGTGTTGCGCCGCATATCGCGGTTTTACATGGCAGAGTCCTGTGGACAATGCACACCATGCCGTGAAGGCACAGGCTGGCTGTACCGTATGCTGACGCGGATCATCGATGGGCATGGCCAGGAAGAAGACCTGGACAAGCTCGTTGACGTTGCGAACAAGATCGAAGGCCACACAATTTGCGCGCTCGGCGATGCGGCTGCATGGCCGGTGCAGAGCTTCCTCAAACACTTCCGCCATGAATTCGAATACATGGTTCGTAACCACGGTCGCAGCATTGTGGACGATCCGTCGGAGGTCGCAGCGTAGCGGTCATGAGTGACGACGTCGTAAATATAGAAGTCGACGGCAAGCCGGTCGAAGCGAAGCGTGGCCAGATGGTCATCGAAGTGACCGATGCAGTCGGTGCTTACGTGCCGCGCTTCTGTTATCACGAGAAGCTCAGCATCGCGGCGAACTGTCGGATGTGTCTCGTTGAAGTCGAGAAAGCACCCAAACCTCTGCCGGCGTGTGCAACGCCCGTCAACGAGGGCATGAAGGTCTTTACCAAGTCACCTAAAGCCATCGCGGCGCAAAAAGCCACGATGGAATTCCTGCTGATTAATCACCCATTGGATTGCCCGATCTGCGATCAGGGCGGTGAATGTGAACTGCAGGACCTCGCCATGGGCTATGGCGGGGATGTCAGTCGTTACAACGACGGTAAGCGCGTCGTCAAAGACAAGGATATTGGCCCACTGGTTTCGACGGACATGACGCGCTGCATCCATTGCACACGTTGCGTTCGTTTTGGTGAAGAGGTTACGGGCCGTCCGCAGCTTGGGACGACCGAGCGCGGCGAGAATATGAAGATCGGCACGTATATCGAACAAAGTGTCGACCATGAGTTGTCCGCCAATATCATCGACCTGTGCCCGGTCGGTGCACTCAACAACAAGCCGTATCGTTACAGCGCCCGCGCCTGGGAGATGGTGCAGCGCGCGACGGTATCGCCGCATGACTGTGTCGGTTCGAACATGTACGCGCACGTGCTACGTGGAACGGTCAAACGTGTTGTTCCTCGTGAGAACGAGAGCATCAACGAAACATGGCTGGCCGACCGTGATCGTTTCAGCTACGAGGCAATCTACAGCGGCGATCGCCTGCAAGCACCGATGGTGAAAGAAAGCGGTGAGTGGCGCGAACTGGACTGGGAAGAAGCGCTTGCCATCGCAGCGCAGCGACTCAGCGGTGCGAAAAGCGAGCAGGTTGGCGTTCTGGCGTCACCGAGTTCAACTGTGGAAGAAGGGCATTTGCTGGCCCGTATCGCCGAGCACCTCGGTACATCGAACATTGATCATCGCATTGAACGACGCGATTTTTCGGACCAGGGCAACGACCCGGCTTTCCCGTGGCTCGGTTGCGATATCGCCGATATCGAAGACCACGATGCCATTTTTGTCATCGGGTCGAATTTGCGCCAGGAAGCACCGATCATCGCGCATCGCGTCCGCAAAGCGGCGCAGGCGGGAGCGAGTGTCAGTTTCGCGAGCAGCGAGAAGCACGAGTACTTCTTTGAGGTAGACACGTATCTGTCGGGTGCGGGCCTGGCCGAGATGCTTTCAGGCGATGGCATGAAAGGCATTGCCGCGGCGCTCAAGAAGGCCGACAACGCGCTGGTATTGCTTGGTAACGTTGCGGGTCGCCACGAAGCTCTTGCCACGATACGGGCACTGGCCGCCGACATTGCCGATTCAGCCGGGGCGAAGCTCGGCACGCTTTCGCCAGGCGCGAACAGCGCGGGCTTGAGCCTCGCTGGTGTGTTGCCGGCTGCAGATAACGGATTGCACGCGGGAACGATGCTCAAAGAATCACTCGATGCGGTCGTGCTGCTCAACATTGAGCCCGACGCAGATATCTTCTCTCTCGAAGATGCGGTCGGCAGGCTTGGCAAGCAGGATTTCGTTGTTGCACTGACGGCATTCGATTCAACCGCCATGCGCGACGCGACCGACCTGTTACTGCCTGTCGGGACGTTTGCTGAAACGTCCGGAACCTATGTCAACGTGGCCGGTACCTGGCAGAGTTTTGCGGGTGTGGCGAATCCGGTTGGTCAGTCACGGCCTGCCTGGAAAGTACTGCGAGTTCTCGGCAACCTTATAGAGGCACCGGATTTCGACTACGTGACATCTGAAGATGTTCGCGACGAGCTCGTTGCGAAGCTCGGAGATGTCGAGCCGACTAGCTATTCCGGCAAGACCCGGCCCGCGAAGCTGAATGGCGAGGACGCACCTGAAGCCGAGATCGATGTGCCGATTTACTCGGTGGATGGTCTTGTACGCCGTGCAGCGGCATTACAACTGACGACAGCGGCGCGGAAGGATACGGACTGATGGCCGATCTCATGCCGCAATTCCTTGTAGATATCTGGAGCTGGTGCCTGGCTGTCTTTTATTCCCTGCCGCCGCTCGTGCAATACCTGACGATCGTCACGTGGAAAATATTGTTTGTCACAATCGGCGTCATCCTGATTGTTGCTTTCTCGACCTATTTCGAGCGCAAAGTTATCGGCAGCATGCAGGGCCGCGTCGGTCCCAACAGGGTTGGACCACTTGGCCTGGGGCAGCCATTCGCCGACGTGATCAAACTCCTGATCAAAGAAGTCATCGTGCCAGCGAAGTCGAACAAGTTCCTGTTTGTCATTGCTCCTTTGCTGACATTGATTCCTGCGCTTGCGACCTGGGCCGTGATTCCGCTCAATGACTGGTACGTCATCGCGGATATCAATGCAGGCCTTCTGTATGTACTGGCGCTGACGTCGGTTGGCGTATACGGCGTCATACTTGCCGGTTGGGCAACGAACTCAAAGTATGCATTTCTCGGGGCCATGCGTTCGGCGGCGCAGATCGTTGCTTACGAGATCGCAATGGGGTTCGCACTGGTCGGCATCCTGATGGCAGCGGGTAGCCTCAATCTCGGTGACATCGTACGTGCGCAGGCAGGTGGGTTCACCAACTGGTTCCTGTTGCCGTTGTTCCCATTATTCGTTGTCTACTGGATTTCCGGTTTGGCCGAAACCAATCGTGCACCATTTGACGTAGCTGAAGGCGAGTCCGAGATCGTTGCCGGATTCCACGTCGAGTATTCGGGCGTAGCGTTCGCGCTGTTCTTCCTCGCCGAATACGCCAACATGGTCCTGATTTCGTCACTGACGGCCATCTTCTTCCTGGGCGGTTGGGCATCGCCGTTTGAGGGACTGGCGTTTCTTGAGCGTTATCACGATCTCCCATTCGTCGGTTGGGTATTTGGCGGTGGCTTCCCGTGGCTGTTCATCAAGATGTGCTTCTTCATGTACACATTCTTCTGGTTACGTGCGACGTTCCCGCGCTATCGCTATGACCAGATCATGCGCCTGGGTTGGAAAATATTCATTCCGATAACGATCATCTGGATCACCGTTGAGGGCGTGTTCGCGTGGTTTGAAATCGGGCCATGGGCCGGGCTGACGGGTTAAGGACGGATGCGATGAGTAGAATGATCTCTTACATCAAAACGTTCGCTCTCTGGGAGCTTCTCAAGGGCCTGTCCGTTACGCAGCGCAATTTCTTCAGGAAGAGCATTACGCTCGAATACCCGGACGAAAAGACGCCTCAGTCGCCGCGTTTTCGTGGCCTGCATGCGCTACGTCGTTATCCGAACGGCGAGGAACGCTGCATCGCGTGCAAACTCTGTGAGGCTGTTTGTCCGGCGCTTGCGATTACGATCGAATCGAATGTTGGTGAAGACGGCACACGACGGACGAATCGTTACGACATCGACCTGTTCAAATGTATTTATTGCGGTTTTTGCGAAGAAGCGTGCCCGGTCGATGCAATCGTTGAAACACGGTTGCACGAGTACCACATGGAAGCGCCGGGCGAGAACATCATGACTAAAGACAAGTTGCTGGCAGTTGGCGAGAAGTACGAGGCAATGATCTCGGCCGACAAAGCAGCGGACGCAAAGTACCGGTAGGGCACACGATGTTATTTCATGCCATTCTTTTTTACCTGTTTTCGGCTGTGCTGATCGGCGCAGCACTGGGTGTCGTATTCTCGAGAAACCCGGTTCATGCCGTCATGTTCCTGGTATTGACGTTTTTTCAGAGTGCGATGCTGTGGTTGCTTGCGGAAGCCGAGTTCCTGGCCATCGTGCTGGTGCTCGTTTACGTTGGCGCCGTCATGGTGCTATTCCTGTTCGTTGTCATGATGCTCGACATTAATGTCGAATCGATACAACGCGGGTTGACTCGCTACGCCCCATTGGCAATTGGCGTCGCGCTTCTCATGGCGATCGAACTTGTGCAGCTGATCTGGATGCGAACCCGAGTCGATGCGGTTGCGACAGGTTTTGCGCCATACCCCGAAGGCTATTCGAACACCAAGGCGCTTGGCTCGGTGTTGTACACAGAGCATGTGTACGCATTCGAGATCGCCGCCGTCATACTGCTGCTCGCTATCGTTGCCGCCATCACGCTGACGATGCGTAAACGCCCAGGCCTCAAAGTGCAGAACATCGCTGCACAGGTTGCCGTGCGCGCCAAAGACCGCATACGCGTCGTCAAGATGGATGCGGAGAAGAAGCAATGATTGGCCTGCAACACTACCTGACCTTGTCGGCCATGCTGTTCGTGCTGAGCATTGCTGGAATCGTCATCAATCGTCGCAATCTGATTCTGCTCCTGATGTGCATAGAGTTGATGCTGCTCGCAGTGAATTTTAATTTCATCGCGTTTTCGCGTCACCTGGGCGATGACACGGGGCAGGTCTTTGTCTTCTTTATCCTGACTGTCGCTGCCGCTGAGGCGGCGATCGGTCTCGCGATTCTCGTGGTGCTGTTCCGCAATCGCCGCTCCATCAACGTGCAAGAACTGAACACGATGAAGGGCTGATGCGGGATGCTTAATTACTACCTCACAATCGTTCTTGCACCGCTGGCCGCGGCAATAGTTGCTGGCCTGTTCGGCAAGCAGATCGGACGGGCAGGCTCGCACTGGATCACGATCCTGGCTGTTGGCTTGTCGTGTGCGCTGTCCTTCGTGGTGCTCAAGAACATGCTCTGGGAAGGCGCGCCGGCCGAGAATATCAGCCTGTACACGTGGGCGGTGACAGACGGGCTGCGGATGGAGGTCGGCTTCCTGGTCGATCGCCTCACAGCCCTGATGATGGCGGTAGTCACCTTCGTGTCGTTTACGGTGCATGTCTACACGGTTGGCTACATGCGCGACGATCCGGGGTACCAGCGATTCTTCAGCTTTATCTCGTTGTTCACGTTCTCGATGCTAATGCTCGTCATGTCGAACAACTTCCTGCAGCTGTTCTTCGGCTGGGAAGCGGTGGGCCTTGTTTCGTACCTTTTGATCGGTTTCTGGTTCAAACGCGAGTCTGCGATCTTCGCGAACCTCAAAGCCTTCCTGGTCAACCGCGTCGGCGATTTTGGTTTCATTCTCGGTATCTCGGGCGTCGTGATGTTTTCCGGTTCGCTCGATTATGCCGAGGTATTTGCGAGTGCAGACCATATCGCGGCACAAAATATCGAGCTGTTCTCGGGTACTCCCTGGAATGCAATGACGGTCGTGTGCATCCTGTTATTCATCGGCGCCATGGGCAAATCGGCACAGGCACCGCTGCACGTCTGGCTGCCCGATTCTATGGAAGGCCCGACGCCGATTTCCGCATTGATCCATGCAGCAACCATGGTTACGGCCGGCATCTTCATGGTGGCCCGCATGTCACCGTTGTTCGAGTTGTCTGAGACCGCGCTGGCTGTCGTGATCGTCATTGGTGCAATTACCGCGTTCTTCATGGGCCTGCTCGGTATCGTGCAGAACGATATCAAGCGCGTCGTCGCGTATTCGACGTTGTCGCAGCTCGGTTACATGACAGTGGCACTGGGTGCGTCGGCCTACAGCGCAGCGATCTTCCACCTGATGACGCATGCGTTCTTCAAGGCGTTGCTTTTCCTTGCCGCAGGTTCCGTCATCATCGCAATGCACCACGAGCAGGACATTCGCAAGATGGGTGGCCTGAGAAAGTACATGCCGATTACTTACTGGACGGCGTTAATTGGCTCGCTGGCACTTATCGGCTTCCCGGGCAGTGGTGGATTCTTCTCGAAAGACCTGCTTATTGAAGCTGTTCACGGGTCGCATTGGGAAGGACAGGGAGCCATCTACTGGATTGCCTACCTCAGTGTATTGCTTGGTGTGTTCGTAACAGCGCTGTACTCATTCCGCATGTTCTTCCTGGTATTCCACGGCGAGGAGCGCATGGATGCCGAGACGAAGTCGCACTTGCGTGAGACGCCCTGGGTGGTGACCGTGCCGCTAATTCTGCTGGCGATCCCGTCGGCCATCATCGGCTGGTACACAGTTGAGCCGGTGCTGTTTGGAGGCTACTTCGGCGACGCCATTGAGGTGACTCAACGACACGATGTGCTCACACGAATGGCCTCAGATTGGCACGGCAGTATGGGTCTCGTCACGCATGCCATCCAGACGCCGATATTCTGGCTGGCAGCGGCCGGTGTCTTTACTGCCTGGTTGCTGTACCTGAAGCGCCCGGACATTCCCGAGACGATCCAGAGCAAGGTGCAAGGGCTCTATGATTTGCTCGATCGCAAGTACTACATGGACGATCTCTACATCAAGGGATTCGCCGCAGGTGGGCGGAGCATCGGCAAGTTCCTGTGGCAGAAGGGCGATGAACTTGTTATCGACGGTGTCATCGTCAATGGCACTGCAAATTCGATTGGCAAACTCGCAGGCGTCATGCGGCAAATTCAGACTGGGTACCTCTATACCTATGCGTTTGCCATGATCATCGGACTGACCATGCTTCTTAGCTGGCTCATCTGGTTCAGGTAGGGGCGGAAATGGACTTCTCGCACAGCATACTCAGCATCCTGATCTGGCTCCCGATCATTGGTGGAGTCATGCTGCTCGCCATCGGGGATGACGAGGACACCACATCTTCGCGTTCCAGCACCATGCGAATCGTTGCGTTGGGCATGTCGCTGCTAACCCTGGTGCTGAGTATCGGCCTCTTTAAGTGGTTCGATAACGGTACTGGTGCGATGCAGTTTGTCGAACGCGTTAGCTGGATACCGGCACTCGACGTCTGGTACTACCTCGGTGTGGACGGCATTTCAGCGCCGCTGATTTTGCTGACGACGTTTATTACGCCGTTGGTCGTAATTGCCGGTTGGGATTCGATCAAAATACGGCCTGCGCAGTACTTTGCGGCGTTCCTGATTCTCGAAGGCCTGATGATCGGCGTGTTCTCGGCACTCGACGGACTCCTGTTCTACGTATTCTGGGAAGCCATGCTGATACCGATGTTCCTGATCATTGGTGTCTGGGGTGGGCAGCGTCGCATTTACGCAACCCTGAAATTTTTCCTGTACACGTTCCTCGGCTCTGTCCTGATGCTGGTCGCATTTATCTACCTCTACGGCCAGACGGGCAGTTTCGATCTGTTCCAATTCATGAATGCGCCGTTGAGCATGACAGCACAGAAGCTAATTTTCATCGCATTCCTGCTCGCGTTTGCGGTCAAGGTGCCAATGTGGCCGGTGCACACCTGGCTGCCGGACGCGCACGTCGAGGCGCCTACAGGTGGGTCAGTAATTCTTGCCGCCATCATGTTGAAAATGGGCGGGTACGGCTTCTTGCGCCTGTCCCTGCCGATCGTTCCCGATGGCAGTGCTTACTTCTCGGGCCTGGTCATTACGTTGTCGCTGATCGCTGTTGTCTACATTGGCTTTGTTGCGCTGATGCAAAAAGACATGAAGAAGCTCATCGCCTATTCATCGATCGCGCATATGGGATTCGTGACGCTCGGCTTCTTCCTGATGTGGTCAATCACGGCCGGCAGCGGCGCAGTGCTCGGCATCGCGGGTGGCATGGTGCAGATGGTGTCGCACGGCCTGATATCAGGTGCAATGTTCCTCTGCGTGGGCGTCCTTTACGACCGCATGCACAGCCGACAGATTGCCGACTACGGTGGCGTCGCAAACACGATGCCCAAGTTCGCGGCCTTTATGGTTTTGTTTTCGATGGCCAATGCAGGCCTTCCTGGAACCTCGGGATTCGTCGGCGAGTTCATGGTTATTGTCGCCAGCTTCAAGGCCAACTTCTGGTTCGCTTTCCTTGCAGCCACGACGCTCGTCCTTGGTGCCGCCTACACCCTTTGGATGGTCAAGCGTGTGCTGTACGGAGAGGTAGCCAATAACAAGGTCGCAGAACTCCAGGACCTGAATCAGCGCGAGTTCATCGTGCTTGGCGTTCTGGCAGTCGCCGTATTGCTTCTGGGTCTTTGGCCGGCGCCGCTTGTCGACATGATGAATGTAACGATTGAGCAACTGGTACAGCAGGCGGGGCACTCGAAGCTCTGATGGATCACGCTATGGATATGACGGCATACATTTCAGCTGCACCGGAGATGACCCTGTTGGGCCTCATCTGCGCCGTGCTGATAGCGGATCTGTTTGTCGATGATGATCATCGGGTGGCGACGTTCTGGATGTCGATCGTCGCCCTGGTTGTCACACTGTGGGTGTTGGTCGCTACGGCACCGGTTGAACCAACGCTTGTCTTTAGCGGCGCCTACATCAGCGACGCCTTGTCGCAGGTATTGAAGGTGACCGCCACCGGATTCGTGGCCGTCGTATTCCTTTATTCTCGCGACTACCTGCGTGCTAATGATTTGCACAAGGGTGAGTTCTACGTGCTTGGGCTTGTTGGCCTGCTCGGCATGATGATCATGATTTCAGCTAACAGCCTTCTCACGATGTACCTGGGCTTGGAGACGCTGGCCCTGTCGCTCTATGCGCTGGTAGCAATTGACCGCAACAACGCCACGTCGGCCGAGGCTGCGATGAAGTACTTCGTGCTTGGCGCCATCGCATCAGGCGCATTGCTCTATGGTATTTCGTGGGTGTACGGCGTCACTGGCACGATCATGCTGGACGAGATTGCTGCTGTGATCGCCGCAGATCCCGGACTGAACAGCTTGCCGCTTTGGTTCGGCCTGGCATTCCTGATTGTTGGCATCGCATTCAAGTTCGGTGCAGTACCGTTTCACATGTGGTTGCCTGACGTTTACCAGGGCGCGCGCACGCCGGTGACCCTGTATATCGCCTCTGCACCGAAACTTGCCGCCCTGGCGTTCACGATTCGTGTCCTCGTAGACGGCCTCGGTGGCCTGCATGACGTCTGGGCAGACATGATCATGGTTGTCGCCGTGCTGTCTTTGCTTGTCGGTAACGTTGTCGCGATCGCACAGTCGAACATCAAGCGGATGTTGGGCTATTCCACCATTGCCCATGTAGGCTTCATTCTGCTGGCGATTTTCTGCGGTACCGAAAAAGGCAATGCGGCGGCCTTGTTCTACACATTGACCTATATCGTTGCAGCTGCAGGAGCATTTGGCATTGTCATTTTGCTCAGTCGACGCGGCTACGATGCGGAAAACCTGTCGGATTTCAAAGGCCTCAATGCGCGCAGCCCGTGGTTTGCGCTGATGATGATGTTCCTGATGTTCAGCATGACCGGCGTGCCACCGTTTATCGGCTTTTTTGGCAAGCTGAACGTCATCGATGCGGTCCTGAGCTCGGGCTACCCGGGGCTGGCGGTACTGATGGTCCTGGCGTCGGTCGTTGGCGCGTATTACTACCTCAGGGTCATCTGGTACATGTACTTCGAAGAGGCTGAAGACCAGGCTGTGCTTCAGGCCAGCAACGATACACGGGTGGTTTTGAGCCTGAATGGCGTCGCCGTTCTGGCCCTCGGAATCGTTCCTGGCTGGCTGTGGGCACTTTGCACCCAAATAGCCTTGTCAATGCGCTGACTTGCCAGTAGTATGCGCTCCTGCCGATGCGGGGTGGAGCAGTCTGGCAGCTCGTCGGGCTCATAACCCGAAGGTCGTAGGTTCAAATCCTACCCCCGCTACCAATAATCGAAAGCCCGGTCTTGTACCGGGCTTTTTATATGCTTCCATCCAATCTTTCGATGTCCGCTATACCCCGGTGATCTCAACCGGTCGATGCAACATCTACACTCTAGCACTGGAGAGGGAGGTGTTGAAAATGAAGCAGCGACGTAGGATTTACTACAACTCAGAACAAAGAAACTTGATGTGGGATCGCTGGCATAAAGGTGATTCAATGCGTGTCATCGCTGGTCTTTTTGGGCGAGGCCATTCATCGGTTCAGCGCATCTTTTCGGATGCTGGGGGAATACGTCCACGGCAACGCAATCGATCAGGACTGGCGCTTAGGTTGTCGGAACGAGAAGAGATCTCTCGCGGCGTTGTGGCTGGCCACTCGATCCGATCGATAGCAGAGTCATTAGGTCGCGCAGCCTCAACGGTGAGTCGTGAGATAAAGCGCAACGGTGGTCGTCGAGATTACCGAGCGAGCAAAGCTGAGCAAGCA
>Ga0255049_10000540_pt1 | contig 23356 bp, 16 predicted proteins | sample JV7_2_3_MG_FD_183615 | JGI IMG/M metagenome (GOLD analysis project Ga0255049, IMG submission 183615) | Seawater microbial communities from Jervis Inlet, British Columbia, Canada - JV7_2_3 | ecosystem: Environmental > Aquatic > Marine > Inlet | place: Canada: British Columbia | collected 2016-10-06
ATCGAATCCCAATCGATCGTCTCTACCTCTGCCGACCATGCAGGCGCGCTTAGAAGCACCCAACTCGCCAGCGTAATTACGCTGGCCCGTACACCGAAAAAACGCTGCCTGGCTTTATCTTGCATCTTAAAAGATCCCTGGAATTGATTTTGAAAAACCGGCATTGACCGGTGACTCGATAACTAATCAATAATATATGCAAATATTGCACCGCCAGAAATAATGATAACGTTTTCAATCAACTAAATTATCTTCACGACAACGAAAGCCACTTGACGTTACCGGTCAGTAACCTGCACAACGCGATTGGACCGAATTTAATGTTACGAACAAGTAACCATCATTTAATTTCCTGATTACCCCTGAGGCTCAGCCAGTGATCCACCGCATACCTGATTTGGAGATTGCCGCGTCGCTGGCGCTCCTCGCAATGACGGTTAAGTAAGTGTCATTGGGGTCAAAACTATCTTTCCTGTTTCGGTGGTTTGCTTGATTCAGCCGCCTGTCATCGACATAAAGCGAACTATCTGGTTGGGCTTCTGCTCGAATTCATGGCGTTCGGGTTTTCTCGCAATCGCCTCGACAATCACCTGCTTTAGTGCTTCATCCGATATACCGGCACGCAACAAGGGTCTTAGTTCCGCTTTATCGTTCTGGCCGAGGCAGAGATACAGGGTTCCATCGACCGATACCCTGACGCGATTACAGGTTTCGCAGAAATGTTGTGAAATCGGCGTAATAAAGCCGATATGAAAATCGGTATCATTAATTCGGTAATAGCGGGCGGGTCCGCCACCGGCCATCAACCCGGGAACCAGCTGGTACTGTCGGTCCAGCTGCTGCTTGACCTTTTTCAGGCTCAAGTACTGTTCGCTGCCATCTCGTCCGGGTGCCCCCATCGGCATGGTTTCGATGAAGCGCAGAGTGAAATCATGCTGCATGCAATATTCCAGGATGCGCTGATATTCATCGAGGGGGGTATCTTTCATGATGACCATGTTTATCTTGATCGGTTTAAAACCGACTTCATGCGCTTTTTGCAGACCCTTCAACACCTGATCAAGCTTGCCGCCGCCGGTAATATCCGCATAGCGCTGTGGATCCAGTGTATCCAGGCTGACATTGATGCGTCGAATGCCTGCCGCGAAAAGTGCTTCCGCCTGGCTTTCCAGTAAGCTGGCGTTGGTCGACAGCGATAAATCGTCGATCCCCGGCAAACTCGAAAGACTGGTGCTTAAGCGCGCCAGGTTTTTGCGCACCAGCGGTTCGCCGCCGGTCAAACGGACCCGATGCACACCCAGTTCGCCAAAAGCCTTGATGACTCGCTCGATTTCATCGAACGTCAACCGGTTGGCAGGACTTTCAAAGGATTTGAAACCTTTGGGCATACAATAAAAACAGCGCAGATTGCATCTGTCGGTAACCGACAGTCTTACATATTCGATCCGACGACCATACGGGTCGATTAATTTCTGCTCAGGCTGTTGGCTTTGTGAAATTTTCATAGGCCGAAATTTATGAGCCTCGAGCGGCTGCCTCGATGGCCTGGTAATTTAGTTTTACTCATTTTTTTACTCCTCTTCATTTCCTCACCTGTTTAGGGTTGGGGTTCATGTGTGTTCGTTTCCTGACTCTGTCTACCTTGACTCTTCGAGCAGATCAATGCTGTCTTCAAAATTTCCAAATGCGCCATCGAGAATGATGGTGGCATACTTTTTGTTATGTACGCCATTGCCATAGCGTACGATGTTAACGAGTTCGTCACCTTTGGCGATCATCGACTCGGCCTGGTCTAATTGCTCCTTATCAAGGTTCTCCCTGAGTTCTGCCAACAATGCCCGGGCTTCTGCCCCGACCTCTTCAGCGTCGGCAATTTCACTTTCGAGCGTTTCTTTCCAATCATCCAGCATCTTTCTGTGTTGCGGCGAGTGGCAAGCGGCACAGGTATCACCGGATGCGCTCCTTACATCGTGCCCTTTGCTCAGCGTTTTCTTTAAATGGCAGCCCATGCAATTGGTATTCACCTCAAACATCAGGTGCGGGTCACCCGATATATTGGCGTCAACCGGAGCACCGGAAAGCAGTAGCTTCTGATACTTGTGTTGATCGACATGGCAGAGCCGGCAGTCATTGCGCACGAATTCGAGATGATCGGCTCTGTTTTGATGTTCAATCACGGTGTGGCAATCAAAGCAGTCGGCTATATTGGGCACGTGTTTATCGTGCATCAGCTGAATGTCGCCCGCGGTGGCAGAAAGTGTCTGGCTTCTGTTATGGCAGGTAAGACAGCCGTTGGCGACCACGTTCCCTGTTTCGATCTCGCCACTACCCTTGACGACTTCATAGTGGCAGCTCTCGCAAGTCACGCCCGATTCCTGCATCGTCTTATGGGTAATCGGTTTCCTGGTGCTGGCGGGATCGTCAGCATCTAACCGACCTTGCAGTGATCGGGTAGGGATCGTATGGCAGATATCGCAACGCGAGGCGCCCTGGTTAAAATCGATAGACGGCCTGTTGTCAAAGGATATCTGACTGGGCTCTCCATCACTTACCTGTGCTTTATCGAGCGTTGGCTTTTCCAGCTTGAGGTGACAAAGAAAGCAGATTTCAGTCGGCACCTCGAAATGTTTCTTTTCCGAAGTTTTGAAATGGCAGGTATCGCAGGTAATCGTATACCCGTCGAGAGCCTTATCGGTAAAGTGAACCTCGTGTTTGAAACGCACCTTCTCGGTGTATTGAATTTCCTTTTGCGCCACCGTTTCACGGTCATGGCAACCAGACTGCAGGCAGGCGCCATCCTTGACTACCGGGCGTATGGGTAGCGGCGCATCGGGATCGTAAAGATAGGCAGCAAGGTGGCGAAGGCCCACGTATTTTGCTTTCAACCCATATTTTTCGCCAGGCAAAAAATGGCAATCGACACACTCCGCCTGCATTTCATCCGGGTTGTTACTCTTGTGATGATAATTGGTTTTCCAGGCTTCATACTGTTCGGTCATAGCATGGCAGCTGCCGCCACAAAAAGAGGATTGTGCGGTGTAATACTCGGTGCCACCCCATGCCGTTAACAGAAACACAATGATTCCTATAAAAATTAGTGTCGCCAATCGCCAGGCAGGTTTAAGTTTCATTCATCAACCCGACCTCGATTGCGTTTACTCCAGGATATGACTATTGCCATAAAACACTTCAGATCTATCTGTTACTCTGTAAAGATCGGGCAATATTCGGGCCAGCTCCCTATCTGCTTGAAATTGCGGAAGATAAATAGTGCTGAGAAATAGATGTCCTGTATTTGTTACCCGCAGGTAACATTTTACGGAACTGCGTAACTAGCTGGTTAATTGCATTAATTTCAGGGTGTTAGATAATTTATGGGAAACAAGGGGTTACCAGTCGGTTACAATTGGGAAACACTGGAAAGGATAAATCGAAAACCTTCTTCACTCTTTACTCAAAAAGAGTAAGCTTTGCCGAAACGCATCATATGAACTGATTTAAAACCAACATAGCAACATGCGGAGTAATAAAAGGCCCCTGTCATTTTTTCCGGAAAGGGTTTTTTATAGCATCAGGAAGATTTGGTGAGTAGCGGTTGTGTACTCTGCTAGCAATAGCGCTGTAAGTCTCGATGGATTTTTACGGCGTAAGAATCCAGATCCTGGGTGATTGCTTCATTAAAAGGAGGCCATAGTGCGATCCATCTTTTTGTTATTCCTTTTCTGGATTACGCCGATCCATGCCGCTGACACCCAGCCTCCAATCCGCTTTGGTTTGACCGCGGTAGTCGTCACCGAAAATCTAAGATTCCTGGACCAGTGGAGCCAGTACCTCGAGCACAAAATGGGCCGCAAGGTCGAACTGGTAATGAGGAAATCGTACCGCGAGGTAATGGATCTATTAGACTCGGGTAGCATTGACTTCGCGTGGATTTGCGGCTTCCCGTACATCCAGCCAAGAGAGCCGGAATCAATTCAGCTTCTGACAGTACCTGTCTATAGAGGAGCACCGCGCTACCATTCCTATATTATTGTCCCCGAGAGCAGCCCTTACCAAAAATTAAGCGATCTGAAGGGAAAGATTTTCGCATTTTCCGACCCTGATTCAAATTCCGGTTTTCTTTATCCCCTGTCATTGATGGTTGCGCAAGACGAAACTCCAGAGACCTTTTTCCGGCAGACATTTTTTACTTTCAATCACGCCGAGACGGTACAAGCCGTTTCCGAGCAGTTTGCTGACGGCGGAGCGGTAGATTCGTATATATGGGAGTACCTTGCCAGCTTCCGACCGGAAATTACCGAGAAGACCCGAATCATAAAGAAGTCTCCAAGTTTTGGTTTCCCGCCAATTGTCTCGCGCCTGGGGCTAAATCCCAACACGGTTAATTTGATGAAAAAAACGCTTGAAGGTATGGATGAGGACATTAATGGCAAGGCATTACTCGCCCAGCTAAAACTGGACGGCTTCGGTAATTATCCGGATTCGCTGTTCAATGGAATACGCGCTATTGCTAACAAAGTAAGCAGTGCCCAATCAAGTATCTCCGCACTAACTGATTAAGTGCAAAATATGAATGCCAATATTTAATCCAAAATCCTGGCCCCTGGGGATAAAGCTGTCACTGACAATCACAGCTGTCGTGACTGTTGTGGGTTTCATGATAGGTGCCGTCATGGTATCGCAGGACTGGTCGCGTTTTAACGAAGAATTAGGCGAAAAAGCGCTCCTGCTATCTGAATCCGTTGCCATCACTACCCCAAAGTCCATGCAGCGTAATGATTACTGGTCACTCTACCTGAGCCTGAAGAACATGTCGTCTCGGAAGCAGGAAATCATTACCGCGATGATTCTTGATGCCGAGGGCAGGGTTCAGGCGCATCTTTATCCTGCTGACAATCCATTGGGTCTCCTTTTTTCTCCCGCAAACAGTATTGAGCAAGATCTATTTACACGGGCGATGACGGTCAGAGAACCCGTCGTGATAAGCAGTGGTGGCTATAGCAGAACCGGCTTTCAGGAGGCTGTTGTGCCGCTGTTCTCCGACCAGAAATACCTGGGTGTGGTCCGGGTTCGCCTGTCGGTCGCTCAGTTGTATGAAAAAGCGATAAATTCTGCGTTGCTCGTCCTCGCCCTGGTGATGGTTTTTGTTTTTATCGGCAGCGTGTTGGGGACTATTGTTTCCAGACGCATGGTAGAGCCCCTGACGGCAGTTACCCAGGGGCTTGAAGCCGTAGGCCGCGGTGAAATGACGGACTTTGCCCCGGTGCCGGTAAAAGATAGAGATGAGATCGGTCGCCTTAGTGTCACCTTTAACCAGATTATGGCGGAACTGGCCGAAAAAAAGATGCTTGAGGAAGAAATCGCCATGAGTGAGAAGTTGGTCGCACTGGGTCGTATCACTGCCGGCGTTGCGCATGAAGTCAACAACCCTTTGGCTGGGCTGCTGAATTGTATCGATACGCTCCGCCAGCATCCAGACGATAAAGCACTGATCGATCGTTACTTGCCGGTTATCGATCAAGGCCTGCACCGAATCAAGGACATCGTGCAAAACCTGCTAGTGGGGCTAAAGATTGAAGAAAGCGATAAAATTGAAGATATCGACCACATCGATAGGCTACAAGATTTAATAGTTGCCGAAATAGGCGACAGGGATATCCAGGTCATCTGGGAAAATAATGCGGATACGGATCTGCAGATACCCGGCAAGCTCGAGCAAATCGTATTTAACCTGCTGAAAAATGCGATCGAGGTGCTACCCGACGGCGGTACCGTCTCCTTCAGATTGTACTTCGACGGGGCGTATTTAAATATTGAGGTTAGCGACGATGGCCCTGGCATTCCCGCCAGTATCAGAAACCAGTTATTCGATCCTTTTTTTACCACTAAACCCAACGGCACGGGCCTGGGTCTGTGGGTTGTTTATCGTCTTACCCAGAACCTGGAGGGAATCATCGAAATGGAAAGTGAGGAGGGTCAGGGCACCACATTTCACGTTGCGATACCGGTTAAAACGACGAGGGCGGCCTAATGCAAACTGAACTGGACCAGAATTCAGGCAAAGACGATTTCAGCGACTACCGTGTCCTGCTGGTCGAGGATGATGAAATCATGCGCCTGTCGCTGGAAGACAGATTGCGACTTGAAAATATCCCGGTGCAGGCGGTAGCTAACCTGTCCAGTGCCAGGAGAGAACTTGAGAAAGGAGAAATCGATCTGGTTATCACCGATATCCGCTTACCGGATGGTACCGGGATTGAACTATTTGGCCACATCTCAAATCACTTTCCCGGTATCCCAGTGATTCTAATGACCGCTTTTGGCGATATAGCAGACGCGGTTACCCTGGTTCAAGCCGGTGCACTCGATTACCTCACCAAACCTTTCGATATCAGGGAATTTATCAGCAAGGTCGAGCGTCATCTCTCGCGTATCGCGGATGCCCAGCTAACAATGGTCAATTCCACTGACGACGTTAGCTTCAAGGCAGGCACTGGATGTTTGGGCAAAAGCCCGGTCATGCGCAAGATCGAAAGACTGGTGGCGCGCCTTCGTGAAAGTGATAGCTCGGTACTGATAACGGGTGAGTCCGGTGTTGGTAAAGAGGTAGTGGCAAGCCTGGTTCACAATAACAGTCTGCGAAAACAAGGACCCATGGTGAGGGTAAACTGCGCCGCCTTGTCGCCTACGTTGATAGAAAGTGAGCTCTTTGGGCACGAGAAGGGAGCCTTTACCGGTGCGGCAAAACAGCGCATCGGTCGCTTTGAGCAGGCCCAGGGAGGGACCATCTTTCTCGATGAAATTGCGGAAGTGTCACCCGAAATACAGGTTAAACTCCTGCGCGTCTTGCAGGAACGTGAAATCGAACGCGTTGGTGGCGTTGAACCGATCAGTTTGGATGTCAGGGTCATTGCGGCAACCCAGGTAAATCTGGACGAATCCATCAACAACCATGAGTTCAGGTCTGACCTCTATTGGCGTCTTAATGTTATTCATGTGCATGTTCCCCCGCTGCAAGAGCGCCGGGAAGACATAGTATATCTCGCCAGATTATTCGTCTGTGAGCAGACAGCCAAAACCGGAAGTACCATAAAAGGATTATCCAGGGAAGCGGAGCTACAGCTCCAGTCCATGCCATTTCCAGGAAACGTGCGAGAGCTTAAAAATATTATTGAAAGAGCGGTCGCATTATGTGATGCCCCCTGGATCAGTCCCAATGAACTATCGATTCAGGATGACGACAATCATGACAGCAGCACAACGACACTGAGGAAATCTATTGAAGAAGCTGAACGCAAGGCCATCCTCAGGGCCTTAACCGAAAATGATCACAAAATTAGCCAGGCGGCAGCTGCGCTTGGTATCTCTCGTAAAAATCTCTGGGAGAAGATGAAGCGATATGAGATTGATAAGTAGCGGGTCTGGCTGCGGTTTTAGTAGTGGCATACAAAACATTTCGGATAGGTGTAACGGTTTTGTCAAGTTACCCGACGGAAGAAAAACAGGCTGTGCTCGTAACTAGGCTCCCGTTCAACAGGCGCACGTCACCTGCTGCAATTCTGAATTCTACAACGTCTACAACGGGACACACGCTTCGATATTGCCATTCCTCTCTGACACCTATTTCCTGTGGTAACTGATAATCCAGGAATGTCTGACATACCCCTGTTTTTGCCGATCCGTGATATCGTGCGCTTCGTGAAAATCGAACCACTTTAACGAGCTCCATGGATCCCTGGATAACAATCGATAGCACCCCTATTCCCGGTAGTGATACTGAACTTACCCTGTCGCAGCGCAATGACGATTTTGCCATTCGTGTTTCCGGCCTGCCTGGCGATCTGATGAATAGCCGCACGCACCACTCCGAAGATGCGCTGGCGGAATTCGCCTGTACCCGTCTTAGCACGATCGAAAATGCACAGATACTCGTCGGTGGTCTCGGAATGGGCTTCACGTTGGCGGCGGTGCTCAAAACCGTCGAGGATTCGGCCGAGGTGATTGTGGCAGAACTGGTTCCCGCAGTAGTGGAATGGAATCGAGGTCTCCTGGGGCGATGTGCGGGACGACCTATAGAAGATGGCCGTACTCGCGTACACCTGGGCGACGTGGCAGATTTATTAAAACAGCGATCAGATAAATTCGATGCGATCCTGCTCGATGTTGATAATGGCCCCGAGGCGATGACTCATTCTGATAACGAATGGCTTTACTCACTGGCGGGTTTAAAAAACATATATGAAACACTCCGGCCCGAGGGCATAGTCGCAATCTGGTCGGCCAGGGCAGACCAGCTATTCACGAGTCGGCTTAAAAAAACCGGGTTTAATGTCCAGTTGCGCACCGTAAGGGCCCGTCCGGGCAAGGGCAGCCGCCATACGATATTCGTCGCACAAAAACCCTGGGCGTCGTCAACTCAATGAAGGCGAATCCTCTGCGCTCAGCAGGCCTTTTTTGACTATCTTTGCGCGGCCGGGTAACACAATACTGAATTAACTGGAAATCAACGGCTTACTGGAACAAGGGCAGGTCGTCCTCATGCCAACAAAATCTTTGGTGGCCAGACTTGATCAAATGGCAATATAAGAAACAATTGCTCTTTGACACCTATTTCCAAAGTTTGACAAATTCGCCCTAGGTTGCCATTGCGTAGCCTTGCCCTTGTTTAATCATGGTTAGATTGCAGTAGATTTATGCTTTTCCAGATAACTGGCAAGCTCTTGCGGAGTCCAGGGCAGGTATATCAAATCTGTCGCCCTACGATCCGTCAGTAATGTATCCAGGAATTCTGTCGATACGTGAGTGGCCAGGATGACGCCATTTTCGAAATTTGACGAAATCAATTTTGTCATCAGATAAAGAGTTATACCGTAAACCTGAATTACACCATTGGGGTTTCGTAGGGTCTTTGCTGCATTTTTGCCTATTGAATCACTCACAACGCCATCCAGGCTGGACTTTGCGGCAACCGCTATAGCAACCTGATGGCTACCATTATTTTGCGATAATCGAATTGCAAGCGCTAACGCTAATCTGAAAGCTTTGGCTGAGGGGCCTGTAGTTGCTGCGTGGTATAGCATACCTGTGCTCCTTTATTTTGCTTGTATAGAGGTTGTTGGTTTCCAAGTAATTATTCAGTGGCAGCCATTTAATATGTAGTACATATTAATCTGAAATCAGATTTCCCAAATTGATTAGTTTACCCGATTTTTTATCCCAATTTCCGGATTAAGGTGCCAGTTAACTTATCTCGCCAACGAGATGAATTAACTGTCACCATAAATCCCCTCAGTGGGCTATGGCATGGAGGACCGTTTCACCCTCAGCGAGCGTATTGTCAATAAGTGACAATATCTTCGGATTGATGTTGTATTGGTTTGGGGCGAACATCCCGCATTTTTTTAACTCCGCTCTTGTGTCGATTGTTCCTCCAAGATACTTAAAGACAATGCGCGCAGAGGTTGGTTGGCGATCTGGCCGACTAGACGTGCCTGTCACCAGCCCGGACAGGAAGTTAACGTGACTTCGGTGGGTTTGAAATAGAATTTTTAGCGAAAAGTCATCATGTTGTAATGCGTCATGTTCAGCGATAAATATTCGATTTGCACACGTGGTTACTATGCCATTGTATTTGTACACGAAACGCGCGCCATGTAATGGGTCTTTTAGATGTTCAATCGTCTTGCTAAGTACCCGCCCTCGATGTTCGTAAACACTTACCAACGACCGAATGACCCATTCGGGCCAACCAAAAGCGTATGAGTAAGAATGATACCAGCCTATGTACTTGCGTAGACTGGGATCATTCATTGTCACTAGATTCTCCAGGTTCCTTCCGAGCCAACCTGCACCACCACCTTGCCTGAGTTCCATGAAGTGCAAATTGAAAAATGTTTCGAATTCGGCGGCAGGTAACATGAGATCAGATTCATGGACACCAAAAATTTCACATATACGCCGCATGTTGAAACGAGAGGGTCGATAGATGCCATTCAGGTATCGCCCAAACTGTTGGCGGTTGATTCCAGTCAGTCGGCAAATCTCCGAAACCGAACGGTACGCAGTACACAGAGTCCGCAGATTTCGAGCAAAATCGTCAATCGGCATTTGATTTGAGGACTCGTGTTTCATTGCCCAGTTCTTTCCTCATAAAGTTTCAAACTACGCTAGTTAGCTTTGCGCAGCAAAATTAGAGAAAATTCTGCTTATCGAAATAGATAAAATTCTCAAGCTGCCACGTAAATTGATCAGTATGACGCATTTACTGCACAAATATGCATAATTCTGCTGCAATGTGCACACTATTTCGGTATTTCTTCTGATGCTAACTTTATTCAACACAAGTCAAAATTTTAATAAATTCGGAGGAAATCATGACTACACGCGATCCTGTAGACCAGCTTTTATCAGGCCGGATGGACCGGCGCGCCTTTCACAAAATGCTCGCAGGGTTGGGCCTCGGTCTGGCCGTCGGGCCAATGATGTCGCGCAGCGCCTCGGCAGCAGAGGAAGAGGCTAACTACTTCACCTGGTCGGGCTATGAAATACCCGAATTCCATCAGAGCTATCTTAAGAAATACGGCCAATCCCCCACGTCTTCATTCTTCGGCGGCAGTTCCGAGGGGTTGCAAAAAATTCAAGCCGGATTCAAGACTGACATCGCCCATCCCTGCTCGGACGACATCACAAAGTGGCACGCGGCTGGTGTCATCGCGCCGATCGACACCACCCGGCTGAAGCACTGGAAGGACTATCTCGAGCCCTTAAAGAACCTCAAATCGACGATGACGCCTGCGGGCGAGCATCTTTTCATTCCCTGGGATTGGGGCACCTCTTCGATCCTCTACCGCACCGACATGGTCGACTTGCAGGGCGAGGAGGACTCCTGGGGCCTGCTGTTCGACGAGCGCTATAAAAACAAGCTCGCGACCTACAATTCGCCGTATGCCGGTGTACAGGTCACCGCCCAGGTGCTCGGCTTTACCAACCTCGATTCGTTGAGTGACGAACAGCTAGCGGAAGTCAAGGTGCTGCTGTTAAAGCAACGGGACGTTCTGCGCTTCTACTGGGACAGCCAGTCCGTGGCCGGTCAAGCCCTGGCCGCGGGCGAAATCGTCGCCACCTACGCATGGAATGATCTCATCAAGCCGATGGAGGACCAGGGGATTCCGGTGAAGTACATGAACCCCAAGGAAGGGGCGCGCAACTGGGTCTGCGGCTTCATCCTCACCAATCCCGAGCACCGAGTCGCCAGCGACGAGCGCGTCTACGATTTCCTCGACGCCATGATGTCGCCCGAAACCGGCGCCCATCTGCTCGACGCGTACAGCTTAGGCGCTTCCAACAGCAAATCCTATGATATGGTTCCGAAAGAGCGTATCGCCGAGGTCGGTCTGAGCAATCCCGAGGAATTCCTTGCGCGTGGCATCCTGCAGCCGATCCCGCCCGAGTACGACAAGAAGTACGTCGAACTTTGGGAAGAAGTAAGACTCGGTCTGTAGTCCGGTCGCTATCCTTGCCGGGCGTGTTTATTGCGCGCCCGGCAATCGATTTTAGCGGTAAGCGGTGGTTCGACAAACTCGCGCCGCCCACCCCTACAGCACACGACAGTTTAAACTTATGGTTACTGGCGAACTCCTCTTTTCCTTTGCCGTCATCGCCGACACACACGTCACCGAGGCGGAGGCGATGGCCATCAGCGGCTTTGATATCGACACCGTCAAGCTGGGCGCGGCGCGATCACGCTATGTGGTCGATCGGCTCAATTCCCTGAAACCGGATTTCGTCGTCCACCTTGGCGATATTGTTCACCCGGTGCCCGGCAGCCCGGCCTACAAGGATTCGGCGGACCGCTTTCACAGGCTCTACGAAGACCTCGATTGTCCACTTTATCTGGTGGCGGGCAATCACGACATCGGCGAGAAGGCATTTCCCGGTCAACCCCGGGGCCCGCAGGAGGCGCAGGCGACCGTCGGCGATGACAAGATCGCAGAGTATGAAAGCCAGTTTCAGGCGCATTACTATTCTTTCGAACACCAGGGCTGCCTGTTCGTGATTATCAACGGCCTGATCGTCAACTCGGGTCTGCCCTGCGAGCAGTCGCAACGGCAATGGCTCGAAGCCTTGCTCGAGGATAACCGGGGGCGACGTATCTTCATCTTCTCGCACTACCCGCCGTACCTGTCGCGCGCCGACGAGACCTGCCACTACGACGCCACCGACGAGCCCGGCCGGTCGTGGCTGCTCGGCCTGTTCGAGCGCTATGCAGTCGAAGCCTATTATGCCGGCCACGTGCATAATTTCTTCTTCAATCGTCATGACTCGACGAACTGCTATGTGCTGCCGTCACCCAGCTTCCTGCGCCACGACTACCATGAACTGTTCCGGGTCGAGCCGGACACGGAACAGGGTCGCCACGACGGCGCCAAGCTTGGATACGCGGTGGTCGATGTTCATGACCAGGGCCATCTCAATCATGCGGTTCGCACCTATGGCCGGGGTCTGGAAATCGGGGAAACAGCAGCCGCAACAGTAGATCCCTTGCCGCCGGTCCATGGTCTAAAGCCCAACCATCAAGGCGCCGGCCTCTACCTCCGTCAGCCCTGGTGCGACAGCGCCGACATCCCGACCCCGTGGGGTCTCGATGCCTTCAGGCGCAAGCGCATCCGTAACGACTACCCGCTGATGGCCTTGTGGGAGATGGGCGTGCGCGATCTACGCGTGCCGCTTGATGATCTGGCGGACCCTGAAACCGGCGCCCGCATGGCCGAGCTCGCTGCCCTCGGGCACCGTTTCACCGCCTATTCCTACGGCCTGCCCGCAGGGGCGGCGGCCGAGGCCCTGAAGATGAAGGGCGGCATCCTCGCGGCCTGGGAAGTCATCGCGCCAATCACCAGCGCGCTTGACTTGCTTGCCCCGATGGCGGCATTGAAGGGTTCGACGCCGATAGTTTTCAACGCCCATCGCGCCCTGGTGGAGGCCTTCAGCAGCAGCCACGGCCTGCAAGCAGACGCGCACGAATCCGTCGAGGCGTTGCTGGCGCTCGACGGCGCGCAGGAGGTTATCGACGGCCTGGTCTTCGGCGTCGCCTGGCAGGAGGCCCCGGCCCCGGCCATCGCAGCGGCCCGGCGCAGTGTTGAAGGCTTTGGCATCAAGGCGGCGGTCCATGTGCAGTTCGCCCATCGCAAGCCCCTGGGTCGGAATGAGACCGAACGCCACGACGCTAACCGTATCGCCGAGGCCGTGGTCGGCGCCCTGGCGAGTGACCATATGACGGTGTTTCTCGACAATTTCACCGGCATCGACCGGGGCTATTTTTTTAGCAGCGGCCTGGTCGACCGGCTTTACAATCCCCTTGCCGGCGCTTGCATCGTGCGCCATTTACATGCCGCCCTTCCTGAGGGCTGCGACTTAGGCGACCTGGGTGAAAACGACCATGGTCGGGGGGTTGCCCTGGGCCGCCCCAAGGGCGTGTTGCTGTTGCCCGCGTCCGATTGCGACCCGGCAGCCCTGCCCGGCGCGCCACCTCGCGACGCGGGCCGTTGGATCGATCTGGCCAGCGGCGAAGCGCCGCCCGCCCGCCTTACCGGCCCGACCCTGGTTCTCCCGAATTAGAAAGAAACGTGCCCATGAACACCAATAATAGCGGGTATTATCTAGCCCATCGGCAACGAGCGGGAGCTTCAAACTTGTTCGAAGAGGTCAAGTCTGGCTTTTTGGCTGTTTTTTTGGTTCCATACGTCGAGCCAGCCGGATGCGCAGTCGTACATTCAGCTAGCAGCATTGTGCGCCGAAAAACCGAGATTTTATCATGACTGATCGCGTAGCCCCTGCCGCCGATGTAATTGCTCACATCCCGCGAGGACCCATTGCCCGATTCCGCCGGGCCTTAATGCGCAGTGAAGCCTTGAGTGGCTATACGATGTTGTCGCCAACCTTGTTATTGCTGATTCTGGTTATGGCGCTGCCCATCGTCCTGCTGGTGATGTTCAGCTTCTGGACCCAAAACTATCAAGATATAGACAAAACTTTCACGCTTGCCAATCATCTCAAATTCTTCGAGCGGTCGGCCTATCCATACCTGCTGGGTAAATCCGTGTTGATATCCAGTACGGTGACGCTGTTGACGGTTTTGCTGGCCTACCCGATGGCCTATTTCATCGCATTCAGGGTGACCAAACACAAGCTGATCTGGCTGATTCTCATCACCGTGCCGTTCTGGACCAGCTACCTGCTGCGGGTCTTCGCCTGGAAGATTATCCTGGGCTACAACGGCGTCATCAATTCCGGGCTGATCGAGCTTGGCCTGATCGTCGAGCCTCTCGCATTCCTCCTCTATAACCCCTTCGCCGTGGTCCTTACGCTGGCCCATGCATGGGCTGCTTTCGCGATTTTACCGATCTATGTATCTTTGGAAAAAATTGATCGTTCCTTACTCGAGGCGGCAACCGATCTCGGCGATGGTCGGATCAAGCGTTTCATCAGGATCACGCTGCCGCTGTCCATGCCCGGCCTGATCGCCGCCTGCATGCTGGTGTTCATCCCCACGGTCGGCGATTACGTGACGCCGAATCTGGTCGGCGGCACCTCCGGCGTCATGATTGGCAATGTCATCCAATCCCTGTTCGGAAGGGGAAGCAACATGCCGTTCGGCGCGGCGCTGTCGATCATCACGATGATAACCATCACTGTGATGATCTGTCTGTTCCTGTGGGGAACCCGAAGCTTCAGGAGGCGCGTAGCATGAGTTTTGTTTCCTCAGTGAAGGAGCCACGTTACGACGCCCTCGGCGTTTACGCGGTTCTCTACCTCGCCTTCGTCTATATCCCGGTGATGTTCCTGCCGTTGTTTTCGTTCAACGATTCGATCTTTATCGCCTTCCCGCTCCAGGGGTTCACCCTCGAGTGGTATAAGCAGATGGCAAACAGCGATGGTCTCCTGGACGCGCTCTACAACAGCATCAAGTTGGGCTGCGTGGTGGCGGTTTTAGCGACCATCCTGGGCACTTTCGCGGCAAAAGCGGTCACTCGCTACAAGATGCCGGGCCGCGGACCGGTGATCACCTTCATCATGCTCCCCCTGGTCATCCCTGGAATCATCATGGGCATCGCGCTGCTGGTCATCGCCAATATGAGCGGTGTGGGCCTGTCGCTTTTCACCATCGGCCTGGGTCATCTGATGGTCAGTACGCCGTTCGCCATGTTAGTCATGGTGTCGCGCCTTGAGGGCTTCGACAAGAATCTTGAAGAGGCATCCAAGGACCTCGGAGACAGCCCCTGGTCGACTTTCCGGCGGGTCACCTTCCCGCTCGCCCTGCCGGGCATTATCGCAAGCCTGCTGCTCACGTTCACGATTTCATTTGACGAGTTCATTCTCGCCTTCTTCCTCGCCGGCAACGAGGCGACGCTGCCGGTCTACATCTGGGGCCAGATGCGATTCCCCACGAAACTGCCGACCGTATTGGCGCTCGGCGCCTGTATCCTGATGGTTTCCTTCGTTGTGGTTACCTTTGCCGAATGGTACAGGCGGCGCGGGGTGCAACTAAAAACAAATTCTGGAGTTTAATTCACGTGTCAGACGAATCATTTATTTCAATTCAGGGTGTGAGCAAGCACTTCGGTGACGTGCATGCCGTGGATCGTGTCAGCATCGATATCGCCCGCGGCGAGTTCTTCTCGCTGCTCGGCCCATCGGGTTGCGGCAAAACCACCCTGTTGCGCCTGCTTGCCGGGTTTGAGTTCCCAACCATGGGAGAAATCTATATCGATGGTCAGGCCATGTCATCGGTACCGGCAAACCACCGCCCGGTGAATATGGTGTTCCAGAGTTACGCCATTTTCCCGCACCTGAACGTGAAACAGAACATCGGCTATTCCCTGGTCCAGGACAAACTTCCAAAAGCGGAGTTCGATGCCAAAGTCGGTGAGATGCTGGATCTCATCAAGCTGCCCGGCTACGAAGACCGGGCCTCGCATGAGCTTTCAGGTGGCGAGCGTCAGCGTGTAGCGCTGGCGCGTGCGCTGATCAGGCGGCCCAAGGTGCTGTTGCTTGATGAGCCACTGGGTGCACTGGACAAGAAACTACGCGAAAAAATGCAGCTTGAGCTGCGCGCCCTGCAGCGCTCGGTCGGCATCACCTTCGTGTTTGTGACCCATGATCAGGAAGAAGCCCTGACCATGTCTGATCGTGTCGCGGTCATGTCCGAGGGCCGGTATCTGCAGATCGATACGCCGAACCGATTATACGAGGCGCCACAAAACCGGGAAGTGGCAGACTTCATCGGCACCATGAATTTCTTCGATGCCCAGGTCCTCGAAATACTCGATAGCAAGGTCGCGATTGATGCCGGCCCTCTGGGTAATCTAACGGCATCACCCGGGAGTTTGACGTTTTCAACCGGCCAGAATTCCCTGGTCGCAATTCGTCCGGAAAAAATCACGATTTCCAGCGCCAAACCGGCAAATGGCAATGCCGTGCAAGGGATCATTGACGATACCGCGTACCTGGGGGACAGAAGTCAATTTTATGTGCGGGTCAATGGCGTCGAGAAACCTGTCGCCGTATCAGCCCAGAATGTGGATCAGTCTCAATTGTCTGGTGAAAGCCAGCAGGGACAAATTTGGCTGAACTGGTCAGACGACGCTATTGTGCTGTTAAATGCCGATTGAAGTTCTTGCCGCTGTGCGGGAAAGTGTCGTTTAGATTAACTCCCGGAAATGAAGCAAACAAGATGACGCAAAGCGCTTTTTTCAGATAGATTAATCAAAATATTTTTGACTGGCCAAGCGTTCATTTTGTGACTGATTAATGTTCGGGATTTGTGATGAGTAATGAAAAGAATAGCCAACGAAGGCTTTTGTTAAAGGCCGGTGCAGCTTCCCTGTTAGCGCCGCGTATCGTATTTGGGAATACTCCAACGAATCCCGATGTGGTTATTATTGGAGCTGGTATTGCCGGGTTAGAAGCCGCTAAAACATTACATTCTAAAGGCATCAGTTTTGTGGTGGTGGAGGCTAACAGTCGTATCGGTGGTCGTGTTCACACCAATAACGATATCTTTGGGGCGCCTTTTGATACGCATGCTCACTGGGTGAACTATCCATCCGCTAACCCGTTGATCAGGTACGGTAAAAACAATGGTTTTGATGTCTATAGAGACCCCAGGGTATCGAAATCTTTTGTCGGTAACCGTGAAGCGACCGAGGAAGAAAACCGGGACCAGGATGAGACCTACAAACTGTTTAATCAGAAAATAAAAGCTTCCGCTAACAGGGTCACCGGCGACGATGACAATGTTCGTACCGCCCTGGGCGAGGACTTTTTTAAACGCCCCTGGGGTTATACCGTCGCATCCAACTGGGGTGTCTGGGGTATGGCGCAAAACTCCAGGGATTATTCGCCTAAAGACTGGTGGAACAGCGAAGGTGGAGGCCAACATTTTTGTAGAGAAGGTTATGGCACCCTGGTAGCGCATTATGGCCGGGATGTCCCGGTATCATTGAGTACCTGGGTTACCGAAATAGATTGGGGAGGGGATGGCGTTAAAGTGATTACCTCGACGGGCACTATAAAGGCGAAGGCTGCCATTCTTACCGTATCGGTTGGTGTGCTGGCAAATAATCGTATTAAATTTACGCCCGAACTACCGGTGAAAAAACAGGAAGCCATCGACGGTATTGATATGGGGGTAATGAATTATATTGGCTTACAGTTTACTGACGACGTGTTTGGATTTGGTGCCGATGTTTATGTTGATCAACAACAACATGATGAGAACGGGGTCGGTTATATGGCGAATATGAGTGGCACCAATCTGGTTTATTCCTATGTCGGCGGTGATCAGGCCAAAGCACTGGAAAATGAAAATATGGATGTTGCCATAGCTTATAGTCTGGATGGTATGAAGAGCATGCTGGGTAATGATATCGAGAAGAAGTTTGTGAAAGGATATGCCACTACCACGGGTAAAATACCTTTTTGGGACGGGTCTTATTCTACCGCGAAACCGGGTAAGCACCCGATGCGCGCGGTATTGCGTCAAACGCTGGCCAAAAAGTTATTTTTCTCCGGCGAAGCCTGTAGTCCAGCCCGGTGGGCTAGTGTCGATGGCGGTCTCAATGCAGGCAAAACTTCAGCGAAAGATGCTGCACGGTATATCAAAAATAGTAGTTGACGGTGATTTGGGATTAAAATCAGGAGATACATGAGTGAGTAACAATACCGATCATCCTATTTTCAGCTTCGCCATCGTCGCAGATACACACCTTACCCGGAAAGAAAGCCTGTCCTTCGACGGTAATGATGCAGCCGGCAACAAGCTTGCAGCCATGTATAACAATTTGGTTGCACGCGTGAATGCCATGAACCCTGAGTTTGTCGTTCATCTGGGCGACATTACGGATCCGGTACCGGTATCAACCGAATTCAGCGCTTCGGCGCAGGTTTTTCACAAGGCGTCTGAAGTGTTTACCATGCCCTACTACCTGGTGCCCGGAAATCACGACGTCGGTGAGAAAATTCACCCGGCCCTGCCCAAAATCAACGACGAGGTTTCCATAACCAAAGACGCTATCGATCAGTACGAGAAGCACTTCGGTCGGCAACGATACAGTTTTGAACACGGTGGCTGCCTGTTTCTGGTGATCAACACCATGCTGATGAATTCAGGGCTTGAGGAAGAGCAGGAGCAGTGGGACTGGCTGGATGAGACGCTGCACGACAACGCCGGAAAACGGGTGTTCGTATTTGCCCACTATCCGCTTTATCTGTCCGCAAGGGATGAACCCGATTTTTACGACAACATTGACGAACCCGCGCGCTCCCGACTCATTGAGTTATTGGCGCAGTACTCGATTGAAGGTTACTACGCCGGTCACGTTCACAACTTTTTCTACAACTACCTGAACGGCATGCACCAGTTCGTGCTGCCGTCGACGGGCATTATCCGCACCGATTACATGGAGTTCTTCCACACCCCGCCGACGCGTGAAATGGGTAGTTTCGACCCGGCCAAGCTCGGATTTTTCTGGGTCGACGTGTATGCCGACAGGCATGTGCCATACCTGATCCGTGCCAGCGATGAACAGCCCTATCGTACCCATTCATGGAATAGCAACGGCTCATCAGTCACCGTGGATTTGCGTATACCCTGGTGCGAGGAAGTGGATATCCCCACACCGTGGGGGTTGGAGATTTTTGAACGCAAGCACGTGCGTAATGACTATCCGCTTGCCGCACTGTGGGAGATGGGAGTTACGGATATGAGAATTCCCATTTCCGACCTTTTAAACCCACGGGTATCGGACCGGGTGAAACAGTTGTCGGCGCTCGGACACCGGTTCACCGTCGTCATGTTTGGCCTGCCGAACGAAGCGCGCCGTGCCGCGCTCGCGGAGCATTCGCAGGGCATCAAGAAGATTGAGGTGGTTGCCCTGTTCGATCAGTGGTCGGAATTTGCGCAGTCGTTGAAAGCGTTGCGTCAGGGATCGGACTTCGAAGTATACCTGCATGCTGTTCGCCCCGAAGTCGAAGGTTGGACCACGCATCATGGCATGCACGCAGACCTGACGGATGAAGTGGATTGGGTGCTAAGCCAGACCGACCTGACAGATGCCGTCGATGGGTTCGTGTTCGGTATCAGGCGCGATATGTCACCTATTGACGGGTATGCTGCTGTACGGCGATGCCTTTCCGGCTCGAGCTACAAACCCCTGCTGCATGTGCCGTGCGTCGGCATGTACTGGGCCACGTCACCCAACGACGAAGTAGCCGAGAAAAACGAGCTCGCCCGGGTGGCCGAGGCGACCCTGCTGGCGCGGGCAAATCCGAATCTCGCGATCGTCATCGATAATTTTGTCGAACTGGATCGTGGTTACTGCAGTTGCTGGGGTCTGGTGGACAGACTTTACAATCCGAAGGACGGTAGCCGGGTCGTAACGACCCTGAATACTCTGCTGCCACAGACGTTGCGGAATTTGACAAGCCAGGCGACCGCTGGCGACCGCGTACTCACTGCCGAGTGCGATGACGGTATGGCTTTGTTGATTTCGCCGAACAGTTGTTCGGCTTCAAGTGAGTTAAGCGATCATTTTCCCGGCGGGATCGCCGACAGGCAGGGTACATTGGTTGATCTCGTTGGCGGGACGGAGATGGCCACGACGCTTCGCGAGGTGATCGCAAAACGGGCCAGGGAAGAAACACCACTGCCACCAGTACTACTCCTTCTCAACGATTAGTGGCGTTCGGGAATGTTTAAATCTGGGAATAATGCGAACATCTTGATTCGATTTACTTCACGTTAACGACCCATGCGGAGGACTTGATATGCGCCCAACACTCTACGGTAACCGCCATGCTGTTTCTGCCGGTCACTATCTTGCTGCCGCAGCCGGAAATGAAATCCTGGAGGCGGGTGGGAACGCCATCGATGCAGGGTGCGCCGCAGGCATGGCCCTCGCCGTGCTGCACGCCGATGAAGTCTGTTTTGCCGGTGTTGCACCTATTATCATCCGTATGGCTAATGGTGAGGTTGTTACCATTGCGGGGCTTGGACATTGGCCCATGTCCATGCCAGCCGATATTTTCATGCGTGAGCATGGCGGTGAAATACCCGTCGGGGTGCTGCGGACCGTTGTACCCGCCGCACCGGATGCCTGGATCACCGCACTCCGTGATTATGGAACGATGTCATTTGGCGATGTAGCGGGGGCAGCCATCGAGTATGCGCGCGACGGGTTTTCTGTATTTCAGTATCTTGCATCGGCGCTTGAACACAATGCGGAACAGGAGGGCCATTGGCCCGCCAACGCAGCGATTTTTCTTCCCAATGGCAGGCCACCTCGCCTTGGTGAGCGGTTCGTGCAGACCGATCTGGCCGCAACAATCCAATACATGGTCGATGAGGAAAAGGCGGCTGCTCATGGTGGACGAGAAGCCGGGCTAGAAGCGGCGCGGGCTGCGTTCTATGTGGGCGACATTGCAGAGCGTATTGTCGCACATATGCAGAGCGAAGGCGGGTACTTGTCGCGCGATGATCTGGCAAATTTTCGAAGTCAAATTGAAACGCCCATTCAGGGCCGCTGGCGCGATTTCGAACTTTTTACCTGTGGCCCATGGTGCCAGGGACCAACCTTTATACAATCCCTGCTCATGATCGAAAAAGCAGGGTTGGGCGGGTTGGAACAAAACAGTGCAGATTATCTGCATTTGCTGATTGAAGTTATCAAATGCACCTTTGCGGACCGCGAGTACTACTATGGCGACCCGGATTTTATTGACGTTCCCCTTGAGCGTTTGCATAGCGAAGTCAATTTAGGTGATTGGCTTAAACGAATTGACCCCAGGCGGGCTATGCCAGACCTGCCATCACCCAACGGTGTTAACGAACCTTTTCACTATCCAGTAACCGAGGGTCTACCGGAGCGCGACCCAGATACCTCGTATCTTTGTGCCGTTGACCAGTGGGGCAACGCTTTCTCGGCGACGCCTTCGGACGGCATGTGGAACACGCCGGTCGTTCCCGGGACTGGCCTTATTCTGTCGGCCCGTGGTTGCCAGTCACGAACAGATCCCAGTCATCCCAGTGGGGTTGCCCCGGGCAAACGCCCCCGCCTGACCCCCAACCCGGCAATCGCCCTGCGCGATGATGGAACCGTTGTGCCCCTGGGCGCACCCGGCGGGGATGCACAGGTACAATCCATGCTTCAGGTGTTCCTCAATATTTTCCATTTTGGCATGGATGTTCAGGATGCTATCGATGCCCCGCGCGTGACCTCACACAGCTTCCCGTCTTCCTTCTATCCCTTTAAACACTACCCCGCTGTGGTCAGTCTCGAGAACCGCATAGGCGAAACCGTGCGCAGGGATCTCGAAGGCCGAGGCCACCGCCTGGACATAAACCCTGACTACACCCGAAATGCTGCCGCGGTTGAAGTCATCGTCGCTGAACCAAAGCCCGGGTTTTTGCGCGCCGGGGCAGACCCGCGCCAGCCGGCCTATGCGATAGTGCGTTAGTGAGTCTTCGAAAATGTCCAGAAAACAACCCAATATTCTCCTGATTTTCGTCGACAACCAACCTGCCAAAATGCTGGGTTGCTCTGGAAATAAGGAAATCCATACACCTAATCTCGATCGTTTGGCAGAAAATGGGGTTCGATTCAGTGAGGCCTATTGCCCCAATGCAATGTGCTCACCCTGTCGGGCATCTGTCCTGACCGGGCTCATGCCTTCGCAACATGGGGTTCATACCTGGCTCAATGATAATATGATTGCAGCGTGGCCCAGGGACTGGAACACGCTGGAGGAATTCCCCACCTTACCGGAGCTTCTGGCTCATGCCGGTTATGACACAGCTTTGATGGGGAAGTATCATCTTGGTATCGCAGATAAACCCCAGAATGGTTTTGAGGAATGGGTCACGCTGCAAATCGGACACGTTCAATCATTCTATGATAACCAAATGATCGTCAACGGTGATCGCATAACACATCCGGGACATTCCGTTGACTTTTTCACCGAACAGGCAGTTGATTATATTGCTCGGCGAGATGGGAATTCAGAAAATCCCTTCTTTATGTTCCTGACCTATCCCGCCCCTTATGGCCACTGGCCGTCGATCAAGGGAGAGCCAACAAATAAATTTGCCAGTTTCTACAACGAAACACCCTTTCAGTCCGTGCCCAGGGAGGGAATCAGCAAGGAATTAATCGACTGGTTGCTTGTCCGGCAGAAGAAAATGCCGGACTATCCAGATCCGGGTGAACTTAATTGTCTTGCACAACTTCCCAATGATCTTCCGACTTTGCGTAATTACTACTCTCAAATGAGTGTTGTCGATGACGGTGTTGGCAGGGTATTGGCCGCCCTGGATGATCGGGAAATGGCGGACAATACCCTGGTGATTTATACCTCGGATCACGGAATGTCATTAGGTCAGCATGGCTTTTGGGGGCATGGTGAAGATACATGGCCCTCCAACATGCACAGAGAAGCCAACAACATACCGTTGATCATCCGTCCGCCCGGCAAACGACACCCGGGAAAGGTCCGACAATCACTTGTTGGGACGACGGATATTTTTGCGACAATCCTGGACTACGCCGGCCTGCCGTTACCCTCGTTCGAACCGATGCACAGTCGGAGCATGCGACCGCTTGTTGAATCTGAGCAATTTCAATGGGGCGATGCTATTTTCATGGAACAAGAGGAAACACGCGCAATTCGCACCGAAAAATGGTTGCTGATGCGCCGCTTCGGCCCTACATCCTACGATTTCACAGATGAATTATACGATCTTCACGATGATCCCGGTGAAAGGCAGAACGTCATAGCCAGGGCTGAGCATAAGGATGAATTGGAA